>Ga0073928_10001004_pt1 | contig 57622 bp, 52 predicted proteins | sample PaiPotPPA55metaG_FD_76969 | JGI IMG/M metagenome (GOLD analysis project Ga0073928, IMG submission 76969) | Iron sulfur acid spring bacterial and archeal communities from Banff, Canada, to study Microbial Dark Matter (Phase II) - Paint Pots PPA... ... | reverse complement strand
CGGATAAACGGACCACAATGGAATGTGCGCGAACACGACGATCGGCGTGCTGGACTTCAAGTGCTTGACGTCATCTTCCATCCATTCAAGCTGGTCGTGTCCCAGTGTGCCTAGTCCGCCGGCCTTCAAATTGAGCACATTGACCAGACCGATAAAGTGCACGCCTTTTTTGTCAAAGCTGTACCATCCGGCGCCTTTGGTGTTTTTCCCGTAGCGCTCCAGATACTGCTTGCCGTCGTCGTTGAGCATATCGTGCTCGCCTGGGACGTAGAAAATGTCCTTGGGCGCGGCGGTCTTCAAAATCTGATCCACGGTGTCGAACTCTTCCGGCTTCGAGAGATGGCTGATGTCGCCGGTGTGCAGCATAAATTCTGCCGGTGTCGACAGTGCGTTGACTTTGTCCACGGCGGCCTTAAGGGTTCCCACCACATCAGGATTCGCAGCTTTGTTGAAGCCCATGTGGCTGTCGCTGATCTGCACGAAGCTAAGCTGGCCCGCGGTTACCTTGCTGGCCACTTGAGACATCGTGCTCATGCTGTAAGACTTCAGAACGCCACCCTGCATGACGCAGAAGGCCCCTGTTCCGGCCCACGCCATACACTTCAAGAATCCACGGCGGTCGACGCCATCGTGGTTGTGATCGTGCAACAGCTCATCTTTGGACTTTTCGGCCATAATTCCTCCTAGACGTTACGTTCCTCTAATTTTTTGTATTGCTCCTGGCACGTCTCGACGTATTGCTTTACAAGGGAGCGGCGCAGGATTGCTAAATCGAGGGGGTTTCTGCGCCGCTCTTGGACGTGTTTCATGTATGCAGACCCTGGGGGTGCGCGTTTTATTCCATCAGCGCGGCTGCGAAGTTTTTTATAAAGTTTAGGTAATAGGGGCGAAATGGGAATAAAGTCAGGGCTCAGGGAGTTCCTACTAGTGAGCAATCCTGTCCAGGGGAAAGGTTCGGACGTGCTGGACTCACAGGAGCAGGCGCGCTTCGAGACGTTAGTGCTGCCGCATCTCGATGCCGCTTTCAATCTGGCCCGCTGGTTGTTGCGCAGCCGCGCCGATGCCGAAGACGTCGCACAGGAAGCACTGTTGCGCGCGTACCGGTTCTTCGATGGCTTTCACGGCGGCGATGCCAGGGCCTGGCTGCTGCAAATCGTCCGCAATACCTGTTACACCTGGCTAGATAAAAATCGCAAGGGCAAAGATATGACGGAATTCAACGAAGAAGTGCACGGGCTGCCAAGTCCATCTCCCGAGACGCTGGCCATTGCGAGCAATGATCGCGACCGGCTTTCCGAGGCGCTGAAGACTTTGCCGCCGAGGTACCGGGAGGTCATCGTGCTTCGAGAGCTGGAAGGATGTTCGTACAAAGAAATTGCCTCGATCACTTCGATTCCTATCGGGACAGTGATGTCCACGCTTTCGCGCGCGCGACGGCAGCTTCAACTGACGCTGGGGAATGCTGCGCCCAAGGAGACCACCCATGGCGTGTGAGCGCGCCGATACTGTAGTTCATGGATACTTCGATAACGAGTTGGACGCGCTGAGGGCCGCGGAATTCGAGAGCCATCTCGAACAGTGTCCAGAATGCGTAGCGGCGCTGGATGCTTTGGAGTCTCTGCGCGCGAAGATAAACGTTGCGCAACCGTACGAAAAGATGTCTGCGTCTTTTCGCAAGAAAATCCTTGCCGATTTGAATGTAAAGACTCCCACGGTGATGATGCCGTCGCGCGCCACAACCAACTTGCGCTGGCTGGCTATAGCGGCCACATTCCTATTGTTGATTTACGGCGGATGGCGAGTCGTGTCTCTTAATCTTGGGAATGGCCGCGAAACGCTGATGGCCAGCAAGATTGTGGATGCGCACCTGAGATCGCTGCAACCTGGGCACCTGACCGATGTCGTCTCTACCGATCAGCATACGGTGAAACCGTGGTTTGACGGGAAGGTAGACTTTGCGCCGCCGGTCCGCGATTTTGCGGAACAGGGTTATCCATTGCAGGGCGGGCGTCTTGATGTGGTCGACAACCGCACCGTCGCAGCACTGGTGTACGGCCGTCGCAAACATGTGGTGAACGTTTTCGTTTGGCCTACTTCTGAAAAGGATGTGGCTCCGCGGACAGGCTCGATCCAAGGATACCAGTGGATAGATTGGCGGAAGCAAGGGATGGAATTTTATGCCGTGTCCGACGCGGCAGCGACTGACCTCCAGCAACTTCAGCGTCTATTCTCCAATTAGTTTGCGAATCTAAGCCCCGCCTTCTCGACGAGGAGGCGGTTTTTTTTGTTTGCGGTTGGCGCGGACTGCGATGGTCATCCATCTCTTGATACGTCAAACCTTTTATTGCAATCCAACTCGTCACAAATTGCCAGCAAATAATTGCAAACATTTGCCCCACTTCCTTGCTAAACAAATGACAATTCCGCGCTGGCAGTAGTCTTCGCAAACTTCGATCATCGTAAACGGCCCGATTTGCATCGGTAAATCGAATCGACGCAGTGCAAGAGAGTTCGCTCACGTTGCTCGTTCTCGTTCTTCAGACGAGCCGCTAGTTTCCTTAGCCGGCGGGCAATCCTCAAGCGTTAGCCACACTTACTCGATGCAAAAGTACGGACCATCGATCCCAAGATTTTAGCGACCCAACATTTCAAACAGGAGGAAAGACGAGTCATGAAGTTCACGTTCAGATCTATGAAACTGCTGTGTGTAATGGTTCCGGCTGTACTGCTATACCCGGGTGGCGCATCTGCGCAGCATTACACGCAGACCAACCTGGTTACCGACGCCACAGACCCTAACTTGGTCAATGGCTGGGGCCTTACTCGTTCGAGCGGCAGCCCCTTCTGGGTCAGCGACAACGTTACCGGAAAGTCCACCCTCTACAACGGTGCTGGTCAAGGGTTTCCGGTGGGGTCGCCGCTCGTGGTTACCATTCCGCCCGCCCCGGGAAGTACCGCCATCGGCACGCCGACGGGCGTCGTCTTTAACATCACCGTCGCAAATCCCACTCCTTCCTTTTCCGTCTCGAACGGTGTCAAATCCGGCATCGCTTTGTTTATCTTCGCAACCCTAGACGGCACTATCAGTGGCTGGAGTCCGGGAGTAGACGGCACGCATGCCTTGATCGCAGCCGACCATTCGAGTTCCGGGGCTGTTTACACGGGCCTGGCGATCACCAGTGACCCTTCCGGTGATTTCCTTTATGCCACCGACAACGGCCCGAACAGCCGCGTGGACGTTTTCGACAAAAACTTCAAACTGGTGAGATCTTTTACGGACCCGGCCATCAAGGGCGGTTTTGCTCCTTACGGCATTCAAAACATCGGGGGCAACCTCTGGGTGACTTTCGGTGGCAACAAATCGTCCGCCGGCTTTGTGGACGAATTTAATACCGCGGGCGACGTGCTCATGCGCATCACCGGCCCACTGCATTCACCTTGGGGTCTGGCGATGGCCCCGGCCGATTTCGGCCCGTTCAGCAACACTTTGCTGGTCGCCAACAATGTTCCTGACGGCCGTATCAACGCGTTCGATCCCACCTCCGGCGCTTTCCTCGGCACCCTGCGCGATGCTAACGGCCAGGCGATCGTCATCAACCAGGTTTGGGCACTTCAATTCGGCAACGACGGGAACGGCGGCAAGCACAATCAGCTTTTCTTCACCGCCGGTCCGAATAACTACGCCAACGGTTTGTTTGGCATGATCACGGTTGGACCCTAAACCCGCTTGATCATCGGCCGCCTCGAACACGGTTCGTGGCTCAATTCCCTGTTGGGAGTGGTGTGGACGCCGCGAGATTTCGGCACGTTCAGCAACACCATCCTGGCGGGAAACTTCGGGAGCGGTTGGGTGGCTGCCTTCAACGGTTTCGACCACAAGTTTGAAGGCTTCGTGAAGAATCCGGATGATTCGCTGCTACACATCGATGGACTTTGGTCCCTGACCTTCGGCAATGAAGCGACCGCAGGCCCGTCGACCACTCTGTTTTTCAGCGCTGGGCCAGACCATGAGACGCATGGGCTCTTCGGAACGTTGACGCCCGTCGCCGCTGAACAGGATGGATCTGTCGAGTAGCCAAAAGCAGCGCTCAACGTATGTGGACGGCCGGGAGCTTCTTCCCTGCCGTCCTTTTTTTGGGCATTGAGCGTCCGGCTAGTCAGTCGCTAAACACCAGGGCACGCGCGTACAGAAAAACCTGAGTGTTTGGTTCGCTGAGCGGTAAAAAGTTACGCCTGTCGTTCAGGAAGGATGGAGTCATTAACGACTAGTTAAAGCTCCATCCCCCGGTGAAAAACAGTCGATGTAACACGCCCAGTCTGTCTGAAAAGCATACTTTGCTTGCTGGCGTTACTAATTCAACCTCGTTGCGAGAGTGCTCTTGTCTTCGCCGGTTTTTTGCGCAACCACCGCGGACGATCCGCAAGCTCCGTAATTGTCCACCAGCTGATGAACGCTGAAGGCATTGACGCCAGACTTTTGATTTAACACCGCGCCTTGCAATTCCACGCGCTGTCCGGGCTGAACTTTCGCGCTGCCACCGGAAAGAATGGTGTAGGTCAGATTGTCGTTTTCATTCTTCAAAGTGACTCCGTTTAATGAGGACTGAGTGCAGCCAATGATGCTCGCTTCGGACTTGGGTGTTTGAGCGGTCTGGGCGGCTTCGTTGGCTTTGACGTGGCGGTGATGGACATACAAGAGGATGCCGACAGCGGCGCCTGCCGCGGCTCCTACGCCGATGCCGATCGCTTTACCACTACCGTAACTGTAATTGGGAGTTCCAGTGGCGCCCATGCCTGCTGCGGTTCCGGCTCCGGTTCCAGTTCCGGTGCCTCCGGTTCCGCCGCCATATTGAGCGGATGCGGTGGTGCCCACCGCGAGACAAAACAAGACGACTCCTGCGATTTTACCTAATGATCGTGAAAACATAGTTTTTTCCTCTCTGAGATTGATGGAGGCCAGAAAATTTTCTGCCGGCTCTCTTCAGTGGGAATTGTGCTTGGAGAGAAGAGGAAGGTTGTCGTGCGGAGGCAACGAGGATGTCAACATGTGGCCAAATATTTTACTTGATGCTCGTGGTACTGAAAGGTACAGAAGGAGGAATGTTAACGGTGGAAGGAATGTCAGAGACTGACTGCGTGGGCGGCTTCGTGCAGCGCTTGCGGGGCGCGCGGCAATCTCACCAGGAAGGTGGTGCCCAGGGTGGAAGTCTCTTCCACAGCCACGGAGCCGCCGTGGTCGTGGATTACCTTGCTGGCGATCGCCAGGCCCAAGCCCGTTCCGTTTGATTTACCATAGCTCACAAAGGGATCAAATAAGGTATTGCTGATGGCGGGCGGCACTCCGGGGCCATGGTCGGCTACACGGATCTCAAACAATTGAGGGGAAGAACGCATGTCAATGTGGATTTCTCCTTCATTGGATACGGAAGCTTCACAGGCGTTCAGCACCAGGTTAAACAAGGCGCGTTCAATTTTTTGCGGATCGAACGTGCCGGTCATGTCCCCTGAAGTTCGAATGGAGATTTCACGACTGCGCATTTCCGGGCGAGCCCGGACGGCATCGACCGCATGGCGAACAGTGTTATCGATGGCCGCGGGCCGTGGTGAAATGGAGCCTTCTCCGCGGGACAGTTCACGAAGCGAATCCAATAAGTCGGTCATTTGCTCGGAAGCGGTTTTGATTTCGGCATAGATGTCGTCGCGATTGAGCTTTAACTTTTTCGCTTCGTACAGGAATTCGGCATTCGCTACCACGGCGGCCAGGTAGTGACGCAAATCGTGCGATATGGAACTGGCGGCTCTGCCAAGCGCTGCGATTCTTTCGTTAGCAAAACGGCGTTGCTCGGCAGCGAGCAGTTCGCCGCGCATTTTGGAAAAAGCTTCGCCAAGTTCCGCCACTTCGCTGCTGCCTCGGGGATTTATGGAGTAAACATAGTCGCCGCCGGCCAACGCGCGAACGCCTGCCACAAGATCATCAAGAGGATGGGTGATGGTGCGCGAAACAAAACTGAGCAGCAAGCCCGCCAACACGATGGCAGACACGCCAAGAAGAATAATGGTGCGATTCAGCCGCCGAAGAAACGCATTGGCAGGGTCCAGTGACATGAGGACATAACATCGCACGTCAGCTGGCGGCCCGGCGTGCAACAAGACATTAGCTGCCTGGTAGGATCCTGCGCCAAGCGCCACTTCCTGAGACTTCGTCGAATCGGCCCAATTCGCATGCAGCTGGCCAAGCGCCTTCTCTTCCGGAGGAGAGAGAGTTGTAGCAATAATCTGGTCGCCGGTAACCAGGGCAATCTGGCTGCCCGACGCCAGCGACAATTGTGCCGCGACGCTCGAATCGATTTGATAACCGACGGCGATGATGCCGACCTGTCTCTGGTTACTCCCGGCCCCCGCCAGAACGGGATGGAGAAAGACACGGTAAAGCTGGCCACGGCCGTACCACCACGCCGAATCGTCGGCTTGCTCGATGGACCTCTTGAGACTGGTCTCGGCGAGCTTGGCATCCCACCCATTGCCGGAAACATGAAAACCGTAGAACTGGCCGTCGGGACGAGACAAGACGAAAAGTTGGCAGCCAGCCAGCTTCCAGAATGGTTCGGAGGCGTCTTGAATGGTCAGCGCGTGTTGGGTGGCTAAGACTGCTTTGAGGGTAGGTAGCTCAGCGAGCATAGCCGCGGTCCGGGAGAGTTCCAGGTCGCGCTGCTGTTGTACATTTTCAAACGCGTGCAGCGAGGCGTCTGTACTTTGTTGCACGCCATCGGCGATTTCCGCGCGGACAATGTAGCGAACGATTACTAGCAGTGATCCTAATAGAGCGCAGATGATAAGCAGCGTGGCAACGAGAAGTTGCGTGCGCAGTCGCAGGCGCGCCATGAGTCTCCAGGCGGGCAGCATTACTGCTCGGCGAGCCCCGAATCAGTAGGTGTGAATTTGTAGCCGGACCCATGCATGGTAAGAAAGTAGCGTGGATTTGAGGGGTCCGGCTCAAGTTTTTGCCGCAGACGCAGCACGTGGTTATCCACTGTACGAGTCGTCGGATAGTTCTGGTAGCCCCACACTTCGTTCAGCAATTCCTCCCTGGAAATAACTCGGGAGGGGGAATTTGCGAAGTACTTCAGGAGTTTGTATTCCTGTGCCGTGAAGCTGAGCGGTTTTGCGCCGCGCGTAGCGACCATGCTGGTAAAGTCCACCAATACTTCGTCAAAGGCAAGTACCTCATGTGGAGCCGCTGGATTAGACGGCTCGGCTAGACGCCCACTGCGGCGCATCGCGCGTCGTACTCGGGCCAAGAGTTCCTTAGGGCTGAAGGGCTTAGTTACATAGTCATCCGCGCCCAGTTCAAGCAAGAGTACTTTGTCCTCCACCTCATTATTGGCGCTCAGCACAATGACTGGGACAGATGCCGCATGAGCCTTGAAGGCGCGGCACACTTCCTTACCAGGCATCAAGGGAAGTTTCAGATCCAGCACGACCACGTTGGGGATGTGCTTGCGAAAACTGTCGAGGCCGGCGACGCCGTCGGAGGCAATCTCCACAATAAAGCCGTCAGACTCGAACAGGCGCTGCAGGGTTCGTTGCATGGGGCGGCTATCTTCGACTACCAGTACCGTATCCATGGGTTCCTTTGGACCGGACAGTCGCGTCCAGTCGGGCGGCTACGCTTTGCGGGAGACCGGTAGCGGTATTATACAGCCACGTTCCCCAGAAGGTCGGCTTCCTACCTGCTTGCAGAGCATGCCGCGAAGATAATTTGGTCATCTACTTAGACGGTCACCAGCGCAAATTTATTCCGCTTAGATCGCGGCGGCTGCTGCTGCACGAAAGATAAGGGAGTGTTGTCGGCGGCTTGTCAGCGAGGCGTTGGGCGATTGTCAACAAATTGTAAAATATGACTTCTTAGGCCGAAACTACCGAAAAACGGCATACCAAAAACATTACACAAAATGGACCAACGCGTGACTCCTGCGTGTCACTTTCCGACCGAGACGCGGCTACGGTAGGTCCTCGGCAACGCAAATTTCAAACAAAAGAAAAGGAAGGGATGAAATGGAAAAAGAAAAGAGTCTTATGAACCGCTCGGTAAATCGCAGGTCGCTGCTGAAGACGGGAGCGCTCGCAGGGGGCGCAGTCGCCATCGGCGCGGGCCTGGCGGGCACTGCAACCAGCGCGTTCGCGCAGGAGAGCAAAAGCCGGATCACCAAGGACGATATCGCCATTCTCACGTTTCTAAGCGCCCTCGAGCAGGTCGAAGCCGATCTGTGGATACAATACGCTGAGCTTGGCGGAGCCACGACTCAAGGAAAGTCACCTATTGATATCCCAGTTACAACCGGACTTGCTCCTGCGTATATCACCGGGTTGCTGGTGTTAGACGGCGATATGCCGCAATATATTGCCGACAACACCGACGACGAAATCAGTCACCACAGATTCCTGAATAACTACCTGGAGTCCAAAGGCGCAAAAGCGATCGACCTGAGCAGTTTCGCCATTCTGCCGCCGAGCCAAGTAACCGGGGTTCCGACAAACGGTCGCCTCACCAACCTGAAGCAGTTGACCATTGACACCTCCTGGTGGACCCGTTATCGCAGCGACTCCCAGAATCCGGATCTCGGAGGAACTTTTGAGAACGCTGTTCCAGATCTCGCCAAGGGGCAGCATCCGGCCATTCCTCTAAACGACGGCGACCTCGCGTTGGACGGCAGCGGGAACATCTCCAATCACCTCCAGGCCATTGCCAATACCGCGGGCTTCCACTTTGCGTTCATTGAGCAAGGCGGTACCAGCTTGTATCCCTCTTTGGCGACCAAAGTCACCGACTTGGAAGTTTTGCGCGTACTGCTCAGCATCGGCGGTAGCGAAATTATGCACTTCCAAACCTGGCACGACAAAGCCGGCAATGCCGCCCCCCTCACGGACGGTGCTCTCACCTTCCCCGACCTCAATCAGGGGATCGATCCGAATACTAAAGTGGCGAATATCGATGCCGCTAATTCCTTCCAGACCAACTTGATCATGCCGGAACCCACGGTATTCCTGGATCCCAAGTTGGGGCCGGTATCGATCATCCGTCCTACGTCCACTGCTCAGGGCGGAGCCGTAGCTTCCGTCGTCAGCTTTGCTGAGGATGGATTGTTCCTCGACCCAGGCACCGGGAAGAACACCGGAATCGTCGATGTGCTGATGCGTTTGGCTGAAGCAGCCGACGACGCCCGGCGGAGGTAATCGCAAAAATAAAAGCAGCGCGGAAACAAATCAGTTTCTGCCACTCCAATGTGCATTAGGGAAAGGGCTGGGCTTCTCGGTGACTGGGAAGCCCGGCCCTTTCCACATTTGGACCCATGCGACGTCGCACATCTCAAGTGGTGCAACGATCGTGGATGCGCTGGTTAATTCGGACTTGTCAGGAGTTGTAGGTACGCCGGGGACGAATCCAAAACGCTTGAGCAAGCTTTTGCAGTACCAAAAACCCAATGGTGGCAGAACCGAAGGCATACCCGATCGGGTCGCTCAATGTTGAGGCGAAAGCAAATAGCGTAGCGACGAAGCCCCATCGGAAGGCTTGGTCCCATAGAGCCTGGCGCCTTTGCGGTAGGTGGCCGTCATTTTCGACCCGCGGACGAAGCGCGGGGAGAAAGCGTGGAACGCGTTGAGCGTAGAGGCGAAAGCGCTCGCCGTAGTCCTGGTCGAGAAGGAGTTCTTCGCGCGCGGCGACACGAAGAAGCAAAATCGTTTCGGCAATCAGCATGACCCAAAGCCGATGCGGTTCTGAAACGTACCCAACGCAAGTATCAGGAGAAAATAGGACAAATAGTGCGGGTTCCTGACGTGGCGGAACGGTCCGGCGATAGAGAAGGCGATGTGATCTTTGATCGTGCTGGGTGGCCAGTAAGCGGGTCGACCAAGTCAGTAGAATCGCGCCGACGGCCGCGAGAAGTGCTGCGGCGGTGTAAACGAAGCGCACCAGCACATCCCTTTGCAGGACTCCCGCATTCCAGGGCACTAGCGAGTAAAGGATATTAAGATGGTCGAGATTGTAGAACGCATAGGCCGCTATATATACGAGCACAATCAGCCAAAAACGATGGCGGTATTCAAAGTCCGAGGCGACCACGGCATCCCTCCAGCCCGCTGCCGGTAATACGCCTGATAAGCGTTGGATATTTCATTCCGCTCGCAGGCGGTCAGATGTCACTCCCCAGCTTTGGTCGCTAAGGTTTCTATGATGGCGATATTTGGCATCAGCTCCTGAGGTAGGCCGTGCCGCTCTTTTAGATATTCGGGACTGTTGTAGGAAAGCCAGACCTTTCCCTCGCCGTCTTCCCATACCAGAATTTTGAGTGGGAGGTCGAGCGCGCTGCTGGGCGACGCTAACATTAGCGGGGTGCCGGCTTTTGGGTTACCGAAGATTAGTAACTTCGTGAGGCGCATTTTAAGTCCGACTTTTTCCGCTTCGCCACTGTGGTCGATTAGCGCGAACACCGCGACTCCCTTGGATTTGAGAAGGTTGGTGAGCGCTTCTAGCGTTTGCTCGACGGAGTGTTTACTGGGCTTGCTGACGATTCCGTTGTTTGCAGCGGCTGCCATAAATATTCATCTCCTCTGTTCATCCTGGTATTTGACCGAAACATTTTTCGCGTTCATGCGTTCATACCAGTAAGTCAAATGCGGACATACCTGGTCATAGCAATTATCGCTCTCATCGCGGCGTGCATGACCAGTCCTGCGCGTGCGCAGGACGCCGCCAAGATTGTAGATCAATACATCAAAGCCGAAGGCGGTTCGAAAACCTTGTCGAAGGTTAATACCCTAAAGCTCGAAGGTACCTTCGCGAACGCCGCGAATAACAAGGCCGGAACTTATACGCTGATTACCAAACAAGCGAATCGCTACTACTCCGAAGTCGTCGACGGCGATGGAATCGCCATTGAGGCATACAACGGGAAGTCGGCGTGGCACCAGAACGCCCGTGCGCTTGAGACGCTGGTTGGGTCAGAAGGCGCGCAACTGGAGGCTGCAGGCCAGTACTACAATTCGCGGCTGGTCAATGCAAAAAAGAACAAATTGGGACTCGCTCTTATCGGCCATGCGCAGGTACACGGGAAGGACGCACTACAGATTGAAGTGACCACGTCTGCGGGTTTGAAGCGCGAGATTTTCTTCGATTCACTGACGCACCTCATCGTGAAAGAAGCGGCGATGATTGGTGGCATCGATGAGCAGATCCTGTACGAAGATTACCGGACGCAAGACGGGGTGAAGCTTCCTTTCAAGATCGAACTGCACCGTGGAAACGATGTTTATAACATCGCCGTCACTCGCGCGGCCGTGAACGACACGGTGGGCGAGAGAGTCTTCGATTTTCCAAAGAAGTCACAGGTACAGTTGCCCAATCTGAAGGCCCTGTTCAAGGAAATCGACGAGAATCAGAAAGCTATCGACAAAATAAAGGAAAATTACACGGGTACGCGCGCGGAAGAAGAAACCGACTACGACAAGACAGGAAACGTGACAAAACGCGAGGTCAAAGAGTTCACCTTCTTTTACCTAGGCGGCAACGAGATTTCCACGCTGATAAGTAAAGACGGCAAACCCCTAGGCGAAGAAGAACAAAAGAAAGAGAACGAAAAGACTCAGAAGGAAATTCGGCAGCATGAGGCCAAGAAGGAGTCCAAAGATAGAGAAAACGGAAAGAAGGACGATGAGGACCCAGGCATCGAGGTTTTCTTGCGGGTGTGTCAATTTGTGAATCCTAGGCGTGAGCGGTTTCGCGGGCAGGATGTGCTAGTTTTTGATTTCGAGCCAAACCCTGAGTTTAAAGCCCACAAGCTCGAAGAAAAGGTAGTACAGAAGCTGGCGGGTGTTGTTTGGATAGACGAAAAGGCGCACGACGTGGCGCGCCTCGAAGCTTACTTCGTGGGTGACTTCAGATTTGGCGGCGGAGTGCTAGCCAATTTGCAAAAGGGCACGAGCTTCGTTTTCGAACAGGCGTTCATCAACAACGAGGTGTGGCTGCCGACGTATGCGGATGTTCATGTCGGGGTCCGCGTCTTGCTGGTGAAAGGGTTCAAGGTAAACGCGGTCATACGCTACTCGGATTACAAGAAATTTAATGTTGAAAGCATATCCGCGGTGGGCAAGCCAAAAGGCGCCGCGGATACACCCGCCAGCGCTACAGAACCTCCTCGCGCTCCAGAGCCGCAATAACGGTCCAGAAATTTAAAAGAAATCACCTAAAAAGAAATCGCCGACAACTACTCGTACCAGCTACTTGGGAAATAGACGCGAGTGAAATACGAGCGATGCGGGGAGATGCTCGGCAAAGTACGCGGCGTCATGGCGGCCTGGATAGATGTGCAATTCATGGGGAATTTTGCGAGAAGTCAGAACTTTATCGAGAGCGATCGCTCCGGCTTCAAAGCGGAAGTCATCCTGGTCTCCACAATCAAAATAAATTTGCAGGTGCGATAAATTTGCCGTTCGCGCTATCGCGATAGGGTTGTGCGCCTGCCAGAAAACAGGATCGGGCGGATTCCCAAACGCGCCGCCTAGCACGCGAGCCCTTGGTGAATTTGGCTGCGCGCCGGCAAGAAACGTCGGCAGCTTTTCTATGAGTGCAGCGCTGTGGGCGCTTACCGAGGAAAAAAGTTGTGGATGACGAAACGCCAGGTACAGAGCACCATAACCGCCCATGGAAATACCGGAAACGGCTCGATTGGCACGGCCAGCCGCGACTCGATAGTGTTTTTCGACGTAAGGAAAAAATTCCTGCAACAGAAAATCTTCGTAGCGCTCTTTTCCGTCTTTGGCATTGATATAAAAGGTAGCGCGGGCATCGGGCGTGGCGATTAGAAAATCTTTCAGCTCCCCTTTGTCACGCATATCCTCCAGCAGATTCCATGCTCCGGAATGGACGAAGAACTGTTCGTTGTCGCCGAGGCCATGAAAGGAATACAGCACGGGGAAGGTACGAGCTTTGTCCGTGTCAAACGACGGCGGAAGGACGATGCAGTAAGGCACAGGGCGGGCAAGGATTTTGCTGGGAATGGAATTGCATTCGACGCGACCAGCGGCCAGTGCCGAATGCGGTGTGCAAAGGATGCAAACCAGAAGGCACAATTCGGCGGCTCGGCGTGCCAGCCTATTCATAACGAAGAGCGTCGACAGGATTGAGTTTGGCGGCACGGGAAGCAGGATAGAGCCCTGCGGCGAGACTCACAAGCACGGCAAAGCCGAGCGCAGACAGCACCAGCCACCACGGAACGGATGAGAGCTCAATAGAATTGAGATTTTGGCGGTGCAGATAAACGTTGGTGCCGTAGGTTAGCGCGCGGCCCAGCAGCCAGCCAAAGATCACGCCGAGTATTCCGCCCAGCAAACCCATCACGCCCGCTTCCACAAAGAAAAGCCGCTGCACATCGGAATCAGCCGCGCCTAGAGCTTTCAAGACGCCAATCTCGCGGCGGCGCTCGAGAATGGCCATCACTAAAGTGTTGACGATGCCCAGAGTGGCGACTGCGAGAGCCAGGCTGCCGAATATTCCCAAAAGTAAATCAAAGACGGAGAAAAAAGTGCGCAGCGATTTGGAGGCATCCAGAAGAGAGAACGCATTAAAGCCTAGATTTTTTATGGAGGCTTCGAGCGCCTCAACCTGTGAGGGCGACTTGGCGCGCACGGAAAGCGAGGGATACGTAGTTTTATTGGCGGCGGAATCACGCACGATGTCGCGCAGATCATTCACCTGAGCAGCGCGAAGCGTTGCGGCAGTATCCAGAGGGATTAGGAGGCGCGCGTTGCCGTACCCGCCGTATCCCGCGGCAGGCTCGGTTTCCACAACGCCGATAATCTTGAGGCGCAACTCTTTCGGAACTACAGAAAAACCACCTGACGGCTCCGCCGTGTGTTCGGCAGAACTGGCGCCATTTGTTTGCAGCGCTTGTCTTTCTGCATAACGCAGCAGCAGGTCCTGGCCGATTAGCGAATCAGTGTTTTCGGAAAGTTCTTTCGCGAATTCAATTTGCAGAATGGCTTCGTCGGCGGCAGGAGAGGAGAAGAAATGGCCTTTCATGCCATCGAACGAACCAGAATTTTTAGAGGACTCCGGCATACCGGCAACCACCGTCGCGAAAGGTTTATTGTTGATACGCACTTCCGTGAAGAAACGGATCTGCGGATAGACTTCTACTACATTGGGGAACTTTTCAATTTCTTTGCGGGCGTCTTCGTCCAGCGCACGGACGGGTTTGCCCCGCTGTTCTTCGCGTTGCGGCCGGCCCGCTCCACGAAAACTATTCTTTGCCGTCACCAAAATGGTGTCGAAGAGACCACTCTGCGAGAGCCGCTTGGAAGCGAGTTCCTGCAAGCCGACACCGAGCGAAAGCATGGCTACCAACGAGGCCACTCCCACGGCAACGCCGAGAGTCGTCAGCGCGTTGCGAAATAAAGCTTCGCGCAGATTGCGCAGCGCCAGATCGGTCAGGTCGCGGGCTTTCATTGCGCGACGCCTTTCGCCGCGGAAGTGGACAGCAGCTTGCCATCGCCCATGATGGCCAGGCGGTCGGCGAATTTTTCTGCCAACGGGCGCTCGTGCGTAACCATCACGATGGTCATGCCGTACTTTGTTTGTTCCTGCAGCAAGGTGAGAATAGCTTCACCGGTAGCGGAATCGAGATTGCCAGTTGGTTCATCGGCGAGAAGAATTTTGGGGCGGTTGACCAGGGCACGCGCAATGGCCACGCGCTGCTGCTCGCCGCCGGAAAGTTCCACGGGACGGTGGCCCAACCGGTGGGTCAGCCGCACACGTTCCAATGCCTCCCGCACGCGGCCGGCACGTTCCGCGCGATCAACTTCCGCGAGGCGAAGGGGCAGCTCTACATTTTCTTCCAGTGTCATGCGGGTGAGCAGATTGAAAGATTGAAAAATCATCCCGACGGTATTGCGGCGATAACGCGCCAGATCCAGAGAAGAGAGCGCGGCGATATTTTGTCCATGCGAAACGATGGAACCGGAGGTCGGGCGATCTAGCCCGCCGATTAAATTCAACAGCGTGGATTTGCCGGAACCTGAAGAGCCCAGAAGAGCGAGGAATTCATTCTGGTCGATAACCAGAGAGAGATCATCGACAGCGCGCACGCTGCTCGCGCCCATGGTGTAGTAGCGGGAGATATGATCGAGTTGGACGGCGGGAACGGGAAGAGGCACGATTTTAGCGTCACTTAATGATACGTGCGAACGAGGATAAAAATTTCACGTTTGAGCGAATTATTGCTGACGCCCGGAGACTTGCGCATGAAACAGTGCGGTGATGGCGCTCTGTAAGGCGCTTCGGTGAAGTTCTGCGATGAGCATTACTTCCCTGCTACCCAGTCCTTCTACCGGGCTTCTGCCTAGCCATTTGACTGATGTGCGTGTCCTCAAACTTCTGCAAACTGGCTTCAGGAGGAATTAGAAATGGGAAGCGCACTTGTTGAGATTTCTAACCAATTAGCGGCTGCCGCGGAACGCGCCGGTTCTGCGGTGGTAAATGTCGGTGGACGTTCGCACGGAAGCTCCAGCGGAATCCATTGGCGACGGGATGTGGTGGTTACCGCAAATCACACCGTGAAACGTGATGAAGATATTGCTGTGACGTTGCCGGACGGGCGGTCGTTAAACGCTACGCTGGTAGGCCGCGATGGTGGCACCGATGTCGCGGTGCTAAAAGTTGAGGGACTCGGTGAATCTTCAGCACAATTTAACGAAGCGTCGGAGGCCCGTGTAGGAAATTTGGCGTTGGTGCTCGGACGCCATCGCGAAAATGGATTGATGGCATCACTCGGAGCGGTGAGCCTGGTTGCTGATTCTCGCCGCACCTGGGCGGGCGGAACGCTGGATCGCTACATCCGCTTGGATGTCGCGCTTTATCCGGGTTCGTCCGGGGGCGGCGTCGTTGACGTGGAAGGACGAATTATTGGCATGGCCACTGCGGCACTTTCGCGCGTGGCTCCGCTTACCGTTCCGGTCTCGACAGTGAACCGGGTGAGCGCGACGTTGCTGGAGAAGGGGCACATTCCACGCGGTTATCTTGGCATCGGGTTGCAACCCGTCTCGATTCCCGACGATCTGAAGACGAAACTCTCGTTGGCCAACACCAATGGAATTATTGTGCTCAGCGTGGAGCCCGGAGGTCCCGCGGAACGAGGTGGCCTGATGATCGGCGATATTCTGGTAACACTGGATGGCCATGCGCTGGAACAGCCCGACGACTTGCAGACACTCTTAAATGCGGACGCGGTGGGAAAATCAAGAAAAGTTCAAGCGATCCGCGGTGGCAAGCTCATTGAGTTGTCCGTACAAATCGCAGAACGGCCGCGCAGGAGCTGATCGCCATGTCACAAGCGGGATTCGGTGAAGTAGCTGAAGCTCTGCGTCGCTCCACCTTGCAAGTGAGCAGCAGAGGACGAGGATTCGGGTCTGGCGTTATCCTCAGTGCAGACGGATTGATCGTCACCAATGCGCATGTCGTGCGCGCTTCGCGTGCGCAGGTGAAATTGTGGGACGGGCGCACTTTGGACACAGTCGTAACGTCGCGTGACTTGACGCGAGATTTGGCTGCCTTGCTTGCCTCCGGCTCCGGTTTGCCGGCGGCAACGCTGGCAGATTCAAGCAAAGCACGCGTGGGAGAACTGGTGTTGGCCGTTGGCAATCCGCTGGGATTTGTGGGTGCGTTGAGCACGGGAATAATTCACGCTGCCGGTTCGGTCCGTGGTCTGGGAATGAATTCGTGGCTGCAGGCCGATGTGCAACTCGCGCCTGGAAATTCGGGCGGGCCGCTGGCGGACGCGCAAGGTCGCGTGTTGGGAATCAATACTATGGTCGCGGGTGGCCTGGCGCTCGCGATTCCCAGCAATGATGTGGCGCGATTCCTCGCTAATGGGCCTTCACATTCGCTACTCGGCGTAGAAGTCCAGCCGGTTCGTATTGTTGTTCGCGATGAAAACAGGATTGGACTGCTGATACTTGGAGTCAGCGCAGGAGGAGCCGCGAGTACGGCCTCGCTGACGATCGGTGACGTCCTGGTAGGAGTTGCTGGCGTGCTGTTCCGTTCTGTCAACGACCTGGAGATCGCCCTTCAAGGAACCGATGAACGCATTCTAAATCTGCTCTTTGTTCGAGGAGACAGACGAAATATTCGCCGGGTTGCTGTCAGGCTCGGAGTGGACCGTCGCGTCGCGGCATGATTCGCGTTTTGATTGTGGCGTCGTCTTCCATATCACAGAGTGGGCTAGAAAATTTGCTGCGGGCGAGCACATCTTTGCAGGTAGTGCGCGTTGTTTCGGACTTTGGCCAGCTTTCCGAGAGCGTGGAAGAATTGCAGCCGGATGTGGTTGTCGCCGAAATCACCAGTCAAGATAGAACGCTCCCGGACGAAATCCTGAAGCTGTCGGAAGAAGCTCCGGTGGCGATCGTCTTGTTGGTGGACGATCCAAATACCGAAAGGGATCTGGAGGCTTTCCGCAACGGCGTCCGAGCTGTGCTGCCGCGCAACATGAGTCCCGGTGGAATCGTCGCAGCGGTGGAAGCTGTTGGAGTTGGGCTGGCTGTGCTGCTGCCCGAAGGTCTCGACAATCTTCTGCGAGAAAGCACCGCATCGCACAGAGCAGTGTCACCGCCGCTCGTTGAGGCATTGACATCGCGTGAAATTGAAGTGCTGAGCATGATGGTTGAAGGCTGGGGAAATAAAGAAATTTCCACGCGCCTGGGTATCTCCGAACACACCGTAAAATTCCACGTGGCATCCATAATGGGCAAGCTGAACGCGTCCAGCCGCACCGAAGCGGTTACCTCCGGAATCCGCCACGGTTTGATCATGCTTTAACGGAAACCAAATCGCGCCGCGAATTACCTGTCAAAGATGAATACGCGCTTTGCGGAAGCGTAATACCGTCAGAACGACGATCAATACTAGAGCCAGCTCAATAAATATTTTTCCTCCATCGAGCCAATCCACGGAATTTTTCAGGTCTGGATCGGTCAGCAGACTATGGAAGAATAGCGGGAACGCCGCGACATAAATTCCGAAGTGAAACGCTTTCCACAAGCGGCGTCCGAGGCGCAAGCGGAAGTACGAGGTAACCACTACGAATGCGAGGAGATATAGAGCTACGGCGCCAACTGTATTTTCTAGCGGCTGGCTCGGCGAATGTATCGGGAAGAGCAGATCACGGACGCGAAAGACCGGCTTTTTATTGAAGAGCAGCAGCGCGGGATGCAGTAATGATGCGGCGAGCGCGATGTATCCCAGCCAATTGTGCAGACGGAAATAGTTGAATCTTCGGTGCGGCCAGGAACGAACCGGGCTATAGCGGAAGGCCATCATTATGCCGAGGACCATGTTCAACGTCAGGGCCGCAACGGCGACGAGACCGATATAAGCGGAGAGGTCGAGTATGCTGATTCCCATCGGCAACAATTATTGGGTCCCCTGGGTAAAGTCACCGCTGGGATTTGAGCAAATATTCAAACTTCATAGCGCCGATGGCGTCAAGAAGCACAACTCTTCGTGACGGCACCAGCGCGAGCAGTTAGTTTAAATCCGACATTGCCTGGTTCAACGGCACCTGCCCGATGCGAATCGGTTGAACCAGAGTTAGACGGAGACAAGATAAAAGCGGTGTCAGGAGAAAGACGAAAGCAGGACCCACCCTTGCAAAAGGCGCAAGGATGGGGCACCCTTCGCGTTTTTTGGTTTTTGAGGTGTTGAGCTGCGTGAATTTCTTGGTGGTGGGGAGTTGCGTGACGTGGCAATGGAAGGAATCGAGAGACTAAAAGATAGAAGCGGGTAGCACCAACCAAAACGAAAAGCAGGACCCACCCTTGCAAAAAGACGCAAGGATGGGCCACCTTCGGATTGATGTTGATATTTGGCGTCAGGATACGGTTATTTCCGCGACCCACGAGGCCACCACGCCGTTCGGCGTAGTTGGCAGACCAAAGGTCATTGATAACAAGAGTCTGCCATCCAAGGTGAGCTGACCTACATAGTGCGCGGGCCGCCCCAGTTAATGCCCAGAATGACGAAGGAGCTGTGGCCGTGCTTTAGCCGGCCGGTGAGATCGACCGAATCATTGAAGGTGGGGTCGCCCTCGGTTTTCCGGTCGTAAACCCGCTTAGTATTGAGGTACGTAATCAATTCATTATCGGCGTTGTTTACCACCATGCCCAACTTCGAGCCCGGACGAGCGTTTGCGGAGACTCGCTCCGCGATCATCGCGGGAATCAATATTTCGCTGGTGTTGGTCAAGGACGTTCTTGTCCCCAGTGCTCATATTCTTGGCTCCTTTGATTGAGGTCGTCCCTAATTTAATTAGGGAATTATGGGCTTATAGGGCTATTTTACTATCTTGTCAATTACATTATTTAGATATATCTGTGGAAATTCTGGCGGCGTTTGGGGAGGAAAGGCAAAGAGCAGCGAAGCAGAGTGTTGTTGCGCTTCGCTGCTCTTTACCGCCGTGTAGTTACTTTTGCTAGCGTAATAGTGAGTATTTTAATGCTTCGTTTAAGACCCGGTCCTGCTACGGTGGGCCAGCGCGCGCATGTCTACGCTGACGCCGAATGAGAAGCTGTTTAGCTGTAGGGGGACGCTGCGGCTGTAGCCAGCTTCAAGGTCAACGTAGCGAATTGGTTTTACTTCTACACCAAAGTTGAAACCGTTGTCGCGGGCCAGGGCGGCGTTTCCGGATTGCACGCTGGTATTGAGATAGCCTTTGCGATTGGTGGATTTCCCGTTCGCGGAGCAAGTGGTCGCGGAGGAACAACGGAAGACCCTGCTGATTACCGTCTGCGTTCCCCAAGGAGCCACGTCGTAAGCGGAAGCGGTAAAGCTCAACGGACCGGCGTCAATTTCGGTGCCGGCCTCGGACTGCAGGTTGTAACCGAAAGTGATGAAGGGGCGGTGAAAATACTTCGTGTCGTTAACGGTATTTCCCACTCCCAAGTCGACGAATGGTGTGAAATTGTTCCAGCCGTGTTCCAAATGATTGCCCAAATTCCACGTTGCGTGGCCGGTGCTCAGGCCCTTTTTGGTCTCGCCAGTCGGCGCAGTGAAATGGATAGTGGGATCGTAGTTGACGAGCTCTCCAGCGAAGTTCCACTTCAAGTCCGCACCGAGGCTGCCCAGTCCATCGCCGGAAACTGCTTGCGGATTATTCTTTTTCACTGAAGAAGGAGTGCCGATAAAATAATAAGGAATGCCGACGTCCACGCCGAAGTGGCGCGAAAAATTGTAGCCCACGCCGCTGCTCAAATCGTAGACGCTGCCGTCGCTACTGGTGCTGCCTTCAAACTTTATGCCAGCATTAAAGCCGGGTGTGAAACCTTCGTCCTGCTTGGTCAGTGGGCCGCTTGCAGGAGAAGCGGGAGACTGCGCGAAATCCGAAGAGCTGTACGAAACTAAGAGAACCGAAAGCACGACAATAGATCGAAGTGTCGGGTAAACAAAGCCGTGGACTAAATTAGAATGCCGCAAATTGCCCCCTTGAGGCCTTCCGAAGAAAGCCGAAATTGCGCTACCGCGTTCGAGGTACTTAGAATCGTGGTGATTCTTACGCAGCGAGAGACCCAGCCATTGGCGGGCTCCCAACACTGTTAGACAAGGTTAGAATTCCGAGACGCGGTTGTGAACGGCCCAAGGTACAGGTGCTGGGAAAATTTGACTGTACTAAAGTCCGTCTGACCTTCAGGACTACGTGTTTCTGGATAGCGCCTCACAAGTAATTCTTCTCCTGACAAACTCAAACACAATTTGCGCGTGCTTCGCGTGGACTGTTGGTTAATACGAACAACATTTTTCATTAGCGTTGCTGTAACAATATTCGACTTACTCACGCCGGACATTATTGTGACGCCGAACGCGGGCGTTATCTATACCGGCAGCAAGCGAAAACTCTCTGAACACGGAGGGTTCTCGCATGACGACACCAACGTGATCATGCTGCTTTCGAATCCATCCCTACACGCCAAGACGGTCACGGACCCGGTGGAAACTAGGTTGCTCCGACCATCCTTGAGGCTTTAGGGCTTGATCCTAACGCGCTTGAAGCCGTAAAAAAAGAAGGCACGCAGGTGCTTCCTGGACTCAAGTTCGTTGGTGATGATATCGAATAGCTGCAGCGATTAATAAACGGAAGAGCGGACGGCCGGTGGCCGTCCGCTCTTTTTTTGTGTTTCGGTGTTGTTAAGGGACGATGGACGGATCGAGAGTTAGTACGGATCTGTGGCTATACTTCTCGCCGTAGAGTGTTGCTGGCGCGTGAAACTTAGGATTTGTAAATAGAGGACGACAGTTTGCGGATAAGTGCATGGGTACTTTGGTTCGTGCTGCTTAACGCTTCTAGCGTAAGGGTTGCGGAAGCGCAAACACAAAATACCGGCGTTGCGCAAGATTCAATGGCAGCGCCGACCGCTGTCCGAGCTACATCTCCACCCGCGTTCGATGTTAATGCGGCGGTTGAAACTTATCTTGCGAAGATGCCGGCGGCGGAACGCGCGCGTTCGAATGCTTATTTTGAAGGCGGGTATTGGCTGCAGTTGTGGGATTTTCTGTCCACCGTAGTGGTGATGTGGTTGCTGCTGCGGTTTCGCTTGTCGATGCGCATGCGCGATTTCGCCGAGCGCGTCACGCGTTTTCGCCTGCTGCAAACGGCCATTTATTGGGTTCAGTTCATCGTCGTACTGTCGGTGGCGACGTTTCCGCTTGCGATTTATGAAGGCTATATTCGCGAACATAAATACGGCTTGTTGAACCAAAGCTTTGGTCCGTGGATGCGCGATCAGGCGGTGATGTTGGGCGTCGGGATAGTGTTGGGTGCGATTTTCATTGTGCCGCTATTCGGGCTGGTGCGGCGCCTGGGAAAAAACTGGTGGGTGTGGGGAGCTGTGGCGACTGTGGTGTTCATTGCGTTCTTCGCGCTGATCGCTCCAGTTTATATTGCTCCGCTGTTCAACAAGTACACCAAGCTGCAAGATCCGAGCATTAAGGATCCCATCCTCAGCATGGCGCGCGCCAATGGAATTCTGGCGACCGACGTGTACGAGTTCGATGCTTCACGGCAATCCAATCGCGTGAGCGCTAATGTGAGCGGGTTCGCCGGGACCTTGCGAATTTCGCTGAACGACAATCTTCTGAAGCGCTGCACGCTACCGGAGATTGAAACCACGATGGGCCACGAGATGGGCCATTACGTTCTCAACCATATATATAAGGGTCTGGTGATGTATGGAGTGGTGATCGTGGTCGCCTTTGCGTTCCTGAATTGGGGGATAAGCCTCACTCTTTCGCGCTGGGGAGAGGCCTGGGGTGTGCGGGATATCGGTGATGTCGCGGTACTGCCGCTCGCGGTCATTGTACTTTCAATCTATTTTTTTCTTACAACGCCTATCAACAACACCATCACGCGCACCATGGAATTTGAGGCTGATATGTTCGGGCTGAACGCCGCGCGGCAACCAGATGGCGAGGCCAACGTGGACCTGCTGTTAGGGGAATATCGCAAAATGGACCCCGGACCGATCGAAGAGTTCGTGTTCTTCGATCACCCGAGTGGGCGCACGCGAATCACTGCGGCGATGCGGTGGAAGGCTGAACATCCAAAGAGTGCATCGGCGGAAGAGTTGGCCAGACCAATGTTCACGACGCCATAAAACCGATTCGCTCGCTTGCAGGTGAAAGCAAAGTGCCTATCACGCGCACGCTAAACAAGAGAATTGATACCTAGTTTGCTTACCAGCAGAGGCTCTATCACAACTGTTGAGCCGGGCCATTCGCGGCGCTCCCGATGCCGAAACGTGCACACCCGGGGTTAGCTATGCCAAGCGTGCGGCTATTGAGCCTTATCTGCACGAGGCTGCCCAACCCGCGAGCGTTAGGCAATATTCGGGTGTGCAAAACAAGAAGTTATTGTCCGCGGCGGAATTTTTGATGACGAGCGAGAGGATCGGCGTGCCAAAAAGGAACGCGGGCCCAGGACGGCACCAGAATGCGAACAACAAAGGACCAACTACTAGTTGGCAAAGCGCAATAAGTTCATCGCTTGCGATGTAACGCGCAGAAATGGACTGGGCTGTTTGCGGTTGGTTACGCTGCAGGAAATTCACTCGCGTTGCTGTGGCGCGGTCCTGGTCAACGCGACTAAATCGATTTAATGGTGCACCCAGATTATGTGCGCATTAGAATGCTTTTACTCCGGAGGATCAAATGAAACACGCTTTGATCGTAGTGCTTGCAACTTTGTTGCTGGGTGCGCATGGCGGACGCGGCCAAACGAAGCTGTCGGTCAAATGGGAAGAACTTAGTGCGGGTGATTTCAGACAGGCCGTTGGGCAATCCAAGGGCACATGCCTGCTGCCGTTTGGCATCCTCGAAAAACACGGGCCGCACCTTCCCTTGGGCACGGACTTGCTGAATGTACGATATGCCTCCGTGCATGCCGCGGAAAAAGAATACGCGGTGGTGTTTCCGGAGTATTACTTTGGCCAGATTTTTGAAGCCAAACATGAACCCGGGACGATAGCGTATAGCAGAGAGCTGCAATTAAAATTGCTGCAGGAAACTACCGATGAGATGGCGCGCAATGGCTGCAAGAAAATCGTGATCGTGAACGGTCACGGTGGAAATGAAAGCCTGCTGCCCTTCTTTGCGCAATCTCAACTGGAAAAGCAGCATGACTACGTGGTGTACGTCCAATGGGGACGCGACGAACCCAAGGACGGTCCGCAAAAGAAGGACGCGCTGGACATGCACGCGGGGCAATCGGAAACGTCTACTATGATGATTTCTCACCCTGACCTGGTGCATCTCGATCGAGCGGCCAGTGAATCGGGCGCCGATCAGAAACGGGTCAACCTTCCGAACGATGTGTATACCGGTATTTGGTGGTACGCGCGTTTTCCCAATCACTACTCTGGCGAAGGCGCGTTAGCCAGCAAGGAGCTCGGGGAATTTGAAATGAATGCATGGATTAATGCCATTGCGTCAGCGATTCGCGCTGTCCAGGCTGACGATCAAAGTCTGCGGCTGCAAAATGAATTTTACGAAAAGAGTAAGCATCCGCTCGATACGCGGCCATAGTTTGAATGATTCAAAGATTCTTGGCTGTCAGCGGTGAAACATTCTTGAGGCCAGGGCCACGGGAGCAGCTTCTCGAGCAGGTGTTCCCGGCTGATGGCGATTGATTTTTCTCTCCTGCGTAGTTACTTGCGGCGGAGCTGTTCAATCCAACGAAACAGTGTTTGATCGAAGGGCGACTCCACGTCCAGAAATTCGATGCCCATGCCGACACGTGGCTTGAAAACGCGAATCACCGCCAAAGCTTCGACGACTTGATCTTTGCGTGTCAGCGTGGCTCGGATCCGGCATCCGACTTTGAGAGCCTTACTGGAGCAGATAAAGGCTCCGGCGATGGAAAGATCGGAAGCGACCCCGCTGGCAGTCATACCGCTTTCGAGATCCAGTAATTCGGCGTCGGCCGCAAAAGGATAACGAATGGAATAGCGCCGATCGCGCATTGCGATGGAGCGCCACGTGCTAGTTGATGACGGTTCTTGCATGAAGATTACATTACCCACAGCGGTATGAAGTCCGTGCGGCTAAAACAGCGCCTGGAAGCCCCCTGGTATATAAATTGTCTCTCGAAACCGAAGAATGTAGACGAATTTCATGCATTATATTTGCCAGAAAGGTAATAGCTCGCCGTGTCCACACCGTTGGTGTCAATTAATTGGCGTTATTAGCCGCTACGACAAAGCGAACAACACCAACGCAATGTGGAGGCAAAACCGAATGCTATGCTGGATTGGTAATTCTATATCTCAGGCGAAAACTATAAATGTGCGCGGACGGCCTGCGGCAAAGCGATCGTATAAATTTCCGGATGCCGGTGGAGGCATCGTGGTTCGGCAACGGCGGGATTGCGTTCAAGCGCACTGCAACCACCATGCTGGTGAGCAAGAATGGTGGCGTATTGCGGCTCACGGAGAGGCTGACTGCCGGCCAGGAACTCACTTTGCGCCGCCAACAGGAGGGTGAGGTCTGGAAATCCGCACGGGCGCGGGTGGTGGCTGAAATCGACCAGGATCCGGAAGGCTTTCTCTACGCCTTTCAAATTTTGGAGTCACGTGCAGATTTCTGGGACATTGAATTTCCAGCGCTTAGTAAAGCCGACGAGGCCGTCGCGCGCTTGTTGATGGAGTGCAGTTTTTGCGAGCGGCGAGAAGTTGTGTATTTGAACCCGTTAGAGCTTAAGTCTTTCGAAATGCGCAAGTGCGTAGCTCGGGTTTGCAGCCAGTGCGTAGCTCCCTCGATCTGGATTGAAGCGCAAGCCGAAATGCCCATGCAGACCGTCGAAGGATACGTGTCCGAGATTGATCAACACGTCATTCCGCGGCGAAAACGCGCGCGCGTCAAGGCCCGAGTGCTGGCATGCATTCGACGGCGCGGTTTTGAGGAAGAAATTGCGGTGTGTGAGGACTTGTCCAAGGGTGGACTCAGTTTCCGCAGCCGTAATCAATATCCGGAAGGCACGCGGATAGAGGTCGCCGTACCGTTCACTCCCGGCAGCGGCGCCATTTTTGTCCCGGTGCGAATCGTATTTTCGGTGGCGCTGCCGAGTGCGGGGCTATTCAAGCATGGCGCGGCCTATGTAAAGACATTATCCGGACCATGAGCTTGAACGATTTTTGATGTCAGTGAGAGATTAAATCAGCAGAGAAATTGTCGACCAGCGTACCGCGGCTCCTCCGGGAACAAATAATTAGTCCAGCACGGCAGCGGATTCGCGTTCGTGACGGCGCCGATGCAGGTAATGCATCGCAATATTCAAATAAATCTCACCGCAAGGCGTTTCCAAACCCAGGACCATGGCTTCGGTATCGACGGTGCTCGAAAGGCCGGTTTCGTCCGCGTGAATCTCCGGCGGAAACACTTTGAAGCGAAAGCCCTGGTCATTCAGCAGCGTCACGGAATTTCCAATGACCATATTGGCCAACTCGCAAACGGTCTCGTGTACCAATTGCTGGCTGGCATTAAGCTCAGTGCCGGCCAAATGGCTGGCAACTTTTACGGCCACTTCCGGCGAGAGATCGAGGATTACCCGGCCTTCGATGTCGCCTTTGATGGCAATCAACGCAGCCACACCCTTACGGCGATAGGTATCTTCATCCATGGTGAGATCGATTATTTTTGCGGAGGATTGAAGCAGGTCGGAAAATACGGCGTCAGCGGCGTTGATGAAAGGTTGGATCAGTTCCATTCTCATGCGTGTTCTCCTGCGAGCACGGCGGGCGCGCCGGCCGCGGCTGGGTCGTCACTCAATACGTAACGTAAGATTTCGTAGAGCACTTCTGGTTTTACCGGCTTCTGCACAAAATGTTTGGCGCCCTTTTGCAAAGCGGCCAGGATATTTTCCTGGTAGCCCACAGACGAGACCATGACGATGCGCGCGTCGCTGTGCTGGCGAACGATGCGCTCGACGGCTTCAATGCCCTCCATCTGCGGCATGGTGATGTCCATCAGGACGATATCCGGCTTGGTGCGGTTGAACTCCGCGATGGCCGTCAAACCATCGCCAGCCTCGCCGGCCACTTCCCCGCCGAAAGTCTCGATCATTTTGATGAGATTCTTGCGCGCGAATACGGAATCGTCTACCACCAGATAGCGGACGGATTTATTGTCTTTGCGTTGAAGAGCGGCGAAGTGTTGTGGCATAAACAGTCTCCTTGAATCCGGGATCCGTGTCAGTTTCGATGAGAAACAGAAATGGTCTCGGCTTTTTCCAGCTTATCTTTTTCCCTTTTTTCTGAATTCATTCGGTCGATGCCATACTGGCTCGACAAATACGTGGCTAAACCATCGAGCGCTACGATCCTATTGGCGTAACCTTTGGCAATTGCGGCGCGCGGCATGCCGCTCACTACGCAACTTTCTTCGCTCTGCGCGATGGTCATTCCGCCGGCAGCTTTAATGGCGCCCAATCCTGCGGCGCCGTCGTCGCCCATTCCGGTCATTAACACTCCGACGCTGGTGAGGCCAAATTCCTGCGCCACAGAATGAAACAGCACATCCACTGAAGGTCGATGACCGTTGACGGGCGCTGCATCGTTCAAGACAACCATGTCGCCACGGGGCATGCGGCGCACCATCATGTGGCGGTTTCCGGGGCACAAAAGTACGCGACCCGCCAAAAGAAGATCGCCGGAGCGCGCTTCGTGAACGTCCAAGGGAGAACATTCGTCCAAGCGCCGCGCGAACATCTCCGTGAATCCCTCGGGCATGTGCTGCACGATTAAAATGGAGGAGGGAAAATCCACGGGAAGCTGCGAAAGCATGAACTGCAATGCGTTTGGCCCGCCGGTGGAAATACCGATGGCGATGATGCGATTGGGCGCCACCGCGAGCCCGGGCTTTTTCTTCAAACCTACTGGCGAATCCGTGATTACCGCCGGCGATAAGCGGTGGGCTGAAGCGCGCCTGGCGACTTTGATTTTCTCGATGAGCTGATCGGCGATGGCGTCCAAATGGCCGACTGCGGCGTCCTTTGGCTTGGCGACGAAATCGACTGCGCCCAACGCCAGCGCCTTAAATGTTGAGTACGCGCCTTCTTTCGAATGGGTGCTGAATAAAATTACCGGGACCGGCGCGCTCTTCATGATCAGCCGCAGCGTTTCCATACCATCCATGCGCGGCATTTCCAGGTCCAAGGTAACTACGTCCGGGCGCAGCTCTTCGATTTTCTTGAGCGCGAAGGCGCCGTCCATGGCGGTGCCCACTACTTCGATCGCGGAGTCGCGCGCCAAAATTGCCGGAATGAGCTTGCGCATCAACGCGGAGTCGTCAACGACTAGAACTTTGATTCGGTCGCTCATGCGATTGCTTCCATGGGAAGGGCCTTTGAGAATCTAGATACCACCGCGGGTACATTCAAAATCAACACCACGGTGCCATCGCCGAGTATGGAGGCGCCGCTTACGAGATCGCTGGACACAATGTCGCTAGGCAAGGCTTTGATCACTAATTCTTCCTCACCCACCAACGAGTCCACGAGCAGGCCGAAACGCTTTTCCGCTGCGCCAATCACAATCACGAAGCGGGTCTTCTTTGTTGGCGAAGCCGGGGAAGCAGCAACAGCGTGTATGTGGTCCAGGCGGTTTAATCGCACCAGGGTCAGAAGTTGGTCACGAAGACGCAAAATTTCCCGCTGGTCCACCATGTGAATCTCTTCTTCGCGAATACGTGTGATTTCCACCACGGAGGACAATGGGACAGCAAACAGCCGGCCGCCCACGCGAAACAACAATGTCTGAATGCTGGCGAGCGTTAACGGTGCGCGCAGCTGAATGGTGGTGCCTTTACCTAGTTGTGTGTTCACGTGCACGGTACCTTTGAGCTTGCCCATGGCCGAGCGAACCACATCCATTCCAACGCCGCGTCCGGATACTTCGGTAACTGATGTGGCAGTGCTGAAGCCTGGCTCAAAAATCAGATTCAAAACTTCCTGCTCGCTGAGTCGCGCCGCTTCGTCCTGCTTAAGAATTGCTTTTTCTACCGCTTGCGCCCGCAGCTTGTTGGTATCCATGCCCCGGCCATCGTCGCGTACTTCAATGACCACTTGCGCGCCCTGGTGATAGGCATTCAGAAAGACGGTTCCACGCGCAGGTTTCCCGGCGGCCACCCGCTCGTCGACAGGGTCGATACCGTGATCAACGGCGTTGCGAACCAGATGCATTAAAGGCTCGGCCAGAGAATCGAGGATACCTTTATCGAGATCGGTATTTTGCCCGGCAACTTGCAGAGCCACGTCCTTGCCGCATTGTTTCGCGACGTCTCGCACAACGCGCGGGAAGCGCCGGAACAGTTGTTCGACCGGCACCATCCGAATCTTCAGCACGCATTTGTGCAATTCATCGAGAACCCGCGTTTGAAAGGCCATGGCATCGGCCAGTTTCGTTCTGACGGGATCGCGCGCGTGGTTCTTCTCGAATTCGGCCAGCGTGCGATTGAGCATCGATCTTCCGATAATCAGCTCGCCGACCAGATTCATTACCGCGTCGATTCTTGCGGCGTCTACTCGCAAGGAGGTTTCGGTTATGGCTGTTACCGCAGTACCGACCGCATTTCCCGTTCCGGACGCTGCATCGTCGGGATGCTCGACGTGAGCGAGACTGGCCTGCACTTCCAGCAGATCATCCAACAATTCATGGTCGGCGAATCCCGATGTAGCCGCACGCTCGATGCGGAGATCCGTCACGATCGCAGGAATGCGGCAGCGTTGCGCCATTACTTCCGCCGTAAGGTTCGTGGCTAAGGCCGCCTCGACGACTTCCACGGTAGCAGCGGCGATGTTGTCTTCCGGCCGAAGAGCAATTACCGTTCCGCTCCCGTGAAGCACATTGCGAATCAATTGAAATGCGGCTGCGCGCATCGAACTTTTTGGATCGACGCGCAACGCCAGGTTATAAACCGATTCGCCGCGATGGACCGCCTCAGAGATCATCAGCTGTTCATATTCGGTCCACGCGAATTTCGCTGAGAGTTGCGAGCTAGATCGCTGGGAATCGCCGGGGGTCGGTTCTTTTTTGGCCGCCGGACCATCGAGCAAATCGCGAATCATCTTTTGCAGGTGCACTGCGGGCGGGAGCTCCGAATTACGCTCGTAAGCGAACAGCATGGCGCCGAAAATGTCGGCGGCGGACAGCACGATTTCTGCAATCCCGGCTCCCCTCGATTGCACCACTTCAGGTGTTAGGACTTCTTCCAATTCGTGAGCCAGCTCGCTCAGCTGCGCAAAACCGCAGGCTGCGGCATCACCTTTCAAGGTGTGGACGGCGCGCCGAACTCCGCGAAGAACTTCTTCATCGCCCGGATGCGTTTCCAGTTGCAGCCCGCCCTCATTAAGGGCTTGCAGCAATTCTGAAGCGCTTTCGAAAAAAAGAGCGCGCAGTTCAGCACCGCGATCTTCAGGCTGCCGGGTCATGAACGCGCCTCCAAGCGTTGATACGCGGTGCCGTTGTTTTCATGCACCATTTTGAATTTTTGGGTCAGGCCAAAGAGGCTCTCGGCGTGTCCTACAAAGAGATAGCCGCCTGGATTCAAGCAATGCCAGAACTTGTCGATGAGGCGCTTCTGTTCTGCTTCATCGAAATAAATCATCACGTTGCGGCACAAAATCATGTCGTTGCGACGCGGAAGAAATTCGGTTTTCAGGTTGTGAAAATCGAACTGCACCAGATCTTTCAATTGCTGCTTGACGGCGTACTTGTCTCCGACTTTTTCGAAATAGCGCAGGCGGCAGGTGTAATCGACCGGCTCCATCTGAGGCTCGGTATATTTCCCTTCCTGACCGCTGCGCAAACTTGCATAGCTAATATCCGAAGCTACAATTTCCAGTTTCCACGGCGGCGGAATCAGCGGCTTGGGGGTGGGCATCTCGAAAGGGAGCGGATTCCGAAGATAGTAATAAGCCAGGGCATCGGCGATCAGAATGGCCACGGAGTATGGTTCCTGGCCGGCGCTGCATCCTGCGCTCCAAACGCGGATATGAAAATCGCGACGTTCCTGCTTGCGGCGGAGAATCTCTTCGAGTACGGATTTTTGCAGCAAATCAAGTTGCGGCTTGTTGCGAAAGAAGCTCGTTTCGTTAACGGTGAGATTTTCCAGCAGCAGCGCCAGTTCCGGACGTCCTTCTCGGCTGGTTAGCAGCCGGTAATAAGAATAAAAAGAATCGAGCTGGCAAACTTTCAGGCGTCGCTGCAGGCGATCTTTCAAGAAGTGCGAGCGGCGTTCATCGAAAAACATGCCGCATTCCTGATACACCAGGGTTTGCAATAGCTTCAATTCAGGTTCGGTAAGTTGGACCGGGGGTGCGGCGATCGTTCCCATTTTCGGCTATGCAGCCTTTCCCAAACGCCTTGGTGCTTTGACCAGCAAGCTACTTCGACGACATCGCCAACGATTCTGCAGCCGCTTCCAGGCTTCGCAGGTCCCGCCGGTACATCAGCTTGGTTATGTCCAGCAAAATAATTAAACGGCCCTTCAGCTTCCCTACTCCCGTGACGTAACCCGATTCACCATCGGCAAAGACCGAACCCGGCGGCTCGATGTCCGCGGGCGGAATTTTTAAAACTTCAGAGGCTGCGTTCACGATCAGCCCGATGAGCTTGTTATCGATTTCCACGACCAGAATGCGATTTTTCTTATCGGCGACGGTGTACACCTGTCCGAATCTTTTGCGCAGGTCCATCACCGGAATAATTTTGCCGCGCAGGTTGATGACACCTTCAATAGTGTCGGGCGCGCTGGGAACCGCGGTAATTTCCGGAACGCGCACGATTTCACGTACAGCGGAGATGCGCACTCCGTACGTCTCGTTACCGATGCGAAATCCTACGACCTGCAGATCTTTTTCCATCCAATGATCTCCGGCGCTTCAGGGGCGCGTGAGTTCGGCATATTCGAACTCTTCCGAATCCCGCGAGGATTCAGGCGAGCGTCGCGCGTTCGGCTTTTCGCTCCGGCGTGCCTTGGTATGCACGGAGCGATCCAGAACAAATCGATCCATGCTGTCGAGTAAGTTGCGCGAGAGTTTCAGCATCTGCTCGGCGGCTGCGGAAAGCTCGGTGGAGCTGGAGGCGGACTGCTGCACCAATTCGCGCATTTTATCCATCGCGCGAACGACAGCCTGGGCGCCTGACGCTTGTTCTTCGACTGCCGAATTGATTTCCTGGGTGATCTCGGTGAGCCGGCTGGTGGCCTTGGCGATTTGCGATGAGCCGACCGACTGTTCATTCGTGGCTGCGCCGATTTCCTGCGAGAACTTATAAACCTCAGTGACTACATTTTCGATTTTGTGCAACGCGGCGCCAAGATCGTTGCCCAGACTTAGGCCTTCTTCCACGATGCGCGTGCTGCGCTCCATGTTTTCTACGGCCTGGCGCGCTTCACGCTGAATACTTTGAATGAGGTCGGCGATTTCCTTGGTGGATTGCGTGGATTTTTCCGCCAACTTTCTCACTTCGTCGGCTACCACGGCGAAACCCAAGCCGTGTTCTCCGGCACGCGCCGCTTCAATGGCCGCGTTTAACGCCAGCAAATTGGTCTGCTCGGCGAGGTCGTCGATGACTTCGATGATTTTCCCGATGTCATCCGCACGATGGCCCAAAACATTGATGATTTCCGCGGACGATTGAATCGCGTGATTGGTTCGATTCAGCCCGTCGGTAGCCTTCTCCATAGTTTGAATGCCGGTGACAACTTCTTCGCGAGAACGGTTGGCGATATCCAGCAGCACTTTCGCGGTATCGGCCACCCGTTGGATGGAGGTCACCATCTGATCGATGGAAGCGGAAGTCTCCGCAACGCTGGAGGCTTGCACCTGGGTATTCTTCACCACGTTCTGCACGTTGATGCTCATTTCGTGCATGGTGCTGGTAACTTCTTCAATGGCCGAAGAAGCTTGCACGCTGACTTTCGCGGACTCGTCGGCGGCCCCAGCCACTTGATTCGAACCGGCCGAAACTTGTCCCGCGGAATCGCGCGTGGTGCGCACCAGATCCTGAAGGCCATGCGACATACGCGAGAAAGCGTTGCCCAAAGTGTCGCGCTTTGAACGGGGCGCGACCTCGATGGTCAAGTCGCCTTCCGCGACGGCCATGGACACGGCCGCCATTTCCTTGAGGTAGGCGACCATATTGTTAAAAGTTGTAGCGAGCGCGCCAATTTCATCAGTGCGATGAATGTCGATGTTTTGATTGAGGTCACCGGAATCAGCAATTTCTCTGGCCACGGTAATCAAATGCGTCAGCGGTTCGGTAATGGATTTCGCGGTGTAGTAAGCGATCAGCAATCCCAACAACAGCGCGAAGAGCGTGCCGCCAGCCGTAGCTGTGGTGCTCGCGGTACTGGCCACGGCAGCGGACTTGGAAGTTTCGTCCAGCGATTTGCTGATGTCGTCATTGGTGCGATCCAGGACCACGGACGATTTGGTAAGCCATGAGCTCGGATCTTTCTGCAAATAGAAAATCTGGAGATCCGAGACGGTGGCGTCGCCGGCATCCACCTGGTGGCGCTTGGCCAGAAGAGGTTTGGCAAAGTTGTCCGCCCAGCCGGCCTCGGTGCTTTCCACCTGCTTAAGCGCAGACTTCAGATTGTCGGACGTTTCCTGAGCTTCGCCGCGCTTGAGGGCGTCGGCGATGTCCACGAGACCCTTGTTGACCTTTTCTTCGTCGCGGGGGTCGCCGCTCAGAAGATAATTATTCAGGTTCAGACGGTTCAGCATGATCTGGTAACGCACCGATTCAATGGTGCGAACGCTTTCGAGAGCCGCGGAGGCGTCCAGCCGTGCCGAGCGCTCGCGCAATCCCGCGAAGATATTCACGACCAGCAGCAACACCAGGACGGCCAGCACCGCGCCGAACCCCACGTATAGTTTCTTGCCTATCTTCATTACCAAACCCCTCCGGGGCCTCTGGCCATTCGCTTGTAACTAAAGTTTCGGCTGCGGCGCGAGATCTTTTGCGCCTAATTCCTAGTTCAGGAAACTAAATTCAACGATTTGCGTGGTCTCTTCTGGTCCGGGCACGAACTTCCATTCCTTTACCGCGTCCTGGCAAGCCTGCACCAGCAGCGGGTGTCCCCCGACGACCCTGGTGCTCCGTACGTGACCGTCCGGCGTAATCACCACTTCGATTTTGACCTTGCCGCCGACACTCATCCGCTTTGCTAATTCCGGATAAGCGGGAGCAACCTTGGTCTTGATCTTTCGTTTGTTTTCGTCTGTGCTGCCCGTTTGTGCTGACAGTGCGGCCCCGGTAAAAACCGCCAGAGCGCCCGCTGTTAGCATCAGTTTTTTGAAGTGGCCCGGTGTCATTGAATGTCCCATCCGTGTTCAGAGATAACCCCGAGAACAGAAAGGCACGTGCAGGGCCACGAATTTAGAATCGGAAGAGAGTAGAGCTGCGAAAAAGTTTTCCTCTCAAGTGATAGAGAAATGTGAAGTTATCTGAAAGCAGGTGGCTAGGAGTTTCATCTCGATAGCGAAAAATCGTCTCACGGCGCAGTTGAGCGATGACTGGGGTCTCAGGCTGAGACACGAGGACCAATGGGTCAGGTTTTTCGAGTGGCGATTCTAGAAACACCTCCCGCCAGAACGGTTGACTCACATTGAGACTCCCCGTTAGCTTGAAGGTGCTCGGGAATGAATCAACTTGAGACGCATTCAACCCCGCTGACCTCATGCGTGGAACAAAGTCTAAATTCGAAACTCGCCCTCGGCGCCGCGCAGGCAAAACTGACGCCGTAGATTTGCCCTCGGTGCGCCACGCCGACGAGCTCATGGAGCTTGCCGTCGATGCCGCGCAGTCGCGTCAATTGCCCGATTTTTTGCACCGGTTCGCACAACGTTCAGCGCGCATGTTGAACGCGGCCTGGGGTGCGGTGCTGGTATTTCGCGGGCGCGAAACCGATTTTTACGAAACTCCGCAAACTAAACCGCTCTTCTCGCACGAAGGCCGCGGCTGGTTGATTTCCGCGGCTGGTGAACCGCGCCTGGGGCTCGAATTTCGGGAGCTGCCGGTAGACGCCACGAGCTATACAGCCAGCCAGACAAATCGCCCTGCGGTGGCGTTTGTCTCTATTGCTGCCAGCGACGGCGAACGTTTGGGAACGCTGTGCCTTATTCGCAAGAAAGCGCCGTTTACCGCCGATGAAAGCCGAGTACTACAGGCGCTGGCCAGCCACGCGGCGCTATCGCTCGAAAACTTTCGCAGATTTTCACAACTGGAGCGATCGAAGCGCCAATGGGTCGAGGATATTGACGCCATTAGCGATTACATCGTGGTTCATGACCGCAGCTGGAACATCGTGCGCACCAATCGCTCTTTGTCATCGCATCTCGGCGTGCCACCCGTCGCGCTGGTCGGGGCAGCAATGGCCAGTTTGCGGCACATTGCGGAAGCTGGCAGCGATCTGCCGTGCCCGTTTTGCAGGGATACCAAGCAAGTGCGAGAAGAATATGTCGCGGTGTCGGATAACCGCATTTTTTTGATCTCCACCTCGCGAACCCCCGGCCTCACCGATGATGACATTCGCACCATTCACGTGTTGAAAGACATTACCGACCGGCGCGAGGCCGAGCGCCGCTATCGCGAGCTTTTCGATAGCATCCAGGAGGGACTCTTCTTCGCAACCCCGGATGGGCGATTTATGGACGTAAACGACGCCATGGTGCGCATGCTTGGCTACGCGTCACGAGAGGAGTTGCTCCGGGCGGATGTGGGCCCGCATTTGTATCCTGTGCCCGCTGCGCGTGAGCGCTTTCTTTCGCAGCTGGCTGAATACGGTGTTTTGCGAAATTACGAAGAGACCCTGCGGCGCAAAGACGGCACGCTTCTGCACACGCTGCAAAACATTACCGCAGTGCGCGACGCCAGCGAACGCATTGTGCAAATTCGCGGCTTGATGCTGGACGTCACGGAGCAAAGAACATTTCAATCGCAGCTGCAACGCGAGCGCGATTTCAATCAGAAAATTCTGAACACCACGCAAAGCATGATCCTGGTGCTCGATACTGCCGGACTTATCAGCTATGCGAACCGCCGCTGCTATGAAATGGGTTATCAGGAAAGCGATCTTATCGGACACCGATTGGTGGACTGGATAGAGCCGGGCCATCGCCAAGATTTTGAGGACGCGCTGGAGACTACCGCGCACGGGCAACAAGTGGAGAACATCGAGCTGCGGGTGCGCCGCAGCGATAGTTCGATGGGACATTTTTCTATCAGCCTGAGCCCCATGCGCGACGAACAAAAAGCAGTAAACAGCGTCGTAGTGGTAATGACCGACATAACGGATGCGACGTTGCTGCAGGCCAAGCTGGCCCACAGCGAAAAGATGGCTACGATCGGGCGCCTGGTTTCCGGGGTGGCTCACGAGGTGAACAACCCGCTGGCGGCAATTTTAGGATTCACGGATTTGCTGCTCGAGAATCCGGAAATGCCGGCCTCGGCTCGCGAAGATTTACAGATTATTTTGCAGGAAACGCAACGTACCAAAGATATTGTGCAGGACCTGCTGAGTTTCGCGCGCCAGCGCCCAGTACAGCGCGAACTCGTCAGTGTGAACACTGTACTGCGCCAAACCATCAAGCTGCGCAGCTATGATTTTGCGAGTCATGGCGTCGAGGTGCTGGAAGAATTTGATGAAGCGCTGCCGCCGGCGCTGGGAGACGCGCAGCAATTGCAACAGGTTTTTCTGAATATATTGAATAACGCCTACGACGCCGTCCAGGAATCCAGCGAGCGGGGGCGGATCACCATTCGAACCAGTCACCAAAATAACGCCATCGAAGTGAACATCACTGACAACGGCATTGGCATCGTCGATCCTCAGCGCATTTTCGATCCGTTCTACACTACGAAACACGCCGGCAAAGGAACAGGCTTGGGGCTGAGTATCTGCTACGGCATTGTCCGCGCTCACGGCGGGGAAATTCAGTGCTGGAACAACGAAGCTGGGGCCGGCAGCACATTTATGGTCCGTATTCCGCTGGCGGCAGATGCGGAATCGGCCGCTCCTACGGTCTCCGCGAAAGAGGCCGGTCGATGAGCGTGCAAGCCACCATGTGGACCGGCGGGCCGATTCTTTTAATCGAGGACGAGCCTTCGGTCATTGCGTTTTTGCGCGCGGCGTTGGAACGCAGGGGATATTCGGTGGTCAATGCCGGGTCCGGCAGTGAAGGTTTGAAACGCCTTTCGGACGGCAGGTTCGCGGGCGTAATTTCCGACATTCGCATGCCTGGAAAAGTGAATGGCGCGGAAGTGCACGCCTGGATTCAGAAAAACCGGCCGGAGTTGCGCACGCGTATTATTTTGATCAGCGGAGATACCGCCAACAGCGAAACACAGACGCTGCTGGCTCAGAGCGGCACGCCGTGTATTGAAAAGCCTTTCCGTGTTCAGCAATTAATGTCTGTAGTGGAGAAAACCTTCGGGAAACCATGAGCGACGATCTGAAAACACGTTTACTGGTTGTGGATGATGAGCAAAGTATTCGGCGGTTATGCATGACCATCGGCACCGCGCTGGGTTTTTCCTGCACCGAAGCGGAAAGCGCGGAAGCCGCGCTGCCACGCCTGGAAGCGGATACACCCGACCTGGTGCTTACCGACCTAAAGTTGCCAACGCAAACCGGTGTGGCGTTACTTAAACAGACCAAAGCCATGTTGCCGCGCACTGAAGTTGCCATCATGACCGGTCACGGGTCGATTGAATCCGCCGTGGATGCCATGAAACTGGGCGCGTACGACTACATCGAGAAGCCATTTCGCGTTGAAAAAATGCGCATGTTGCTGCAGCGCATGGCGGAGAAAGTTCGCCTGGTTACCGAGAACCAGTTCCTTCGCGAGCGCGTCAACACGGAAGAAAATCTCGATGGCATCATCGGGACGTCGGCCAACATTCAAGATGTGCTGCGTATGATTTCACGGCTGAAAGATACCCGCACGCCGGTGTTGGTGTCTGGCGAGAGCGGCACCGGAAAGGAACTCGTGGCGCGCGCTATTCATTTTCGCGGGGCCCTGGCGCAGACAGCGTTTGTGGCCGTGGATTGCGGTTCGTTGGTGCCCACTTTGATGGAAAGCGAGCTATTCGGCTACGAAAAAGGCGCCTTCACAGGCGCGATGAAAACCAAGGCAGGCTTATTTCAGGCCGCCAATGGGGGCACAATTTTTCTAGATGAAATTGGCGAGCTGCCCTTGGAGATGCAGGCCAAGCTGTTGCGCGTGTTGCAGGAAAAAGAAGTGCGCCCGGTGGGCAGCAATGAAAAGGTGAATGTCGACGTGCGCGTAATCGCGGCCACCAACCGCGATCTGGAGGCGGCTTATCGTAATGGAACGTTTCGCAAGGACTTATATTTTCGGTTGAATGTGGTCACTGTGCACATCCCGGCGCTGCGCGAACGGCGATCGGACATTCCCATGCTGGTGCACCATTTCCTGGATCGCTACGCGCACGGAGCGAACATTCAAGTGACGGCAGCGGCAATGAAAAGCCTGCTCCATTACGATTGGCCCGGAAATGTTCGGGAACTCGAAAATTGCGTGGCCCGGGCAGTAACGCTCGGGGATCGACAGACCATCGACGTGGCGGACCTTCCCCCGTCCATTCGCACCGAGCAAGCCGAGTCCGGGACGACGCTAGCGCAAGATGCGGGTTCCCTTTCCACCACAGCGCTAGCGGAAATGGAGCGGATGACGATTCTCCGCGTGTTCGAACAAGCCAACGGCGACAAAGCTCTCGCGGGGAAAATGCTGGGCATCAGTCGCGCCACTCTCTATCGCAAGCTCAAGCGTTACAACATCGCGGTAAAGGCCGAATCTCACGTTAACGAGCCGCAAACGGTGTCTCAGTAATCCGCGCTTGCCGGACGCCACAAACGCGAGGCTGAGACAGGTTTGTTTCAGGCTGAGACGAATGAGCCGATCTCCGCGTGTTTCCAGATCATAACTGCCATTGATTCTTAACGATTCGCTGGAAGAGACGGCCATGTCTTTTGGTGCCAGGCGTGCTTCTCTTCCCTGGGGATTCTTTTCGCATGCCTGTGTCTCGACGGCCGCGAGAGACCCTGCGGTTGAAGCCGAGAACCGGTGAGGGCACGTGAGACAGTTTGACGAAACCACGTTTGTTGCGGACCACCAAAGCTGCACGGAACAGTTGGCGCGATTTTTTCCCGGAGTTGCGGCCGTACGCTTGAAAGTACAGGTGACGGCGCTGCGCGGTGGGGCGACGCGTCTGCGGGAAGCCAGCGTGGTGGAGTTTGCGGGGTTGGAGCACGCCATTCTGGTTTCGAGCTTGCCGCTGGAATTCGACGACAAGGTCCGATTGGAAGGAAGCCGCAAAGTTTATACGGTGGACGCTACCGTGGTGGCCGTGCAATATCACGGCGGACAAAAAGCCGTGGCGGTTAAATTTCTGCGCGGCCCCAACCATTGGATGATGAATTCATGAGCAATTTGACTTCACCATCGGTGCCCGGAACTATCCAGATCAGCCAAAGCCAGTGGGCGGAAACCGTCTCCGTTTTTCCGATTTACTTAGCGTTGGCAAAACAGCTAGGCATTGCGATCCCCTTCTCACAGCGAAAGTTGCCGGAAACTCCGGATGCAGAGCTGTCCAGCCAAGTGCAAAGCTGGCTGGATACCATGGACCAGCGCGTGATCGTCTACCAGTTGCGCCATCTATTGCAGATGACGACGATGAACGCCAGCGAGAGCAGCTTGAAATCGCTGATCGAACGGCACCTGCGCAAACCGACGAAGAGCACCTTCGACCGCGACAAAATCGACTTTCTGCTGGTGCAATACTTTGCGCTCTGCGCGCCGGCCAAGATTTATCACAAACGCATTGAACTTGCGGACGCCGCCGAGGTCATGAAGCCCATTCTCGGTGAAGTAGCGCCTGCAACTCTGACGTGGTGTGAACCGCTGGAAATCATGATTCAGTCCCTGCACGGTTTTCGAAGCCTGCGCGAAGTGCTGAAAACGAATTTCATCGAGCAGGGGCGAAGGGTTAAAGAGGTAGCCGGCGGAATGTTCTACGATCCGTCTGCGCTGCTGGCGTTTATCCGTTTTAACTTTATTTTGCGCCGCACGATCATTGAGTTGATGCATGCCGATCTGATCGCTACTCGCGCGGGTATAGCTAAGCTGGAAGCCTCCGACGTTCATGTCATCGATTGCCGCAAAACTGGTTTGTCCGGCGCCGAGCCACTAACCAAAATTAAGAAACTTGCGGACGAATGGAAACAACCTTTCCAAAAAGAATATACGGAGCGATCGGTTAGTCAGGCCTTTGAGAAGTTGCTGGGGCTGCGCGCCGATGTGGAAAGTGCGCTGGAAAAGGTTTCGGCGAAAATTTCTGATCGCATAGCCGTCGAATCCGCCGCAAAAGGATTTAGCCTCGACGCCCAGAAAAAGCCTGCCAGCGAGCCTGCGCCCGTATCGGCCGTGCTCTCTAAAGCCGCTGAAACTTCGCAACGGAGTGAGGCCGCGCAACAAAACCAACCAACGCCTCAGGCCCTGGATTTCGAAGCGTGCATGGAGAAAATTTGGGAGCAATTGATCGCTACGCCGCCGTTGCACGGCCGCTCGATGACCACCGTAAAACTGGGCGACACGCGCATCCTGTTGTCGTCGTGGGAAGTGGTCGCTTTCGTAACGGAAACGAGCGGCGCTGCAGAAGATTTGCGCCGTGCTGTGGCTGCGCGAGCAATGGTTTGCACTGCTACCACCAATGCGAAAGAAAAGGGCCACGCTTTCGCGCTGGATAAGGCGCTCGCGGTGGGACGCGTGGAGGCTTCGCGGCTGCAGGAGCGCGTTGACGTCGCCAAGCAAGCAAAAGATACCGAGGCCGCCGTCAATCTCGGGATTAGCACCAAGCGACTGCTGTCCGCGCTGGATGAAGCAGAGAAATTGTAGCGTTGCAACAGAATTTCCCCGCCTTTTGCGGGTGAATACTCTTGGGATGGATTGACCTTTGCCGAACGCCAGTGTCCTGATTCTGACTGATGAAACTGAATTCGCAAGAATTGCGGCCGGATGTTGGCAGGCGCGGCGCAATGCACCCGACATTACGGTTTTGAATAGCAAGCTGTGGCGCAATTACGACTCGACGGCGCACGACCTCATTGTGGTCGGCCCAATCAGCGGCCGGAAACATCACGAAGTTCTTCGTTCGATCGATCACGAGCCAGCCGTAATTCTCTGTATTGCCGCGGACGCTCGCGAGTCGGACGAACTGCGCGCTCGCTACCCTCGAGTGCTTCACATGCAGCAGCGCGAAGACTGGGCAAACACATTAATGCTGCTGGCGGGCGAAACATTGCGCCGCGTGGAAGCCCTCGGTTTCGCGAAACAGGCGGAACGCGAAGCTGCCAAATATCAGCATCTGGCTACTCTCGGACGTTACATGACGGACATGAAGCACAGCGTGAATAACGCTTTGACTTCCATGCTCGGCAACGCCGAATTGTTGTTGCTGGAACCAGGCCAGCTTTCGTCACAATCCCTGGCGCAGATTAGAACCATTCACAGCATGGCCATGCGCATAAACGAAATCATGCTGCGATTCTCATCGCTTGCGAGCGAGATGCGCGAGGCTGAGAATGCTTCTCAAGCTGAGACGGAAGCAGCCGACACTCCACAACCGTCCAGGCGGTAGAGCTGCGCGTCCCGCTGTAACTCCTTGTTTTATGGACCTTTACCCGATACGAAACATTCCTTTGACGCCCCTTAAAGCTGGCCGCTGGCGTGCACCTTTGTTTCCTGGATAAGTCCGAGGGATTTTAGCAGTGCAGAAAAAAGTGCTGATTGTCGACGATTCACCGGCGGAAGTCCTGCTTATGCATGGGGTACTGGAGCGCGAAGGTTACCGGCTTGTTGATCTGCATGACTCCATGCGTGTGGAAGAAACCATCGCGTTCGAACAACCCAATGTGATTCTGCTCGACGTGGTAATGCCTGGGAAAAACGGCTTCCAGGTTTGCCGCGAGTTAAAAGGTCACGACCAATACAAAACTATTCCGGTCATTCTGGTCACTTCCCGCGACACCGCCAGCGACAAATTCTGGGGCGAACAGCAAGGCGCCGACGGTTATGTCACGAAGCCTTTTACGTCGGAAGAATTGCTACGGGCAGTGAAGCGGTTCGCATGAAAATCTTTGTGGAGATTTACTAAAGCGCGATGAATCCCTTTCTTCACCTCGAGCCGCTAGCGGCTGACGAAAGCACCGGCAGTTTGCTGGAAGCGCTCGGCCCCATGGAAGAACGCCGGCCGCAGTCGCAATACTGCGTGTTTCGTAGCGGGCGTGAACGTTTGTGCCTTCCGGTTCTGGACGTTGAAGAAGTACTTGATTGGCCGATTCTGACCAAAGTGCCGCTGAGTCCCGCGTACCTGGTTGGTATTTTTAATTTGCGCGGCACGATCGTGCCGTTGATCGACATTGCCATGACCGAAGGACGGCGTCCTGGGCTGCTGCCGCGCCATGTGGTGGTGGCATCTTTGGCGGCCGATGGTCATCACGAAATTCTTCGCGTCGGAATAGCTGCCGATGAGGTAATCGGCACTTATTCAGTAAACAGCGACGAGGTGCTGGAACAAGCCCCTGAAAATGTTCCGCATTGCATCGGAATGCTGCGGCACGATGACCGGCTCGCACTGGTGATTGACTTACGCAGGCTGTTGGAAGCTTTTCCCGGACCAAGTATTTAACTTTGTGACGCGCATCATCCGTCGATCGCTGACGGCACGGTGAAAAACGAATTTGGAGGAAGTATGAAATCGCGACTGAGTTCTACCATCTGGACGCTGGTTGTGTTGAACGGCATCGTGCTGGCCGCCGTAATCGCACTGGCCTATAACGCGGGACGCCAATCCGGCAACGTGTCGATTCTCGACTTTGCGGCCTTGCCCAGTGGAACCGTGGCAGCTGCCGCGGTGGCCGTGGGCCTCGCGCTGCTCATGACCATCATTCTGAGTTGGAGATTTGGCGGAAGCCTGCTGTCTCCCGTCAGCGAGTTGGCCAAATTTTCCGAACGGCTGGCCGTCGGCGATCCCAAGGCGCGCGCGGAAGTCACCTCCACGAACGAACTGGGCTACATCGCTGAGAATTTGAATCGCGCGGTAGCTAAAGTCTCGAAGGCCGCGAGTAACCAGGAATCCAGCGACGCGCTGCAGCGCAGCATTACGGAATTATTGACGGTCATCAATCAGGTGGCGCGCGGAGATTTGTCGCTGCGCGGCAAAGTAACCAACGATGCGCTGGGCAACGTGGCTGATTCCGTGAACTACATGCTGGACAATTTCACCAAGGTTCTCGAGCGCGTGCGCAAAGCGGCGATGGAAGTTACCGCGTGCTCTAACAATATTCTGGTAGCTGCCGATCAGATGCAGGCCGGCGCAACACAGCAGGACCAGGAAATAACCAACACTTCGAGCGCCGTGGAAGAACTCACCGTCTCGATGAAACAGGTTTCGAATAACGCGGAAGCCAGCGCTGAGGCTGCGCGCCGTGCTTTGGACGCTGCCGAGCAGGGTAACCGCGCCGTACGCGACACTCTCGAAGGCATGCAACGCATCCGTTCGTCCGTGCAAGCCACTGCCAAGAAAATTAAATCGCTGGGCGATCGGTCATTGGAAATTTCGGAAATTATCAACGTCATCAACGACATCACGGAACAGACCAACCTGTTGGCTTTGAACGCAGCCATCGAAGCCGCGCGCGCGGGCGATGCCGGCCGTGGATTCGCGGTCGTCGCGGATGAAGTTCGCAAACTAGCGGAACATAGCCGCAGCGCCACCAAAGACATCGCAGCGCTCATCAAGGCCATTCAAGCCGAGACCAACGAAGCGGTAGTGGTCATGGAAGAAGGCACCAAGGAAGTGGAAAGCGGCGCAACCCTCGCGGATCAGGCAGGCCGCGCGCTCGATGCCATCTCCAACGTGGTGCGGCAATCTGCCGAACTGGTGCAGGAAATTTCGCTGGCTTCCAAACAGCAGGTGCGCGGCACGGAAGGCGTCGCGCATGCGATGCAAATTATCTCCAACATTACGCGCCAGACTTCGCAGGGAACTCGTGGAACGGTGGCCACGGTCAGCCAGCTTGTAAAGCTGTCAGACCAGTTAAACGACGGCCTTGCACAATTCCGCGCGTCTTCTAAAAACGGCGGCGGCACTCGTCAGGAAGAATCTGAACGCGTTCCAGTGGGAGCGTCGCGGTAGGAGTTTCCTGAAGAAAGCAGAGCACGAAGTGCTGAACGATTTTTAGCTTTGGCAAGGGCCGGAGCCGAACGGAATACCCAAGCGTGAGAGTCGCGAACGAGCGCCAGACAACAGAGCTCGAACTTAGTGAGCACGAGTTGAGCGAGATCCGCATGCTGATCGAAGAGCGTACGGGCATTTGTTTCGACAAATCGCGCGAGCGATTCCTGGTTAACCGTGTTCGTGAACACCTGCAAGCCCGGGGGTTCGAACGTGGCACTGACTTCCTGCGCGCCGCTCGCAAGACCAATGTGGAATACGAAGCGCTTCTGGAGCGACTGCTTACCCAGGAGACCACCTTCTTTCGTTACCCGGCGGTTTACGAGGCGTTTCAGAAGCGCGCTTTGCCCGAATTGCATATAAAAAAATTCTGGAAGAATCCACGGACGCTGCGTATCTGGAGCGCGGGCTGTTCCACTGGGGAAGAGCCTTACTCCATCGCCATCACCATAGCGGACACGTTGTCGTTCGCGGATTCCTGGAACGTGGAAATTCTCGCCACTGACGTGAGCCGGGTGGCGCTCAAGCATGCGGAAAATGGCCGCTACTCGGGCCGTAGCATTTCGTCTGTGAGCGAGACGCAGTTGGCCGCGCACTTTAGCCCCGTTAAAAACGCGCAGCAGGTGAAGCCGCGGCTGCGCAAGATGATCAATTTCACGCAGATGAATTTGGCTTCCGCTGTTTACATCGGGCGCATGGATGTAATTTTTTGCATGAACGTGCTGATTTATTTTTCTGAGCAGCGTCGCCGCTCGCTGGTGCAGCATTTTTACGACACCCTTGAGCCCGGCGGTTATCTCTTTCTAGGTCATTCCGAGTCCATCTCTAAAATGCCGGTGAAATTCCAGGCCATCGTGCTGAACGATTGCATCCTGTACCGCAAACCTACGGCGGAAGAATTGCAGAAATCGGACTCCTCGACGGAGGGACGCTCGTGAGCGCTCCGCAACGCGAAGGCATGGAGCTATTCCTTCAGGAAGCTTCCGAGCACCTACAGTACCTGCGCGAGTATGTGGGTGTATTGCAGGAAATCGGGCCGCGCCATGAAGACTTAGAACGTTTGTACATTGCGGCGCACACGCTTGGCGGAACTTCGGCCAGTTACGAATTTCCCGGGTTTGCGGAGATTGCTTCCAAACTGTCGCACGTCTTTCAATATGCCATGAATGCGCCATTGGGCGACGATCTTCACGGGCCACTGGCCGAGTTTCTGTCCGATGCAATTTCCTTGCTTGAAACGGACTTGCTGCAAATAAGTGATGTTGGCTCTGAAACGATCGACGAAATTCACGCCTTTAAGGAGCGTTACAGCTTTGCATTTCGGGAAGCCGCAGTGAAAACCACTTACGCATCTCCGGCACAAGCGGCTGTTTCGTCCGTCCCGGCCACGCATTTGGTGACGACCGCTTCCGCGACCGGCTCGTACTTTGATCTACTGCCGCCGGACGATGACGTCCCCAACGAGATTCTGGAATTTTTCCAACCAGAGGCTGAAGAGCATCTGCAAATCGTCAGCGACTGCTTGATTTCGCTGGAGGGCAACAATAATTCCGAAGAAATTAACAAGCTTTTCCGCGCTATTCACACTCTGAAGGGCTCGGCGGCACAGGTCGGCTTGAAACGCCTCGGCGCCATTGCCCATCGCGTCGAAGATCTTATCGGCCGTTTGCGCGACGGAGAAATTGAACCATCTCCGATGGTTGTCGATGTTTGCCTGGAATCGATTGACGTACTGAAGAAAACGCTCCACAAACAGTGGAGCGATGAGCGGGAAACGCGCGCCGGCGTTGATTCCCTGCTCGGACGCATCGCGGAATTCGCGCCATTGGACCCGGAAGACTCGGATTTTGCGGTAGCCACGAACTTCGCCGCAATAACAACCACGCCAAATTCTGCACTGGCGGAAATCAAGCCCGAGGTAAAAACCCAACTTGCCGCGAAGTTCCAGGCCGGTCCAACCGCAGCAGTCAAATCCGTGCGCATCGCGCTGGATCGCCTGGATCGCATGATGAACACCGTGGGTGAGTTGGTCATCAATCGTACCCGCATGGTCGGGCGCGTGTCGGAACTTGAAAAGCTGGTCGACACTCTGAATTTTTCGAAAGAACGACTGCAAGGCAAAGTTTCCGAATTCCAGGAAAAATACGAATTCAATCGCGTCAGTTCCCAAGCCAAATCCGCGGACTGGAATACCAATACAACATCGCAAAGGCTCACTAGCGCGGCGGCCGGCGACACTTCTTTCTGGTCCGATTTCAGCGAACTGGAAATGGACCGCTACGACGATTTCAATATTTTGTCGCGTTCCATGGCCGAAATTTCCGCGGACGTGAATGAAGTGCTCTCGCAACTGCAGGGCTATATCGGACGCGTCGAAGGGGACATCGACGAATTCACCAAGCTGGCGCACCATTTGCAGGACGAATTTACTGCCGCGCGCATGGTGCCCATCGGCACGTTGTATTCGCGGTTGTCGCGCGCCGTTCGCGACGCGGCGAAGTCCGCCGACAAGCAAGTGGAACTAGATTTAGGCGGCAGCGAAACGGAACTGGACAACAGTATCATCCAGCAGATTTCCGATCCGCTGGTTCACCTGGTGCGCAACTCCGTCGCACACGGCATTGAATCCGCAGAGGATCGCATCGCCGCTGGGAAGCCACAACTTGGAAAAGTCAGCTTGCGCGCCTATCATCGCGGAAATCACATCTACATTGAAGTGCAGGATGACGGACGCGGCCTTGACTATGACCGCGTGCGGCATAGTGCGATTGAGCGCGGGCTGGTCTCGCCGGAAACGGCCGATCGTCTCACCGAGCGCGATTTGCGCGAGATGCTTTTCCATCCTGGATTCTCAACGGCTCCGGTCAAGACCGAGTTGGCAGGCCGCGGCGTTGGCCTCGACGTAGTGCGGGCCAATCTCAATACCCTGAATGGCGAAATCGATATTCAAAGCATTACGGGAGTTGGAACAACCTTTACTCTGAAAGTTCCGCTGACGTTGATTATATCGCCCGCGTTATTTGTGCGATGTGGGGCTACCAGTTTTGCTTTGCCCTTGGCAGTAGTGGAGGAAATACGGCGGCTGCGCTCTGACGAAATTGAAAATGTGGGCGGCAAGCTGCTCACCAAGGTTCGCGATGTAGTTACTGAAGTTGTGCGTCTCGACGGTTATCTCGGCTTGCCGCCGCTGGAAGCCATCAACGGCTATTTCCACATGGTGGTAGCCAACACCGGGAATCGGCAGATCGGTTTGGTGGTGGAAGAAGTCATCGGGAAAGACGAAATTGTTATCAAGAACCTCGGCGAATATTTACGTCGCGTCAAACTTTTTCCGGGAACGACTATTGCTCCCGACGGCAGCTTGATCCTTTTGCTTGATTTGAACCGCATGGTCGCCACCGACCCGACCGAGCGCCGCACTTTGCAGGCTTCGGCAAGTGCCGCGCGCATATTTGCGCCGGGCTCCGCAGCCGTGGCTCACGGCACGATTCCCGCCGAAGCCATCGATCGCGTTACGCACGAGCGACTCATCGTGGTGGCCGACGATTCCATCAGCGTGCGCAAGTTTGTCGGACGCATGCTGGAAAAGAACGGCTACGTCGTGAAGCTGGCGGCCGACGGACTGGAAGCCGCCGAACTTGTCACGCAACACGGCTGCCACCTGGTCATCACCGACCTGGAAATGCCGCGGATGACCGGCTACGAACTGATGGTGCAGTTGCGCCAGAACGCCAGCACTCGCCGGATTCCGGTGATGGTGGTCACGTCCCGCGCCGGCGCCAAGCATCGAGATCGCGCCATGAAAGAAGGCGCGTCCGCTTTTCTGACCAAGCCGGTGCAGGAAGATCAACTGCTGGCGGCAGTAGAACAATTGATGGGGAAGGAAGCGGAACGGCGCCTCGTTCCGGTTAGTTAAACGATCATGGTCGCCAACACCCTCAAGAAAATTCGCGTGTTAATTGTGGACGATTCGGCGTTCATGCGAAAAGTGTTGGAAACCATTTTAGTTACCGACGAAAACGTGCAGATAGTCGGGCACGCCAAAGATGGTCGCGAGGCGGTGCGGCTGTCAGAATCATTGAAGCCAGATGTCATCACCATGGACATCAACATGCCGGTCATGGACGGTTTGCAGGCGACCGCCGAAATTATGACCACTAATCCGCGGCCTATCGTGGTGGTGAGTTCCGAATCACGGCAAGGAGCGGCTAGCACGTTGCGCGCGCTGGAACTCGGCGCCATCGAATTTGTTGCCAAGCCTTCAAGTGGAATTGACCTGGACATGCATAGCGTCCGCGAAGATTTGCTGCGCAAGGTACGTCTCGCCTCAAAAGTACGGGTGGTGCGCAGCGCCTCGCGAATTGCATCCGCAATTACAAATGCCGACGGTAAAGCAAACTTGCAGCCTCCGCTTCCGGCGACCAGGCTGACTGCCCCATCAACAAATGATCAACGCTTCCCGGTCGTGGTTCTGGCGGCGTCTACAGGCGGGCCCGCCACGGTGATGCGTTTGGCTCCGGGTTTTACGCGAGATTTTCCCGCAGCGGTAATTCTTGTGCAACATATGCCAGCGGCGTTTACGACGCAATACGCCACGCAACTGGCAGAATTCACCGGAGTGCGCGTCAAAGAAGCCGAAAATAACGAAACGCTGACTCCCGGAACATTTTACATTTGCCCCGGTGGCCAGCATTTGCGCGTCATGCCCTCAGGCCGTATTCAACTCGATGGCAACACTGGCCGCATCAACGGCTATCTCCCCAATATTGATATCACCATGGAAAGCGTCGCGGCCTTTGCCGGGCCATTAAGCATCGGCGTAATTCTCACCGGCATGGGAAACGATGGTACGGCCGGTGCCACCGCAATTAAATCCGCAGGTGGAATGGTATTGGCGCAGGATGAAGCCACGTCTGTAATTTTTGGCATGCCTGCTGAAGCTATTAAAGCCGGCGCGGTGAGCCAGGTACTGGGCATCGACGACATTTATGCGGCCATCGAGAAGCAAGTTTTGGCGATCTCGCGCATCGCTACTGTGGGAGTGCGCTGATGCAATTTCCAGCTCCCAGCAAATCGCCGGCAATTCGAACGGAGCAAATTATTTTGTTCCGCATCAGTGGGCAACTGTTCGCGGTGTCATCAGGATCGGTTCAAGAAGTTCGCAGCGTGGACAGCCTGGCTGGTTCGGCAGCGGAAATCACCGCGTCAAGCTTAAAAAAGGTGCGCCATATTGTAAGACGTGGCGACAAATCGCTTTTTGTGGTCAACGGAGCTTTACATTTTGGATTGCCGGTGAGCTCCGGACTGCTGGTGTTTGTGCTTCGCCGCACGTGCACCGCGTTGCTCATCGATGGCATAGAAAAGATGACCACCATGACGCGATTGCAGGCCCTTCCGCAGGCGTTTTGCAACGCAGAACGGACCTGGTATCGCGGCCTCACGGCGTTGGAACAAAATGTTGTCCCGGTCGTGAACCCCGATGGTTTTTTGACCTCTGAAGAAATAACGTTGCTCGAGCAATCTCTAGCGGCCGTAGGTTCCGGCGTGAAAACTGCGGGAAGCTCCATAGGATCGGTCCATGACCCCGCGGAATGATCTGGGTTCGCAGTCCTTCGTGCTGCTGCGGCTGGGGGACCGTCGTTTTGCGATGGTCGCCAGTCAAATCGCCGAACTGGTCGCACCCAGCCGCGTCTTTCGCTTTCCACACCGAACCGAACGCGTGGAGGGCGTAATCCTGCGTCGCGGGCGCATCGTTCCCGTGTGTGATGTGTCGGAGAAACTAATCGGCAAGAATCTGCTGACGCGCCGTTTTTACTTGATCGCCGTGCGCAATTATGGAGAAAAATCCGAATGGGTGGCGTTGCCGGTAACCGGAGAATGCGAATTAATCGCCACCGAAATGTCTCCTGCGACAGCAGCCGATGCGCCGTACGTGGCAGGTTGGATTTCTTACGACGGCAACGTCATTGAAGTTTTGAATATCGACGCGCTCACGCCTGGGCCGGTCTCCACACCTTCGGTGTGCGTGCCGCTGGAAATGCAGGAGGCTACGACATGATGGTCGCCGGCCGCCCTGCCAAGATTTTGCTGATTGACAGCAACGTTTACTTTTCTAAGCGTTTGGGAGATGCGCTGCGGAAAGAAGGTTTCGAAGTAATTTCTGCCACCCAGGCGGCGTTTGCCTTGACTACCTTGGAGTATGACGCGCCAGTGGCGGTTCTTTGCGCCACTAACATGCGCGAAATGGGTGCTCTTGAAATTGCCAATATTGTTCATGCCGATCCCAAGAATGCAGCTTTGCCGATCATTGCGATCGGAGACGGCAGCCAGCGCGCTTTGCTGGAATCTTTTCAGGCCGGCTGCGACGACTATATCGACAGGCACCGGCCTCCAGCCACAATCGCCGCACATGTGAAACAAATCATTATCAGCAAGGCCGAAGGATTTCACCCCACGCAAATGCTCGACCAGTCCAATACCAGCTTGAGTGGAAGCCTGGCTCATCATGACCTTCCCGGTGTGATGCAGATGCTCGGCCAGGCCCGCCAGACCGGCGCGTTGCACATCAATGCAGGGGAAATTGACGCTTTGATGTTTTTTGATGCCGGAGAAATAACTCACGCGGAAAGCGGCAACTACTTTGGCGACGAAGCGGTGATTCAGATTATTAAGAGCGTGCAAGGCGGCGACGGCGTCTACAAATTTGTCTACGGTACGACTTCTCTGCAGCGTACCGTGCTGAGGACCGCTACCGACCTGATGCTCGATGCCATGCGTGAGTTTGATGAAGGGATGCAGGACATGGCGGATAGGAACGCACCATGAGCGAAGCGCTCATCATGCCGCCGGCCGGCGAAACCGCCGTGAAACGCGCGCCCACGGTTTACTTTATTGATGACAGCGCCACCATGCGCGAAGTGATCAAGATCGCGTTCCGCCGCGAAAATATTAATGTCATCACCTGCGCAGACGCTGCTTCTGCTTTGGCACAATTCGAACAGAACCGCCCTGATGTGGTGATTACCGACGTGATTATGCCTAATCAGGATGGCTACGCGGTTTGCAGTCAGATTAAACAGCATCCCGAATTTGGCGGCATACCGGTGGTGTTGATGTCGGGAGTGGTTAACAAAAACGTCGCCGACAAAGCGGTTTCCGTACACGCCGACGAGCTGATTCGCAAACCATTCCAGCCGCAGGAACTCATTGGGCGTGTAAGAACTTTGCTGGCGCCCAAGGAAACTGCAGCGACCCAAGCGACACGCGAACGCGCCAATTCGAACGCGCTGCAAAATTTGTTTGCACCCGCGCCGCCTACGCCTCAGTCAACCGCTATAGCTCCGCCAACGTCGGAGACAAATAATGAGCCGGCGTGGCCGCGAGCGCTTGCGGAAGCCTTCACACCGCTGTTGCAGCCCTTTTCTAGCAATAATGTTCAGCAAGGCCAAAATCAAAAAGGGTCACAACCCATCGGCACGCAACAGCCGCCTGCGCCATCGGTTCCGCAGACAAATCAGCCATCTTCCGCTGCGCCATCCTCGCGAGAGTTGGTCATGCTTCGCGCAGAAGTCGCACGTTTGGAGTTGCTGGTGAAAAAACTGCAAACCGAATTGCAGCTTGAGCGCGAATACAATCAAGCACTCGAAAAACAAATTCAAATGCTCATCAACAGCAATTAATTTGCTTGGGAATAAATTGGACGCAGCTTGCTTCCGAGAGACTACTTTAAAATTCGGTTGTTAACACCGCGCAGCACTCAAAATAATGTTAATTTATCCGCACCCTTCAACATGTCCCTCACCGCACGCAAGATCGCCGCGCGGCTGAATGGCTTGGTAAGCAATCGCACCGTTGGGTCGGAATGCGCCGCTTCCACCGCGGCATATTCGCTGTAGCCGGACATGAAGATGACGTGCAGCCCTTTGCGCTTTTGCTGTATGCGCGTGGCTAATTCGTGACCAGTCATTCCGGGCATGACCATATCGGTGACGAGTAAATCGATCACCCCAGCGTGTTGTTGCGCGACCCGCAATGCATCGGCTCCATCGCGAGCCTCGAGTACTGTGTATCCGCCGGACTCCAGAAATTCCCGCGCGACCTCGCGAACCTCCTGTTCGTCCTCGGCAAGTAGAATCGTTCCGGTACCCAGGGGCGCTTCCGACGACGGTACCGGAGTTCCTTGGTCTTCCTTCTGATCAACACGCGGCAGATAAATCTTGAACGAGGTTCCTTTACCGATCTCGCTGTACACCCAAACATAGCCGCCGCTTTGCTTCACTACCCCGTAGACCGTCGCGAGCCCTAAGCCAGTTCCCTTTCCTTGCCCCTTGGTGGTGAAAAACGGCTCGAAAATTCGCGCTTGTGTTTGCGCATCCATTCCCGTACCCGTATCCGAAACCGCCAGCAATACGTAACGGCCGGGCTGGACAAGCGGGTGCACGGAGCTGTATGCGCGATCCAGATGGGCGTTGGACGTCTCAATCACCAGCTTTCCACCCGACGGCATAGCGTCCCGGGCATTGACCGCCAGGTTCATGATGATCTGTTCCATTTGACTGGGGTCGGCGCGAATAACTCCCAAGTGCGGGCTGGTTCGCAGAACCAACTCGATGTCTTCTCCAATGAGGCGCGGCAACAGCTTGCCCATTTCTTCGACAACACCGTTTACGTTCATCACCCGCGGCTGCAAAACTTGCATGCGGCTGAAGGCTAGAAGTTGACGGGTCAACGCTGCAGCGCGATCGGCCGCGCGATCTATGTGTTCGATTTTTTTCAACATTGGCGCCGGTACAGGAAGTACATTGAGCAAGAGCTCGGTATGACCTTTGATAACCATCAATAAATTGTTGAAGTCATGTGCCACGCCCCCGGCCAACCGGCCGACAGCCTCCATTTTCTGCGCCTGCCGCAACTGTTCTTCCAGAACCTGGCGTTCGCTAATGTCCTGCGCGACCACCATACGCACGTTGCGTCCGCCGTATTCCAGGGGGTGAGAAATAATATCCGCTTCGAAAATCTTGCCGTCTTTCTTGCGATGCTTCCATACCCCGTGATATTCCCCAGGAGCATCCCAGTCCTTCTGATGCTCTCGTAATGCAGCGTGTTCTTCGGCGGGGCGTATGTCGAAGACCGTCAAGGCCGCGAATTCTTCCGCGGAGTAACCGTACTGGCGAACGGCAGCATCATTCACCTGGATAAATTTGAATGTTTCGCAATCGAAGACCCAGGTTGGCAGCGGATTGTGCGAAAAAAGCAGCCTAAAGGTCGATTCGCTTTGTCGCAGCGCGTCTTCCGCGCCGCGGCGCTCGATAGCCAGAGCAATGTGCCCGCCCACGGAGTCTAAAAATTCCAAATCGCGTACGTCGTAAGCGTTTTGATTTTCGTAATGTTGCACAACCAGGACGCCGATGGTAGCTGTCGGTGTTTTTAGCGGCACACCCAACCACGCGGGGGATGGCGAGCCTACCAATTCCACATCCCCTTTTTCAGCTAACCGGTCGAATTCGGGCTGCGGTATCAACATCGCGCGGCCGGTTCGAAAGACGAAAGCCGTGCAGCTTCTACCTACCTTCTGGGGCGGCGGCGCCAGGTCGAAGCGGTCCACGAAGAATGGGAAATGAAACGAATCGGTATCGGCATCGTGCAAAGCGATGAAACAATTTTCGGCGTAGAGCACTTTTTTCAGCGACTGATGAATGTGCCGCAGCAACTGGTCCAGGTTGGACGTTTCATTCAGGGCATGGACTACTTCGATGATGACCTGGCGCTCGGCTTCCATACGCTGCAAATCGGTGATATCCAGCAGGCTAACGGCGATTTCGCCCGCGTCATTGCCTGGATTGCGGCGCGCCTCGGCGTCAAACCAGCGCCAAACGCCCTCGGCGCTGCGCAGCCGGCACCGTACATTCACAGTGGTCTCGAGATTCGCGTTTAAGCGCCGGAGCGTGGCAAGAAACAAATCAAAATCGTCTTCGTGGATTAATTCGGCAACTGGTTTGCCAACTACTTCGAGGGGTGTGTGGCCAAGGACAGTATGTAACGCAGGATTGGCGAAGAGTATCGTACCATCGGCGCCAAATACCGCTAAAAGCTCACGCACGCATGCTAATAACGCCGGGAGTTGCCCGTTAGCGTTGACCACGGCGAGATCTGGAGATGATGTCAGCGGTGACATAGTGTCAACTCTCGTTTAGCGGTGTATTTTCTCGCCTTAACAAAGGTCGTAGAGGGCGGCGGGACACGCAAACACACTGCTCCAATGATAGCTCCCCTTACTCGCAATGCCCCGGAACATTAATGAATGCTCATCGAATTGATGACTGTACCGAAGTACAGGCGCGTCACTTCAGCGCCCATGGCGCGCGTGCCCAACATGAGTAATGATGGCGTTTGAAATTTACGAATCGGAGGAACGCGAGAAATGCATGACACCTGGAAGGATATGTTTGTGCTGGGCCTGCCGTTGGCCGAAAAGATTCTTCGACCAATTTTTGTATACGCTTTTCTGGTTATCAGCTTGCGCCTTTCGGGCAAACGTGAACTAGTACAGCTGAATCCTTTCGATTTGGTAGTGCTGCTGACACTTTCAAACACGGTGCAGAACGCCATCATCGGCGACGATAATAGCGTCAGCGGCGGAATCATCGGCGCCACCTCTTTATTGGTGGTGAATTATCTGGTGGTTCGCTTTCTATACGGGCACAAGAGGATCGATCAACTCGTGGAAGGCAACTCCGACGTGCTCATCGAGAATGGCATGATCCGCCCGGAGCGGCTGAAGAAAGAGCTGATCAGCCGGACACAGTTGGAAGCCGCCGCGCGAAAGCAGGGCTTCGAATCGTTGAATGATGTGCAGAAATGTATTCTCGAGCCAGGCGGAAATTTGACGTTTATCGGGAAGAAACCCGCTACCGATGATATTCGCCATCAGGAAGTGGTGGAGCGCTTGAAGAATTTGATGGAGGAGGTTGTTCGGCTGCGCGGCGAACTACCGCCTGCCAGCGCCTAACCGCTTTATCTATTGCAAGTGAATTAAAAATCCTGTGGCGGCGAAAACGAGGCCCACGATTGCGACTACTATCCCAGTTATCCAGAATGCCTTACGTTTGGTCAAAAGCGTAATGGAGCAGATCACCAGCCCAATCTCCAGCAGCGCTTCACCGCCATCAAAGCGATCGGCTCGACGGCTGATAGTATCGCGCTCTTTTTCCAGATCCTTGGCTTTTTCGCTGATGTTTTCCTTGTCGCTGTTGTAGCGCTCCACTTCCTTTACATATTTTTCGCGCAATGCGGCGTTCTTTTCCTTGTCCAGTGGCGTGATGGTCCCCAGCAAGTCCACCATGCTCTGCATTTCATGAAGGCGAATATTCTTTGCCTGGTAGAAGGCCCATTGATCGGTAGCTTGCGACTGCCGCAGAAGCTCTTCGGTGTGCGCTCGATGGCCCAGCAAAGTTACCGCCGCCACCAGCACTGCCAGAATCGAAATTGTCAGGGAGACGGGCAGCACGTGGGGATCGTGGACGGGCTCTTCTGCTGTTTCCGGTAATTCAAAATCATCAGCCATTGCGCTAGCTCTCCTTGTTTAGTTAATTCCTCAACGACTCGCTTGCCGCTACCAGCGTGCGATCGATGTCCGCATCGGTATGCGCCGCGGAGACAAACGCCGCTTCGTATTGCGATGGAGCCAGAAAGATGCCGCGCTCCAGCATATTCCGAAAGAATTCACCGTAGCGTTTGGTGTCCGATTTCTTCGCATCGTTATAATTGCGAAGCGGCTGTGGCGCGAAAAACAGCGTAGCCAGCGATCCGCTCGCGTTCACCTGCGCTGGCACTCCGGCGTTCTGCGCCGCGATGCGCAGGCCATCAGCAAGCCGCCGCGCGCGTTTCTCAATTGCTTCGTAGAAACCCGGAGCGGCCAATTGCTTCAGCGTCGCAATTCCAGCGCTCATCGCCAGGGGATTCCCCGCCAATGTTCCCGCCTGATACACCGGGCCGAGGGGGGCAACATTGTTCATCAGTTCCGCGCGCCCGCCGTAGGCCGCCACCGGGACGCCGCCGCCGATAATTTTGCCAAGCGTGGTGAGGTCCGCTTCTATTCCCATGAGCTGCTGCGCCGCGCCGTTGTGCAGACGAAATCCGGTGATGACCTCATCGACTATCAGCAACGCGCCATTCTTTCGCGACATTTCGCGCAAGCCTGCAAGGAATCCGGGTTCCGATAAGACCACGCCCATATTCGCGGCCACTGGTTCAACAATGATCGCCGCGATCTTGTTGCGGTGCTGCGTGAACAAGCGCTCCACGGCGTTCAAATCGTTATACGGCGCATTTAGCGTCAACGCCGCTAGCGCCTTCGGAACGCCGGGACATTCGGCGATGCCCAGGGTTGCAAGCCCCGAGCCCGATTGCGAAAGAAAACTGTCCGAATGCCCGTGATAATTGCCCTCAAATTTAACCAGCAGGTCTCTCTTGGTCACTCCGCGGGCCAGCCGCAATGCGCTCATGGTGGCTTCCGTGCCACTCGAAACGAAGCGAATCTTCTCGATGAACGGAATGGTGGTGGTGATCAGCGTGGCCAGCTCAACTTCCAACTCTGTTGTGGCGCCAAAGCTCGTGCCGCGCTCTGCCTGCCTGGAAATCGCTGCGGTCACCGCCGGATGCGCGTGCCCCAATAACATCGCTCCCCAGGAGCACACGTAATCGAGCAGCTCGTTGCCATCGGCGTCGTAGAGAAATTGTCCACGCCCATGATCGACGATGAATGGCTCGCCGCCGACAGAACGAAACGCGCGCACCGGACTATTTACGCCGCCGACCAACACTTGCTCCGCGCGCTTAAAAATCTCACGCGAGCGCTGGTCCTCGCGCTTCGGTTTGATTTGCGATTTTGCGGGGTTCATTGCTGTGCCCGTCGGATGTTCACGCGTGTAGCCACCGCGCCACATCCTTGGCATGATAAGTCAGAATAATTTCCGCGCCAGCGCGTTGAATACCTGTAAGTATTTCGGTCACCACACGCTGCTCCTCGAGCCAGCCTTTTTCTACCGCGGCCTTCACCATTGAATATTCTCCACTGACGTTGTAGGCCGCCACCGGCACGTCGAATTCATCCCGTACGCGCCTGATGATATCGAGATATGGCAGCGCCGGCTTGACCATCACCATGTCCGCGCCTTCGTCCAGATCCATTTCCACTTCTCTCAAGGCTTCGCGCGCATTTGCGGGATCCATCTGGTAACCGCGGCGGTCGCCAAACTGCGGCGTCGACTGCGCCGCTTCGCGAAAGGGCCCGTAGAATGCCGAGGAATATTTTGCGGCATATGCCAGGATGGAAGTGTTTTCGAATTTATGTTCGTCGAGCGCTTCGCGAATCACGCCGACGCGCCCGTCCATCATGTCGGAAGGCGCCACGATGTCCGCGCCTGCCCGCGCGTGCGAAACGGCTTGCTTGGCAAGAATGTCCAACGTGGCGTCGTTGGCCACTTCGCCGTCTTCGATTACGCCGCAATGCCCGTGGTCGGTGTATTCACACAGACAAACGTCAGTGATTACCAGCAATTTGAGTTTTGCCTTGCGGATCGCCTCTATGGCGCGCTGTACCACGCCATCGGCGGCAATCGAGCTCGCGCCCCGGGCGTCCTTTTTCTCCGGCAGACCGAACAGAATTACTCCCGGAATACCCAGCGACTCCACTTCGCGGCATTCTTCAACAATCTGATCGGCTGATTGCTGAAACACCCCAGGCATGGAGCTGACTTCCTGCCGCACCTTT
>Ga0073928_10001002_pt1 | contig 57627 bp, 41 predicted proteins | sample PaiPotPPA55metaG_FD_76969 | JGI IMG/M metagenome (GOLD analysis project Ga0073928, IMG submission 76969) | Iron sulfur acid spring bacterial and archeal communities from Banff, Canada, to study Microbial Dark Matter (Phase II) - Paint Pots PPA... ... | reverse complement strand
ACGATTAGTCCGACGGGTGGAACGATTGCAACGACGCAGCAGATCAGCATTTCGGATACGACACCGGGCTATGCGATTTACTACACGACGAACAACACAGCTCCGAGCGTGACTCCGTCTGAGTTGTACTCGGGACCTTTCACTCTGTCTGCGTCGGGGACCGTCAAGGCTATGGCCGTGGCGAGCGGATATACGACCAGCAACGTCGCCAGTGCGGTCTTCACTTTGCAACAAGCGGCGGCTCCGACGTTTAGCGAGGGGACAGGAACGTACACTGGGACGCAGTCGATCAAGTTGAGCGACACGACTCCTGGGGCGACAATCTATTACGCGATCAATGCGACGCCGACAACCTCATCGACGAAGTACACCACGGGGGCGGTAATCACGGTGAGTTCGAGCGAGACGATCGAAGCGATGGCGGTTGCAAGTGGATACACGCAGAGCACTGTTGCAAGCGCCACTTATACGATCAACCCGGTGCAGACGTCGACGATCACCTACGTGCAGGGGACCTACGCCAATCCGGGGTCAGCCCAGACGGAGAACGTCACCTATCCACTGGCTCAAGTGAGCGGAGATCTGAACGTCGTGATTGTTGGGTGGTGGGAGACGAATGCCACGATCGTCTCGGTTATCGACAGCTCTCAGAATATCTATTCACTTGCGGTGGGTCCGACGGTACTAGCGGGAGACGGCGTGGGAGCCATCTATTACGCGAAGAACATCAGCGGAGCACCGGCCGGGACCAACACGGTCACGGTCACCTTCAACCAGCCCGTGAGCGCTCCCGATCTTCGGATTCTGGAGTACAGCGGAGTGGACACAGCGAATCCGGTGGATGTAGTGGCGGCAGGTACGGGGAGTTCGACAACGCCGACCGCCGGTCCTCTGACCACGACGGCGGCGAATGACATCATCGTGGCGGGGAACTTTGTGTACACGTATATCACGGGAGCGGGGAGCGGATTCACGAACAGGATGTATACGCCGGATGGGGACAATGTGGAGGACGAACTGGTTCCGGCGGTGGGGACTTACACGGCGACGGCGGTGGAGAGTCCCGGCAGCGCATGGGTGATGCAGGCTGTTGCCTTCCGACCAGCGAGTCATTGAGAGCCGGAAACCGAGTCTGCGAACCCTAAGAGTGGATTTCACCCCCACTGACTACTGAAAAGGAAGGCGGTTGCCAACCTCGGCAAAAGAGTTACTGTTTTTGGGTAATCGCATAGCCTTTTGAGGAGCCAGACTGAGCTACAGCCCTGGCCGTGATCCTCCCATCACATTGATAAATAACACGTTAGCGAGGACTTGGTCGCTGATTGTCTGCTCGTGAAGGCGCATGTCACGGACTACGACGTGCATATTCACAGCAGTTGGGATATGCCACTATTTGACCCGCTCCCAGGGCGGGTTTCAAGCGAGACGGTTCTCAATCAGAAGCACCAGCTGTTACTTAGGCGCAAACGAGAAACCCAAGATGATAAGCAAGAGTCAGCCGTCCGGCGTCGAACTCCAATGGCCGATTGACCCGCGGTGGGAGGGTGTTACCCGACCTTACAGTCCTCGGGACGTTGAACGCCTGCGCGGCTCGGTGCTTGTTGAGCACACGCTCGCGCGGCTTGGCGCAGAGAGGTTGTGGAGCTTATTGCATTCGGAATCCTTCGTACCGGCGCTGGGAGCTTCGACAGGCAACCAAGCTATTGAGCAGGTGCAGGCCGGCCTGCAGGCCATCTACGTCAGCGGCTGGCAAGTGGCGGCCGATGCGAATGATGCGGGGCAGATGTACCCTGATCTGAACCTTTATCCCGCCAGTAGCGTGCCCAACGTGGTTCGCCGACTCAACCAAGCACTGCTGCGATCCGATCAGATTCATCACGCCGAAGGGAATCATGATGTTCATTGGCTGGCGCCTCTGGTGGCAGACGCGGACGCAGGGTTCGGAGGGAACCTTAACGCGTTCGAGTTGATGAAAGCGATGATTGAGGCTGGAGCGGCATGCGCGCATTTCGAGGACCAGCTCTCGTCGGCCAAAAAGTGCGGGCATCTGGGCGGGAAGGTGTTGGTTCCGACATCTGAAGCGATACAGAAGCTGGTGGCAGCAAGGCTGGCTGCCGATGTGATGGGCGTACCTACCTTGATCATGGCCCGCACCGACGCAGAGAGTGCGAGTCTCTTGACAAGCGACATTGATCCGCGCGACCGTGAATTCTTGATTGGCGGGCGCACAACAGAAGGCTTTTACCGGATTCGATCAGGGTTGGCTTCCGCCATCGCGCGGGCCAATTCGTACGCACCGTTTGCGGACTTGATTTGGTGCGAGACCTCGCGTCCTGACTTGCATGAGGCCAAGCAGTTCGCGGAGGCTGTTCTAGCGTGCCATCCTGAGAAGATTCTGGCGTACAACTGCTCCCCTTCGTTTAATTGGCGAAAGAACCTCGACGACCAAACGATCGCTCGGTTTCAACGAGAGCTGGCCGCGATGGGCTACAAATTTCAATTCGTTACGTTGGCCGGATTCCACGTTGCGAATCTGTCGATGTTCGAACTCGCCCGCAAGTATAAGACTGATGGGATGGCCGCCTATTGCCAACTGCAAGAAGCCGAATTTGCGAGCGAGGCCCATCACGGCTATGAAGCAGTGAAACATCAGCGCTTCGTAGGGACGGGATACTTCGATGACGTTCAGAAGGCCATAACGAGCGGTTCGGCTTCGACCACGGCGCTCGAAAGCTCGACCGAACAGGCACAATTCGCGAAACTGGCCTCCGGTAATGGGAACGGAACCGTGCACGTGGGTTTGAAAGACCAGCAGTTCGTGGAAGGCTAAGACCGACGCACTCTCAGATATTTTTCGCCGAGCTGGCACTGTTTACGTCCTAAGATGGGGCATCTTCCCCAAGGGGACGCGGAGCTTTAGAGATGGCTACTGCAACGTTGTCGAAGACTCATGCGGCCGATCGCTGGATCGTCGTCGAACCGTTCGAATTCCAGGAAAAATTCAATCGCAAGAGCTTCGAAGTCGCCCACCATCTCTCCTCGCACCCGCTTTTCCAGCTCCCGAAATTATTGGAACTCGCAGAACGTACGCTGACGAATCGCCCAGGCGACATTTACTATAATGCCGGAGACGTTCGCGTCGAACAGCGGTGGGACGAAGTCCCCGACGCGCCCTTTTCTGCTCGGGAGGCGCTGCAAAGAATCGAGAACTGCGGCGCGTGGATTATTTTCAGAGCTGCCCATCGTGACCCCGAGTACCGCATCCTGCTGGACCGAGGTATGGCGGAGATCAAGTCATTCCTCTCGCCCGTGATTAGGTCACAAATCATGGAAGAGGACATCATCATTTTTGTGACTTCTCCCAAGCGAGTGACAACCTATCATATCGACCGCGAATGCAACTTCCTTCTTCAAATTCGAGGCACAAAGACGCTGCACGTATTTGATCGAGACGATCGCGAGGTTCTCTCCGAGGAAGAAATCGAGCGCTTCTGGTCGAGGGATTTTAACGCGGCGGTCTATAAGCCGCACCTTCAGAACCGAGCCGCTTCTTACACGCTCGCGCCGGGTACGGGAGCCCACATCCCTGTAAACTGCCCACACTGGGTGGAGAATCACGACAATGTATCCGTGTCATTGAGTGTGAACTTTCAATTCAATGATACGGCGCGGGCGAACACTTACCGTGCCAACTTTTTACTTCGGAAACTTGGTTTGAACCCAACGCCGCCCGGCCGGTCTCACGCTCTGGATGTAGTGAAGTCATATGGGATTGTGCCGCTCGTTTGGACCAAGAGGGCTATCAAGCGGTCGTCGAAGCGAACCTGATTTCGCCGCTCGATGGCCATGCGATTCATTCGCGGAAGTGCTTAGTTGGTGCCCGCCGAATAAGTTCTGTGCGCCTACCCTTTGCGTGTCCCCCGACCGCCGCCGTGCTCTACTTGTCGGCCTTCACGAGAGCCCGGGATCTTCCGCCCACCCACTCTCGAACGATCGAAGCAGATGTTGGAACTCGAAGAGATAGATCGGACAAGAAAAGAATCGAGCATATCCGCATACGCTTGAGTTATAACGCACGCTACGGCCGATTCGAGAATAGGCGATTGTGTGAATCATGAGCGTGACCGAGATTGCGATGGCCATTCCGAGCACTGAGCCGTTCCGAACAATCCTCTCGCACATTGCGAAAGCACGGAGCGGCCGCAGGATCCTCAATTGGCTCAGCGCTCCATACGGTTTGTTCGATACGTTTGAAGAGGGATGGCTGGCTGCGCGGAAAGCCAGGTCCGCGGGTCACGAGCATCCGGATGACATCGCGATACACCTTGCCTTGTCCATGGATCTGCGTCCCAGTGATTATGCCGCGCTCTATTGGCTTTGCCAGATTCCTTCCGCGGACATTCGAATATTTGATTTCGGCGGCAACGTGGGAAACCTTTACTACAGCTATTCACCTTATCTGAGAGGAAAATTCCACGCTATTGAGTGGACCGTGCTGGATTTGCCACTGGTTGTTGAGGAAGGCAAGAAATTATCCGCGAGGTGGGAAACTCCGGAAATGCGATTCACACTTTCCACCGCCGATGCGCTTGACTGCAGCGTCCTGCTTGTCTCCGGGGCATTTCACTATTGGGAGAAGAGTGTACCGGCATTCTTGGAGCAATTCGTCGAGCTGCCCGAGCATATCATTCTGAATCGCACTCCGGTTCACGACGCCCAACCATCGTTTATTAGTGTTCAATGTACAAAGTCCTACGCTGTCCCATGCATCGTCCGAAACGCGCCACAACTAGTGGCGGAATTTACTGCCGCGGGATATACCCTCATAGATCGTTGGCCTGCTCTGGAACTTAAGCTGAGGCCTCCCCTTTTCCCCGACCATGCAGTTCAACATTATTCAGGGTTTTATTTTCGCCGGGGAAGAGCGACGTAAGGATGGCATTCAGAGCGTTTCTTTCCTGTGCCAGCGTTTCGTGCAATGGGCGACACCCGACGGGTTGCCACGGGTCGAGCCAGAATGACGGGCGCGGGCGGGCTATTTGTAGAATTGCGATTTAAATGCGAACAGCCGGTCTCCACATGGCCAAGAACGAAACAAGTGCGATGAGAACGTATCGGATGGTTCTGGCCGCCCTATGCGCGATTGTATTGTGCGGAATCCTGGTGGCAGGCCTCTGGCCGTTCAATCCATGCCCTGAAAACGAGGTAAGTTGGTTGCCCAAAGAAAATGGCCTGCGTTTTGGCGATTACGGGACTCTGTTCAGCTCCGGTGAATTCCACTTTACAGAGTCTCTTACTGACAAATCGTGCAGTCTCGAAATCTGGCTACAACCGGCACTGACAAACGACTCCAACAACATCCTTGCCTTTTATTCGCGCGAAGACCCCCTGCAATTTAGCATCGGGCAAACGGGGGACAGCTTGTTCATACGGCATGGCATTCAGGACGAGAAGCGTCCCTTGCGGCATCCGGTGATCATCGTGGAACATGCGTTCCGGAAGGACCAGAGGCTACTGGTCAGCGTTACATCAGACGGGCAGGTCGCGGACATCTACTTGAATGGCGTACAAGCCGCGACCTCGAAGGATTTCGGGCTTACGAGTGGAGCGTTCGGTGGCCGCCTCGTTGTAGGCAATTCTCCGATTGAAAACAACAGTTGGTCGGGAGACCTTTGGGGAATTGCCATTTACAAAAGGGCGCTCTCTTCCCTCGAGATCCGGCAACATTATGGCGCTTGGGTTGATGGCGGGAATATAGAGATTGCCGGAAACAACGGCCAACTAGCAGCCTATGTATTTGACGAGCGCGCAGGGAGAGTGGTTCACAACAAAGCACTTTCGCAGCCGGATTTGCATATTCCGGAACACTATACGATTTTGGCTCCAGCGTTCCTTGAGCCGCCCTGGAAGGAGTTCCGCCCGAATTGGGACTACTGTAAGGATGTCCTCGAAAATATCGCTGCCTTCATCCCTTTGGGTTTTTTTTTCTGCGCGTACTTCTCGTCCGTATTGCGGGTCAAGTGGGCGTTGCCAGGGACGATTATCCTGGGGGGAGTGGTCAGCCTTACCATCGAAGTGCTCCAGGCGTTTCTTCCCATGCGCGATTCTGGAATCACAGACATCATCACGAACGCGGCTGGGACAGCCGCCGGGGCTATGCTTTACTGCCGGAAACCTGTTTGGACTCTGTTCACCAAAATTAGCCATCCGGAGAAGGAGACTGAGGCACGACGCCCCGTGTGAAGGCTCCGAAAACCCATCACTTACTCCTGCGGACGTGAGAGTTTCAGAGTGTTTCTGCTGGGCTTTTTTCCAGGCCTCGGGAGTGACTCGCACCGCGAGGCCTTTATAAGAGGAGATCAGGCTGGCCGAGTCTCGAACCAAATCTTAATCAAAGCGATGAAGTGCCGCCAGCCGATGCCCGGCAGTTTTCGAAATTTGTAAACCTGCGTCGTACCGGCGGAACGCAGTCGATGGTTTACCGGGAGTTCCTGAATGGAGAAACCGTGACGGTGGACGCGAGCAACGAACTCCCACCAGAACCCCTGCTGCATCGCACCGAGCTCATCGACAAGTTGGTCGACAACCGCCTTCCTGACCAGAACGTAAGGGCAGCTGGGGTCATGGACCGGGACTCGATAGAGAAGCTGATAGATTCCGTAAAAGGTCCGGGACATCGCTTTGCGGAAAGGATTGTCCGCTCGAATTACGCGCCAACCCAGAACGAGGTCGGAGTCGGCCCGCACCTTCCAAAATCGCGGAAAGTCCTTAGCATCGCACTGACCATCTGAATCCAGGCACAACAGATAAGGCGCCTCGAGAGCCCTCATTCCGTCGATCACGGCACGCGAATAACCCTTGCGTTCCTCACTGAGGATAAGATTCATCGGCAGCGATTGCGCGAGATGGCGCAAGATCTCTTTGGTTTTGTCCTTGCTCCCGTCTTCGCAGATCAGAAATCGGAGAGCGACCTGCGGTGAGAGCTCGTCGTAAATTTCTCGCACAGTAGCCTCAATGCTGTCGGCTTCATTGTGGACCGGCAGCAGGATTTCGAGTTCCGGTTTCGCATTTGCCATCTAACCATCGCTCCGTCAACAGTGATTCGAGGCGAGCGGAAACGCCCACCCGGTCGTGGGTTCGGTAATACCACGCGATCGTTTTAGCCAAGCCATCCCGGAAAGGCGCAGCCCGTTACGCATGGGATGCGTTCTCTTGCGCGGCCGAGGATCGCGGAAGCACCCCTACGTTCTTAGGTCTCAGAATCATTCACTTTCTCGTCGAAGCACTGTTGCGGCTGGTGTATTTATCGTCTGACCGGCGGCGCTGAAAACGACGATGTAGTCGAAAACCGATGCTCGTCCGCCAACCCCGCGATACTCAGCCCATTTCTCCGGAATCCCGGCACACTCCAGACAGACGACAGCGCACGGCTCGGGATGATGTTCGTATTCCGCGTATCGCGTGGATAAGTTGTGCACGCCGGTGTACCAGACCGTCCGCGTCCGTCCGTCGGCATGAATCATCGCGAACAGCGGATAGACGAAGAAGGATTTCGGGCTCCTTGGAAGCTGAGATGCGGGCTGCGGCGCGTACGAATCGAAGGCGACATTGCCACAATTGAGACGATTCACCTCGCCTGCGGCAGCTATGTTGGCGAGTGCAATATCTTCATGCCCGTCGGAGAAGTACAAGAGTGACCGCGGATGATAAACGTCGTCAACGCGATTCCAGGGAATCAGTGACCGAGTACGGTTGGCGAGCGCAAAAGGCAACGCGTAAGCGACGAGCGCAATCCCAACCGCGATCCCTGCTTTGTGGGAGAAATACTTGTTCATTGCCCACCCGATGAGCGCCGAGCCCAGTACAAAGATCGGTAACTGGTGACGGCCGGCCCATATGTCCCACTTCAACAAGGTGCTGAAGAATAGGAATGAAAATATGAGCCCCAGGGCAAACCAGAACGGCTGGCGATTGTCAGGCCGGGTGCCCTTCCAAAGCGCTGCCGCGAATGCAAACAGCAGCAAAAGCAGTTGCAGAGGGTTACCTGCATGAAGCTCATGCAAGGAGAAATGGTTCAATTGGAAAGTGTCGCCCAGGCGGATTGCTCGCAAGTCATCCGGGTTGGCGCCGACTCCACGGATCGCGACCCGGAACAACTTCTCGATCTGCGAATTGGCCGCAGAACTGGGGGTCACAGTGTGAAGGGAAATATTGCGGAGCACATTCGCAAGGCCGGCCTGCGGGCTGAAACGGTCCATCATCCAATGCAGCCGGGGGCCACCATCCGCGAAAGGGAGGCCGAGTGGCGAGCCCGTTAGCCCGTAATCCCGGAAATATTGGGCGCCGTTGACGGCCAGGATCAGCAGAACGAGCACCGCGCAGCGCTTCAGGAATCGGATTCGCGCAACCGGCGATCCCATCAACCAGCAGGCGAGGACAAGAAAGGGCAGGTACACATATGCTGTTCCTTTCGTGAGGACAGCCAAGCCCGCTGCCAGACCGAGGCACGTGGTGTTCACCCAGCTCGGGTCGTCATTCCAGATCAAGAAGAAAGCGACGGTGGTCATGACCCAGAAAGAGACGACGTACGTATTCATGGGGCCTGAAGCTTCGAGAACGCCCTCTGGTAACGTCGCGCACGCCACGGCGGCTAGCGCTTGGCCGCGAGTACCGGCCCCCAACTTTCCCGCGATCAGGGAAACGCCAAGCACGCTTCCAAGCATGCTGAAGAACTCGACAAAATTGACGAAGCGATCGGTGCCCCAAAGGAGATACGTTTGCATCATCGCGTATTCCGCCCACGGGCCGAAAATCAAGTGAGAATAGTCCGGCGTTGGGAAGAATCGCACGCTATGGTGACTCATCCACATCGTTACGCGGCCCAAGTGGTATTCCATGGCGTCCCACATGTTGGGCGGGCTCAAGAAGGCGGTGATTCCAACCAGAAGGACAATCAGGCTTGCTGCGATGAGTAAGCCTTTTGTGGCAGGGTCGAAGTGGGTCTGAGCAGGCTCCCTGAGCTGGGAAGGGGATGCCATGCGCCGTCTGATTGTCCGCAGGAAGAGGAAGCTGACGACAGAGATGACCAGCCAGAAGATTGCAACGTAACCGCGCGTCAGGAGCCGCGGCAAACTCAGCGTCTCCGTTATTACGACAACGCAAGTGCCGCAAAAAACGGCGGCTGCCAAAGCTGCTCTCCGCCATTCAGTCTTCTGGGCGCGGAAAATGAAGTAGAAGAGGAGGAAGGTGGCAATGGGAAGAATTAACAAGATTCCGAATTCCCTTTGAGCGAGACCGTAACTTCATTCGTTCGTGGTCACATGCACCTCAGCGAGATCGGCTTTCTCGGGCGCTTCCTTCATGACCTTGTCAATCGATGAGCGCAACGCGGCGGCCAAATGCTTCACGAATGGTTCCAGGAGCATCCCGGCGGGGAATACAGGCAGCGTGAGGATTTCTTGACCGCCGAGCGCCAAGCGTTCCCAGTTCATGTCCTGGCCGAGATATTTTGCGTACTGCCTCACAGGACGAAAGTCGGATAATGCGCCATTGTATGGCCGCGGCACGTAGTTCAAGATCGCCCGATCGTTGACTGCCCAGATTCTTGCCGGCAGAAGCGCCTCAGATTTGTTTCCCGGTTGTTCCTTCATGAACTTCTCGAGCAGCATACCTCGCCAAACGTTCGATCGGTGCCGGAGAACGATGACTTTCTCCTTGAAGAACCTGATCCTGTCCTTAAAGTTCAGGAGCAAGAAATTCCGCGCATGGAATATCAACCTCTGCAGCTGGAAATGCGCTTTCGTCCAGGCGGTGCCGGGGCGGACCCGCGACCAATTGATTGTGTCAAACAAGGCCAGCAAAGCGACCTCCTCGCCTTGCGCCTTGAGTTGTTGAGCCATTTCGTAGGCGACCGTCCCGCCCATGCAATAGCCGCCGAGCAAATAGGGTCCATGCGGTTGAGCTCTTCGCATCTCCTTGACGTAGAGAGCCGCCATATCTTCAATCCGCGTGAGGTATGGACGCTCTCCATCGAGCCCCTGCGATTGCAATCCATAAAAAGGCTGCTCGGAACCGAGATGGCGCGACAACGCGCGATAGATCAAAACGTTTCCGCCTCCGCCGTGCACGCAAAAAAAACGAGGGCGGTTACCCTTTGGCTGGATGGCTACGAGCGGAGACCAATCGGGCGCCGCCTCCTCATCGCGAAGGATTGCTGCAAGATCCTCGATCGTTTGAGCTTCGAACAGCGTCGAGAGCGGCAGCCTCTTCCCGAAAGTCTTCTCGATTTGGCCAAAAAGGCGAACTGCGAGCAGGGAATTGCCGCCAAGATCGAAATAATTCTGGCGAACACCCACCGGCCGAACGCTCAGGGTCTCCTCCCAGATCTCGGCAAGTTGCCTTTCTGCATCGTCTCGCGGCGGCACGATTTCGACTGTAGACGGATCGACGGCGGCGACCGGTGCCGGTTTCGCCTGGAGCGAGACTGGCAAATCGGAAATCCGCAGATCCGGGTTCTCGGAAAATGCCTCGAGTACCTTTCGATAATCGTCCAGAATGCAGCGAATGGTGACAGGCTCAAACAGGGCGGAGTTGTACTCTAGTTGGGCGCGAACACCTTCGCGCCGATCCAAGAGTCCCATTTGCAGTTCAAAGTGTGTGCCAAGACCAAAATCGGGCATTGGCGTGACCGTCAGATCGCGCAATTGCCGCGGCTGTAGGAATGCCGTTTGGTAGAAGAAGTAGCATTGTGAGAGAGGGTTCCGGCCGCGTATAGAGCGCACTTCCAATTTCTTGAGGAGCTCCTCGAACGGCATATCCGCGTGACTCAGCGCTTCCAGGGTGATATCGCGAACCCGTTCGAGTAACTCTCGCAAAGTCGGGTTGCCCTTCAGATCTAGCCGCAGCAACACCGGCCCCGCAAACGGTCCAATGAGCGGTTCCGTTTCCGTTCTTCGGTTAGCGACGGGCGAGCCAATTACAAAGTCATCTTGATTCGTATAACGGTGAAGCAGCGCGCTATAGCAGGTCAGCAGGACCATAAACATCGAGACATCCTGTGATTTGCTTAGGCTCTTCAGCGACCTTGTCAGAACTTCGGGCAATAGCAGAGTTTCCATGGGAGCGGGAGATGCTGCCCGATTTCTTCCCGGCCGCCCCGTTGGCAGGTTCATCAACGGGAGAGGCGAAGCCAGCTGCTCCCTCCAAAAATTTAATTCTTGCTTGGCGCTTTCCGAGCTCAGCCATTCCCGCTGCCAGTGGACAAAATCGGCGTACTGAATATCCAGCGGGGGTAATGACGGTTCATTGGCCTCCGCGAATGCCTCGTAATTGGTCCACAGTTCGCGCTGGAGCACATTCTGGGACCACCCATCAACGAGAATATGATGAGTCGTAATTACCAGCACATGTTCTTGAGGCCCGAGACGGAATAAGCGAGCTCGAATCAGTGGACCGCGCCCCAAATCAAATGCAGCCGAAGCCTCGGTGCGTATCAACTCCCACAGTTTTGCCTCGCCGTCAGTCGAAGACGTGTTTTCAATAGAGAGCAAGCTTAGGGAAATTTTTCGCGACGCCGCGATTACCTGAACCAAATCCTCATCTACTCCCTCGAAAGTAGTTCGCAAGGTTTCGTGCCTGTCCACGAGAGCCTGAAGGCTCTTTTCAAGTGCAGCCACAGACACTGACCCTGTAAGGCGCACACAGGCCCTCATGTGAAGGGCAGGATTGCCAGGCGCAAGCTGCTCCAACACCCAGAAGCGCCGTTGCGCGGCGCTCGCCGGCATCACGTAGGATTCCGCAGAAGGCTTGGCATATGAAGGGGTGACGACAGGAGCCATCATTTCCGACGGGACCATTTGGTTCACGGCTGCGGCGCCCAAAGACTTCGGGGCAAGTCCCCGTCCGGCGAGTGAAAACTCCGAAAGGCGGCGGCTTGATGTTTCAACGAGCTTTTCGAGCACTGCTCGATAGTCCTCGAGCAGGCGAGTGATCGTGCTAGCCTCAAAGAGATCGGTGTTGTATTCGCAAGCCAGCCGCCATCCTTCGTTCCGCAGAATCAAGAACACATTCAGGTCGTAGAGAGCTCCCTGGGACTTCGACGGGATCACGGTCAGCTTGATTCCACCGAACTCGAGAGGCTTCACGGGATCTCTCTGGCAAATGAAATTGATTCGGAAGAGCGAGTGGTGGCTCGGATAGTCGTTGGGACGCAACTCCCGCAACAATTGTTCGAACCGGAGATTTTGGTTGGCGATGGCTTGCATCCCAACTTCCTGCACGCGACCGACTAACTGCTGAAAGGAGGGGTCTCCTGACAGATCCATTCTCAGAACGACATTGTTGATGAAAAGGCCGATCATCGGCTCCAATTCCACACTCGTTCGACCCGAGACCTGCGTCCCCACTCCAAAATCGGTCTGCCCGGTGTGCTGGTAGAGAACGACGGCGAGAGCAGCAAGCAGCGTGTTGAAAAAAGTGGCCCCTTCGCGGTTGGCGATGTCCCTAACCGCATGGGTTAGTTTCACGGGCAGGAGCATCGAGGTGATGGTTGAGTTGTAGGTCGGGAAAGATGGTCTTGGATGGTCGGTCGGGAATTCGAGTAACGGGAGGCTCTTGAGCTGTTCCTTCCAATAAGTAACCTCGCTCTGCACGACCGGACCTTGCGATTGTTCGCGTTGCCAGACCGCAAAATCTCCATACTGGATCGGAAGTTCAGGAAGAACCGGTTCACCCCCCCCGGAATATGCCACGTAAAGGGCGCCCAATTCATTCGAAATGAGACCAATCGATATGTAGTCCGCGACGGAGTGGTGCGGATTCACCAGCAACACGTGCTCATCATCGGCCACCTGCAGCAGACTGACGCGGAAGAGAGGACCGGCTGCCAAGTCAAAATGCCAGTGAGCCTCCTTGACCGAGAGTCGGTCGACCTCGGCATCTCGCTCCGGTTTCGGAATGTGACGAAGATCCGTGATTGGAACCACGATCTTCAAGTCCGGTCTAATCACCTGTGCTGGCTGGCCGTCCACGACCGTGAACGTGGTGCGCAGGGATTCATGGCGGCGGACGATCTCGTTGAAGGCTGCCTCGACGTGACCGGTATTCAGTGTCCCCTGGAGTCGAAACCGTACCGGCACATTCCAAGTAGGATTGCCGGGTTTCATCCGGTCGAGGCCCCAGAATCTATCCTGGCCTAGCGACGTGGGAAGAACGAAGACCTCTCCCGCGTCCGCGGCTTTATGTTTGCCGTCGGCGGATGGGGCGGGATCAGGCTCGGAGAGGGCTGGGTTTGCGAGCCGCTTTTCATTCATTGTATAAGTTGTTTCACCCGGTATTTCTCTCGCGCGACCGGCACAATAGAAGGCATCGCAGGTTTCGCTCCGTTCGTCTTTTCAGCTTCCATGTGAGCCAGCAACGAAGCGATCGTCCGGTATTTCAAGAATTGCGCGGGCGCGAGCTTGATCCCTGCTTTATTGGCTCTTGCGGCTATCTGAAATATATGCAGCGAGTCTGCTCCCAGTTCGAATAGATTGTCCTGAACGCCCACCTGCTCGATATGAAGGACCTCCGCCCAGATAGCGGCAAGCATCTTTTCCTGGTCCGTGCGGGGAGGAACGAATTCCCTCTGCCGCGCGGGCGCTACGTCCGGAGCCGGGAGGGCTTTTCGGTCAATCTTTCCATTGGGTGTCAACGGCATAACGTCCATACGAATCACGGCGGACGGCAGCATGTAGTTGGGCAGCTTTCCGGTCAGAAATTCTCGAACGGCGGTTACGGTGAGAGCCTGCTGGTCGGACGTAAGATACGCGACCAACCGTTTGTCGCCCGGAACATCCTCGCGAACGATTACCACGGCTTCTCGGACCCCAGGGTAGCGCACGAGGGCGGTCTCGATTTCCCCGAGCTCGATTCGGAATCCCCGCAGCTTGATCTGGTTGTCCAGCCTGCCGAGAAATTCAAGACCACCGCCGGGCAAACGCCGCATCAAGTCTCCTGTCTTGTAGAGCCGGGCGTTGGGCTCGCTACGGAAGGGATTGCGAGTGAATTTTTCCGCGGTGAGTTCCGGCCGGTGGAAATAACCACGCGCCAAACCGTCTCCTCCGACGTGCAGTTCCCCTGCTAGACCGAGGGGGGCCGGCTGTCCGTGACCATCCAACACGTAGAACTGGGTGTTGTCGATCGGAGGACCGATTAGCACCGGTCCAGTTCCCTCCTTCACCTCTGCCGTCGCTGACCAGATCGTCGTTTCCGTGGGCCCGTACATATTCCACACAGAAGCGGCCCGTTTCGTCAGTTCATTCGCCAATTCCCTCGGAAACGCCTCGCCACCGCATAGCACCTTTAACCGCGGATTGCCGTCCCACCCGGCCTCGAGCAGCATCTTCCACGTGATCGGAGTTGCTTGCATGACGGTTGCGCCAGAGGAGACCAATTGAGCGAGCAATTGCGAGCCATCGGCGGCCACTTCGCGGCTGGCAATGACGAGCTTTGCGCCGACGCAGAGCGGCAGAAACAACTCTAGCCCAGCGATATCGAAGGAAAGCGTCGTCACCGCAACGAGAGTATCGGTTGAATCCAGGCCCGGCCTTTTGCGTATTGACGAGAGCAAGTTGACAACAGCGCGGTGCGAAATCTCGACGCCCTTCGGCTTTCCCGTCGAGCCGGATGTGTAGATTACGTAGGCGAGATCTTCGGACGCGACGGCTGCGTGAGGGATGCTCGCGCTTTCTTGCGCGATCTCACTCCAATGCGCATCGAGGCAAACCATGCGACTTGCGGATGCCGGGAGACTTTGAGTCAGTTTTTCCTGCGTTAACAACACCGGCACACCTGCATCCGTCAAGACGAACGAGATCCGTTCCGCAGGATAGGTCGGGTCCATCGGAACGTATGCGCCGCCCGCCTTCATCACGCCCAGCAAGGCGACGATCATTTCCAATGAGCGTTCGACAAAGACCCCCACCATGACGCCGGGCTTTACGCCAAGCTTTCTCAAATAGTTTGCTAACTGATTGGCACGGCGGTCGAGTTCTTCATACGTCAGTTTCTGATCTCCAAACGCGACCGCAACCGCCTTCGGGCAGGCGCTTGCTTGGGCCTCGAACAATTGGTGCACGCAGGCATCACGTGCGTAATCGGCCTGCGTTGCATTCCAATCCGCCAGAATTTGCCGCCGCTCGGATTCCGTCAGAATAGGCAGTTCGGAGACGCGCTGATTGACGTCTGCGACCATTCCTTCAAGCAGTGCCTCATAGTGGCCCAGCCATCGGGCAATTGTGGCTTCGTCGTAAAGCCCCGTGTTGTAATCGCAGTCCAAAATCAGGCCGTCTTTTGACTCGACGACATTCAAGAAGATGTCAAAGTTCACAAAGCTTTTCGGATTGGGATCTACCGTCGCGTCAAATCCGTCAAAGTGGAGCCCTTCGCCAACGCGCTCAAGGTTGAACTGCACCTCGGTGAGGGGAAGACGGCTTGGGTCGCGGTTAAGGGTCAGCTTCCGGACGAGTCTCCCGTACGTGTAATTTTGATGATCATACGCCGCGAGCAGCGATTGGCGCACCTGCGCCAGGTAAGTGGCGGCCGTGGGGTCCCCGATCGTCAAACCTCGCAAAGGCAGGAAGTTAACGCAGTGGCCGACAAGCACTCCTTCTTCGACCAATGACTGGCCCGCAGAAGGTATGCCGACAACGATATCGTCCTGTCCGGTGAGACGGCTCAACAAGATTTGCATGCCGGCCAGCAAAGTCACAAAGAGCGTACACTTCTGGCGAGCTCCGAGACGCTTGATACTGTTGTAAACGTCCGCGCCGATCTTTTTCCGATAGGTGGCTCCCGCGAATTCCCTCACGGCCGGCCGGGGACGGTCTGTCGGGAGGTCTAACGATGCCACTGGTTCGCGGAATTGCTCGATCCAGAATTTCTCGTTCTCCATCCCCTCCTGGCTGTTGAAAAAATTCGATTGCGAGCGCGCATAGGCCGCAAAGCTCACGGCCGTTGGCAAGTCGCACGCGACACCCTTGTTGATCGCGTTGTAGAGCTTGGCAACTTCGTCTAGCAGGACGTTTGTTGACCACCCGTCGCAGACGATGTGATGGGAAGTGAAGAGTAAAAGCTGATAGCGAGCTTCCATCTTCACCAATTTCGCACGAACGAGTGGGCCTTGATCCAACTTGAAAGGAGTGTGCGCGTCTTCCTCAACGAGTTGTTGAACGCGCGCCTGGCGCTCTGCCTGGCTCAGCGCGGAAAGGTCTAGCACGGGGATATCGAGATCGAGCCTCGGAGCAAATCGCTCACTCTTTGCTTCGGAATCAAACGTGGCGCGCAAACCGTCATGACGGCCAATCACCTGCTTGAAGGCTTCGCGAAGAGCCGGTTCGTTCACTGTGCCCCGCATGTGCAGTGTGAAGGATTCGTTGTAGCTGCATGAGGCCTCCTTGCCCAGTTGGTCGGAAAGCCATACTTCAAGCTGAGATTCAGTCATGGGCTCTTCGACACCCTGAGAGGAAACGGACGCCGCCGCCGCAGTCAAAACGGGTTGCTCAATAATTTTCGAATGCGGAACTCTTCCCGTCGGTTCGGGGAGAACCCCTCCTTCTTGCATCTCGGCTACGGTTTCTTCAAACGCGCGCACGATGCGATCCATATCAGCGTCGACGTGAGCCGTCGTCATGAAGCAGGGGAAACCCTCGAGCAGGTGAATCCCTTTGTCACGCAGATGGTAATAGAAGAGACTCGAAAACTTGAAGTCAGCCGGGAAGGTGAAATAGAACACGCTCGCAAAGTTCTCGACGTGGGTCGGCACCTCATTCTTCCGGAAGATTTCGTTGAGCCGCCGCACAAGATCGCCGGTTCGTTCCGTCAGGCGTTGCTGCAGCGCAGGGCCTTGCTCCTTGAAATACTGAAGGACGGCCTTCGCCGCCGCGAGCGCCAAGGGGTGACGGACGAATGTCCCGGCAAAGAACGTGACGCCCACCTCTGGGTAGGAATCATCGCCGTATTGCCACGCCCCTCCATCGAGTGCGTCCATGTACTTTGCTTTGCCCGCGAGAATACCGATGGGCATACCGCCGGCGAGGACCTTTCCATACGTGGCGAGATCGGCGCGAATTCCAAAGAGTGCCTGGCATCCGCCTGGATGAACACGGAATCCGGTAACCACTTCGTCGAAAACCAAACACGTGTCTGACTGTTGCGTGTTATTGCGCAGCTCTCTCAGGAATTCAACGGGTTGAAGGTCGGGATGGCGCGTCTGGACGGGTTCGACCATCACGGCCGCGAGATCCTTGGCATTCTGACGAATCCACTCGAGCGATTCTGGCGCTCCGTACTCGAGGACCACGACGTTAGTTACATTTTCGCGCGGAATTCCGGGGGCGACTGGAACCGCCACCGGTACACCGCCCTTCTTAATTCCTTTAACCAGCACTTCATCGAACATGCCGTGATAATCGCCCGCGAAAAACACCACTTTGCTACGTCCGGTGACCGTGCGCGCCAGCCGCATCGCCGCGATCACTGCTTCGGAACCGGTATTGCAGAATGTTGCGCGCTCATTCCCTGTGAACTCGCAAATCGCTTTTGCAACTTCGCCCGCGAGGAGAGTCTGTGGACCGATTTCAAATCCCTCGTGAAGCTGTCTTTCGATGGCCTTCTCTACGAAATCCGGACGGTGGCCCAGCATGATGGGCCCAAAACCGTTGAGAATGTCCACGTACTCGTTACCGTCTACGTCCCAGAGATGCGAGCCCTCTGAGCGCACGGCGATGATCGGATAAACCAATTCCTTCCATTCCGACCGAAAACCTGCAACTACGCGCGGATCAGCCAGCACCTGACGATATTCTTGAGTCTTCTGCTTGGAACCGGCGGTGCGCCTGGTGTATCGCTCCACTAACGCTTTGATATGCGCTTGCTGCCGGGCAGTCAGCTCTGCTGAGGGTCCCTTTGGAAGCGGTTTGAAAGGCGTGAAGCCCTTGAGCTCTTTAGTTTCCTTCTCCGCCGCGGCGGAAACGGGTCCGACCTTGGGGGCCTGTACCGGCGGAGCGGCGGCCGCCGCGCTTGGAAGAGCAGGCGGCGGCACCGTGCCTGCCGAGGAAACTCTGCTGATCGCTTCGAGCTGTTTGGCGAAAAGTTGATTCATGGCCTGGAGCTGCTCGCGCATCAGGCGCTCGACAGGGGATTCAGACACGGGAGCACCTCCATTCCCACTACTCATTGCGTTCGGCAGTTCCGCGGTCACGGAATAGACCGGAGTTGTCCCCGCCGCAGGAATTGCAGACCGTGACGGCAAGATCGGGGCGGGTTCTGCAAACAATTCGGTTGGCAGCTTGCCATCGACGTATTCGGCCAGCGCGTCCAACGTGCACTGATCGCCAAGTAGCTGCCGGAATGTGATTTTCAACCCGAACTTCGTTTGCAGGGATTGTGTTACTTGAGTTAGGAAAAGTGAGTCAAATCCCAGCTCGAGGAATGTCGCCGAGCTATCCGCTTGCAACACATCGACGCCCGAAAGCTCTTCGAAAATCTCCGCGAGCATGGCGCGGAGCTTGGTGACGCGGCTCGGTGCGCTTGCCGCTGAGGCTGGGGATTCCGTGATCGGGTTCACAGCTCTTTGGTCCTCCAGAATAGGGAGACGCATAGTGTCTGATGGCGCGAATTCTGACGGCGCAGGGGTTCTTGCGGCCGTGTTCGATGGAATCGCGGGAGTTTCAAGCCAGTAGCGCTTTCGTTCAAACGGATAAGTGGGCAGGGAAACGCGTTGCCGGTCCTCGCCGGCGTGAACCGCTATCCAATCGGGCTGCACTCCACCCATCCAGGCCGAGCCGAGTGCGTTCATTAAGCTGGCGGCATCGCCATCTCCGGAGTACCCGTCGGAGAGGGAAGACACAATGATCTGGTCCGCTGCTGCGCCTATGTTTTGCCGCGCAAGAGTCGCTAAGACATTGCCGGGACCCACTTCAATCAGAATTCCATTGGGATTCTTCCGAAGTTCTGTGACGCCGGTGGAGAATTGAACGGCTTGGCGGAAGTGGCGCGCCCAATATGTAGGATCGGTCGCTTCTTCGTCGGTGATCCACGTACCCGTGACGCCCGAGATGTATCGTATCTGCGGGGGATTCAGATCGATCTGCGCCGCACGAGCGGTAAACGGTTCGATGATGGGATCCATCATCGCCGAATGAAACGCGTGCGAAGTCACCAGACGGCGGCACGCGATTCCTTCACGTGCCAGTTCCTGCTCGAAATGATCGAGTGCGTCGAAAGGTCCGGCAACGACACACAACGAGGGCGAATTCACGGCTGCGAGCGAAAGCGTTCCGTTTAGACGCGATCGAACTTCCGATTCCGGCAGCCGCACGGATAACATGCCCCCGAGCGCCACATCCTGCATCATTTTCCCACGGGCTGCGACGAGTCCCAGCGCGTCCTCCAGCGAAAAGACTCCGGCAAGACACGCGGCGACGAATTCCCCCACGCTGTGGCCCAGCATCGCCTGCGGCCGGATTCCCCAACTCATCCATAGCCGTGCCAGCGCGTATTCGACGACGAAAATCGCCGGCTGCGCCACCACCGTATCAGTTACCCGCTTTTTCGCCTCTTCGGACGCCCCTTCTGGCGGATAAAGCAGCGAGCGGAGATCCGTGTTAAGGTGCGGCCGCAGAATCTCCGCGCACCGGTCCACCGTCTCGCGAAAAACCCGCTCGGTCTGGTAGATTTCGCGAGCCATATTAGCGTGTTGTGAGCCCTGGCCGGGAAAGAGGAAATAAACTGGTGGATTATCGTTCGGCCGCACGCGCGTCTGCATCCGCTTGTGATCGCGCTTTGAAAGCGCGGTAATCGCTTCCGTCACGTCGGAGGCGACGACAGTGCGGCGGCAAGGAAACGGGCGGCGCCCAACCTGCAGCGTCCATGCCGCGTCCGCCAAACTCACATCCGGATTCGCCCGCAAATGCTGGGTCAGGTTGTCGGTCGCGCGGTCGAGCGCAGCCTCCGACCGAGCAGAGAGTACGAGAAGTTCGACAGGCCTTGTGGGCGTGTCTAATTTCCGGGCCGGGGCTTGCTCGATGACCAGGTGTGCGTTTGTCCCTCCGACGCCAAAGGCGCTCACGCCCGCCCGACGCGGTGCCCGGTCCGATTTCCACTCGGTAAGCTCCGAATTCACATAGAAAGGGCTACTTCCCAGATCGAATTTTGGATTCGGCTTCTTGAAGTGAAGCGTGGGCGGAAACACTCCGTGCCGGACGACGTGGGTCGCGTGGATCAGACCTGTCACGCCAGCGGCGATGTCCAGGTGGCCAACGTTTGTTTTTGCCGTACCAACTACACAAAAGCGTCTCGCTGATGTTTTGTGACGGAATGCTTTCGTGAGCGCAGCGAGCTCAATTGGGTCGCCCAACGGGGTCCCCGTTCCGTGCGCTTCGATGTAGCCAATCGTTTCCGGGTCGATACCGGCGGCTTCCTGGGCCAGCGCGATCACGCGCGCTTGCCCCTCAACACTGGGTGCCGTGTAGCCCACCTTTGCGGAACCGTCGTTATTCGATGCCGAACCGCGAATCACCGCATAGACTTGATCCCCGTCGTGCAATGCATCTTCCAGCCGCTTCAGCATGACCACTGCAACGCCTGCGCCAAAGACTGTCCCTTGCGCGTCTGCGTCGAAAGTCCGGCAATGGCCGTCCGGCGAAATCATTCCGCCGTCCTGATAATAAGAGCCGCGCTTCTGGGGGAACGTAATCGAAACCCCGCCGGCCAGGGCCATATCACTCTGGTAAGTCAGCAGCGACTGGCAAGCCTGAACTACCGCCATCAAGGAAGTGGAGCAACCGGAAACCATGGTGAAGCTCGGTCCACGTAAGTTCAGCTTGTAAGAGACACGAGTGCACAGGAAGTCGGGGTTGTTCCCCATCATTTCAGGGTAACTTCCCACTTGGTAGGCTCCCGTGTAGTTAGGGATGAAGCCTGGATTGTTGCAGAGCCGGGTGAGGAAATAAGAGCTCTGGCTAGTGCCTCCGAACACGCCAACGGCCCCCGGGTACTTGTAAGGGTCATATCCCGCGTCTTCGAATGCCTCCCAGCAGGACTCGAGAAAGAGGCGCTGCTGGGGATCCATAAGCTCTGCTTCGCGCGGAAGAATACCGAAGAACTCGGGATCGAAGAAATCTACATCGTCAAGAACAGATCGGGCCAAGACGTAATTCGGGTCCCGCGCAAGCTCCGCCGCGTTGGGGTCCTCGAGATCCTCAACTCGAAAATGAGAAATCGCCTCGAAACCGTTCAGCTGATTCCGCCAGAATTCAGCAACGTTCCGGGCACCCGGAAAGCGCCCAGCCATTCCGATGATCGCGACACCCTCCATGAGAGGGTTCTGTGGGGCAGGTGAACTCAAGAAACGCCGCCAATCCGGCTTTCACGCTGGCGTGCGAACGCCTCGCGCTGCTTCTGGGCGCGCTCTTGCACGGAGGACAAAGAAGATTCCGCCGGTTGCTTTTCGGCAAGGCGGCGAGCCAACGTTCGGACCGTCGTGAATTCGAACAAATCCGTAACCGGAATCTCCAGTTGCAGCATCCTCTGAAGATTGGAATGGACGGCTACGAGCAGCAGCGAGTCGCCGCCGATGTCAAAGAAATTGTCGTCCAGCCCCACGCTCTCGACGCGCAGAACCCGTTTCCAAAGATCGATGATCATCTGTTCCGCTTGTGATGCCGATCCCTCCGCGGTTGCGCCGCGTTCGGAGGCAAATACGGGAGCAGGCAGCGCCGCCCGGTCCACTTTTCCGTTTGTCGAGAGGGGCAGTGAATCCATCGAAACGAAAAGAGCGGGCACCATGTATTGCGGCAGTTTTCCCTGGAGGAACTGTTTCAACTCCTTCGGAGAGGGGCCTGGCTGTGACGAAGGCGCGTAATAGGCCACCAGGCGCTTGGTTCCATTTTCGTCCGTGTGCGGCACAACCGAGACATGTTTAACGCCTCGGTGCATCGTTAGGACGGTTTCGATTTCGCCCGGCTCGATGCGGTGGCCGAGAATCTTGATTTGATTGTCAATTCGGCCGAGAAATTCGATGTCACCGTCGGGAGTCCAGCGGGCCAAGTCGCCGGTGCGATACATTCGCTCTCCGGAACTTGCGACAAACGGATCCGGGAGAAATTTTTCGGCGGTTGCTCTCGCATTGTTCAGATAGCCGCGAGCCATACCATCACCCGCGGTGTAAAGTTCCCCGGTTTCTCCCACTGGCACTTGCCGCATCATCTCGTCGAGAATATAGACGCGCGTATTGGAAATAGGACGGCCGATCGGCACTGAGGCGAAGGCCGCCTGCTTCTTCGCCACCGGGTAGTATGTGCTGAAAGTCGTGTTCTCCGTGGGTCCATAGACGTGGTAGAGGTCGCAGCCCGGCAGAGATTCGTGAACCCGGCGAAAATGGCGCGGCGAGACAAATTCACCGCCGGTAAGGAGCTGGCGGACGGGCTGGAGATCGTCAAGGCGCTGATCCACCATCAGATTGAAGAAAGCCGTCGTCAGAAAAAGAGTCGTCACTCCATTTTCCCGCAGCGCCCGCCCAAGTTCTTCCAGGGAAACTGTGCGGGGCGGCATGACGACCAGCCGTGCTCCATTCAACAGAGGGCCCCAGATTTCAAATGTGGAGGCGTCAAACGCGATAGGCGCAAACGACAGAAAAACTTCTTCAGGACCAAAGCGGCAGTAGTTGGTATTTCGTACGAGGCGAACGATCGCGCGATTGTCGATCATTACGCCCTTTGGCTGACCCGTGGATCCAGAGGTATACATCACATAAGCGAGGCTATTTGCGCTGCCCAGAGGCGAAGGATTCGCGTCCTCTGTCGGAGAGGAGACGGCATCCAGATCGTCCACGCAAATGGAACGGATGTTGCGTCCGTCAAGCACGGAAGGTGCAAGAGATCCTTGGGTGAGCATTACCCGAATGTGCGTGTCCTCGATCATAAAATCCAAGCGTTCTTTGGGATACGCGGGATCGAGCGGGACGTAGGCTCCGCCAGCTTTCACGATCGCCACGAGAGCGACGATGAGATCAAGGGAACGGTCCATGCAACACCCAACCATCGTCTCCTCACCAACACCCATCCGGCGCAGGAGATGAGCGAGCCGGTTGGCGCGCACGTTGAGTTCCGAATACGTAAGCCGCTGATCGCCACAGATCACAGCCGCCGCACTCGGATACTTCGCCGCCGTTTTCTCAAACAGTTCCGCCACGCTCTTGTCGCGCGGATAATCGGTTCGAGTTGCGTTCCATGCCACAGAAGGTTCGCGAACAAGTGGCTCGGATCCTTTGTGATTTGTCACGCTCGCCGATCTAGCTGTTTCGGGTATCATTTCTGCGTCTCTCGCCAATCCGGGAACCCTGGATCGCCTCTACGGGAGGAGGATCTCCTTCTCGCCGAACAATCTCTCCGTCGTGACGCCGCTCGCTCTGCAAGTCTCGATCAGCAGATTCGACTGAATAATGGGATTCGATTTCTCAGTGTACTTGATGCTACTAATGTAATTCAGCCAGGGTTCTTGTCCCATAGCGTAGACGTACACTTCTTTGCAGTGGAACTGGTTCACCATGGCGTTCGCACGTTCGAAATTTGAGCCGGCCAGTCGACGCGAATGGTCCTTGGGTCGTTCCAGTCGCTGTGTGAGGAGCGGACCGTAGATCCAGGAAACAGGGGCCCCATCGCATTCCATTCCCACGAAGAAGACTTCCACGTCTCCGGTTTCCCGATGAATGTGCTCGTACATCTTCGGCGCAATGTTGCAGGAGTCGGCCGCGAATAGGAGCGAGTGTTTGTCGATCCGGATCATGTACGCCGACTTTGTTAACACATTGAGATCGCCGTGTTCCCCAAGGAATGGTATGGCTCTGATCGACCCGCGGGGGAAGGGAATCTCATCCATCTCACCAACTTCGATCACATTGCGGAAGCCGCACTGCTTCAAAAGAAGGCGCAGCGACGGATCTTGCAGCGCGCCCCCTCCATTTCGGGGCACAACGATGTTGCGAATACGGTGACGCAGCTGCAGCAATGTCTCGAAGAGAATATGGTCCTGGTGGTTGTGAGTAATCAGAACGTAGTCGATCACGTCGGGCAAGTCTGCGTACGTATATCGCGAAATATCACTCTCGTAGGTGTAGCTGAGAATCGGGTCAAGCAAGACACTCACATCCTGGGTCTCCAGCAGAATGCAAGCGTGTCCGAAATACCGCCAGCGGGCTCCCTTTCCCTCGTATTTAGCGTATGGCTTCGGCTTTTCCGTCGTCAGGAACTTCCGAAAACGGTCCGCATCTTGATCATTCAACCCGAGAAGGTCACGGATGGCCTCGAAGGAGGAGGGCTCACTCCTCATCCGGAAAAGCACATCAAGCTGCTCGCTTGCAAAAGGAATCTGCAGCTGTACCGAGTTGCCTTTATCAAGTCTCGGTGTGCTGAAGACGAAGGGCCGGTCATCTCCTGCGACTTCCGACAGCATCACGCTCTGCATCGTAGTGTCGTAGAACGGGCTCTTGTAGAGTAGAGGCTCGATCAAGCGAAACGATGGATGGTTGTTGAGGTCGTAGACAAGCTCTACGTATCCCTGTAGACAGGCGGGAATCTCGGCGTATAGGGCCTCTAGGCTATAGCCGATCGCTTTTTCTCGCAGCAGGGCATCGAGCTTTTCGATGGAGCGTGAAAGATTTACGAGGTTGCTGCGATCGCGGAGGGTGCGGTCGCGCAACTGTTTCACCTGTTCTACATGGTTGCCGCCAAGATCGATAAACGGGCCGCCGAGCAGCGCCGGGTTCTTTACGGCCGCCTGGTGCGTTTCCGGAGATTCGATGTAGGAGTCCATGATGCGGAGATGACGTTCGGTGAGGTTGCGCGCCGCAGTCGCCGGAGGAATCAGGTGTGCCCACGCATACCATGCGTCGACGAGGGGTTCCACCATCACATTGGGTTTCAAGCAGTAAGTGCCGTTATTCATCTCGTCTTCGAGTCGCCTTTCCGGGAGCTCCGGAATCCGCGGGACACCGACATCCAGGGGTGCGCCTACAGCGTTCCCGGTACGTAATGTGCAACTGACCGGCCACTCGGTCTACATCGCAAAGCCTTCACAGGCAATAGGTTGCGGTTGCTTCGGAAGCTGAAACGGCGAGGCCGGAATGGAAAGACTTTTCCCAAAAATGCTCCCTGGCCTCCATTCCTTCTCTATTCCTGCGTGTTCAAGTAGTCGAACCGATTCCATTCAATAAGTGGTTCATTTTCTGTTCGTTCCGACGAGCTCATCTCAAGTGACTGATCGGCACGCCCGAGCTACGCATGACCATCAGATGTATTGCACTTCGCTCCCAACCACCGTTGATTGGCGGCTTTAAACTGGAATATGATGTTTGGCCCCGGACCCGGGCCATATCCATGAGCTTAAGTTGGTCGATTCCCGCCGCCGGCAACCTTGGACTTGGCACCGATGAAATACACGTGTGGCGTGCGTCTCTCAATCTCGCCCCAACCGTCCTTCGGCACCTTGAGGTTACTCTTGCGCCGGATGAAAACTCACGCGCGGATCGCTTTGTCTTCGCGGGCGACCGCGGGAGTTTCGTCGCCGCGCGGGGCATTCTGCGCGAGCTGCTCGGCCGATATCTGCAGCGACCACCCTCGGATATCGATTTTTCCTATGAGCGCCGGGGCAAGCCGGTCTATCGAGATAGGAGCGTCGAATCGCCAATCGATTTCAATCTCTCTCATTCGCACGGTCGTGCCGTATACGCGATTGCTCGCGGGCGACATCTAGGCGTTGACGTGGAGATGGTTCGGCCCGCGGTAGCCAGTGAGGGGATCGCAGAACGATTTTTCTCCCAGCGTGAGTGCGCCGAATTGCGCGCATTGCCGGCTCATTCGCAAGCCGAAGCATTTTTCAATTGTTGGACGCGCAAAGAGGCGTACATAAAGGCCCGAGGCGACGGGTTGGAGATTCCGCTGAACAGTTTTGACGTCACGCTCGCGCCTGGAGCTCCCGAGCGCTTTCTCCGGGGTGTCGAGTCTCGTTGGCACCTGGTTGCTTTTGCGGCGTATGAGGATTACCCCGCCGCCCTGGTTTACGATGGCGCGCCGTGCAAGATTCATTTCCGTTCTTGGGCTGAACCTGAGGGGTGGTAAATCCCGAGTTTGTTGTTGAGGGGTCACCCTTGATTGAGGTTCTATAAGGATTGACCTCGTAAATGGCTCATTTTGGTACTCTTCTGGCTCCCTAGCCGTTTCACAATCGTAAGCAACTCAAAACACGTGCGTTAGAGACGAAGAGTCCCGGGAGCCGTAGAACCCCCTTAGCCAAGGAAACGTCTTGGCAAATGGTGGCAAGACTTTTCACTCAAGGGCCTATAGGCAAGAACCTAGGCTCCGGCAACGGAGGAGACCATTTGCTCGTGGTAGGCCTCAAGAGGCCTGTTTTCAATGGATTGAGGGGTTTGCTGAGCGAACTGAGATTTGCCTGCGACCCGAGATAGTCTGGCAGGCTGATTGCGAATTAGGACGTGTGAGTATGTAGGGTTTACGGCGGTAGCCTAGCTGGACCGGCTTGAAGCAGCTAAACCAAGGGAGCTACTCAGACCGAATGGATCCCCAGACTAGCAGTGAGAGATGGTTCGCACTCCAAGTTAGGACGCGCTGGGAGAGTTCGACGGCGGTTCTGCTGTCCGGTAAGGGTTACCAGACTTTGCTGCCGACGTTCAAGACGAAGAAGCGCTGGAGCGGAAGGCTCAGAGAGGTAAACTCGCCGTTATTCCCAGGTTATGTGTTTTGCCAATTTGATGGTCAGAAGCGTTTACCCGTCCTAGTTACCCCCGGCGTGATCGCTGTTGTAGGAAGAGGCCGAGTTCCGGTTCCGGTGGAAGATTCAGAGATAGCTGCCATTCAAACGGTTGTTTCTTCCGGATTGCACGCGGAGCCGTGGCCATTTCTGGAGGTTGGGCAGAGGATTCGCATCGACGACGAAGCGCTGAGAGGCTTAGAAGGGATTCTCATCAATTTCAAAGGAAATCAGCGCATTGTGGTTTCGGTTTCGCTTCTGCGTCGTTCGGTTGCCTTGGAGATCGATCGATCGAGGGTAAGCCCCGTTCACACGCCGCGAACGAGTGCTCTCGAACCGCTGACTGCTTCGGGCCTGCTTGAAGGAGTGATTGCTTAGAGAAGTCCCGAACAGCAAGCAGATTGTTTACACGATTTGCGATTTTCGCGACGGCTGCGCACCACGGAAGTTCAGGTTCACGAATGGATGGGAATGCAAATGGAAAATAGCTCACTAAGAATACCGCTTGCGACCGAACATGCAAGACGTCGCAACGGTCAGAACACTTCGTTCCAGTTGACCCGTCGGTCCGTGAAGCCGGAGGCATTGGTCCAGCAGGAGACCTTCCACACGATGCTGACACTCGAACGGCGGCGAGCCGAAAGATCCCGCAAGCCGTTCGTCCTGATGTTAGTCGATGCGCACGGACTACCGGAAAGCAGGAAAGCCGAAAGATTCCTGGGGCAGTTGCCGTCTGTGGTTTCGAGTTTGACGCGAGAAACCGACGTCGTCGGCTGGTACAAAGAGAACGTGATTCTGGGCGTCATTTTTACGGAAGTCAGCCTGGAAGGCGAACGGCATATTACCGACATCCTGTCCTCGAAAATTATGGGTGTTCTTCACAAGGAACTCGATCGCGAGCTGTCGTCTAATTTGATCGTCACCGCTCACTTGTTCCCCGAAAGCGGGGATCCCGAAGGGTCGGAGCCGATTGCGGACATCAAGCTTTATCCTGAGCTGTCCCACAAAAGACCGACCAAGCGCTTTCCCTTGGTGGTGAAACGCTTGATTGATGTCGTTGGAAGTGGCGCCTTGCTACTTCTTCTCTCGCCGATTCTGCTGGTGATCGCGATAGCTATTAAGCTGACTTCCCAGGGCCCAGTAATCTTCGAGCAGGAGCGGCTGGGGCACCTCGGAGCACGTTTCAGATGCCTGAAGTTCCGCACGATGTATGTCAACAACGATCCCAAGATCCACCAGGAATATGTCCAGCAGTTTATCGCTGGCGAAGCCCGAGTGCAGAAAAAGGAAGACAGAGAAGCTGCACCCGCTGTCTACAAAATAATTAGCGATCCCCGCGTGACACCCGTTGGGCGCATTCTCCGCAAGATGAGCTTCGATGAGCTTCCGCAGTTTTGGAATGTCTTGCGGGGAGAGATGTCGCTGGTGGGTCCGCGCCCGCCGGTGCCTTACGAGTTCGAGGTTTATGACATCTGGCACCGTCGCAGAGTCTTCGAACTGAAGCCGGGAGTCACGGGACTGTGGCAAGTCAGCGGTCGCAGCCGTACGCGCTTCGAGGAAATGGTGAGATTGGACCTGAGATACTCCCAGTCGTGGTCACTCTGGCTGGACCTCAAGATCCTTCTGGCTACTCCACGCGCGGTCTTTACCGGCGATGGGGCCTATTAAGCTTTTCCGCGTCAGTTTCGGGATGGTCCTCCGCAGGACACTTTCTCCGAACTGGCCCGTCTTGTAGCCGCTTGTTTGAGTAGTCGCATTCTTCAGGGAAGTCACATTTCTGAGGCGCTGGTCGCAACGCACTTGATCCTGTTAGAGCCCGTCAACTGATTCCGAGCGTCTACAGGACTCTTCGACAAACACAGAGGACCTATGATACGAGTCGGCGTAATTGGTTACGGATACTGGGGCCCCAATATCGTTCGGAACTTGCACGGATTGGACTCCGCTCGAGTGGAAATTGTGTGCGACAAGAGCGCCTCGGCGCTTGCGCGGGCGCGAAAAGCATACCCGGGCATCAAGACGGCTTCCGATCCGGCAGAAGTCCTTTCTTCTCCCGAAGTTGATGCCGTCGCGGTGATCACTCCGGTGTGGACGCATTACGAGCTGGCGAAAGCGGCCCTCGAAAACGGAAAGCACATTTTCGTCGAGAAGCCGTTCACTTCGAGCGCCGCACAGGCTGAAGAGCTGATCGAACTGGCGGCCCGCAAGAAACTGACGATCATGGTCGACCATACGTTTCTATTTACCGGCGCAGTGCGTAAGATCCGGGAACTGGTCGATCAGCACGTTCTGGGAGATCTGTACTACTACGACTCTCTGCGAGTAAATCTGGGCCTTTTTCAACATGACGTGAGCGTAATCTGGGACCTTGCACCGCACGACCTCTCAATCATGGATCACCTGATAAAAGATGACCCCGAAGCCGTCGTTGCCACCGGTGAAAAGCATTTGAATGGCCACGAAGATGTGGCTTTCATTACGGTTTATTTCCCGCGCAACGTTATCGCGCACATCAACGTGAATTGGCTGTCCCCTGTGAAGGTTCGAACCACGCTGATCGGCGGGCAGAAGAAAATGCTGGTGTGGAACGATCTGGTCGCTGACGAAAAGGTCCGCGTGTACGACAAGGGCGTTGAGGTTTCATCCGGAGAAGGGGTCCGGGATGCCTTAGTGAGTTACCGCATGGGGGACATGTGGTCGCCCCAAGTAGAACAGCTAGAGGCGTTACGCGTCGAGATGGAGTACTTCGCGAACTGCATAGAGACCAGTAAGACTCCATTCAATGACGGTTTGGCGGGATTGCGCGTCGTGAGGATGTTGGAAGCGGCAGAGCGCTCAATCAGGAAGAGGGGAGAGCTTATCCGCCTGTGAACGAATATTGCTCAATTGCCCCCGACGTTAAGCTAGGAGAGCGAGTGAAGCTCTCTAAGTTTATCAATCTGTACGGATGCCAGATTGGCGACGAAACTAAGATTGGCGCTTTTGTGGAGATTCAAAAGAACGCGCGAGTGGGTCGCCGTTGCAAGATTTCCAGTCATACGTTTGTTTGCGAGGGCGTGACAATCGAAGACAACGTGTTCGTCGGCCACGGCGTGACATTCATTAACGATTCGTATCCGCGCGCAACGACCTCGGAAGGAGACCTTCAGACAGAAGCAGACTGGAAGGTAGAGGCCACAGTCGTGAAGCGCGGCGCGTCCATTGGTTCAGGCGCGACGATTCTCTCGAACGTGACCATCGGAGAGAACTCAATTGTAGGCGCGGGAAGCGTTGTGACTCGCGACGTTCCGCCAAACGTCATCGTTGCCGGAAATCCCGCAACCGTTTTGCGTTCAATTACCAATGAGACGAGGATCGCATAATGACCCAGAGCTCGAAAATCCCTTTTGTGGATCTCGTGACGCTTCACCGCGAACTTGAACCGGAGCTAGCCTCGGTTTTCAAAGCAGTGATGAATACGGCCGGCTTCATTGGCGGGCCAATGGTCGAAGGCTTCGAACGAGATTTCGCGCATTATTGCGACTCGAAGTTCTGCGTCGGCGTGAATAGTGGGACGGACGCGTTGCGGTTCGCGCTCACGGCGGCCGGTGTTCAGCCAGGCGACATCGTCCTGACGGTGCCTCTGACTTTCATCGCCACCACCGAAGCCATCTCGCAGGCGGGAGCACGTCCCGATTTTGTTGACATCGATGCTTCTACCTACACGATGGATCCGGAAAAGCTAAGCGAGTACATGGAAACGCAGTGCGTGGTCAATCGCGAAACCGGTCAAATGATTCACCGGAAATTGCAAAAGCCGGTGACGGCGGTAATTCCGGTCCACCTGTATGGCCAAACTGCCGACATGGATCCGATTCTGAAAATCGCGGCGCGTTACCGGATGATCGTCATCGAAGACGCGTGCCAGGCTCATGGTGCGGAATACTTCTCGAAGGGGGAAAACCGTTGGCGCAAGGCCGGGTCAATGGGTCATGCAGCGGCCTTCAGCTTTTATCCCGGCAAGAACCTTGGCGCCTGCGGCGAAGCTGGCGCCGCCACGACGAATGATGAGAGGCTGGCTCGCAAGATGCGAATGCTGCGAGATCACGGTCAATCCCGAAAGTACTACCATGACATCGAGGGATACAACGGACGTCTCGATTCCCTCCAGGCTGGCTTCCTCTCGGTGAAACTAAAGTATCTGACGGGCTGGAACGAGCAGCGCCGCGAAAGTGCCCGCATATACGACGAGCTACTTGCGCCGATGTCGAGCATCATTACGCTGCCCCATCAGCCCTCGTGGTCCAAATCGGTGTTTCATCTTTACGTAGTGCGTACTCAGAATCGAGACGAACTTCAAAAACACCTGGAGGACACAGGCGTCGGGACGGGTATCCACTACCCCATTCCGGTCCACCTCCAGGCAGCCTACGCAGCTTTTGGCTGGAGGCAGGGAGACTTTCCTGTAGCAGAGACGGCGGCGGAACAAATCCTGTCGCTACCTATGTTTGCTGGGCTACAATGCCGGCAGCAAAAACACGTAGCTGAGGCCGTTGCTGAGTTCGCTTCGCTTCGATCTATCAGCTAGAGAGTCATCGGCCAGAACCCCAAGCCCTGGACCGATCTCGAGATGTCTAAATATTTCAGCATTCTGAATCACCACCGTGCCTGATATCGATAGGTTGGGAAAGAGGATGATCTCCGCGACTCCCCAAAGCGAGCCGGCAGTGGCCAGACCGCGCCAGCGGGATGTGAGTGTGTTGGATGGAGCGGAGCGCTCTGCGGGGCCCGCGACGGGAAAGAAGATTTGGATTGATCTCGACAATTCACCACATGTCCCCTTTTTTCTTCCGATCATCGAGGAGCTTCAAAAACGGGGACACAGGGTCGTCTTGACAGCGCGCGATTCCTATCAGGTTTGTGAGCTTCTGGATTTCCATCAAATATCGTGCAAAGTCGTCGGCACGCACTGGGGCAAGAACCGAGCCCTCAAGATTTTCGGAACCTTGTTGCGGGCGGCGCAGCTGTTGCCATTTCTTTTGAAAAACAAGCCAGAATTGGCAGTCTCGCATGGATCCCGCGCTCAGTTCTTGAGTAGTGTTCTCCTCGGAATACCGACCCTGACCATCGCCGACTACGAATTTACCGCGAAGGTGGGATTTCTGAGGCCCGATTGGGTTTTCCTTCCGCAGTGCATTCCGGATACCTTTACGCCGAGAGCTAGAAGGCAAGTCTTGAAATATCCTGGGTTGAAGGAAGACGTATACGTTCCGCGGTTCCAGCCGGATGCCGCAGGCAGAAGCCAATTTGGGTTGGACGCGAATGATCTCGTGGTCACGGTTCGCCCGCCTGCGACGGAAGCACACTATCACAATCCGGAATCGGAAGTACTGCTGGACGCCGCGCTAAACCTCCTCGTGGAAAAACCGGCTGTTCGAGTGATCCTGCTTCCGCGAAATGAAAGGCAAGCAACGGCACTGCGAAAGGAATGGAAAAAGTGGATCGAGAGCCGCAAGATCCTGATTCCCGAGCGTGTCGTCGACGGCCTTGATCTCATATGGTTTTCCGACCTTGTAATCAGTGGCGGCGGGACGATGAATCGGGAAGCAGCGGCGCTAGGCGTGCCTGTGTACAGTATCTTCCGTGGGCGCATAGGCGGAGTTGACAGGTATTTGGCTGACAGTGGTCGGCTCGTTTTGCTCGAGACCGAGGAGGACGTCCGAACCAAAATCGTCCTTAAGCGCGGGGACATGGCCGAAAGGAAATCAATCAGCCAGAGCGCGGCACTTCAAAGCATCGTAGAAGGAATTATTTCAATCGCGGAGCGTCGATGTCTTCCAGCCCATCGATAGATTCAGGACGCTTTAGTGTCGAGAAGCCATTGATGGATCCTCAAGGCTTGGGCCTAGACATTCGGGCCCTGAATTCTTTGGCTCTCCAGGGCCTGGTCCCGATGTTCGATGCAGAGGAACAGCTTTTCTGCCATCGAGTCGTCCGCTCGGAGCACGGGCTTGTGCGTGAGGGACTCTCGCGACGGTACACGATCATGACACTGCTTGGACTTCATGAAATTGAGCAGACAGGAGCGCGATCTCCGTTCGATATCCAATCCGTTTATGGCTCGTTGAGCCGCGATACGACTTGGATTTCTGGCGTAGGCGACTTAGGCCTTGTGATTTGGCTAACCTCTGCGATTTTTCCGGAGCAACTCGAAGAATTGTTTCAGCGGATCAATTTAGAGACGGTAATGGATCGTCATGAGGATGGCCGCCAAGCTCGAACTACTGAACTCGCCTGGTTTTTAACCGGTATCTCGAACGCCGCTTTGGCATGCCCGAAGATGGTCGCCGACCTAACGGACCTGGCGGTCGAGATCTATCGCCGGATAAAGGAAAACCAAGGCGAATACGGATTCTTTGGCCACATGTCGACGACGAAATCCGTGCGTGGCTTTTTGAGAGGCCGGATCGGCAACTTCGCCGATCAGATTTATCCCATCCTTGCCATGGCCAGATTCGCGAGCGCCTTCGGGGTGGACGAGCCGCTTGGCTCGGCGCTCGAGTGCGCCTCTGCCATTTGTGGCGCTCAAGGACACTTCGGTCAGTGGTGGTGGCTCTACGATTCTCGTGGAGGCCAGACTTCCAGTCGGTACCCCGTGTATTCCGTGCATCAGCAGGGGATGGCGCCGATGGGGTTATTTGCACTGGAAGAAGCGACGGGTCAAAGTTTCGGAAACCATATTTACAAGGGTTTGCGATGGATTTATGGCGCGAACGAATTAGACTTGGACATGCGCGATTTTTCGCAAAGCCTAATCTGGCGCTGCATCCTTCCCAAGAGCAGGCAGACTAAGTATTGGGATACTGCACTGAGTCTGGTTCGACAGACAAAGGAAGATGCCACCGCAGGTCCACTCGAGATTCTTTTTGAGGATCGACCGTACGAACTGGGGTGGCTGCTTTACGCATTCGGAAGGTTCTCCGCAGTCCAGGGTTAGCGTTCGGGACCCGCCAGAGAAACCTGTTCTCCACGAGACGTTAGATACTCTCTTGCTAAGTTTGAACACGGAGACGCGATCAAGACGTTTCTCTCGATCGAATGAGCTCAAACACTCAAATTAAGATTCTTACGGTCGTTGGCGCTCGCCCCAATTTTATGAAGGCGGCGCCGATCATTCGGGCGGTTCGTGAATACAACGCCCAAGCGAGCGGTTCCAGGGTTCAGAATCTGCTCGTTCACACGGGCCAGCATTACGATCCGATAATGTCGGACCAATTCTTTGACGATTTGGGCTTGCCACAACCCGACGTGCATCTCGGCGTTGGATCAGGTTCTCAGGCTGCGCAGACAGCCGAGATTCTCCAGAAGTTCGAAGGTGTGTTGACCCAGCACAGTCCGGACATCGTGGTCGTGGTGGGTGATGTCAATTCGACCCTGGCATGCGCGCTTGCTACGTCCAAAATGCCGGCTACGGCCGATAAAGCCCGACCTCTGGTGGCGCACGTGGAAGCGGGGCTGCGTTCCTTTGATCGCACGATGCCCGAGGAAATCAATCGGATCGTTACCGATCATCTTGCTGACCTGCTGTTCGTGACGGAGAGAAGTGGACTTCTAAACTTGCGGCGCGAATCCATTCCATTTGAGAAGATTTTCTTTGTGGGCAACACGATGATTGATTCGCTGCTGGCAGCGAAGGACCAGGCTGATAAGTCGCCGATTCTAGATGAACTAGGATTGCGCACGTCAAATAACCGCAATGGTAGCCGGGGGAAGACGCAGCCTTACGCCTTGCTTACGCTTCATCGCCCTGCAAATGTGGACAATGCCGAAGCCTTCCAAAACATCCTGCAAGGACTCTCCGAGCTGCGCGATCGTTTACCCATCATCTTTCCGGTGCACCCCCGCACACGCAAACGCATCGGAGAATTTGCAATGGAGCGGTACCTCGAGAGCTCCGCTAACGAACGAAGTTCTGGCATCCGTCTGATTGATCCGCTCGGCTATATTGATTTCCTTTGCCTTATGAAGAATGCGCGTCTCGTCTTGACCGACTCAGGCGGGGTCCAGGAAGAGACGACATGTCTCGGCGTCCCCTGCGTGACCATCCGAGAAAGTACGGAGCGACCTGTGACGATCAAATATGGTACCAATATGGTCGCTGGGACCTCATCCACGGGGATCCGCAAGGCAATTACCCGTCAGATGGCTAGGAAGCTGAAGCCCTGTGTGCCCGAGAAGTGGGACGGGAAAGCCGCTCGGCGGATCGTGCGAGTTCTGGCCAATACTGTTCGCAAGGAATTGGCCGTCGGATCGCCGGGCCATCACCTCGTAAAGAAAAGGTAAGCGCTATGAAAGCAGCACTCAAAAAAGCGACGAGATCTATTGTCCTCGAAACTGGTGCGGCCGGACTCATTACGAGAGGTTTCCATTGGCTGTATTATCAGTCAGGGGCCTGGTTCGAGAACAAGTTTCTCGGGTATCCCATATACCAATGCCCACTTGACCTTCAGTTGTATCAGGAACTCATTTTTCGACTGCGACCGGCGCTCGTCCTTCAAACGGGAATAGCCGAAGGTGGTTCGCTTCTTTATTTCGCGAGCCTTATGGATCTCATCGGTTCCCCGGCTGATGCGCTCGTCGTCGGAGTAGACATTTGCCTCACAGATCGCGCCAAAACACTGGCTCATCCGCGCATCAAGACGTTTGAGGGCAGCTCGACGGATCTCCACGTAATTGACCGAATAATGTCAACTATCAAGAATCAAACGGGAATCGTAGTTCTCGATTCCGATCACAGCAAGACCCACGTCCTTAACGAGATTGCACTGTATAAGCAGTTCGTAGCGATCGGATCTTATCTAGTGGTGGAAGATACGAACATAAATGGCCATCCAGTGTATTCGTCTTTTGGCCCCGGACCAATGGAAGCGGTTCGTGAGTTTCTCCGCTCTGACAATAGCTTTGTGATCGACGACGAGCTCTGGAAGAGAAATAAGTTTTCCTTCCATCAGCATGGATGGCTCAAGCGGGCCAGGTAATTAAGCGAGACTCCAACGCCGGCGGCCACTTGTTCTCATCAAGAACTCACGCAAGTCAATGAACTATAGATCTGACAACTCAATGACGGCGAGGCACGACTCTTATCAGTCTCTCCGCAGCGAGTATTTTGACTTGTTGAAGAAATGCTTGACGGCATCGCTCTACACTGAGAGCAGCCAAATCGCTATGTTCGCTCGTCCCGGCCGTCGCCCCTCTGACTTTGTGCGTCGCGCATTAGTGAGAACTGTTGCCAAATTCGGCTACAAGCTTTATCGTGTGAAGCCCTTTGACCCAGAGGCACGGGAGAGGGGTCAGGACTGGCCGAGCTTCGGCTACTCGATGATAGGCCTCAAGCGGCTCGCCAACCTCCAGGAATGCGCCGAGACCGTGCTGCGGGAAAACGTTCCCGGCGATCTCATTGAGACTGGCGTTTGGCGTGGCGGGGCTTGCATCCTCATGAGGGCAATTTTGCGAGCCTACGATTCCGATAGAAGGGTGTGGGTTGCCGACAGCTTTGAAGGATTGCCAAGCGCCACGACTGAACCGGACAGAGCGCTTGCCCGAGAGAATGTAAACTACGATATCGCAGGACATCCCCACATCGCAGCATCCCTCGAAGAGGTTCGAGAGAATTTCAATCGTTTCGGACTACTGGACAGCCAGGTGAAATTCCTCAAGGGCTGGTTTAAAGATACGCTGCCATCGGCGCCGATTGGCAAACTTGCCGTTTTACGTCTCGACGGTGATATGTACGAATCCACTATCGACGTCCTCGCGAATCTGTACGAAAAGGTCTCGCTAGGCGGCTTCATCATCGTTGACGACTACCACACTTGGTGGACATGCAGGAGGGCAGTCGACGAATTCCGTGCGCAGCATGGAATCAAGTGGCCAATCCAGGAGATTGATGGGTGCGGCGTGTACTGGCGCAATGGAGTGCAACGGTGATAGAAAAGAAAAGAGCGATTTGGTTGGTCCTCATTGCGGCACTAACTTCACAGTCTTCACCCTCGTAACTCGGAATATGGCCGGCCGTAACGAGCAGTGGGTCCTGCCAATCGGAATCGTACTAGGGGGTGTTGTTAGCCTTCTCCGTATCGTTCGCCTGGGTGCTTATCAACGAAAGCCAAGACCGAAAGATGGGCCTGAGCACCGAGAAAGTCGTCTGCGACGTAGCGGAAGCCATGAACGCCAAGGACCGGAGGATCGCCGAACGAGAAACAAGAGAGGACCTGACACCGTGAAAATCATCGTCGTGTGCCTCTGCGCCTTCGCGCAGGTCTGACGAAGCACGTCCAGGCTGCACGGCGTGATCACCTCTTCGCGACGCAGTAGACTTGATTTGGCAGCCGCGAAAGATACCCGCTTAAGTCGCTGAATCTACTTGACTTACAGAAAGGCAACGATTGGTATGAATCATAGGAGAAGGTCCGTCACCGCTGGTCTAAACCTGACCTTGGGAACAGTTGTAGCGCGTACTCTCGGATGTTACGTTGTTGATGATTCGAGGGGCTAGAAGTTGGTTGTCTTATATTGCTTCTCGGCCTTCTGATCGTCGGCACCTTGACACGTCTCAACCGGGAGTTGAAATGAGCCAGAAATCGCTGAAATTTCTCATCCTGATCTTCGTAATGCTCCTTCTCGCTCAAGGTGCAGGTGCGACGACGTACTACGTGGATTACTCAAGCGGCAGCGACTCCAACAACGGAACTTCCAAGACGACCCCTTGGAAACGCGCGCCCGGCATGAATGGCTGTTCCGCCGTCTGCGCTTCAACGGACATTAATCCGGGCGACAGCATCATTCTCAAAGGTGGGGTTACCTGGCCCGCCGCTGCACTCGGATGGACGCCGCCTGGCGGCGCAAACGGAAACTCCGTTTACATCGGCGTAGACCAATCATGGTACGCCGGCACTGCTTGGTCGCGGCCAGTTTTGAGTTGCGGGGGCGCAGCCTGCGAGGCCGATAACAACACCTATCTTTTGATTGGAAGTTACACAATCATTGACAACATCGAGTTTACGGGCCTGTACTGGACTGGCGGCTTTCCATACTGCACGAACGTCTACATGTGTCTCAGGGGAACGAACCAAGAGGTGAAAAACGTCTACTGTCACGGGTGGACTCATGCTCCATTTCCAACTACGGGAGACCCGGCAGTTTGCATCGACGGAGACACTCAAGTGCCGAGCCTAAACACCATGAGCTCTTTTCATAACAGCGTGTGCGATGGTTCCGATACGGACCAAGCGAGTGGAGGGTGTATATTCGGAGGGCCCCCGATCATATATAACAACTATATAGGACACGTAAGTAACGGAATGGTAATAAATGGAGCTGCGGCCATTCACGACAATCTGATTGAATACATTGAAAAGTCATTCGATCCGAATGACCACGAGAACGCCATCGAAGACAACGCGGACGCCGGCATCCTGATCTACAACAATGTGATCCGTCACATTTGGTATGGCGCTGTCACGCTCTGGATGGCTCCAAATCCGGGCTCTACGGCCACGGCCTTCAACAACGTCATCTATGACGTAACACAAGGAAATGTTCTGGATTTTGCTCGCCCGGTCTGCAACAACTCATGCAGTTGCAAGGGATCCTACTGCACGAACAACGGGTCTTTCGCTTTTTATAACAACACGGTTGAATGCGGACCCGACAGCAATCCGAACCAGACTTGTGTGAACAACGGAGCCCCAACGAGCGGGGGCTACAAATTCATTAACAATCACTTTATATCGAACGCCCCAATAATATATTCCTGCACTGGAAATTGCACAGGTAGCAACAACGTAGCTCAGTCGTTAGCGACTGCCCACAGTCAGGGCTATAGCTCCGACGAAGCGTTTGCTTTTTCGTCCACGAATGGTGCCACTATTGGGAAGGGTCTGGATCTTACGGATATCATTACGTCGAACTTGATGCCTCTATCCGACGACACGGCCTATGCCTGCTTGTACGACTCTGCGGCCCATGCGGTGACTTGCCCATCCAAAGTCCCTGTTGTCCGTCTGGCTCCTTGGAACATTGGCGCGTATCAGTCTGTGGGCGCTTCGAACAATCCGCCGCAGCCGCCAACTGGTCTCTCGGCCATTGTGCAGTGATTGAGAGCGGCGCTCTCTCAGATTAATTTCGAGAATCCGGGCGGCAGGTCTCAAGCGGTAAAGAATATTTCCGGCTAGACCAGACCGGTTATCTTGTTACATTCAGTCGCATTCTTTTCTCCCAGATAGCAACGGTAGACTTGGATCAAGGATCTTTGCCTCCTAGCGTCGAAAACCTTGCAAGCTGCGCCTACAGAAAACCGTGACACGGGACACGCCCCGGTTCACAACGTATCCCATTCGATTGGGAAGAATACGTTCTTCGGGATCATTGCAAATATTGCGCAAGTTGGCACACGATTGGTCACAGTCCCGATCGTGATTCAGCATTTAGGCTTGGGCGGGTATGGAATTTGGAACATCGTGATGACGACCGCCACATACATGCGTTTTGGAAGTGTGGGCATCAAGACGGCTTTTCAAAAATATGTTGCCGAGGCGACCGGAAACGGTGATTACGCCACGGCAAACAACCTGCTCAGCACGGGTTGCGCGATCATGCTTGTTCTGTCTCTCGCCGGGTTGATTCCACTTGCTTTCTTTTCAAGGCAAATCGCCACCGCGGCGGGCGTTCCGCCGGAGTTTCTGAAATCGGCCGCAGGTGCCATCACCCTTCTTGCTCTGATCATGGTCATGTCGAATACAGGGGCTGCTTTTGAAGGAATTGTAATGGGGGGGCATCGAATCGACATCGTTAGAAAAGTAGGCACCCTGTTGACGGTCGGCGAAGCCGTGGCCATCGTAATCGTCTTACACTTTGGATATAGCCTCTTTGCAATGGCCTCCGTCATGGGCTCGTCGGAACTCTTGTACGTGGTGGCCTGCTATTTTGTCTCCCATCGCGTGGTGCCGAGAATTCGGCTGGGCATCAAGTCGCTGACGCGGACAGTTCTCTACGAGTTGTTCCGGTATGCCGGAAGCTATCAGTTGGTGAACTTGCTGGAAGTCCTGTACGGATCGATCCTTCCATTTGCTGTTTTGAGAGCGTTTGGAGCGAACCAGACCGGCGTATTTGCGGTAGTCACCCGAGTAGTGACTTCCGCCGTCATACTCCAGGAAGCTTTCCTTTCGCCAATCCTTTCTGGCGGAGCTCTCGTTTATGCCTCGGGCTCACCAGAGCGTATGCGGTCGCTGCTTACGAAGGCATTCAAGGTGACTTGGGGTTTATCGTTGTTTCCATTAGGTTTCATCGCTGTCTTTGGGACGACGATGGCATATGTCTGGACAGGGCAAGTCGACCAATCTTTCAGAGTGGCATTCTGGCTGGTCTGCATAACTGGCTTGTTCCGGGCGTTTTCTCTGCTGTCGCTCGTGCTGTACAGGGTCTCTGGAAGAGCCGTACTGGATAATGTCAGGCAAGTTTTGAGGATTGGCGTCATCGTGGCTATCGTTGTTTTTGCCCATCAATTGGGATTTTATGGCGTGCTCGCAGGCTTGGCTTTGGCGGAGCTCGTAGGCATGCTCTTCATGTTGTATGCCCTTACTCGAACGTTTCCAGTTTTTGAGGCAAAGTCACTGCTGCCCGACGCTCTCCGATTGATCACTGCCGCAGGACTCATCTTAGGTGTTGGAGTTATCGCTTCTCACGTGCCGCTTCCGGCTCCACTAACCGGGCGTCTTTTGGCGACACTTCGCCTTGCGGAGGTTTCTTTTGCCTGTTTGCTTGTAGCGTGGCCTGTTCTACTTGGAACGGGTTCACTTACAAAGACAGAAACGCGAACGTTCCTATCGTCGATTCTTCCACGGCGGAACATCGTTTCAGATCCAGCGTCGTCGGACGTGGGTGATTGAAATGGCTGGTCACACCCCGCCAAATCGATCGGTTTTGCCAGACCCGCTAAATGTCTTTTCGCGAATTGGTACAAAGCTCTATACCTTCTGGCTGCGCACGACATATCCGTTTGCCGGTTTTGGACGAGGTGTTTCAATCCATCCGTCATGTGACTTGTACCGGGGCTCATCGCCTTATATCGCCTTGGGTGACGAAACTTACGTCGCCCGTGATGTCTGGCTGAGCATCGTGGGTCAGTCTGATGGTACCGACGCTGCGCATGCCAAAATCGTTTTGGGCAAGCGGTGCAAGATCGGGCGTCGATCGGTCATTTCCGCCAGAAATTTCATATTTCTAGAAGACGATGTTTTGCTTGGGCCATCGGTCCTGATCATGGATCACAATCATGAGTATTCAGACCCGAGTGTTCCGATCCACGCTCAAGGAACCACCGAAGGCGGAAGAATTGTCGTTGGCCGGAACTGTTGGCTCGGCTACGGCAGCGTTATTTCTTGCGGACGCGGCGAACTGGTGATCGGTAAGAACAGCGTGATCGGAGCGAACTCAGTCGTGACAAAGAGTTTCCCGCCGTTCAGCGTTATCGCGGGAAATCCAGCGAAACTTCTCAAGAGTTACGATCCTCAATCAGGCCGATGGCTACGTGTGAACGCGGAAGTTTCTGAAGAAACCCGCAAACCAACCCATGTCGACAAACTCTAAATCGAGCAGTCCCAAGGCGAGGCACTGTCCCAGCTGCGGACGAAACAGTGCAAAGGATGTGTTGCGCGCGCCCGATCGCTTCCACGGACGCTTGCAGTTCTACCAACTCGTGCGCTGCCCTTCCTGTTCTTTGGTTTGGCTGGAGAATCCTCCGCGGCCCGATGACATAGGCGATCACTACGGAAGAGACTACGATCGGTTTATCGGTTCGGGCGGCGAGAATTCTCCCGAACGGTGGCAGCTTCGTCGGCAGACTCTCCTGCGATACAAGCCAAGTGGCACTCTACTTGATCTCGGATGCAGTACGGGATCCTTTCTGGCATCGCTCAAAGGGCAATCGTGGGAACTCTATGGAATTGAAATGTCCCGTTCAGCCGCTGGGCAGGCGGAAGCGAGCAGCGGGGCTAAGGTATTTGTGGGAGACATTCTCGAAGCACCATTGCAGGCAGAAGGCTTTGACGTTATAACTTGTTTCGATGTTCTCGAACACCTCTATGAACCCGGCCGCGTAATCAAGAAGGTATCGGAATGGCTGAGGCCTGGCGGGATCTTCTATACGCTTGTTCCGAACATCGAGTGCTGGGAAGCCCGGCTGTTCCAGTCATATTGGTATGGCCTGGAGCTGCCGCGGCATTTATTTCACTATTCCCCGGCGTCCCTCAAGCATCTTGGTCAGGCGGTCGGATTGCAAGCGTTGTCGATAGAGACAGGCGCGAACCCGGCATTCGAATACAGCGTGCGCTATGTGTGCGATGACCTGCTTCTGAAGTTCGGACGCAGCACCACACCGCTGGCACAGAACAAAAAGGCAGCAAGCCTACCGTGGAGAGGAGTACGAAAGGTGTTCCGGATGACGCTGTTGAAAGCCTTCTCCACGCTGAGCCCCCTCGCGGGAGCTGGCGAGAGCATTCACGCTGTATTCAAGAAGACCGAAGCGGTTTGAGGTGGATCCTTACCATGCGAGTCAGCGTAGTCATTCCCACGTACAACGCCGCGTTAACCATTAGGCAGACCCTCGAATCGGTACTCCAACAGAAGGTTGCGCCGGCTGAGATACTCGTTCTGGATGATGGCAGCACGGACAATACCCCTTCGATTCTGGAATCTTACAAATCAGAGATTACGATTTTTCGACGCCAGAACGGAGGAGTTGCGAGCGCGCGCAACGCGCTTTGCGAGCATGCGCGGGGTGATCTTATTGCTTTTCTTGATCACGACGACGTTTGGCACTCTAATTACCTGCAAGCTCAGTGCAGCCTTGCTGAGAAGTATCCGGGCGCTGCCGCATTCTTCACCGGCCACGTAAATTTCTATGGATACGATGACTATCGGTGGGAGGGTGGTCCTCCCGCTGCTGTAAAGAGCATTGAGCTTATGAGTCCGCTGAATTTTCTTGAGCAATACAATCAGGTGACTGGTCCTTTTGCCTCGGTGAGCTATTGCTGCGTACCAAAACGGGTGCTGAATGAACTTGGAAGCGAACCATTCTGTGTAAGCGGTGTCGACGACTCTTATCTGCTTACTTCGCTGCCGCTCCTTTGCAGGCCGATCGTCTATGCTCCTACACCATTCGTCGCGTACAGAATTACAAAAGGGGCGCAATCACAGAACAAATTGAGGGATTTCGGCCTGTGGGTCGACGTGTTCCGACTTCTCGAAGAGCGCTATCAGAGCACGGCCCCAATGGAACTCTCAAGAGCTTTCAAGATGGCTTTCGCTTCGAAAAGGCGCTCATACGGCAAAATCTTGATGGGTGTTGGCAGAGCCCAAGATGCTCGTAAGCAGTTTAGGTCGTCTATAGCTGATGTGGCCGATCCAGAATCTGTGGCAAAATCGCTGGCATTGCTGTGCTTGACGTACATGCCGGCGCTTCTGCAGCCGAAATGGCCTCCTAGCCTTCGTCCGGCGTCAGAACAGCCCGGTTCCGCCGGGCCAAAATGAACGGCAGAAAGATTAGCCAGAATTTCTAGCCATTTGGCTGCGGTGATTGAGGAAATCGCCGAGCAAATGATTCACTAACAAATACAAGCGAATGACTGAACTCCAAAGATTCGGCGGTGGCGGAGAAACTTTTGTCCATCCGGTGGTGTTGTGCGCAATGCTCCTGGCGATGGTGCTGATCTTTACGATGAATCAGAGGAGCGTTCTCATGCCGTTCTTAACGGCGCTCTTCCTCATCCCCGGGAACCAGGTTTTCATTCTGGGTCCATTCCATTTTCAGATGATGCGGATCTTGATTCTGTTTGGCTGGGCGCGAATGTTCCTAATTAAGAGTTCGTCGCATGAAGAAATCTTCGTCGGGGGTATGAATGCGATCGACAAGGCACTGATCTATTGCTCGGTTATCAGCGCTGCGGACTTTGTGCTGCTGTTCCGGGAATGGGGAGCGCTGAATAACCAGTTGGGAGCCTTATACACCACTTTCGGGCTCTATTTTCTGTTTCGGTTTTTTATTCGTAACCAAGAAGATGTAGAGCACACGATCCGAGGCCTCGCTTACATCGCGGCCATAATCGCGGTGATTATGGTTTTCGAGCAGGCAACAGGCCGCACTCCTTACGCTTTTCTTGGCCGCACTGTCGCGATACGCGAAGGAAGTTTTCGTTCCTGCGCCGCATTCGGGCACCCCATCCTCGCGGGGACGTTCGGTGCCATTACTTTCCCGATATTCGCCGGGCTTTGGCCGAAGCGCGACAACCGAAGAGCCGCGTTGGTCGGAATGGTCGCAGCGTCATTGATTACGCTGGCGTCTGCATCGAGTACGCCTATTCTCGCGTGGGTGATGAGTATCATGGCTCTCTGCATGTGGCCCATCCGCAGAATGATGCGCGTCATACGCTGGGGGCTCGTCCTGACTTTGGTTTCGCTTCATTTGGTGATGAAGGCGCCGGTTTGGGCACTCATCGGGCGTGTCGATGTTATGGGTGGAAACTCGGCGGCCCACCGCTACATGCTTGTGGATAATTTCATCCGCCGGTTCGGGGATTGGTGGCTTCTCGGCGTGAAAAGCACGACCTCCTGGGGCTGGGACATGTTTGACCTTGCCAATCAGTACGTAGCGGTCGGCGAGGTCTCCGGACTTCTTCCGTTCATCTTCTTTATGGCCCTCATCGTCTACGGCTTCAAATACATCGGAAAGGCAAGGAAGGCTGCTGAGGGCAATCCCGAGCAGGAAAAGTTCATCTGGGCGCTGGGCGCCGCAATGTTTGCAAATGTCGTTGATTTCTTTGGAATTTCCTATTGGGATCAGAATCTAGCAACTTGGTATATCTTTTTGGTGATCATCCAAATGACGACGCTGCCGATCATCGCGAAGGCCGCGGAAGCACACATAGAAAGCGCGCGTCCATCACTAGGGTTTGGTACAGCCAATCAGCCTCGCCCTATTCCTGAAGCAGGCCGTGGAACTCTTCCGTTGACAAGCGCAAAAGGCGTCTCTCGGTGGCCCTTGCGTACCGATCGTGTTCGATGACTCAGAAAATGCAGCGAATAACGACAATACACGGCTAAACATTGCGAGAGGCAAATGGGTCGCGAGGCAAAACGCGTTCGAGTGCTGTATAGCTTTCCCCACAAGCTTGGTGCGGATCGGATCTGTTACACCGCGTGGCAGCAGGTGAACGGCCTCGCCGCAGCGGGAGCGGACGTCCTGGTGTTCACCGGCGCCCTCAGGAGGGCCGTCCCTGCCGGAGTGCGAGTTCAGCCCACACTTGCGTGGGGCAAACTGCAGGTTCCATACAGGGCTATCGGCAGCATGCGCGCGTTTGCTCTTCACGACTATATTGTTTCTCGTCGCCTTGAAAAAATGACAGGGCAAATAGACGTGATTCATACGTGGCCGCTCGGCGCGCTGCGGACACTGGAAACGGCGGCGCGGCTCGGGATTCCGACCGTACTTGAAAGGCCCAATGCCCATACGCGTTTTGCCTACGAGGTGGTGCGCAAAGAATCCGAGAAAATCGGTGTGCCCTTGCCGCCCGATCACGAGCACGCGTACAAAGAAGACGTTCTGCGTATTGAGGAAGAGGAATATCGCCGGGCTGACCGGCTCCTGTGCCCGAGCGAGTTCACAGCTAAGACCTTTCTCGAGCGCGGTTTTGCTCCGGCGAAGCTGGCGCGGCATATTTATGGGGTCGATGAAACTGCCTACTATCCCGACCCCAAGCTTTACGAATCAAAGCGCGGTTTCACGGCTCTGTATGTGGGAGTGGCGGCGGTAAGAAAGGGAGTGCACTATGCACTGGAAGCATGGTTGCGGTCACCAGCGCATAAAGATGGAACCTTGTTGATTGCCGGTGATTTTTTGCCGGCGTACGCAGAGAAGCTTTCTTCTATGCTCTCGGATCCCAGTGTGCGCGTCCTGGGACACCGGAACGATATACCAGAACTGATGCGACAGAGCGATATCATGGTGCTTCCGACCATCGAGGAAGGGTTTGGGTTGGTTTGCACCGAAGCCATGGCAAGTGGATGCGTTCCCGTTGTTTCGGATGCTTGCACCGAAATCTGCCGGCACATGGAAAACTCGCTTGTGCATGAGGTAGGGGACGTTGAGGCCCTCACTCAACACATCACATTCTTGTATGAAGATCGGCAAAGCCTGGCAAGACTTCGCGCTGCGGGGCTAAGCAAGGTGCCGGAGATTACGTGGACGGCTGCCGGAAGGATACTCCTCGACACATATCGTGAGACCGTTGAGATGCACCGGCAGAAAATAGCATCAGCAGTGAAGCCCGTCCTGGAAGTATCCGTCTGATTCTCTGTGTCGACTGGCAGCGAATTGAGAAGCGAACCCAGCATGGAAGTGTCGATCATCTACGTGAACTGGAACTCCGTCGCATACCTGCGAGAATCCATCCGCAGCGTTTACGACAAGACCCACGACATCCGGTTTGAAATCATCGTAGTTGATAACGCATCTCCCGCGGAGGACGTCGGCGTTCTAAGTCAGGAGTTCCCTCAGATCACTTTGATAAGGAGCGACAAGAATCTTGGTTTCGCTGGTGCAAACAATCTGGGCTACAGACATTCGTCGGGCCAGTACATTCTGTTCTTGAACCCCGACACGAAGTTGACCAGTCCGGCGATCAATCTGATGGCGAAGCGGCTCGAATCGCTTTCCGGCGCCGGAATCGTGGGGTGCAAGCTACTGAACGGCGATCTCTCGGTGCAGACCAGTTGCATCCAGAAGTTTCCGACGATCTTGAACCAGATTCTCGACACCGATTATCTGCGACATCGGTGGCCGAACAGCCGGGTGTGGGGGATTGCTCCGCTTTTTTCCGACAACTCGGAGCCCGCGAAGGTCGAGGTAGTGTCTGGCGCTTGCTTGATGATTAAGCGTGATATTTTTGAAAAGGTTGGTTTTTTTAGCGAAGACTACTTTATGTATGCCGAGGATTTGGACCTCTGCTACAAGGTAGATCGGGCCGGGTTTGTGAACTACTACGTGGGCGAAGCGACAGTGGTTCACTACGGAGGGAAAAGCAGCGCTCCGCAATGGGCTACGGTTATGAAATGGAAGGCCGTCTTGCGGTTTTGCCGTAAGACGCGGGGATACTTTTATGGCTTCCTTTTCAGGGTGGCAATGATTCTGGTGGCGATGGGACGCCTTGCCATCATAGGGATCCTCTCAATATTTGGGAGACCGCTCGCGAAGGAGCAAGACCGCTATTCGGTGTCCGCCAAGTGGGGCGCGATCCTGAAAACGCTTCTAAGTCTCGCGTGACGAGCCATCTGTTGCTCGCATAAATTGTAAGAGTTGGAACCATCCAAGAAAACGAGAAGGAACTAGGGGCAATGTTGAAACGACTGATCAATTTGAGTGTCAGCTTTGTTGTCTCGATCGCCGATTGGCTCAGCGACAAAGTCAATCGATTGTTGGGCCGCCCTCGGCGATCGACTTGCGTTGTTCTTGCCTATCACTCAGTGCCATCCAAGCAGCGTGCGCAGTTCGCTCGTCAGATGGATGTTTTAACTCAACGGGCAAAGCCGGTTCGAGCCGACATCGAGTCCCTCCCGAACGACGGGGGACACTATGCCGCAATGACATTTGACGATGGGTTGCAGAACATCCTCGCGAACGCTCTGCCTGAGCTCCAGGCCAGGAACATACCGGCGACACTATTCATCGTAACGAGCGCTCTCGGTGGTAACCCGAGTTGGGAGCACTTCAGCGGCGACGATCCTGCCCAGGAAAGGGCTATGACCGAGCAGCAGCTTCAGGAATTGCCGGGTGATTTGATAAGCGTGGGATCGCACACCATGACTCACCCTGTGCTACCTCGAATCGATGATGATCAGGTCAGAAACGAGCTCGCCGGATCGCGGTCCAGGCTCGAGACCATCTTGAACCGCGACGTGAAGCTATTTAGCTTTCCGTACGGCGCTTTCGACCAACGAGTCACCGAGGCTTGTCGCGAGGCTCGCTACAACAGGGTGTTCACAGCGCTGCCTGTCCTCGCTTTCGCTCAACCAGGGGAATTCGTTACGGGTCGCGCGGGAGCCGCTCCCACTGACTGGCCGATCGAATTCCGTCTAAAGCTGGTTGGCGCCTACAGATGGCTTCCATACGCTTATGCTCTTAAGCGAAAAATATTTTCCGCGCTGCGCGGTGGCGGAACGCAACCGCTTCCGCTTAAGGCTGATCCCAAGAGGGTGGCATGATCTCCATAACCGAAAATCAGGGTCGAATCATCGAACTCCTTACTGAGATCATAAATACGAAGGGCCTCACAGTGGCCTCTCTCGGTCCAGACACAGTTCTGGATCAACTTGGTTTGGAATCGCTGGATTTTGCTCAAGTCGTGATCCGAATGGAAGAAATCACTGGAAAAGATCCGTTTGCAACGGGGACCGAGTATCAAATCAAGACTCTTTCTGACCTCGCAGTTCTCTACGACTAACCGAGAAACTAATCGATGCTGAGCCAGCTTATTCTCGAAGAGGCGCTACCGCTGCGGCAACAGGCGGTTGTCACCCGGAGTCAATCGACCACCTGGGCAGACCTTCGTGAAGAAACCTTGAGGATCGCCAATTCTCATCAGGCGCTAGGGAAGCGTCGCGTAGGGCTTTCTTTTCCGCCGGTCGCCGCAAGCTATGCAGCATTGGCTGCATTGGACAAGTTGGCATGCGATACGTTCCTTCTCGACGCTCGTCTTCCATTGGAGGAAGCGACGCACCTCGCCACAAAGTTGAAATTGGGGGCCCTGGTTGTTCCGTCGGCGGACGGAAAGTCAACCGATCTTGAAGTCCACGAGTTGCCCGGCGGTGAACCCTGGAGCGGAAATCACACCGTCACGATCCTCACTTCCGGCAGCACGGGAGAACCGAAAGCGGCGCGGCACACGTTTGAGAGTCTCAGTAGGCCGGTGCGAAAGGGTCCTGGAAACCTCGCGCCAAGATGGCTGCTAACGTATCGCCCGAATCTCTATGCCGGATTGCAAGTAATGCTGCAGTGTTTCGTGGACCGGGGAACGCTGGCTGCGGCCAACCTGGAGATGGACCCACAAACAACGGCGCAGTTCATGAGCGACACGGGAGTTCAGTTCGTTTCGGCGACGCCATCCTATTGGCGGCGGCTACTCATGTTTGCGGATTCCGAGCTACTTAGAAAAATTCCCCTTATCCAAATTACCCTCGGCGGTGAGGTGATCGATCAGCCGATTCTCGATAATCTGCGACGTCATTTTCCAGCGGCGCGATTGGTCCACATTTACGCCACCACCGAACTGGGCCGCTGTTTCTCAGTCAGCGACGGCATAGCGGGTTTTCCGGCAACATACCTCGATACGGTTCTTCCCGACGGCACTGAGTTGCGACTTCAGGAAGGCGAACTACTTATTCGTTCTCTCAATTCGATGAAGATGTACGACCCGCTCTCTGTCGAGCATGCATCTGCTTCAAATTGGTTTGCCACAGGTGATTTGGTGGAGGTTAGCAACGGCCGCGCCTATTTTGTGGGACGTCGCACCGAGATGATTAACGTGGCTGGCAGCAAGGTGTATCCGGTGGAAGTGGAGCGCATACTTCGAGCGATTCCAGGGGTGGCGGATGTGCGAGTCTTCGGGAAGGCATCCTCGATTGCAGGAGAGTTGGTGGCATGCGAGATTGTTCCGGACTCGGACCAAACTCGCGAGAGATTGAAGGAAGAAGTGGTCCGCATTTGCCGGGCAAAGCTTGCGAGTCATCAGCAACCGCGACTGATCAAGTTCGTCGATCGAATTGAGGTATCCCCTGCCGGAAAGACTCTCCGAGGCAGGACTTCATGAACAGCGGATCGGGGCCGCAAGGACGACACGTTATCATCAGCGGAGGCAGCAGAGGACTTGGGAAGGCAATTGTTACGGAGCTCTTGGTCGCCGGTTATCGCGTGAGCACATTCAGCCGGAACAGCACTGAGTTTGTCGAACAGCTAGCCGGAAATAAGCACTTCTATTTCTGCAATGCAGATCTTGCTGACGGTTCGTCGATCTCGACCTTTCTGAAGGCCGCCGACAAAGAGTTCGGGCCGCCCTATGGCCTGATTAACTGCGCTGCGATCGCGGCCGATGGGGTACTGGCTACGATGCCCGAAGAAACAATCCGGAAACTGGTGGCAGTGAATGTCGAGGGGACACTCAAGTTTACGCGGCTCGTTGTCCGGCGGATGCTCACTAGCAAAATGGGTGGTGTAATTCTGAATATCTCTACGATCAGTGCTTTGAGAGGGTTCAAAGGCCTTGCGGCTTATGCCTTCACGAAAGGAGGCATCGATTCTTTCACACGTGCGCTGGCACGAGAATTAGGACAGCAGCGAATCCGAGTGAATTCCATTGCCCCCGGGTATTACGACACTGAGATGAGTCGCAACCTAAGCGAGGAGCACAAGGAGCAAATCCTTCGCCGTACTCCTCTTGGACGGCTCGGCGTCCCCGAGGACGTGGTGGGCGCCGTTTTATTCTTTTTGTCTGATCGAGCTGCCTTCATCACCGGGCAGGTGCTGGTGATCGACGGAGGCAGTACGGTCTGAGATAGAGCCTGAAATGTCTCCTGCCGGCCGATCGTGACTTCAGGATCGCGCGATTTGGCTTCTTTGAAACGCAATCCGAACTATCAAATAGAAAGGGTGCCGCAAAGTGCCAGGCATAAGACCATTGGTCGAGTCCGACGTTCCGCGTGTTGCGGATTTGATTTGGAGTGTCTTGCATGGTCATAAGGGGCCAGCGCCCGCAAGCTTACAGGGCTACGTGCTTGATCTCTTTCTTCGCAATCCGTGGCTCGATGACGGAATCGTTTCGCGTGTGTATGAGGACAGCTCCGCGAAAATCGTGGGCTTTTTTGGGGGTGTACCTCGACGGATGTCGATTCAAGGCAAGCAGGTTCGCCTCGCCTTTGGTAGTAATTTTGTAATGGATCCAGAAAGCCGCGCAACCATGGCGGCGATTCAGCTTGTCCGGGCTTTTATGAAGGGGACGCAAGATATTTCCATCACCGACTCTGCAAACGACAACAGCCGGCAACTCTTGCGCAGCCTCGGCTTTCAAGTAGTGCCCATCTACAGTCTTCAATGGGCGCGCCCCCTCCGCCCGTCATTCTATGCAATGGATACCCTGTCTCGAATGAAGAAGAGCCGGGCGGTTTTCACGATAGGGCGGGTGGCAAAGCCAATTTGCAGCGTTGTGGATGCGCTGGCCACAAGTATGAAAATCAGCCCCTTTCGGCAATCCGCACCTCCTTCGGCCGACGAAGACATGGATACTCCTACACTTCTTCGATGCTTGACGACTATACCGGCGAAGAACTGGCTGGTGCCGGAGTATGACGTTGACTCAATGAACTGGGTCCTCGATTTCATCGCGAAGAGAAAAGCGCTCGGAGATTTGCGTAAGGGTGCTGTACACGACAAGGGCAAGATCGTAGGTTGGTACATCTATTGCATTGGAGCAAGCGGAGTGGGCGAGGTCTTACAAGTGGGGGCTGAAAGTCCTTCCACTGGCCTTGTTCTCGATCATCTTTTTTACGATGCGTGGAAGCGAGGATTGATTGGCCTCCAGGGCCGTATGGAGCCTCAGTTTATGGAGGAATTGACAGCAAGAATGTGCTTCTTTTTTCGACATGGCAGTTGGACACTGATCCATTCCAACAAGCCTGAACTGCTATCATTGGTTCAGAGCGGCGCAATGTTTTTCTCAAAACTGGATGGCGAGTGGTCCTTAAGACATGGAGACAGAGCGACATAAACTCTGGGCGATCGCGGACTCTTCCATGTTCCAACCGTAGTCCGCGTCCGATGATGGTCAAAAAGTAGAGAGTGAGGCCGTTCCGTCTCTCAATTGAGCATGGTTCCAACAGGCGAAAAATACGTCGTTATTAGTCCCGTCCGCGACGAAGAACCCTATCTGACGTTCACCATTGAAAGCATGGTAAGGCAATCGATCCGCCCTCGAGAATGGGTGATCGTGAACGACGGCTCAACAGACAAGACGGGGAAGATTATTGACGAGGCCGCTCGTCAACATCATTGGATTCGTGCCTTGCACCGCGAAAATCGTGGATATCGAAAAGCTGGCGGTGGTGTTGTGGAAGCATTTAATGAAGGTTACCGGACACTAGGGTTTCGAGATTGGGATTTTATCGTGAAGCTTGACGGAGACCTTTCTTTCGAGCCCGATTATTTTGCGCAGTGCTTCGGAAGGTTTGCGCGTGATCCGAAACTTGGCATCGCGGGCGGCACGATCTATCACATGATCAATGGTCAAAAAGAGCTTGAGGAGTGCCCAAGGTTTCACGTAAGAGGAGCCACGAAGATCTATCGACGAGCCTGCTGGGAAGCTCTAGGCGGCTTCTGGCCCGCGCCCGGATGGGATACGATGGACGAGGTAAAGGCCAATATGTTTGGCTGGACCACGGAAAGCCTTTCCGACCTTCACATCATCCACCATCGATATACCGGTTCCGCCGATGGCCGCTGGGGTGGCCTCGTTAAGAACGGGAGAGCAAACTACATATGCGGCTACCACCCGTTGTTCATGTTGATCAAGTGTATTCGTAGGCTGGCGTCCAAGCCTTACCTTGTTGGTTCGGCTGGACTGATGTATGGCTTCGTTACCGGCTACCTCAAGCGCATTCCCCAGGTGAACGAACCGGAAACGATCGCGTATCTTCGGCACCAACAACTGAGTCGTCTCGTCGGGAAGAAATCGATTTGGCAATAACTGGCGCCTGATCTAGCAACACCGTTCGTTGGATCGTGAGGTCCGCGTGTGCGGCATTTGTGGAAAGATGGTTTTTGAGAGGGGGGCGAGTGTCTCACCCGCGCTCGTCCGGGCCATGGCGGACTCGATCCGCCATCGTGGGCCTGACGATGACGGATACTATTTTTCCGGGTCCGTTGGCTTGGGATTTCGCCGGCTTTCGATCATCGATCTGAGCGGCGGTCACCAACCTCTTTCGAACGAGGACGGTTCCGTTTGGATCGTATTCAACGGAGAAATCTACAACTATCAGGAGTTGCGAGAGCTCCTTCTGACCAAGGGGCACGTTTTTAAGACGAATTCCGATACCGAAGTGATCGTCCACCTGTATGAGGAATTCGGTGAGGGTTGCGTCGAGAAATTACGTGGAATGTTCGCTTTTGCGATCTGGGACGACCGTCAAGACGTTCTGTTCATTGCGAGAGATCGCCTTGGCATAAAACCTCTCTACTACTACTTGTCGGACAAAGCGCTGATTTTTGCGTCAGAAATCAAAGCGATTCTCGCCGATCCGGAAGTAAAGCGCGAAGTCGACCCGATGATGATCGATCGACTCTTGACTTTCAACTTCCTGCCTGGCGAAGAAACGCTGCTTCGAAACGTACGAAAACTCTCACCTGGTTTCTACATGGTAGTTCGCCGGAACAAGACTGAAATCCGGCAGTACTGGGATCTGCATCCTTCGCCATCGACCCTGAGCCTGGCTGACGCTGAGACTCAGCTCGACGCTCGCCTGGAAGAGGTTGTCCGTCTTCACATGATCAGCGACGTTCCCGTTGGGTTTCTGTTGAGCGGAGGCTTTGATTCAACGGCTCTCTTGAGTATCGCAACAGGGATGACGCCCTATCCAATTAGCAGCTTCACTGTCGGATTCGCGGATGCGGGCTTTGCCGACGAACGACCCTATGCAAGACTGGCGGCCGAAAGATTCAAATCTGTCCATCACGAGATAACAATCACCGCAAAGGATTTCGAGAACTTCCTGCCGAAGTATGTCTGGCACATGGAGGAACCCGTTTGTGAGCCTCCGGCTGTTGCGATGTACTACGTATCGCGGCTTGCAAGAGACTCCGTCAAAGTGTTGATTTCAGGAGAAGGGGGAGACGAGGCATTCGCCGGGTACCCGATCTACAGGAACCTTCTTTGGCTGGAGCGCTTGAAAAAGGCGCTGGGCCCCTTGAACGGGAGCGCCTCGGCGACCTTGTCGTTCGCCAACCAGTTTCTCCACTCTCACAAGATCGAAAAGTACGGGCCGTTACTGGACATGCCGCTTGAGTCTCATTATTACAGCGGCCTTTCGAGTCCGTTCCGATTCTTCAATCAGCATGCCGGAGAACTGTACTCGAAAGATTTTGCCCGGCAAGTCACCAAGGAGCACTCCCTCAGCGTCATACAAAAATACCTCCAAAATGGAGGCACCAACGATCTCGTAAACAGAATGTTGTACATCGACATTAAGACGTGGCTTGCGCATGACCTGCTGCTGAAAGCCGACAAAATGACCATGGCCAACTCCATCGAGCTTCGCGTTCCATTCCTGGATCACGAGCTGCTGGAGTTTTCAGCTTCGTTGCCCGGCAGTTACAAGGTGCATGGTTCCACGACAAAGTACATCGCCAAACGAGTCCTGAACAAAAGAATCCCGCGAGAAATCGTGGAACGGAAGAAAGTTGGCTTTCCAGTTCCTTACGCGGCATGGCTGAGAACAAATCTGCGGGACTGGCTGCGAGACATCCTATTGGACCGGGAGACTCTTGCCAGAGGCTATTTCCAAAAGGCTTGCATCGAGAGGCTCATTTCGGAAGATTTGAGTCGAGGTGGTTATTCAAAAGAGCTTTTCTCCCTCGCGGTTCTGGAGTTGTGGCATCGAGAGTTTCTGAAGGACAACGGTTCATCACGAAAGGCTGAAAGTATCGAGGCTGGTTTGGAAGTATGAAGTCTCACCGCCGCCGTAACGTTCAGTTACTTTTTTTTTGAAAGACCGCGAGCACAGCATTTGTAGCTGCAACGAGCGATAGACGATGCAAATTTATCGATTTGATCCCCTGCAGGATGCGCGCTGGCCAAAGCTTCTCGAAACGCACCGGTACGCCTCCGTTTTTCACACTCCCGCGTGGTTGGAAGCTCTTCGGCGGACCTATGGGTACAAGCCGATAGCATTCACACTTTCGCCTCCGACGGGCGAATTAAAAAACGGACTCGTGTTCTGCCGGGTTTGCAGTTGGATCACTGGTGGGCGGATGGTGTCGTTGCCTTTCTCCGATCACTGCGAGCCTCTGGTCGACCGTCTAGAAGACTTGGACTTTCTCATAGGCTGCCTGCAAGCGGACATGGAGCATCAAAAGTGGAAATATCTGGAGGTTCGTCCAGTCAACGGCATCTTCACCAGGAAAGGGGAGGCGTCTGGCTTTCGAAACGCTAAGGTCTATTACTTGCACTCGTTGGATCTCCGGCCGGAGTTGGATGATATCTTTCGCAGCCTTCACAAGGATTCCGCGCAGCGCCGAATTCGTCACGCCGAGCGGCTGAATCTCGTTTCCCAGCATGGGAGATCCGAACAACTGCTGAAGGATTTCTATGGTCTCCAGAAGCTGACGCGCAGGCGTCATCATTTGCCGCCGCAACCCTATGCCTGGTTCCGGAATCTCCTAAGTTGTATGGGTAGTGCACTCGAGATACGATTGGCTTACAAAGATCGAGTGCCTGTGGCCGGGGTTCTGACGCTGCGCTTTCGAAATACCCTTTACTACAAGTATGGCGTTTCAGATGCCAGGTTGAAGAATATGGGCGCAATGCCTTTTCTCCTTTGGGACACGATTCGAGATGCGAAGAAAGCGGGACTGGAAGAGTTTGACCTTGGCCGGTCCGAGAGTGACAACGAGGGCCTCATCGCATTTAAGGACCACTGGACGCACATACACAGGCAGATCTCTTATTGGAGATACCCAGCTTCTGATTCTCTTGCATCATCCGAAGACTGGAAATTGAGGATAGCAAAGCGGATATTCACGTTAATGCCAGACAGAGTGCTCGACGCCACGGGGAGACTGATTTACCGTCATATTGGGTAGGCAAGGAATCCCCGAGATGGATTCGCAGAGATGCGTCTCGAGTTGCAAAAGAATAGCGGAGCTCAGAGCCCCGCGCGTGGGAACGAAGCGACTAGGAATAGCAATTCGTGAATCGGTGTAACCAAAGTCTCGGTGAGTACGTAGTGCCACAAAGGAAACCGTCGAAAGACGATATGGGCCGCTGTTTGAACGAATATTATCGCCTTCCAAGCGACTGGAATGGCCGCTTCCTCTGCAAAGAGGGGTGTGGCGATCCGGGTTTCTTCAGATTTGGCTCAGAGGTCTGCTACGGACGGTGCGCGTCCGGCCCGACTGCAAAGGTGCCACGCGGAGCCTTGTATGACGCTTTTGGCAGCGTATACCTCGAACAGGGCAGCGTTTGCCTTCCGTTTAATCCTTCGGAAGTGATCGACAACCTCCGCGGGGAGCGGTATACGAGCCTTCTCTCCTCCGGTAGAAGAAACATGTCTCGTAGCGTGTTCGTTCGCAAGATGTATTACGGACTTCGGGAATTCTTGCCCATTAGGGTTCGGCGCCAACTTCAGCGAGCTTATTTCAGCGGCTGGCGGGAATTGGGGTTTCCGAACTGGCCAGTGGATTCCACCGTTGATTCGCTACACGAAGATTTCTTGCGTCTTTCGATGGCCGCGAAGGGAATCAAACGAGTGCCTTTCATTTGGTTCTGGCCGGAGGGCGCCGCAAACTGTTTGATCATGACTCATGACGTCGAAACTGTGAGCGGCCGGGATTTCACGGATTCGTTGATGGATCTGGATGATGCATATGGAATTAAAGCGGCTTTTCAGGTGGTACCGGAAGAGCGGTATGAAGTTCCGGATAGTTTTGTGGAGGAGATCCGCGCGCGGGGGTTCGAGTTTAATGTCCACGATCTGAATCACGACGGAACCCTCTTTCGGGATCATAGACAGTTTCTCCACCGCGCTGCGAAGATCAACGAATACGTCCGCAAGTACCAGTCGCTTGGATTCCGTTCTGGGTCCATGTATCGGAACCAGGATTGGTACAACGCGTATGAATTCCGATATGACATGTCTGTCCCGAGTGTGGCGCATCTAGAGCCGCAGCGAGGCGGCTGCTGCACAATCATGCCTTACTTTATCGGTGATATCGTGGAAATCCCGCTGACAACCGCCCAGGATTACTCCTTATTTCACATTTTGAAAGATTATTCGCTCGACGTCTGGAAGACGCAGATTTCCCTCATTCAGGCGAAACACGGGTTGATTAGCTTCATCATCCATCCGGACTACGTGATCGAATCGCGTGCTCGAAGAACATTCGAAGGCCTGCTGGACTATTTGCGTGAGATGATTTCGCGAGAGGATATCTGGCTGACTCTGCCGAGAGAGGTCGATCGGTGGTGGAGAGTTCGGAGCCGCATGACGCTGGTGCCCAACGGTCCCAATTGGGTAATCGAAGGGCCGGAAAAGGAGCGCGCTCGCGTTGCTTTTGCTGTTCTGGACGGCGACCGCCTTGTGTACGAGTTTCAGGAAGCGAAATAGTTCGGGCAATCTCCGGAAACAGCCTCATGGACCCAATCACAGAAAGCACCGAACTAAGAGCCCTGCCGGTCGAGTGGAACAGGGCGAAGCAGGGTCGTATCCTCGGCTTCGCTCTCGTGAGCATTTTGCCGCTGGCGTTCGTGTGGATGTCGATGAGACAGCTGGCCGCGACAACTCTTGAAAACGACACTTACTCGCACATACCGTTGATCCCGGTGGTCAGTCTCTTCCTTGTTTATTCAGAAAGGCAAAGAATATTCGCGCGGTTATCTTCGGGATGGAAGGTCGGCAGTTCGCTTCTGCTGGCAGCTGTAGCGTGTTTTGCCCTGGGAAGGTTAAGCCCATGGACCGGAAACGTAGAAAACGGGCTGT
>Ga0073928_10001000_pt1 | contig 57672 bp, 46 predicted proteins | sample PaiPotPPA55metaG_FD_76969 | JGI IMG/M metagenome (GOLD analysis project Ga0073928, IMG submission 76969) | Iron sulfur acid spring bacterial and archeal communities from Banff, Canada, to study Microbial Dark Matter (Phase II) - Paint Pots PPA... ... | reverse complement strand
GGAGCGCGTTTTGCTCGCCGTTCAGCGTCGTGCCGGTCGCCGGTGATCACGAGTCGATGCTGGCGGCGACGAATATCGAGCGCCTTTGCGCACACTTCCTGAAGACCTTGCGTGCCGCCGACGACCATCCGTCAGCCCGCTCATGAGGGTCAGCTCAGGTCGAGTTGATCCAATCTCGCGCAACCGAATGCCCGGAATCGGCCCTACCTCGCCGTCGGTGTGCGCGCTGGCTACCGGCCGGAGTTGCCCCTTTGCGACATTCGAGACCACACATCGTCGGACCTCCGGGTTGGGTGGGATTGTGGACCTTGGCTTTTGAGATCGCTATCCATCCGGTGTGGCAGAGCGTGATGTATCTTCTCTCCGAGCCCGCAACCTTGCAGCCGAAGCTTGGGCCGAGGTGGCGGAGCTTCTGGACCTTCAGCTGCCGCCGCTCGGGCTTCGCGCGATGGAGGCTCTTGCGCCGAGGTTAGGCGAGGTCATTGTCGACGTCGGCTGCGGCGCGGGACAAACGGTGCTGCAACTGGCCCACCGGGTCGGGCGTGAAGGCCGAGTCATTGGCGTCGATATCGCCCGCCTATTGCTGGGTGTGGCGCGGCTCCGAGCCGAGGGCCAGAGCCAGGTGAGCTTTATTGAAGGCGATGCAGTCGGGCTCGGCCGCTCGGCAGGATCGTCCGGGAGAACCCCGAACTGAGACCATCCGCAGAGACCCGCGTCTGAGCAGCACTCGCAACAAAGGGCGATCCGACCCGCGTCACCTTGCAGGCAGCAACCTGGGTTGTGAGCGCACGAGCCTGATCGACCTGGAGGCGGCCTCCGAATATCGGCGATGGGGTCGATTTGAGCCAACTGATCGTCATTACGCGAACGACCGGTATCGGCGCTCTGCCGCCGATAGCCGCAGGGGTAACGGTGGGCTCGGACCCAACCAGTTCCCCGCGAGCGCGATAGGCCCGAAGTTGCGCCACTGCGGTTCGAGTGAGCGGGCTGGGAGGTCCGCAACGGGTTCGATTGCGATGAACCGGCTTCGGCGCTGGCCACTCAACCAATCGCCAATAATGAACGGACTTCCAGAAGGCTCCAACCGCGGCCGTCAGGGGATTTCGTAAACCGCCAGATTATCACCGATGCCCCGGAGGGTTTGGTGCTGGCGAACGGGCGAGACGCCCGCGCTCGCGAGTAGCTGCGCCGTCGCTTCATGGCCGACCACGGCTCCCGTTGCAAAGATTGCTTGCGAGGAGGCGAAGTGCTGGACACGTGAGGCGATGTTGACGGTTTGGCCAAAATAGTCCTGACGCTCGTTCACCATGACGGCGAGGCAGGGTCCCTCGTGGATGCCGATTTTGAGCAGTAGATCGTCGTCGCGCTTTCGCTCCTCGTTCAGGCGACGCATTGCCTCGCGCATGCGTAGCGATGCAGCGACTGCGCGGTTCGGCGTCGGAAAGGTTGCCATCACCGCGTCCCCGATCGTCTTTACTACCGCACCCGCCTCGGTGCCGACGATCTCGGTCAGCACCCCGAAATGCGCACGCACGAGGTCGTAGGCAACCAAGTCGCCCACGTGCTCGTACAGTTCGGTCGAGCCCTTCAAATCCGTGAACAGGAACGTGAGGCTGGTGATCTTGAGCCGCTGTTCGACATCGAGCGTGTCGGCGCGATAAATGTCGCGGAATGTCTGATTGGTGAGCAGGCGCTTCGCCGTGAGATAGGGCTTTCGCCGAGAAAGTAACTGCTCAAGCTCCGGTCCCGCGATCCACACGGCGGGCAGCGCGCGCATATTCTCGCGGTTCTCGATATTGAGCCGAAGCGGCCCCGGGCGGAGCACAGCCGTCGCCGGCGACGCGGCGCTCCTGTCGAGCAGCATCGCGAGGCTTTGCCGCTCGCGTGTCAGCTCGCCCTTGACCTCGATAAACTGCGCGCAGTGCGTTACCGGGTCGAATACGATCGCCAGCCCCAAAGGTAGCGCGAGGGACAGGATCGCCTTATCGCCGGGCGGCAGCTCGATGGTCTCGAGCGTCACCTCTTCCATCACCTTGGCGAGAGCTTCATGCGGTGGCAGGTCGATGCCCGAACTCCAGAAGATCTGGCGGTAGTAATCCAGGAGGGGGAGCGTCTCGGGATGGTGCGCCGCAATCTCGCGCAGCCGCGGGTTGACCGTAAACGTCACTTCGACGACCTCGTCGAGGATCGGCTCGTAGCCGGCGGCACAGAAGGCGCAGCGATATTCGGACCGGGTGACGGTCTTTAACGACGGATTCGTGTCAATCACGCCGCCGCAGCTGGGGCAGAGAATGTTCCACAGAAGATCAAATAGCCCGAGCCGGGTCGCGTGCAGCAAGCCGGTAATGACATGCTCTTCGTCGAGCTTCGCACGGCCGGCGAAATCGAGCGCGTTGATACGACAGAGCGCGTGATCGGGCGCTTCCCGGACCAGCTGCTCGACTGCACCCGCTACATCAGGGTCAGCGGCCTGTCGCAACGCCGCGAAGAGAGATTCGGTCTCGCTCATGTGCTAGAAGATGGGATGCGATCAGGCTGCCGAGAAGGGACGGTCCCTGTTTTGGCGGCCGCACCACGAAATCAACGCGTCGTCGCTGCGGCCTATCACGGCAAGCGTTACTTCGCTGCGAGGGTGTAGCGAAAAGATCGAACCTGCCGATTGCTTACGTGTCGACGAATGACCGACTTCGGCGCCGAGTTGCCGATGCTCAGCCAAGTCTTGATGTCCGCTTGCTGCCTCAAACAGGTCGTCCGGCAAGACGCGTGGACCAAGCGGAAAACCGGTCTTGGGGCTCAACGATCAGTTACCTTCGAGACTTGCCACTCGATAGACACAGCGTCGCCCATCGGAGAGAAGATGCTCCTGCCGCGTGACTGACGTTGCGGCACCGAATGCGGCTTGAAACAATTCCAGCTCTGACCGGCAGAAGCCCTGGCATGTCTTGGCTGCTGCACAAATGGGGCAATGATTTTCAATGAGCAGAAAACTGCCGTCCCGCTCCGCTGCGAATTCCGCCATGTAGCCCTCTTCCGAGCGCAGGCGCGCGACAGTGCGAACGCGATCCTCGAGGCCGGAGCAAGGCTCCAGCGCCCTGCGGTAGGCCGCCACCGCCGTCTCCTGCCGCGCCTTCATGAGGCGATCCAGCCCGGCTTCGCCGAAGACCGAGCGGATGCCGCCGATCAAATTCACCGTCAGGTCTCCAAGAGTATCGGGGAACCGGCCGTGCCCCTTCGCGGTCAAGCGCCAGACGCGTTTCGGGCGACCGATCGCACCCGCTTGATCGTCGAAGGCGACGAGACCCTCGGCATGCAGCTTGGCGAGGTGCTGACGGGTGCCGACGATGGTGATGCCAAGGGCGCGCGCCAGTGCGCTGGTCGGCAGCGGACCGCGCGACTTGAGCGTGTAGAGGAGCCTACTTCTACGCGCCGCTTTTCCTGCAGCGCCTGCACGGGCTCAGTCCGCTCGCCGCCGGGTACATGGTCGCCTTGGCGTCCTTGGCATGGACCTCAGCAGCGCTCTCGGTGGCATCGCTCTCCGAGGAATGGCCTCCGCGATTGATCATTATGGGTCCCTCGGCAATGGGCGCGGGTCTCGCCGGCGCAGTGGTCCTGATGGCGCCCGGGCCGGTTGCTGTCCTGCTCCTACCGATCGGATTGATTGGGATCGGGATCGGCGCTGCGTGGGCGTTTGTCCTGCAACGCGTGATGAGCGGCGCGAAGGGTGGTGAAGAGAACATCGCTGCCGCGTCCGCCGCTACGGTTCAGCAAGCGGGGATTGCCTTGGGTGCGGCGACGGCCGGGCTGGTTGCCAACGCGAGCGGGCTGGATGACGGCCTCGATCCGGGTTCCGTGTTGCGTGCGTCGCTTTGGGTTCCCTTAGCGCTGGCCGCGGCGCCTCTGGCCGCCTGTGCGATCGGCGTGCGGTTAAATCTGATGGTCCCGTGCTCTCCCAATCAAGGACTAACCGCCGTTAGAAACGGTTAAGTGGAGAGCTGGTTATCGATCCCGCTTCCGCGAACGGCCGGAAGTAGCGGCGACCGCAACTTCCGGCGGGGCGGGAGCAAGCTTGGGTGGCGGTAAGGCGGCCGCGGGCGCCAGGGCGGGGGTCGGCGCAGCCGCGGGAACAACCGCCACGGATGCGTCTCTGGTTCGGAGCCTGCCAAGCCGCAACCAAGCAGCCGCGATGATTACCAAGACACCAATCGCAGTGCCAATTGCCACGCCCAAATACAAACTTCGTGCGGGCTGGCGGCGGGCCTCGCTTACGCCGATGATCGATTGCCGTGGGTTGCGGCGGCGCGCCATCGACAGCAGCCGCAAATCCTTCGACATCGCCCTGTGCGGCACGCTCCGCGATACCTTCGAGTGCGCGGTCCATCGCGCGGATCAGGCGGGCCATGTAGATTGGCGCGCGGCGGCGCGTAAAACACGCCAATCGGCCGGGCGATCATTCCCGGAGGCGAGAATTCTCGGGGGTCGCGGCATGAGGGAGGCAGCAGCATGACGGCAACGATTGCGCCGGAGGATGTGAAGCTCCGCTATGCCAGCCTCGCCGAGGCGAGGATCCTGCCGGGTTTGCGGCTGATCCTCGGCGCGCGGGCGATCCCGGGCCCGTGGCGCGAGGCCTGCAAGGCGATCTTCCACGTCAAGAAGATCCCATATGTGCCTGTCGCCTTGCGCGGCGCCGACGGCAGCGACCGCGAGCTCTACGAATGGACCGCGCAGCGCAGCGCGCCGGTGGCGATCTGGAACGACGAGCGGCCGCGCTCGACCTGGGTCGAGCAATTGTATCTGGCCGAGCGGCTCACGCCCGAGCCGGCGCTGATCCCGGCCGCCATCGACGACCGCGTCGCGATGTTCGGCCATGCCAACGAGTTGTGCGGCGAGACCGGCTTCGGCTGGTCGAAACGGCTGACGATGATCCACAAGGGTGTCACCGCCGGCGAGGACGCGGCGCGGGTGGGCTGGCAGCAGTTCGGCGGCAAATACGGCTACAGCGAAGCGGCGGCTGCGGCGGCGCCGGCGCGGATGGTCGCAATCCTGCGCTGCCTCGGCGCGCTGCTGCAGCACCAGCGGGACCGAGGCAGCCGGTTTCTGATCGGCGACCGGCTGTCGGCACTGGACATCTACTGGGCGACCTTCGCCGCCCTAATCGAGCCGTTGCCGCCCGAGTTGTGCCCGATGGGGACCGCCTTTCGCGAGCACTACACCGAGCGCGACCCGGCGGTCGTCGCGGCGGCGTCGCCATTGCTAATGCAGCACCGCGACTTTATCTACCGCGAATATCTGGAACTGCCGATCGTGTTCTGACACCTGCCGCCGAGCGAGCGCCGCCGGCTTTGGCAATCGTTATGGCCGCCGCAGCGTCGCGGACCTTGCCGTGCTCCTCCGCGACCTGGGGCGCGCCGGCCGAATGTCGGATGATATAGGTTCTCCCGCAGAGGGCATTCCCTTAGACAACTAAGCGCCGGCCGGTCTCCGAGCAGCTGCTGCTCCTCGACATGCGGGCGAAACGGTCTATCGATGCCTTACTGTCCGGCTTTGGCAGACAGCGTGTTCAATCATATTCTAATTGTCTTCTTTTAACGGCTACTGACCTCAATAATCGAGGCAAGGCTTTCCCAACCCGAAAGCCCGCTGGGGCCTCCGCCTAACTCCGCGCGGTCGCCCGCCTTTGACGTAAAGGCGGCGCGAGTGGAGAAGGCGCCCGGCCCGGAGCGCGGATAACCCGGTGGCGTTGCTCAACACGAAGGGTCCCGACTGACTGTCGTTTCGCTGGGTACCCGCTCCACCGCCGGGTCGACACGGAATCAGCCGCGCGCGGCGGCACAGTCAAGATCGTGGGGTGCTCAAGCAAGTAGGAGGTTCGGGAAGTGCCTGAGATAGCGATGGGCATGATCGAGGAACTGGTATCGCTCGCCGCCTGGCATCGCACCAACGCCGAGCACGCCGGCAACGACTGGGTGTGGGAAGCTCGGCTGCGAACCGCCGAGGGATCTTGAACGCCAAGCCAGCGACCTGCGCGCCTGGCTGTCCGTGGCCACAGCCGTCGGCGTCCGCGGCCGGCCGGCGCGAGCCGCAGCGCCGAGACCCGAGAAGAGCCATTGATTTCGAACTCCGCAGCCGGGTCGACGCGTTTCTGGCCCGATGGCGCGCGTCTCGTCATCTCGGTCTCGATGCAGTCCGAGGCGGGCGCGCAGCCCGAGCGCGGCGCCGAGGGACCGCCCCCGCCGCTCGATCCGCGGTATCCCGAACTGCCGATGCAGAAATGGTTCGAATACGGCGTCAAGGCGGGCATTCCGCGGCCCCTCGATCCGCGCGATGCCAAGCGCATCAAGATCACCTCGCACATGGTCGGCCAGGCGTTCGCGCGACATCCGCGGCTGCCGCGCGACATCGTCGGGCGCGGTTACGAAGCCGTCGGCCACGGCCAGACTTGGACGCCGCTATATTCGATGACGCCGGAGGAGGAGCTCGCCGGCTATCTTCAGAGCATCCCCAGAATCGAACAGGTGTGCGAAGTCCTGCTATTGCGCGATCAACTGGCGCATTACCGCAAGAAGAGCATCGAAGCGGCCGCCGTTGCTCTCGATCCACGAGGCGAATTGGTCGCGCAGCGCGATCTTCATGCTGGTACCGGCGATGGTGACGTCAGCGATCCGGTATTCGCGGGCCGGGCCGCTCTTGATCAAATGCCAATCGAGCTGCACCCGGCCGCCGCCCGGCAGAATTTCGCTGCTGATGACGGTTTCGCCGCCGAGCTTGCGCTTGCCGGTAACGCGAAACGGCGCGCCGCGGTAGTCGTCGAGCCGGTTGTTGAAAGCCCGTACGGTGAACTCCGGATATAAACGGAAGAATTCCTGCTGCTGCTGCGGTGTAGCCATCAGGCGATAGCGTCCGAGCGCGAACAGCCCGATCCCGGTGATATCGAAATCCTGCTGAAACAGCTGGCTGAGACGGGCGAGACGCTCGGCCGAAGGTACATTGTTCCCGAGCGCCTGGATGCCCTCCTGCCCAACGGTGGCGATCAGCGTGGCCGGCCCTTGTCCCGCATTCGCCGAGAGAGGCGGGATCGTCAGCAGCAACATCAGCGAGAATGCACCGGCCGACAGCGGCGGTCGGCATGACCAAGACAGGAATCTCATCGTTGGCTCCTCTGTCGAATTTGATGGTGCCGCGGCCTGCGCTGCAGTCGGAAGCATCACTGCATCAACGTCAGACCTGATCCGCGCGGCTTCCATCCGGTATTCATGCCCCAAAGCAGACCGTCTGCCCGCTGGTGCGCGATATCCCCGCGGGGTGGAAACCGGACTTCCGGCCGCGCGCGCAATCAAGATCTTTGCAACAGGCCATCGGCTGACGAGCGGATACCTCGGCCGGCGGCGCGTCGCGCACGACACGATACTCGAAAATCGGATTTCGGTCACAATCCACCGGACCCTCTCATACCCGATCGGCACCAGGCGGACGGGGGCTCCGGGCAACGTCTTGGCACATCTCCGGAAATCATACAGGCAACGCTATGCACCTTTGCCGCTTCCTCCATCCGCGCGGCGATGTTGATCGTCTTCCCGTAGATGCCGATGGCGCTTGGTGTCGCCCTGCTCGCTGACGACGATCTCGCCGTGCACCCCGATGCGGAAGGCCGGCAAAACGCCGAATTGCTTGAGATATTCGTCACGCTCCAGATGGACCACGGCGAACACCGCGTCGATCGCATGCAGAACCTTGCCGCAAGACACGGCTTCCTGCCACGGCCACAATGCGATCGGCCCATCGCCCTTGTACAGATAGATATCACCGCCGTTGTTCGTGATTGGCGCGGAGGTGTCGAATAGGAACTTGCCCAAAAATTATTTCATCTCGATCGCGCCGCGCCGCTCAGCCAGGGCGGTCGAATCGTTGATGTCCAGAAACATCAGGACTTTTTTTCGACTACCAGGCAGTGATAGGTGCCGATCGTCAGGTGAAACAGCGTTTCAAGGCCGATGAAATGGGCGACCCGCATCACGATTATCCCGACGACCGAAAAGGGTCTACGGCTCGAAGCAGCTGGACGCGAGCCTGCTTCTGATCCTGCTCGTCGGCTTTTCTGCTCGCGTCGGACGCGCGGGTCCGCAACACGCTGCAGGCAACCGAGAACAGATTGCTGGTGAACCGCGAATTCGTCCTCCGATATGAAATGGAATATTTCGGAGACGGGTTACCGCTGGGTCAGGGCGCCTTCCTTGCGTGCAGTTTCTGGCTAGTCGACAACTACATCTGCAAGGTCGCTTTTGCGAAGCGCGCGAGCTGTTCGATACGCCGGGCTCATTATGTCGCCGTCTCATCACCGCCGTTTTCGGCAAGTGCCACGGTAGACCTTTATTCAGCCAGGCGACCCATCCAAAACGTCTCCAATCGTTCGCCTCAACCGAACACTCCGTTTGGTCTGATGCCCGATTGTGCCTCGATGCCAGCGACTCATCTTTCGCGCAGGATCAGGGAGGGAGAGATGTTTGACAGTCTGCGCAATCGCATCAATGACCACTTGCGGGCGCTCGATGGCGCTGCAGATGCATTCGACCGTGGCGCCGCCGAGGCAGAGCGGCTGCAGCGCAGCGCAACCGGCAAGCACCATGCCGTCGCGGACCGACCACGGAAGTCGAAGCGGCGGCAGTCAAGCGGCGTCCGGCGTGCGGATAAAGGCCATGCGGCCGTCACGCGGCGGGCGGTTGATCGTCACGCAGTGGGCGATAAAGGCGCTGCAGGTGTCGTAGATGTTGTCCACGGCATATGCGAGATGTCCGAAATTGAGGCCGCCGGTGTACGGCTCGGGATCCCAGTTGTAGGTGAGTTCCACGGCCGCCTCCTGGTCGCCGGGGGTGGCGAGGAACACGAACCTCGATGCTCTCGCGCTCTGTCTAGATGTTCTCCCTCCGGCTGCAACCCGTCACCGCGCTCATCACTCTGTGCAAATCGGTCACGATGGCGGACAATTGGTCGAACAAGCAGGAGAAGGGCCATGCCAGTCATCGACGTTCAGGTTCATCCCTTCGATCGAAATCATCCCGGCCGGCCGTGGGCCAGTCCCTCGCACGGACTCGCCTCCGCCACCGGCGAAGAGATGGTCGCTGCGATGAACGGTGTCGGTGTCGACGGTGCGATCATGGTCTCGTCGTTCAGCGCCTATGAATACGATCCGAGCTATGCGCTCGAAGTTTACAACACCTATCCGGACAAGTTTCGGGTTGTGACGCCGGTCGACGCGACCAATCCGGCGATTGACGATGTCGTGGCGAAATGGGCGGCGACGCCGGGCGCGCGCGGCATTCGCATACGAATGCGCGACGGCCTGCCGATGGACGCGGACCATCCCGGTTTGAACCGCGCTTTCGCTGCCGCCGCCAAACACGGTTTGCCGGTCAATCTGCTGTGCTGGGGCATCCTGGACAAAGGGCTGCCGCACATCCAGCGACACCGCGATACGGTCATCGTTATCGACCATCTCGGCCTCTTGCAACCTGCTCGCCCGCCGGTCCCCGTCGACGTTTGGGACGATCTTCCGAAGCTCCTCGCCTTGGCTCAATACGAGAACGTTAGGGTAAAGATCAGCGGTGCCTGCACGATGTCGCACCAACCGTTCCCATACGACGATATCTGGGAGCCGGTGCTGCGGGTCATCGATGCGTTCGGGCTGGATTGTTGCATGTGGGGCACCGACTGGACGCGGACGATCGGCATGCTGACCTATGACCAGGGCGTCACGCCGTTCCACGACACCAAACGCCTGTCCGAAAACGACAAGGCAGCACTGATGGGAGGAACGTTGCAGAAAGTCTACAAGTGGTAGTGCGACCCCACCGATTCGGCCGCCACAATCCGACAGAAGAGCTCAGGGAACCAGCGAGGCGGCCGCTGCCTTGGCGGATGGGCGGCGACCCATTGATGCCAAAGAGCCCCAAAACGATTTCAATGTGACGGGTAGTACGCCTTTGCGGGCACGATGATCTCTCTGTGGGAAGGAGCACGCGCATGATCGTACGGATCTATACGGGCCATGACGGCCAGACCCATTTTGAAGATCTCCCGCTGCCGGCCGAGGAGAGCCATAATTTTGCGCTTCAGGCGGGTGCCAATCTCGTGTTCCGCTGTTTCCCGGCGGACCATTGGAGCGATTGGCACACCGCGCCCCGGCGACAATACATTTTTATCCTCGCGGGGCAGATGGAAATCGGGATCGGCGATGGCACCACGCGCCGTTTTGGACCGGGTGATGCAGTCCTGGCCGACGATCTCACCGGCCAGGGCCACACGACGCGCTCGGTGGGAGTTCCCCGCATCAGTGCCACTGTGCCGGTGGGCGCCTAATGCGGGTGCTGGCCCCCATCCACGCATGAGGACATCCATGGCACTTCGAGGCATCTTGGCATAAGCCGGGAAGGTGCTGGCTCGTTGGCCGGCACATGACGTACCCCGCGACGCCAGACGGTTCGGTTACACACGAGGAGACCGCGCATGCCAGAGCGTCAACGTATGACGACCCGACTGAAGACCTTGTTTCAACGGCCCGAATTATTTGTCTTAGCGGGCGGAATCAATCCCATTGGTGCGAAGATGGCGGAAGCGCTGGGCTATGACGCCTTCTACATGTCCGGGGGCAACACCTCGGCGCACCAACTCGGCTGGCCCGACTCCGGGACCAGTATGCGCGACATGGTGGACAACGCCCGTAAAATTGTCCTGACCGTGGAGATCCCGGTCTTCGCCGATGCCGACACCGGCTACGGTGATGCCATCAGTGCGCATTACGCCGTGCGGGAATATATTCAGGCTGGTATCGCCGGCGCCCATATCGAAGACCAGAATTTTCCGCCGAAATCCGGCCCCCGCCGCCGGTGCATCTCGATTCAGGAGATGGTCGGAAAGCTCCGGGCGGCTATGGATGCCAAACAGGCTCTCGACCCGGACTTCGTGATCATGGCCCGGTGCGATCTCGGTGGCGTGCCGGACGCCAACTTTGCGGAGATTATCGAACGCTGCCAGGCCTACAAAGCCGAAGCGCAGGTCGATGTCGTCTGCCCCAACGGCCTCCGCACCTGGGAAGAAATTCAAGAGGCGATCCGCCTCATTCCCGGACCCGTCGTCCCTCTCATTCCCGCCCACCTGTCGCCGTATCCCTCCCTACAGGCGCAGCAGGATGCCGGGGCCGCCGCGGCTTGGTTCCCGGCGCTGACCACCATGGCAGGCTTGCAGGCCAACTGGGATTTCTTGAGCGATTTTAAGCAGCGCGGCACATCGGCCGTCGATGCGCTTCGTGCCCAGGCTGCTCAAAGTCCCTGGGGCGTCGCCAGCAACAGCCGCATTCTGGACGAGGCGCGTCTGCGCGCCATGGAGGAGATGTATCTTCCAGACTAAAGCCGGGAAGATGCTGTCCCGGGCGCTCGGATGATCTTTGCCCGTGAGCCGGCGTCCGACAATGGCTCCGCGTCGTTGCGGTACCACGGCGATAAGACAGCATCGTTTGCATCGTGTCCGCCGGAGCGCAAGAATGGCGCGGTCGGATGGAAGGCAGTCGTATAGCCCGGGTGCTTAGCTGGTGAATGCTGCGACTTCGTTCACCTGTCAGCCTTTTGTCGCCCTCGGCCATTTCCATCCAGCCGTAAGACGAGCGTCGCCAGCGGGGGCAGATTTAGCACGAGCGACGCCGGCTGACCCTGCCAGGCAGCGAGTTGGGCAGTGGCGACGCAGCCATCGCCAAAATCGGAGCCGCCGTAGCATGCGGCGTCGGTGTTGAGCAGAACGCTCCACTTCCCGGCCTCTGGCACGCCGAGCCGGTAATCGTTTCTCGGGACGGGAGTGAAGTTGCTGACCGAGAGCACCGGTGGACCGTTGCCTGCAGGCATTCGCAGGTAAGCAAAGACACTCTGCTCCGCGTCCTCGGAGACGAGCCAGCGGAAGCCGGCGTCCTCATAATCCTGCTGATGGAGCGCCGGCTCCCTGGTGTAGAGGCGGTTCAGGTCGCGCACCAGACGCTGTACCCCGCGATGCGCCGGATCATCCAGCAAGTACCAATCAGGCTGGCCGTCGTGGTTCCATTCCCGCTCCTGGCCGAATTCGCCTCCCATGAACAGCAGCTTCTTGCCGGGGTGCGTCCACATGAAACCAAGATAGGCGCGAAAATTGGCGAAGCGCTGCCAGTAGTCGCCCGGCATGCGTCCGAGCAGCGAGTGTTTGCCGTAGACCACCTCGTCGTGTGACAGCGGCAGGATGAAGCGTTCCGTAAATGCATAGAGCATTCCAAAGGTCATCGAGTGGTGGTGATAGCGACGATGGATCGGCTCGCGCTCGATGTAGTCGAGCGTGTCGTGCATCCAGCCCATGTTCCACTTGTAGTGGAAGCCGAGTCCGCCCTGATCGGGTGAGCGGGTCACGCCAGGCCAAGCCGTCGACTCCTCGGCCACCAGGATCGCTCCCGGGCAGTACGTATCGATCGAACGCCGCAGTTCCTGCAGGAAGGCAATGGATTCGAGGTTTTCCCGGCCGCCATAAACATTCGGGACCCATTCCCCTTCGTTGCGGCTGTAGTCGCGATACAGCATCGCGGCGACCGCGTCGACCCGAAGCCCGTCGGCGTGGAAGCGCTGCAGCCAATGCAGCGCGGCGGCGATCAAAAAGCCGCGAACTTCGGTGCGGCCGAGATTGTAGATGAAGGTGCTCCAGTCGCGCTGGAATCCCTCGCGCGGGTCGGCGTGCTCGTAGAGCGGCGTCCCGTCGAACCGCGCCAGCCCATGTGCGTCGGTCGGGAAATGCGCCGGTACCCAATCCAGCAATACCCCAATGCCAGCATTGTGGCAGCGATCGATCAGCAGGGCGAATTCTTCCGGCGTTCCCAGCAGAGCGTTCGGGGCGAACTGGCCGAGCACCTGATAGCCCCACGATCCGGCGAACGGATGCGACATGACCGGCATGAACTCGACATGGGTGAAGCTCATCCGGGACACGTAATCGACGAGCTTCTCGGCAAGCTCGGTCCAGTCGAGCGAGCGGCCATCGGGATGGCGAAGCCAGGAAGCGGCATGTACCTCATAGATCGAGAGGGGTGCCTCGGGCGCCTGCCGTTGGGCTCGCTCGGCGCACCATGCCGCATCCGACCAGCGGAACGGCAACGAGTCGTCGACGACCGATGCGGTGGCGGGCGACGGCTCAACGCGCCAGGCTACCGGATCGGCCTTCAACGGCAGCGGAGCGCCGTCCGGGCCGAGCAGCTCATATTTGTAGATGCTGCCCGCAGTAAGGCGTGGCACGAAGATTTCCCAGATACCCGCGCCGTGGCGCAGGCGCATCGGGTGGCGGCGCCCGTCCCAGGTGTTGAAATCACCAACGACCGAGACGCGCCGCGCGTTGGGTGCCCAGACGGCGAAACGAACACCGGGGACGCCGTCCACCAGCATTGGATGCGCGCCGAGACAATTCGCTAGGTCGCGGTGCTTCCCTTCGCCGAGCAGATAGAGGTCCAGTTCGCCGAGGAGCGGGCCGAACGAATAGGGGTCTTCGGTCTCCTGGATTGGGCCGCCCCAATCGATCCGCAGGAAATAGGCGCCGGCACCGGGGGACGGGCCGACCAAGAGCCCGGTCTGGCGCATCGGACTTAAGTTCGTTCGGAGACTAGGCTCGTCTCGGGCGATCGCGGTGACGGCAAAAGCCCCAGGGAGCATGACGCGCACTATATCGCCCGAGGCGGTACGGTGCCGCCCGAGTACCGCGAACGGATCGAGACTGCGTCCTTCGATGACGGCCCAGAGCTCCGGCGCGAGGCTCAAATCATCGTCCATCTGACGGTTCCTTTGCCGGCGCGACGATCCGGGCGGCGATGCGCGCCAGTCCGTGGAGCGGTATGCCGATCCAGGCCGGCCGGTTCGCCGCTTCGTAGCAGATCTCGTACGCGGCCTTTTCCAACAGAAAAAGATCGAGAAGATCGGGCTCATTCGCCTCCGTTACCCAATGCCACGGACTTTCCGCATGAGTCGCGCGGTAGGCTGCGAGGAACGCCTCGGAGGAATTTGCGGCGAACCGGTCAAGCACCGTCGCCTTGCCGGGCGCGTTCTGAGCCGGCCCCTCGGCGCGGCTAGAGGCGGCAGCGACCGCATAGTCAAACGAGCGCAGCAACCCGGCGACGTCGCGCAGCGGGCTGGATTTAGCGCGCCGCTCTTCAAGCGGCCGGGTAGGCTCGCCTTCGAAGTCGATTATGTAGGCGTCCCCCGATGAGACCAGCACTTGCCCGAGATGAAAATCGCCGTGTGTGCGCGTCTTCAGGCTGCCGGTCGCGGCTTTGGCCAGTGTCCCGATCGCGCTGCCGAGCGGCGCGCGCCATTTCTTGATGGCCTTCGCAGCCGCCCTCGCCTCCTTATCGGGCCACTGGGTGATTCGCGCCAGCGTGGCGATCGCTGCGTCGAGCTGCCGGCATACAGCGTCGGCCCAATTTGCCGCGTCGGCATCCGTCGCTTTCTCCGGCGCGAAATCCGGATTGTCGGTCGGTGCGGACAAGATCGAATGCAGTTCAGCGAGGCGAAGACCGATTGCGGCGGCGAAATTGTCGTACCCCGCGAGAGCATCGACGGTGTCCTCGATCCGCGTCTCGGGATCGACGACCGCCATGGAATTCAGTATCCGCGACAGATAATCGAGCGTCCACGCCCAACCATCGCCCTGGTTGCGGAGGAAACCTTGCACGATGACGAGCGTATGCGGCGTGCCGTCCGCGTCGTATCGCGTCACTTCGCCAAGGAGCGGCGCGGTGTTGGCAAAGCCACGCTCGGTGAGATAGCGGCCCATCTCGGCTTCGGGATGGATGCCTGGGGAAATACGACGCACCAGCTTGAACATCGCAAAATCGCCGATGATCAGCGAGCTGTTGGACTGCTCGGCATCGAGCCGGCGGATTTGCGCCTGGCGCGGGATGTCGATCTCGGCGAGACGCGCGGTTGGCAAAAAACGGATTCCACTCGTCGCGAGCGGCCGCGCGACGGATAGAGCCAGCGCGCGCATCACCGCAATCGGCAGCGCGTCGGTGGCGAAGGCGTCGGTCAGAAAGCCGACGCGCCGTCCGCGACGCACCCGAGCCAGCGCGAGCTGTTGCGGTAGCGCTTCGGCAGGGCTGTCCTCCCAGGCGATGGCAAGCGGCAGCGAATAGCTCTCGGTGCGACGAGAGAGGCTGACCTCCAACTCGGTCAGGATAAGATCAACTCCTGCACCGTGGATCGGCTCGGTCATCGATAGGCGTACCGCGCCAATTTTTTCATCCTTCGCTGCGAACCAACGACGCCGCGTCAGATAGGACGGCAGTGCATCCTCTTCGAGCAGGCGGCGCGGCTCGTCGGCGAGGATGTCGGTAATGCCGGCTCGCAGGACCAGCGTCTCCAACTCCGCCATCGACTCAGGCGCCGGCAAGTGCCAAGCCGGCAGGCTGGCGTCGGTCGACAGGATGAACCAGTAGAAGGCGAAGGGTGGAAGCGTTAGCAGGTAGGGCAATTGGCCGATCGGCGGAAACGTCGAGCCGCCGGTCAAATCCACCGGGAGGCGTCCGGCAAAGGCCTTCAGGTCGAGCTCGACCGCCTGGATTACCCGGGAGACATTGCAGACGCAGAGGATCGTTTCGTCTTCGTACTCGCGGAGGTAGGCGAGCACCTTGCGGTTGCCGGGATAGAGAAAACGCAACGTGCCGCGGCCGAACGCCTTGTGGCGCTTGCGAACCGTCAGCATGCGACGCACCCAGTTCAGCAGCGAATACTGGTCTCCGGCCTGCGCTTCGACATTGATCACTTCGTACCCATAAACCGGGTTCATAATCGGCGGCAGAACCAGGTTCTCGGGGCTCGCGCGCGAGAAGCCGCCATTGCGGTCGGGCGACCACTGCATCGGCGTGCGCACCCCGTCGCGGTCGCCGAGATGGTAGTTGTCGCCCATGCCGAGCTCGTCGCCGTAATAGATGATCGGGGTCCCGGGCATTGACAGCAGCAGCATGTTCATCAGCTCGATGCGGTTGCGATCGTGCTCGAGGAGCGGTGCGAGGCGCCGGCGGATGCCGAGATTGAGCCGAGCGCGCCGGTCGGCGGCATAGGTGTCCCACAGCAGGTCGCGTTCCTTGTCGGTTACCATTTCAAGGGTCAGTTCGTCATGGTTGCGCAGGAAGATCGCCCACTGGCAGTCCTCCGGGATCGCCGGCGTCTGGCGAATGATGTCGCTGATCGGAAAGCGATCTTCCTGAGCGATCGCCATGTACATGCGCGGCATCAGCGGAAAGTGGAGCGACATGTGGCATTCGTCGCCATCACCGAAATACTCCTTGGCGTCTTCCGGCCACTGATTCGCCTCGGCAAGCAGCATCCGGCCCGGCGCGTAGTCGTCTAGCGCCTTGCGCAGCTGCTTCAGGATCGCGTGGGTCTCCGGGAGGTTTTCGTTGCAGGTGCCTTCGCGCTCGACCAGATAGGGCACCGCGTCGAGGCGCAGGCCATCGACCCCAAGATCGAGCCAGAAGCGCATCACGCTCAGCACTTCCTGCAAGACCCGCGGGTTGTCGAAATTGAGGTCTGGCTGGTGCGAATAAAAGCGGTGCCAGTAATAGGCTTCGGCCACCGTATCCCAGGTCCAGTTCGATTTCTCCGTGTCGACAAAAATGACCCTCGTGTCGGCATAGGCGTCGTCATGATCCGACCAGACGTAATAGCGGCGCGCGACCGATCCGGGCTTCGCCGCGCGGGCGCGCTGAAACCAAGCGTGCTGATCGGAGGTGTGGTTTATGACGAGTTCGGTGATGACGCGAATGTCACGCTCGTGCGCGCCGGCGACGACGCGGCGGAAATCGGCAAGTGTGCCGTAATCGGGGTGGACGCCTCGGTAGTCGGCGATGTCGTAGCCGTCGTCGCGGCGCGGCGAGGGATAAAACGGTAGCAGCCAGATCGCGTTGACGCCGAGACTGGCGATGTAATCGAGTTTTTGCAGCAACCCGGGAAAGTCGCCGACACCGTCATTGTCGGAGTCGAAGAACGACTTCACGTGGAGCTGATAGATGACCGCGTCCTTGTACCATAGCCGGTCGGCCATCACCGGCAGCGGACGCTTCTTGCCCATCACGCGGTTCCCGCGAGGGGGCGGACCCGCCAGATCGCAAACGGCATTACCGCGGGATCGAGGCTGATATGCTGCACCTTGCCGCTCCAGGTGAAGCTCTGGTCGTTCATCAAATCCGTCACCGCGACGGATGCCGCGTCCGAAAGTCCCCAGAACCACAGCGGCACTTCGATGTCGCATTCCTGGGGAAAGCGGGGATCGAGGTTGACCACGACAAGCACCACGTTCTGCAGGTCGTCTGTCGCCTTCGAATAATAGAGGATCTGGTCGTTGAAGGCGTTGTGGAAACTGATCCCGAGGTGCGTCTGGAGCGAGGGATTTGTGCGTCGAATGTGATTGAGCCGGGTAATCTCGCCGACGATGTTGCCTGGCGCGTCCCAATCCCAGGCCCGGATCTCATATTTCTCGGAAGCAGCGTATTCCTCGCGGCCCAGTAGCGCCCGCGCCTCGCACAATTCAAAGCCGCTATAGACGCCCCACAGCCCCGACATCGTGGCCGCTAACGCCGCGCGGATCAAAAAGCCTGGACGGCCGGATGTCTGCAGGAAGACCGGGTTGATGTCGGGCGTGTTGACGAAGAGATGAGGGCGAAAGAATTCGCTCGCGTTGGTCGTCAACTCGGTCAGGTATTCGGTCAGCTCCGCCTTCGTATTCCGCCAGGTGAAATAGGTGTAGGACTGCGAAAACCCGATCTTGGCGAGGCGGTACATCAGTTTGGGCCGGGTGAACGCCTCCGACAGGAAGACCGCGTCCGGATAGCGCGCGCGGACTTCGGCGATCATCCATTCCCAGAACGGCAGCGGCTTGGTGTGTGGGTTGTCGACGCGGATGAGGCGGACGCCCTCGCCGCCCCAGAATAGCACTACGTCGCGCAACGCCAGCCACAGCGAGGGGATGGCGCTGCCGGCGTAGAAATCGACGTTGACGATATCTTCGTATTTCTTCGGTGGGTTCTCGGCGTAGCGGATTGAACCGTCCGGCCGCCAGACGAACCAATCCGGATGATCGCCGAGCCACGGATGATCGGGAGCGCACTGGACCGCGAAATCGAGCGCCAGTTCTATCCGGTGCTTTGCCGCGGCGATGCGCAACCGGCGGAAATCGTCGAGCGTGCCGAGGCTGGGGTGGATGGCGTCATGCCCGCCCTCGGCGCTGCCGATCGCATAGGGGCTGCCTGGTTCGCCGGGCTCGGCGTGTGGAGAGTTATCGCGGCCCTTGCGGTTCGTGCGCCCGATCGGGTGGATCGGCGGAAGATAGATGACATCGAAACCCATCGCGCTGATTTCCGGCAGCCGGCGGATCACGTCATCGAAGGTCCCGTGGCGGCTGACATCCCCAGACTGCGAGCGGGGAAACAGCTCGTACCAGCTGGCGAAGCCGGCGGCGCGGCGCTCGGCCTCGATTGGGAAGTGGGTCGGATGCTGATGCACGTGCGGCCGGATTCGCGCCGCCGCCATCAGCTCCGCGGTCGCCGGGGCGAGCAGCAGGCGGCGGCGCTCCTGCCGATCCGCGTGCTTCAGCTCGCTGGCCAGAGTCGCAAGGCCCGGCGCGGCGTTCGGGTCGGCCAGCGCGACGCTCTCCTCGACCAGCAGCCTCCCTTCCTCCAGCTCCAAATCGATGGGCAGACCGGCGGCGTGCTTTTTTTCAAGCTCCTCCGTGAAATTCGCGAACCGGTCTTTCCACGCGAGGATCGTGAAGAGATGTAGGCCGACCCGGCTCAGCGGGAAACGGCTCGTCCACCGGTCATTGCCGATGGCTCTCATTGGAACTTCGCGCCAGGTGGTCTCGTCCGCGGAGCGCCAAAGCAGCGCCGCGGCAAGCGGGTCATGGCCGTCGGATATCAGGTCGGCGGAGACCTCAACGGTTTCGCCGACCAGCCGCTTCGCAGGAAAGCGCCCTTCATCTACCGTCGGCGCGACCGCCTCGATCACGACCCGCGGGTCGGTAGCCGCCTCGATCGCGCTGCGCGTCGGGCGGCCGACCGGCGCGGTCGCGACGGCTCTTAGCGTCCTGACCTCGCCAGGCCCGATCGTAATCGTGCTATCGGGCGCGAACGACCCTTTATCCACCTCATCGAGCAGGGCACCCGCCAGACCGCTCCTCGTCAGCAGCGGTGCGAGCGGAACCCTAACGGGATTGTCGAGGCTGGGGTTGGCGAGGACGAACCGGGCGCGATCGACGGCGTTTCCGTCCATGCCGTTGGTCAAGAGCAAGGCCAACGCCGGTGCATCCGGCGGCAGCAAGCATTGTAGCGAGGTGGCGATGAGATCCTCGCAGGCGCCCTGCGAGTTGGCCGCGGTTATTTCGGCCGTAAGATCAAAAGGTGCGTCGGCGACAAGAAGGACGAAATCATCCGGCCGATCACGGGCCGGATCCATGTTGCGTGTTGCGCCGAACTCGAAGCCCATGGGCATCAGCCAGCCGGCGCCGCAGGCGGTCGTGAATGCGAGTGCACGATGAGCGGCCCGCTGCGCGCGGCCGGCATCGGTGAAAGCCCGGCTGAGGCGACGGTGAAATGGCGCCTCTGGCATCATCACCAGCGGAGCAATGTGCGCGAGATGATCGGCAGCAGCAGCAAACCCCTCGGCGCGGCAATCCCAGTCCTCAGTGCAACACCCAGCTAGGTCAAAGCCGCATTCGGCCAGAACTTCTGCCTCAGACTCCTCCCGTCCCAACGTCGAAGCCAGGAAGCTCGCCTTAGGATGACGTTGCCGGACGATGGCTATCAGCTCCCGCCACAGCTGTGCGGGCACCCTGTACGGGCGAATGCACCGGAAGCCAGCGATGCCCGCATCCGCCCATTCGACCAATCGCCTTCCCCACCATTTGGCGAGACCCGAAGCATTTCCATCAGCCGATAATATGGCGACACCGTGATGATGTGGCGGTTGCCGCGGGTCAGGGAGTTCATCCGGCGAATTAGCGCGATACCACGCCGAGAGACCGTTATCGACTTGTTCAGCGGCAACTCGGTCGATGACCACGTCGAGTATCAGCCGGAGCTGACGCTTCCGACATTCCCCGGCCAGCCGCGCGAGAGCAACGACTGCACGACCGGAGCCGAGCCGGGGGTCCAACCCGCCGAAATCGGCTGTGAGGAATAGATCACCCGCCTGGCCCGTGGAGAATACAGGCGCCATGACCACCGCGTCGAACCGCATTGCTGCAATTCGATCAAATTGACGCGCCCAGGCGTCGATTGGTCCTGCGAGGAGCGGATGGAGGTAGTAGAATCGGTTTCCGAGCATCCCTAGGATAGCACGCCCTACCTTATCGGGAAATGGTACAGACCGAGTGTGCGCGCCTTATGGTTCCCCCGGTAGACAATTCGGAGATATCTTCGGTTCCGAAATCCCGTTGAACTCCCTGCGATTGGAGTTCTGACCGACTTTCGCGCGTTAAACCTATTCGGTTCAACGACCGGCTCCAGTCGTCCTTCCGACATTCAACCTGGGCTAGTGTTCAACTGAAACTGCCCCAATCCGGTCCGTCGCCCGAGGCGGGGCCCAAAGGGTTCGGTCGGGTGGCGAAGCCTCATTCGCCAATGCCGAGGCCGACGGATGGGAGCCCCATACAGACAACCGGAACGCACTTGAATAGGAATTCGATATGGGAAGGGCTCAGCTCTCGCTGGACGCGAGGACGACGGCGGCGTGACCGGGAATGTGCCAGATACCGTCGACCACCGGCGCGGGAATACCGGTGCCGCCGTAGTCGGGGTGCTCGCTCGACCATAGATACCGCCAGTTTTTTTCGTCTGGGGCTGCCAAGAGGGGCTCCGCGACGGTTTCGCGGACTTGGTCCCGGCCGAGATTGACGATGAGCAGATGATCCTCTCCCCAGGCACCAAAATAGCGCAACACCCAGGCCTCCTCGCCGAGCGTGGCGCCGTCGATCCGCGGCGTTCCGTTCGCAAAGAGCCTGCGCCGCAGCGCGATAAGATCGCGATGCAGAGCCAATGCCTCGCGGTTCCGAGCGCACTCTTTGAAGTCCAGGACGCAACGGCGAAACGTGACCGGGTCGCCCGGATCGACCAGCGCCGCTTGCATCGCCGGCGACGCCAGACTGGGAAATTGCGCGAGAAATTCGGCGCGGCCCTTCGCGACCAGTCGCGCCAGCTCGCCCTGGTGATCTGCAAAATATAAAAACGGACTCGAAGCTGCGAATTCCTGGCCCTGGAACAGGAGCGGAATGCCCGGCGACAGCAGAAGATAGGCGGTCATCGCGCGCCAGCATCCGGGACTTGCCAATCGGTGGCCGCGCTCTCCCGTCCCCGAATGGGCGATCTGGTCGTGATTTTGCAAATAGTTCACGAAACTTGACCCCGGCAGGTCGAGCGCGACCGACCCGCGTTTCTGACTGTCCTGGCCTTGAAACAGAAAACCGTGCTTGGCCAGCGCGACGAACTCGCTCGAGGTTCCGTGGAACGGCTGGTAGTAGCCTTCCCGCCGACCGGTCAGCGCGACCAGCGCCGCGTGGTGGAAATCGTCGTTCCACAGAGCGTCGAGCCCGCATCCGCCAGCTTCGGGCGCGCGCGCCAGCCGGGCCAGCTGGGCATCGTTCTCGGCGGCGATGAATGTGAGGCGTCCGGGAGCGGCCTCGCGAACCCGCCCCGCGATTGCCATAAGGATATGCTCGACCGAATCGTCGAATATCCGGTGGGTCGCGTCCAGTCGTAGCCCGTCGAAATGATATTCGTCGATCCAGTAACCGGCGTTCGCGGCGAAAAACTCGCGGACCGGCGCGGAGTCCGCGCCGTCGAAATTGATGGCCTCGCCCCATTCTGTGCCCTGGCGGTCAGTGAAATAAGCCGGTGAGAACGCCGCGAGGTAATTGCCGTCCGGTCCAAGGTGGTTGTAGACAACGTCAAGGATCACCGCGAGGCCGAGCGCGTGCGCCCGGTCGACAAAGCGCCGCAGATCGTCGGGACGCCCGTAAAGGCGGGTTGGTGCGAACAGGTCGACGCCGTCATATCCCCAGCCGAACTGGCCGGGAAATTCGGCGATCGGCATCATCTCGACGCAGGTCATGCCAAGCTCTACCAGGGCCGGCAACTCGCGCATCGCGGCCTCCCACGTCCCCTCGGCCGTGAACGTGCCGACGTGCATTTCATAGATGATGAGAAGCTCGCGCGGCACACCCTCCCAGGATTGGTCTGTCCAGTGGAAACCCGCCGGGTCGATCACTTCGGAGCTGCCGTGCGGCCCCTCGGGCTGAAACCGCGAGGCCGGATCGGGCAGGGCATGATCGCGAGCGGGGAGACGAAAGCGATAGTGGGTGCCGGCCGTGACGCCCTCGACGATTCCCGAAAAATATCCTCCGGGTTCCGGTGTCAAAGGCCGCGCCGGCAGTTCGTCGAACTCGACCGCGACCTCGCCGCTCGCGGGAGCCCAAACCCGAAAATGCGTCCCCTCGGACCGAACCTCGGCGCCGACCGGCAGCCGCCGGGTACCTGGCCGGCGCGCGTCGCGTTTGGAAGGGCCGTTGTCCATTGTTGCCTCGCGCCGATGCTCACAGCCAACGCGGCTTAAGGCCATTTGATCCGCGGTCTTATCTTCGTTCGGCTGGGCGGCGCGTCCGGTGCAACATTCCGCCGGCACGTATGTCCTCGCCAGTACCGAACCCAATCGCGAGCCGAGCGGCAATAAGCGTCACCGCGGCAAGCCCTCAGATCTCCGCCACTAGGGCCGCGACAGGAAACCGGGCAAGGAGTTCGCCAGCCCGGATTGAAGTGCACCCGCCATAGCACCGGCCGGTGAAAACATCGCGCCAGCGCCGTTGCTCCGGCAGAGCGAGCATGGTGTCACCCCAATCCGGCGCGTCGCCATTGCCGCAAAGGCGGTAGACAAGCCGAGGCACAGCGACAACGAGGGAAGCTCCGTCTCCGCGGCGCACAAAGGCACAAAGATGGTCATCCCCGATGCCGCCTTCACCGTGTAGTGGTATGTATTCGCCATCGGCGAACAGGCGCGGATACGTCTGGCGGAGACGCAAAAGCCGGCTGACGACGAGGAGCTTCTCGTGACCGTCCCGCCAATCGGCGTCAGCGGCTGGCGCGCCGGTTTCGGCGAGACGGGAAAGCAGCGCGGCGCGCTGTTGCCAATCGGGCGTCCGGCGGTTGTCGGGGTCGACTAGGCTGAAATCCCACAGCTCGCAGCCTTGATAGATGTCGGGTACGCCCGGCGCCGTCAGTTTGATGGCGGTTTGCGCCAATGACGCGATAGCAGCGGGGCGGGCGATCGACTCGATGAAGCGCTGGACATCCTCGAGGAAGACGCTGGGCCGCGAAGAGTCGAGCGTAGCCGCCACAAAGCGCGCGAGAGCCGCTTCGTATTCGGTGTCGGGATTGCTCCAGCTCGACACCTCCTTGCCCTCGCGCACCGCTTTCAGCATGTAGGCGCCAACCCGCTCCGCAAGCACCTTGACGGCGTCGCCATCGGCGAGGGCGAGGTCCAGCGGCCATACGCCGACCAGGGTTTGATAGAAGAAGTATTCGACATTGCGGTCGGGCACGATGCTGCCGCCGACCTCGCTGCGCCGCGAACGGTTGAAGCGCAGCCAGCGCGTCACGACCTGCGTCCACCGTCGCGGCATCTCCGCCAGCATGGCGATGCGGATGCGGGCATCCTCGCCGCGTTTTGTATCGTGCGTCGCGGTGGCGCTCATCGTATGCGGCCAGGCGGCGGAGCGTTCACCCATCAAATGATGAAAGCCGGCGAGAGAGAGACCGAACCGTCGCGGATCGCCTCCGACCTCGTTCAGCGCGAGAGAACGGAAGTAGCGGTAAAAGGCGGTGTCCTCCGCCGCCTTTGCCATCACTGGTCCGGTGACCTGCTGGAACTGCATCGCAGCGCGCAGGGCCGCGCGCGGCGGGCGTCCCGGAAGCTGAACGGACAGCACACCGCGCAGAAAATCGAAAATGCTCGTGTCGACCGCACGGACCTGCTTCTCGGCCTGGGCGATCGCCCAATCAATATAGCGGCGGTCGCTGGCGCTAGTCCCGTGCTTCGAAACATAAGTGCGATAAACCGGAAATGCCGCGATCACCCGTTCGAGCGCTGCGAGCATACCGTTGAACGTGAAATCGCGGGTGCGCGCATCGTGCATCGACAAGCGATGGAACCGGCGCGCAAGCACGTTCATCTCGCTCGACAGATTGACCGCCATAATGCGGTGCTTGGCGGCCGAGAGAACCCCGTCGAAATCCTCGTGGCGCCCGGTGAGGCGTTGATAGAGGCGCGTCATTGCGCTCTCGCCTTCCGGATCGACAAAGAGACCCAGGACCTGATTGGCAAAATCGTATCCGGTGCTGCCGTCTATCGGCCAGTCGGGCAAGGCTTCGTAGTGCGCGAGGATCTTCTCGACGACGAGATAAAAGGGCGATGGAAGCCGCTCGCGAACGGCAGACAAATAGCCGGCGGGGTCGAACAGCCCATCGATATGATCGATGCGCATTCCATCGATATCGCCACGCGCGGCCATCCGGAAAATCAGTCGATGCGTTTCGGCAAAAAGCTCGGGCTGCTCGATCCTGAGCCCGGCGAGTTCGTTGATGTTGAAGAACCGGCGGTAGTTGATTTCATCCGCGGCGACCCGCCAATACGCCAGCCGGTAAGCCTGCCGGTCCAGCAGCCGGTTGAGCCGTCGAAAGGTGCGCGCGTCGTCCGAGCGACCGGAGAGCTCTTGGACCGCATGCGAAATCGCCGCCGTCACGCAGTGATCCGCCGCTGCCTTGGCCAGCCGTTGTTTTAACGCCGTAGCAGCTGACCTTCGGGTGCTCCGCCTCATACGCTTGAGCTCGGCGAACTCATTGGCCAGCGCACCCAGTGGTGCGCCGCCGGCGGCGAGGATCGAGGAGTAGCTGAGTGGGGAAACCGGAAATCGGTGGTCGTAATACCAAAAGTCAAAACTGCCGTTGGCGGCATCGAAGCGAAGTTCAATCTCGCCGGCTTCGAGGATCAAGCCGTATTGATCGCCGAGCACGGGCAGCAGCACGCGTCCCCTCAGATCGGCGCGCGCGGCGTCCCAGTTGATGTCGAAATAACGGGCATAGGGCGAGGCTTCGCCCCATTCCAGCACGTCCAGCCACCAGGCGTTCGCGCTGCCAATCCGCATGTGGTTGGGAACAATGTCGAGGACGAGGCCCATGCCGCGCTCATGGAGGGCCTCGACAAGAACCCGGAACTCGGCCTCGCCGCCGATCTCCGGGTTGAGCCGGTTGTGATCGACGATGTCGTAGCCGTGTGTTGAGCCCGGCTGCGCTTCGGTGAGAGGCGAGGCATAGATGTGACTGACGCCGAGATCAGCCAGATAAGGAACGAGCTCCGTGGCATCGCGAAACGTGAAGCCGCGATGAAACTGCAAGCGATAGGTCGCCCGCGGCGGCGCCATGGAGAATCCTCGTAGCGTGCGCACCACCTTTACGCATCGTACAGCCAACGGTGCCGTGGCGAGAAGGCTCCGAGCCCTGGTTGAAAGTCGCGTTCACCGTGAGACCAAACTCGTTGAGACGGTTGATTTTCGGCCAGGGATGAGAGGCTCTGGGCGGTGTCGGTTTCGACATCACTTTTCGCAACCAGGAGCAAGCGGCGCTCTTTATGAGTGAGTTTGCACAGTACCAGCCGTCGCCTTGCCAACATGCGATGTGCCGCGGCTTTGCTTCCGCCTCGTAGATCGCAATGACGCTCAACCCGATCGATGACGACATGCGTGCGCAAAAGCTGCCTAGCTTCGGGAACCCCCACGGCACATCCAATGTTTGCCGATACGGATGCTACAACCCCGAGCAACTTCCCCCCAAAATTGAAAGCTCGGGGCACTTGCCGGGCGGAGCCGTCCCCCCACGGTTCTGCCCGGCCCTACTTCATCGAGGAGGGTCCCCGATGGCTTGGCGCATTTCATATTGGCATCCACTCCGGCGTGACGACGGCGGAGTGAGATTTGTCTCCGATCAATCAGAAGCAGCCGCGGAAAAATTGCGTTTGGAGTTGCGCGGCTACGTCGTCACCAGTCCCACACAAACCAGCGCTCTTGGGTTGATAGCGCAGACGGAAGAGGGGATATGGGGTGAAGGCGCTAAGGCCCCCGCTTGATCGTTTTTAGACCCCTAGGCCCTCGGCTCTGTGGGGGCGATTTTCCACCGTGCCCCCGGCCCGTGCCTGATCTTCTCGGCCAGCCCACGCCGAGCAAGGTCATACATGATGTTGGTGAAGCGGGACTTGGTATCCCGCCTGGTCGCGCCGTCGGGCGCGGGATGCCCTTCGTCTCGATCGCCGGATAGGCGACTTGTGCGCTGAGATCGTTCCCTGGTTGCGGAAGCGCTTCATAGATCCGCTGCGTGACTCCCCCACGAGAGAACCACTTCGTGCGCCGAGGATGGCCGCAGCAATGCGGGGATGCCTTGCGGATCGGTCGCCCGGGGTCGGACGGCCGTAGCGTGGCGTCTAGGTGGATCAGTTCGCCCCGGAGCCGGTCAATCTCCCAGCTGTGCATCTCGATCTCGCCGGCGATCTGCGACTGCTCGGTGCGGCGCGCGTTGAGGGCGACGAGTTGTTCGTCGGGACCAGCGGCGGCGATCATCCTCCGGAAAAGGTTCATGGTCCGATCGGCGATGCGCCGCTCGATGTGCTGGTTGAGCGCGGCTTGGCAGGCAGCGAGGCCTGGAGCGCCGACGGGCTTGAGAAGTGTCTGCCAAGTAGGCCACCGACCACGTCCGACGCCGGAGGATAGTGTTGAGTGTCGGTTATCGGCCCGTCCTTCTCCTTGCCCGCCATCCCGGCGAAGGTCGGCTCCCCCAACCGACGACGGGCACTCAGGCTTGGTGGCCGGAACTGGTCTTCATGCCCCAAAGGCGACACTTGCGCGCCTAGCGCACTGTCGCGGCGATGGCCGCCCGAGCCTGTGTGACCCTCGACTCATCGGCCGCCGTTACCCGACAACGTGCACAGAAATGCTATAGTCGGCGATACCGCGTCCGATCAGAGTCCGGATGAGCGACATTCCGAGTTGGCACATCGTCGGCGAGTGGTTCGATAACTGCAGCTGCGCGGTTCCCTGCCCGTGCACCTTCGCCCAGACAACGGTTTTTGCGAGTCGGTGCTGTTTTGGCACGTCCGCGAGGGCCATTACGGCGACATCAAGCTCGACAATCTGAGCTTTGCGGGTCGGCCGCTGGGAGGGCGACCTATGGGCACGGCAGGCGACCGGGGTCGGCGGCATGTATATCGACGAGCATGCCGACGACCGGCAGATGGCGGCGCTCCCGGCAATCGTCGGCGGCCGCGCCGGCGGCTTCCCCGGCTGGGTCAACGAATGCTTCGCCGGCGGGCGGCAGAGCCGTGGCATCGAGCGCGCCAAGGTCACCTATGAGATCGCGCCCGATCTCGGGCATTGGGGCGTCGAGATCATCGGCACGGTCAAGGCCTGGGCCAGCGCCATCAGCGGTCCCACCAGCCCGCCCGGGAAGTATCCGCAACTGATCAACGCGCCGGGCAGTGAGACTGGCCCCGGACCGCAGCTCGTGACCTGGGGCAAGGCGACGATCCTCTCGGTCGACGCGCATGGCTTCAAGTTCGATTACACCCTCAATTCGGCCAAGCACATCCCATTCGACTGGGAAGGGCCCTGACCGGCCGCTTTCTCGGCCGCAGGTTTGAAGACCCGCCCGACGCGATGACTGCCGTCGCTGACGATGCCGTCCTCGAAGCCGTCCTGCGATGCGACCAACAGGTCGTCGCCGCCGCCCTCATCAATGGCATGGCTATGGATCCTGCTCGGCGCGGGCGCTGGCATGTCGGCGACGGGCATGATCGCGCCGAGCCCGGATGGCATGGCGAGCATGATGGCGCCGGCGTTGTGGACCCTCGGCTATGCGGGCGTCATGTTCGCGATGTGGTGGGTGATGATGGCCGCCATGATGCTGCCGAGCGCGGCACCCATTCTGCTGCTCTTCGCCCGCATCAATCGCAAAGAAAAATCGGCCGGTCGCCCCTTTATCCCGACCGGGGTTTTCGCGGCCGGCTACCTGGTCGCCTGGGGAGTGTTCAGCGCGCTCGCGACCGGCCTGCAATGGGCATTGGAGCGACTCGGCCTGCTGTCGCCGATGATGTCGACGACCAGCTACTGGCTCGGCGGCGCTGTCCTGCTCGCCGCCGGCGTGTGGCAGCTGACCCCCATCAAAGGGATGGGCCTGCGGCATTGCCGCTCACCGATGGGCTTTCTCGTGCAGAGCTGGCGGCCCAGCCGCGGTGGCGTGTTCCGGATGGGGCTGGAGCACGGGAGCTTTTGCCTCGGGTGTTGCTGGGTTCCGATGGGCTTGCGGTTTTTTGGCGGCATTATGAACCTGTTCTGGATTATCGGTCTGGCCGCGTTCGTCCTGCTGGAGAAGACCGTGCCGATGGGCTCATGGATCGGACGGATCGTCGGGGTTGGCGTCACCGCATGGGGCGTGTTGCTGCTTGCCACTACGACGCTGACGATCGCCACTCCCAACGAGTATCGTTTTAAGATCGCTGACGCTCCGACAGGGGTCCCCGGTACGACCATGGTCGCGGTTCGTCTTGTACATGCGTCGGACAACAAGCCGGCTGGTGGCGCAACGATCGTCGAGGCCAAGACCAACATGGGCCCGGCCGGCATGGCCGAGATGTCCGGCAAGGTGACACCGGCGGCGTCGGATCACGCCGGCTGCGCCCCCGACAATGGCGGCAAGCGCGGTGCGCTGAGGATCGTTCGCGCTGTCATCGACCACGCCCGCAAAAATCCAGTTGCCGTCGGCCATTACCGGGCCCGACCGGATCACCAGCGCGAATTTGAGCCCGTTAAGCTGGGTCTCGCCGAAATGGCCTTCATCGATACCGAATACCATCACCGCGGTGCAGTGGTCGTACGTCGCCGCCTCCTGTGGGTTGGTATAAATGCAGCGACAGAGATAGTCGCAGTTGCAGCTCTCCATGTACTCGCCGCGAAGCGACCATTTCGGCTTCGGCATGACGGTCTGCTACCCGCGATGTGCGCTCAAGCCGTCTAGGACGGCTTCGGATCTTCTCGATTGTGCGCCATTCACCATCGACGGCATACGGCGCGATTCCGCCATGGTGGCGCGTGCCGGCTATCAGCTGGAGTTGCGGGCGGTAGCGCCGGTTGGCGAATTCGCGGAGATCACCGGGCTTGGACCTTCTGAGAGACTGGAATGCCTCTGGGCGAAGGCCGCGAACCTCTCACCTTTTACCGCGAACCGCAGGCTCAACCAGTTATGGAAAAGCCCGTCGCCTGTTGCAACTCGCCCAAGATGTACGCTCCCTCAAACGTCCGCGAACAATATCCCAGCAAGCTCACCCTCGCCGAATTTCTCGATCGTTGGTAAGCCTGGGCAGCGACGCAGGTGTCGGCCAAAATCCTTGAGCGCTGCGAAGGGTTGACTGCACACCATGTCCGGCCGCACCTCGGCGCCAGGCGCATTCAACGACCCAAAACCATCAATTTCGCCGAGCTATACCGGAAATTACAGAAGCCTAAGCCCCGACGGTGCCGGCTTGGCACCCCGCACGATCGGGCATGTACACCGGCTGCTCCATGACGACGGCGTGGGCAAGGACGATAGCTGCGCTGAAGCTGCCCAAGCATGTGATCTAAATAAACCCAAGGGAGTGGCGGAGGGGATGGGATTCGAACCCACGATACAGTGTTAACCGTATAACGGTTTAGCAAACCGCCGCCTTCAGCCACTCGGCCACCCCTCCACCGGTGAGAGGGTGCACGGCGCATGCCCGCGCCAAGCTAATCAGCGCCCCCGCCTAAGTCAATTCGCGGCGGAGATCGGGCACCCGCATTAGGCCGAATTCTCAATCAGCTCCATATCGGCGTCGCTGAACCCGAAATGATGCCCGATCTCATGGATCAGCACATGGCGGACCACGGCAAACAAATCCTCGCCGCTGTCGCACCAGAAATCGAGGATAGGCCGGCGGTAGAGAAAGATCATGTCGACCTCGGCCCGCGGATCGCTGACGCTCTTCAAGGGCAGCGCGACGCCGCGATAAAGCCCCAACAGGTCGAACGGGCTGTCGAGCCCCATCGCCTCTTCGGTTTCGGGGTCGGGGAATTCCTCGACCCGTATCACGACAGGCCCTAAATGCCGCTTCAACTGGCGCGGGATCGCGGCGAGCGCGCCACCGGCGAGCGCCTCGATCTCGGCGAGCGAAGGGGGTAGCTGGGCCATTACCGCGCGTGCCCCGCTTGACCTCGGCCTTGCCGCGGTGCACTTGCTAGGCCCGGCAGGTTTTGCGGACTCTGCCCACGCTCGACAGCGCGGGCAGGCGCGAGACGACCTGCCATGGTTAAGCTAAGCAGGATTGCCCAAGGGCAATTCTGCTTGCGCGAACGAGGGAGGGCGGCATGGTCGAGAGGCTCATCGGCGCGGCGCGCCACGCGGCGCTGCACCGATTGCATGGCTGGAGCGAAGTCGAGGACCGCGACGCGGTCCGCAAGAGTTTTCACTTCAGCAATTTCTCCGAGGCCTGGGGGTTTCTGTCGCGCGTCGCGCTGGTCGCCGAGAAGATGGATCACCACCCCGAGATCTTCAACGTCTACAACCGGGTCGAGCTGATCTTGTCGACCCATGACGTCGAAGGGCTGAGCGAAAGGGATGTGCGCCTCGCCGAGGCGGTCGACGAGCTGGCGCCCGAACGTGACCGGCGTCCGCCGGTGCCGTAAGCCACACCCGGGAGCGCGAGGCGCCCTGCGGCGTGGCCTATGGGCCCCAGCGCATCGGCATGCTGTACATGACCAGGACCGATTGCTCGCCCGGGTTGCGCCGGGTCAGCCCGGCATTCGAGGTGTGGGTAACCTCGAGCCCGAGCCGGCTCTGGTTGTCGAACCGATAGGCGAACTCGGCGCCGGTGCGGAATTCCCACCATGAGCCCAGCTTCGTGCCGGAGCCGCGCTCGAAAACACCGGCCGCAGCGTTCGGGGTCAGCACCCAATTCGGCCCGAAATTCACATCGAAGCCAAACCCGAAATAGCCAAAGGCGGCGCCGTCGCTGGTGACCGAGGCGCCGACCAGCGGTGCCAGGAGCCAGGGCGTGTCGGCGAACCGGTATTCGGCGCGAAACTCGCCGGCGGTGGCGGCGTCCTTATGCGAGCTGCTCGGCGTGATGTCGAAGGCGCCAGCGCCGAGCGCGAGGCGCGGCGGATCGCTCGGTGAGCCAAAGGTGATCTGCGCCGCGGCTGGGGACGCGATTGCGAGGAGCACGACGAGGATCATCGCCGCGAGCGCCCCCCATGTTCCGATCCGTGCCAAGCTCACCCCGATTCCCCTCTGGGTTCCGCGCGGCATATTAGAGGCGATCATCCTTTGGGCAAGCGAAACTGACGGTCGTGCGTGCCAACGCGCGCGCCGTCCCGACGGGCCCAATGCCATCACCAGCCCTTGGCCCGCTCGCCGGCGAGGACCAGCTGCTCGCGGATCCCCGGCTCCATTGCCGAATGCCCGGCATCGCGCACGATGATGTACTCTGCCTCGGGCCAGGCGCGCGCCAATTCGTCGGCACTGCGGACCGGGCAAACCATGTCGTAACGCCCCTGGACGATCGCCGCAGGCAGATGGCGGACCCGGCCGATCCTCGCCACCAGATCGCGCTCCGGCGGAAACAGGTGCGAGGTGAAGAAATGCGCCTCGATCCGCGCCAAGCCCAGGGCGAGGCGGTCTTCGCCAAAGGCGGCGACCGTCTCCGGATTGGGCAGGAGCGTCGAGCAGGCACCCTCATAGATGCTCCACGCCCGTGCCGCGGGCAGATGGATGCCCGGGTCGGGGTCGATCAGGCGTCGGTAATAGCCGGCCAAGAGATCGTCCTGCTCGCGCTTGGGGAGAAACCCGGAAAAGGCGCGCCAGGCTTCGGGAAAGACCCGTTGCATGCCATAGAGAAACCACTCGATTTCCGCGGCCCGGCACAGAAAAATGCCGCGCAGGATCAGGCCGCGGACGCATTCGGGATGGGTTTCGGCATAATAGAGCGCCAGCGTCGAGCCCCACGAGCCGCCGAACACCAGCCATTGCGCGATGCCCAGCTCGCGGCGCAGCCGCTCGATATCGGCCAGCAGGTGGTCGGGCGAATTGTCCCGTGTCTCGCCGAGCGGCGATGACCGGCCGGCGCCCCGCTGATCGAAAATCACGATGCGCCAATGGCCGGGGTCGAAAAACCGGCGGTGCACCGGGGTCGCGCCGGCGCCCGGCCCGCCATGCAGGAACAAGACCGCCGGCCCTTCGGGATTGCCCGATTCTTCCCAGTACATTGTGTGGCGCGGGTCGAGCCGGAGCCGGCCGGTGCGGGTCGACTCGATCGGCGGGAACAGGTCGCGGCGGTCCGTCATCGCTGCTCAGTCTAAGGGCGCCGGCGCCGCAGCGATAGAAGAGAGCGCGCATGCCGTGATTGTCGCCGGGTTCGACGGATCGGGTCACCGCCGGCGTTGACCGCCGTCCTAGGCACCGTAGCTTCATTGCTGTATTGACAAATTGTTATAAAAGGTAGATATTGGCCAGTCGATTTTCACGGGTTGGGAGTCGGTCGCGGCCGCGTTGACGCCCCTCATCCCCGCAAGCGCGGGCGGCGAAGCATGGGTCCAGACTGGAAAAAGCGGATGGGGCAGCGCGATCGATTGCCCTCGGAGCACGCTTCGGCTGCACCAAAACCATCGCGCACATCTCACCTGTTCTTCTCTAGCAGGATCAGGAGACGGTCCTTCAGAACTCAATCTTAAATTGTCTGGCAACCCGATTGCACAGCGCGGGAAGATCGCCAGGACCGGTCCCTTTGGCGCTGCTGGTCAACGCGAACGGGTGTCCCCATGAGATTGTGCGCGTGTATCCTGGCCATCATGGCGCTGACAATCGTGCCCGCTGCGCGCGGGGCTGCGGAGGGAAATGTGTGCGTCGAAAACGCGACGATCGCCGAGTTGCAGCAGGCGCTGTCCGAGGGTCGAGTGAATGCGAGCGCACTGGTGCGCGCCTACGTGGCGCGGATCGAGGCCTATGACCGGGCCGGCCCTCGGCTCGACGCGGTGCGAGCGGTTAACCCCGACGCGCTCACCCTCGCGGCGCGCCTCGATCGCGCCAAGCCGAGCCAGGCCCGGCCGCTCGCCGGCATTCCGATCCTCGTCAAGGACAACATCGCGACCGGCGACCAGCAGCATACGACCGCCGGCTCGCTTGCCTTGGCCGAGGCGCGCGCCAAACGCGACGCGCCGCTCGTCGCGCGGCTGCGGGCTGCCGGCGCGGTCATCCTCGGCAAGGCCAATCTGACCGAGTTCGCCAATATCATGGCGATCGACATGCCATCGGGCTACAGCTCGTTGGGCGGGCAGGTAAAGAACCCCTACGCCCCCGCGCTCGACGACAAGGGCGTACCGGTGATCCCACCCGGCGGGTCAAGCTCGGGTTCGGCGGTCGCGGTCGCGGCCGGGTTCGCGGCGGCGGCGATCGGCACAGAGACCTCGGGCTCGCTGCTGTCGCCGGCCTCGCAGAACGGGCTGGTCACGGTGAAGCCGACGGTCGGGCTGGTGAGCCGTGCCGGGGTCATTCCGATCGCGCACAGCCAGGATACCGCCGGGCCCCTGACGCGCACCGTGCGCGACGCGGCGATCCTCTTGAATGTGCTGGCAGCGCGCGACCCGCAGGACCCGGCGACCCGGCACCTGCGCCGCCCGGCCGACTATACCGGCGTGCTCGATCTCGAGGGCCTCCAAGGCGTGCGGATCGGCGTGCCGAGCGATCCGTCGGACCCGGGCAACGACGTCTATTACGGGAAGCTGACCCCGCGCGCGGCGCAGTCAATGAACGCGGTGATCGCGACGCTCGAAGGGCAAGGGGCGATCATCGTCCGCGCCAACATCCCGACCGAAGGGTGGCTCGGTGGCCCGGGGACAACGATGAGCCTGCTCAACCGCAACCCGGAAAGCCACACCCGAAACGAGCCGGCGCCGCGCTCGATCGTCTTCCTCTACGAACTGAAGCACGATCTGAACGCCTATCTGCGCGATTGGGCGACCGGCACCACGATCCGCACGCTCGCCGATATCATCGCCTTCAACCAGGCGCACGCCGACCGCGCCCTACGCTTCGGCCAGGACGGGTTGCTCGCTGCCGAGGCGACCCGCGGCGATCTCTCGGAACTCGAATACCGCTCGGCGCGGGCGATGGACCTGCGCTCGGCGAAGGAACAAGGGCTCGACGCCTATATGGATGCCCACAAGCTCGATGCCGTGCTGTTTCCGTCGACGAGCGGCGCCGCAATCGCGGCGAAAGCGGGCTATCCGAGCGTCCAGGTACCGGCCGGGTTCACCGCCGGGATCGAGAAGAAGGAAACCGCGGATTTCCCGATCGGCGCCACCTTTGCCGGGCGCGCCTGGAGCGAGCCGGTATTGTTGCGCATCGCCTACGCCTATGAGCAGGCGTCAAAGGCGCGGCGGCCGCCGTCCGGCCTGCCGCCGCTCGGCCCGGGTTGTCCAGGCGATTGACTTCCTCAAATTAGAATTGTTCTAATCCTGTCACCCGAACGCTGAGGAGGTCGAAATGCCGGTTTCGTCGTATCAGCCGCTCGACGGCGCATTGGACAGGCTTTCGGGCTATGGCCCCGGGCTCGCCAACGGCAATTTCAACCACGCGCCGATGGTCGCCGAGGCGCTGTGTGCACTGGGGCGGCCCGAGGCGGTGATGCCATGGATCGAGCGCTATCAGGGGCGACTGGTGGTGCGCGGTCCCGTCGGCGACCCGGTTCGCGCCGCCGAGTGGCAGGGGGCGCTGGGACAGCGCGACCGGTTCGCGGCGTGGAGCGCGTTGTTCGCAGCGGAACTGCGCGAGCGCGAATGGGGCGAGGTGCTCGATCTGTGGGCCGGGCGCCTCGCTCCTGGAATCTCCGCGGCGGCGACGCATGGCGTGATCCGTCTCGGCCATGCCGTCCGCGCTCTGGCAGCGGGCGAATCGCCGCAGCGCCTTGCCGAACTGGGCGATGCCCTCGCAAGCTGGGCAAGCAGCTACAGCGAGCTGCCGGCCGTCGGCGGGCTCGCCAATGGCGCGCTGACGCCGCGCGAAGCGATCGCACGGGTGGCCGTCGTGCCGCCCGAACGGCGCCGGCCCGGCAACATCGTGGCGGCGCTGGCCGGGCTGGCCGACGAACCCGATTTCGCGCCGGCGATCGGGCTGGTCGATCTCGATGGCGACATCGATGTGCTGTTGGCGCAGCTGACCGAATTGTTCGCCCGGGTTTATCTCGCCAATGTCACCGCGCCCCTGACCGCGATCGTGTTCATCCACGGCGTGACCAGCCTCGCCGCGCTCGGCCATATCGCGCCCCATATCGGCGCTTCGACCGCGCGGCTGCTGTTGCGCTATGCCTGGCAGGCGGGCTGCGGCCTTTACGCCTGCTTCGGTAACGGCAGCGGTCCCGGCTTCATCGCGGAGATTGCGCCGAGCAGCGAGGAGGCCGAATCGCTGGTCGACCGGGCGCTCGCCCATGGCGATGAACACGTCATCAAATTCACCGAGGCCTGTCTTAGCCGCCATGCGCTCGCTCCCTCAGCGGCCTACCCGACGGCGGTCGCCAATGTGCTCGGGATGATCGGCCGCCGCTGAGCCGCCGGTCCAGTGGTCGCGCGTCGCGGCGCGCCGCGTCGGGGATGCAACCCGCTAGTGCCTTATTTCGCCGAATCATCAACTTGGTGCTGCCGCAAACCTCTTGTAATAGACCGCTGATGCCCGGCCGTCGGGCAAGCGGTCCCGGGATCGTGGGGCGGGATCGCCGCGTGGCCGCGTTGGGGGAACGACCCGGGGGACGCCTGTCTGTGAACACAATCATCGCCAAGATCGCCAGAGTCGCGGTCAGCAAAGGCGCCGGCTTCTGTTATGCCGTGGCGGTCGGCCTCGCCGGCAATGTGATTTTCCATTACATTCAGCCGCGCGACCCGATGCCGGTCGTCGTAACCGTGCCGCACGAGGCCCGGCCAGGCGACGGTTCGGTGACGGCCGCAATAACCGCGCCTCGGGCGCCAACCGCGAGCCCCGCCCCGGCGCCGATTGCCATCCCGGCGCCGGCCGCGCTGGTGCGGCCAGCGGTGCCCAAGCCAGCCGCGGCGGTCCCTCCTTCCCTGCCGGAGCCGCTCGCTGCGGTCGCGCTGCCGGGCCCGGCCTCGATGCCCGTACCGGTGCTCAAACCGACCGCCCTGCCAAGCGAGGCCATCGTCACCCCGGCCCCGGCCTCGACCCCCGACACTGCATCCCGGGGACCGGCGCCCGAACCCGCCGCATCGCCGATCGGCCATGCGATCGACGCGGCGCTCCGGTCGGCGGCGCCCGCAGCCCCGGCAGCTTCATCGCCTGGGCCATCGCCTGCGGCGGCGTTGCCGCCAATTGGCCCGGCAATCGAGGTAGCGGCTCCGCCCGGCTCCGCTGCGACACCGGCCGCGCCGATCCCGCTGCTGCCGTCGGCGGCCAAACCCGCGACCGCGGAAAATGCTGAGGCGTCGCCCCCGCCGGCCAAGCCGGTCTCTCCCGGCCCAGGCAGCGGCGGTCTGTATTGACGGGGCTCCCGCTAGGATTGCGGCTTCGTGCCGACCGCACAGTGCAGCGGATGTGCCGTCATCAAGAGGCCGTCTTCTCCTGCCTTGGCGCGGGCCGCTTGCCAAGTCGCGAGCTCCGCCTCGGTCAGCAATGACAGCACGTGATCCTCGCGGTAGCGCCAGATCGGCCCTCCCGGCTGGTCGAGCGTCACGAGGAACGGGAAGCAGACCAGATCGGTGAGTCCGGCCCGCCGCATCCTGCGGTAGAGGCTGGCGTCGGCGACCCCGTTGCTGGCAACCGATTGCGGCGGCGCGGCGATCTTGCGGATTATCGGCTCGGGCAGGTCGAGGTTCCACCATTGCGGCAGATCGAGCGCACGGACGACGATGCCGATACGCCCGCCCGGCGCCGCGACCCGGACCATCTCGGCGATCGCGCGGTCGGCGTCGCACTCCTCGATCACCGTGACCGAAAAGACTGCGCCGAACGCGCCGTCCGGGAATGGCAATGCCTCGGCGTTGCCCGGCACGAAGCGAATTGCGCCGCCGAGCCCTTCCTCTGCCGCGAGGGTCGCGGCTTCATTCAGCCAGAACGGGTTGGCGTCGACCGCGGTGATCGGGTTGGCGGTGCGCAGCCGCGTCGCAAGCAGGCGATCGAGCGATCCGGCGCCGCATCCCACATCGAGGATTGCCTCGCCCGGCAGCGGCGCCATCTGATCGATGAGGGTGCGGAACATCGCTCGGTAAGTCGGCATGCGCGCCCGGTCCTCGAGCGCGGCGATGCCGCCGAGATGGCGTCCGCCAAGGGTTACGACCGTGAAATGCTGGGCGAGCAGCGCGATGGCCGGCGCCCATTGTGACGGCGCCAGAAAAAACGGTAGTAGCAGAAGGGCCGGGCCGCTGCCCTCGACGCGATAGGTGATGCCGGCATGGCTGCCTTCGGCGCGCACCGGCGAGGGTGCGTCGACCGCAAACCCTGCGAGAAACCCGGACATCCGCTCGGCGATTTCGGCGGTGCAGTCCTTGACGACATCGGACCAGCCGAGCGCTTCGTAATTGTCGATGATGTGGCGTTGCGCTCCGGGAAGCCGATCGGCGGCGCGCACGCTTACCTCGAAACTCGGGCCGTACTCGCCCGAAATCATCAGCAGACGGTCGCCGAGCTTGGCGAATGGCGCCGGGTCGAGGCGCATCGGCGCGCACAGCACGATTCCGCCGAAGCGCTCGGGATGGCTCGCCACCAATTCGGCGATGTCGGCCGGGATCTGCGTCGCGACATGGGTCCGAGCGAAGCCGAGATGGTCGAGCAGCGCGACCAGACGCGAAACCGTGGAGCCGTAACTCGCTTCCGAGGTTCTGCTCATTTCGACGCCTTTATAAATATCGCGGGGACTGCGATTTGGTTATCCGATCACCCCCGCTTCGCGCAGCGCGGCGATCTCCGCTTCGCCATAGCCGGCCTCGCGCAGCACCTGGTCGCTGTGCTCGCCGACCTTGGGCGCGAGTCGTGGCCGAACCTTTTCCTGGTCGCGGATCTCGATCGGGCTGTTGACCGTCATGAAGTCGGCATCGGCGAAGGGAACGAGATGGCCGGCGGCGAGCACCTGCTCATCGCCGGCGATATCATCGGTCTCCGCGACGATGCCGAAAATGATGCCGGCCTCGTCGAGAATCGCGCTCCATTCTCTAAGGTCCTTTTGGGCAAACAGGCGGTCGAGGATTGCCACCAGCTCCCGCGCATTGGCATCGCGCCACGGGGACGTCGCGAAACGCGGCTCGTCGAGGACCGGTGCGTCGAAACATGATTTGAACCTTTCCCACCGCCATTCGTCGGCGGCGATCGACAGCAGCAGCCATTTGCCGTCGCGGCATTGGTAATGCACCCGGAGCGCGCTCAGTGCCGCCTCGCGCGGCGGCTGGGGCACAATCTTGTCGCCGCACAAGGCCGCCTGTACAGAGCAACCGTTCGCCCAAAGGCCGTTGGCCAGGAGCGACGAGCTGACGTAATTGCCCTTGCCGGTGCGCTCGCGCTGATAGAGCGCGGTGACGATCGCACCATACGTCCCCATCGCCGAGGGATGGTCGCCCATGCCGGGCAATGAACGCGCCGGCGTTGCCGCTTCGCCGGCGCGCACCAGGTGCATGAGGCCGGTGCGCGCCCACCACGCGGTCGCATCGAAGCCGGGCTTGTTCGCCTCCGGGCCGGTCTCGCCATAGCCGGTGAACGAGGCGTAGATCAGCCGCTCGTTGAGCGGCGCGAGATCGTCATAAGTGATTCGGAGGCGCTGGCGCACCGGCGGCGGGTAGTTGGTGATGAACACATCGGCGTCGCCGACCAGCCGGTAGAGCACCGCGCGCCCGGCCTCGGCCCGCAGGTCGAGCGCCAGGCTCCGCTTGTTGCGGGCATCGAGGATGAAGCCGGGGTTGAGCGGCCTCTCCGGCACAGGGATGGCGCGCCGCCGATACGGGTCGCCCGCGCCGGGCGGCTCAATCTTGATCACCGCGGCGCCGAAATCCGACATCACGGTCGCCGCCGCCGGCCCGGCGATAAAGCTGGCGCAGTCGATGACCTTCAACCCGTCGAAGATGCGTTCGGTCACGCGCGATTTCCTTTTGTTAAGGCGCCGGATAACTCAGACTGCCAGTCGATAGGTGTCGCCGTCGCGCACGATATGGCCAGCCGTGGCGCCGGCGAAATGGGTGCCGATGACGAGCACAGGACGGTTAGCCAGCTCGTTCAGCATGCGCTCGCGGGTGCGGCGTGCCTCGGTGGCGTCGCTGTCGGCGGTCGATGACCACTCCGGCCGTGCGATCTGGCAGGGATGGTGCATGAAATCGCCGGTGATCAGCGCCTCCTCGCCCGGGGAGGCGATGTGCACGCTGACATGACCCGGCGTGTGGCCTGGTGTGGGGACGAGGCTGACCTCCTCGCAGACCCGGTGATCGGTCTCGACCAGATCGGCAAGGCCGGCCGCCTGGATCGGCGCCACAGAATCGGCGAAGACCGCGGCCATGTCGTCGCCTCCTGCTGCTGGCGCCAATGCGCGAACTCGACCCGGCCCACAGATAACGCGCCTGGGGAAAGGTCGCGACCCAAGTTTTTGTCCCATTGGTGCCGTCGACCAGCATCGTGTTCCAGCCGACATGGTCGACATGAAGATGGGTGCACAGCACCGTGTCGATCGATTGGCGCGGGAACCCCGCCGCCGCAAGGTCGGCGAGGAACGGCCCCTGGAGATTGTTTCAAGCCCGGGATGCGGCGGTTCTCCTTGTCGTTGCCGAGGCAGGTATCGACGACGATGCGGCGGTTCGGGGTTTCGACGACGAGCGCGTGGATGCTCATCTTCAAGCGGCCGCGCTCGTCGGCAAAATGCGGCTGCAGCCAGGCGATCGGCAGGATCTCGTCATAGGTCGCCTCGGGCAGGATGAAGCGGCTGCCGCCGGTCACCTCGAGTTCGACGATCTTGGTCACCGTGACCTTGCCGATACGCCATTTCATCTCCGCCCTCTTCATGGCTTACCTTGGCTCTCGGGCACGTCCTGATCTGCGCGAGCACTCCCCTCCGCCGCCATCGAGACGGATGTTTTGCCGTGCTCCTCACCGGTCGCCTCGGCAGCACCGCGGGAATCGCCTCCCTCGATCGCACCCGGATAGCGCGGCAGGTAAAGCTTGACCGTCGTTCCCTGGCCTGGCGCGCTGTCGATGATGCAGCGCCCGCCGGAACGGGTGACGAAGCCATTTACCTGAGACAGTCCGAGCCCGGTTCCCTTGCCCGCTTCCTTGGTCGTGAAGAACGGGTCGAAGACCTTGTCACGGACCTCTGGCGGCATCCCGCATCCGGTATCGCTGATGAAGATCGTGGCATACTCTCCCACGCCGACGCCTGGATGCATTGCGGCGTCGGTTTCCGCCACGTGACAATTGGCGGTTTCGATTGCCAGGCTGCCGTGTCCAGCCATTGCGTCGCGGGCGTTGAGGGCGAGATTGAGGAGGGCGGTCTCAAGCTCGTTGGGATCGACAAAGACCGGCCACGAATCGCCGGATAATCGGAACGTTACCGCGATCTCGTCGCCCAACGGGTGCCATGCCAACTCCGACATGCGCGTTATCACCTCGTTGATATCGACCAGCTGAGGATCGACCGGTTCGCGGCGGGCAAAGCTGAGCAGACGCTTCGTCAAATCCGATGCTCGCTCGCAACCTTTAATCGCCAAGGCGATGAACCTCCGAGGCCGCGCGTCGCGCGTATCGATATCGGCTTCCAGCAATGTGATATTGCCCGAAACGATTGTCAGCAAATTGTTGAAATCGTGAGCAATGCCCGAAGTGAGCAACCCGACCGCCTCCATCTTCTGCGCCCGGTGCAGTTGGACCTCGATCGCGGCGCGCTTGGCGGTCGCATCGCGCGCCTCGGCCAGGGCCGATTGCTCGCGGCGGGTGCGTCGTAGAGCGAGCAGGCTTAACAGCATCAAGCCGATGGCCGCCGGAATGCCAATGGCGGCATAGCCGGCCATTGTCTCGAACCATTCGCGCGCGATGAAGGCTCGGGTCCGCTCGATCGCGACGTAGACCGGGTAATTCGCGAGCCGTCTATAGGCGACAAGGCTGCCGTCCCCGCTGAACAGCGAGCCGCTGGCGATGACGCCGGCGGATGCCTTGTCGGCAATCGCCTTCGCCAGCAGCTCGTCCTGTCGCCGCGGCGCAGCGGGTTGCGCGGTTTCGGGATAGCGTGCAAGCCTGGTGCCGTCTTCGCGCAACACGCTCGCGGCATATTGCGCCGAACCGCCGAGCAGCGAGTTGTAGAACGACGCGACATAGGCGCCCGACACGGCGACGACGATGATACCGCGGAAGCTGTCGTCAGGCGCCTGCCGGCGCTGGCTCACGGTGAAATAGGTCTGGTAATCGCCGCCGGCGAGGCTGCGGGCGCGCAACGCCCAGATGAAGGTCTGGAGGCGAGCATCCTGAAGCGCGCGAAAATCCTCGCGGCCGGAATGATCGAGATCGCGATTGACCGGGAACACCCGCGCGCTGACAAGCTCGCTTCCTTTAGCATCGACGACCCATGCGGCGGCAACCTGAGGCAGGCCTTCTATCTGCTGGGCAATTCGCTCATGCAGCGTTTTTTCCTCGGTGCGGATCTGGGGATCGGCCATCCCGGCGAGCAAGTCGTCGATGCGTGCCGCGACGAGGATGTGCGTGTCGAGTATCTTGGTCGCATTCTGTTCGGCGACGGCAGCCGCCTCGGTAAGCGCCGCCGCGGCCGACCGGTAACTCGCCTGGTATGAGAAATAGCCGCCAACCGCACCCAACAGGAAGGGCACAATGATCATGCCGACCAGCAGGATCCGCAGCGTCCGGATCGCCCCAAACGCCGCTTTGTCTGGCGACCCCTGCTCTGCGGGTTCGGGTGATTGGGCGTCACCGAAGCTGTTGGAGGTTGCCATTTACACCGATTGTCACCACAGCCGGCGCCCCGCGGTCAATGCCGGGAGCAGCAAGGGGACGCAATCGAATGGTTCGATACGATAGGTTGGGGCGTGCCTGTGGGACCCGAGCCAGCGAAGTCGTTGATGCGCAAATGGTACTATCGAGGCTTGGCCGCATTGGCCTGCCTGAGTTTGGTCAGCTGCGCTGAGCGGATCGACACCGTCAAGCCGGCGGGGTCCCTGGCTCTGCTGCGCGCCGGTCGGCCGCTGCTGAGCTGCCGCCAACCCTGTCTCGCCGAATGGCGCAGCGCCCAGCCTCAAGCGGCGCAGCTCGATGTGAGCGCGCGCTGGCAGGATCTGGCCGTATTGCTGCTGCGTATCGGATACCAGGATGATCTGTCGCTGTATTATCTCGGCCGCGCTGCGGAGGGCATCGGATACCGGGGGGCGGCCGCCAGTTATTACCGGCAGAGCACGCAGCTTTCAGGTACGTCGATCTCCTGCCGGCGCTTGAGTGGGCTTTGCGGCGGAGTGGCCCTGCCACGGGCCGCTGCGGTGCGTGCGGCGGCCGTCGAACGGGAGTTGGCTCGGGCCAGGTCTCGGCGCACCGAACCGCAGCCACAAGAGCCTGCAACGCCCGGGGTAGCCCCGGAGGCGCCCGATGAGGAGGCGCCGGCGCCAAATCCGGTTGCTAGTCCGGGTGCGCCGACGGCCTCCGAATATATCGAACCGCCGCCCGCCGCGCGCTAGGCCGGCGCCCGCGTATGGTTGAGGCCGCGTGACCAAACCGCGATGGCACGCTAGCATGGAGGCACCCAGCGAGGAGTTCTCTATGAAAGCCGCCGTACTTCACGCGCCAAACCAGCCGCTGACCATCGAAGACGTCGCGGTAGAAAAGCCGAAGAGCCGCGAGGTGCTGCTGCGCACCGCCTTTGCCGGGCTCTGTCACAGCGACCTGCATTTCATCGAGGGGCTCTACCCGACCCCGACCCCGGTCATCCTCGGCCATGAATCCTCCGCGATCGTCGAGGCGGTTGGCGACGGCGTCAGCTATGTCAAGCCGGGCGATCACGTCATCACCTGCCTTTCGGTGTTCTGCGGCACCTGTTCGCAATGCCTGACCGGCCATCCCAACCTTTGCGAAAACACCGAGGTCAAGATGATGCCCGGCGTGGCGCGCCGCATGACCTGGAAGGGCCAGCAGATGAACCAGGCCTTTAACCTGTCGTCGTTTGGCGAGCAGATGCTGGTTCACGAAAACTCGATGGTGAAGATCGACGACGACATCCCGCTCGACCGAGCGGCCCTCGTCGGCTGCGGCGTGATGACCGGGGTCGGCGCGGTGTTCAACGCGGCTAAGGTCGAGCCCGGCGCGACGGTCGCAGTGATCGGTTGCGGCGGCATCGGCCTGTCGGCGGTCAACGGCGCAGCGCTCGCCGGTGCCGAGCGGATCATCGCGATCGATACGGTTCCATCGAAGCTCGAACTGGCGCGTGAAATGGGCGCCACCGACACGATCAACGCGAGCAATGTCGACCCGGTCGAGCAGGTCCGCGAGATGACCAAGGGCGGGGTGCACTATTCGTTCGAAGCGATCGGCACCAAGGCGACCGCCGAACAGTCGTTCCAGATGCTGCGCCCGGGCGGCACCGCGACGATCATCGGCATGGTGCCGTTCGGCATGAAGATCGAGCTGCACGGCTTCGACTTCCTGCGCGACCGCAAGATCCAGGGCACATCGATGGGCGGCAACCGCTTCCGGGTCGATATGCCGCGGCTGTTGTCGCTATGGCACCAGGGCCGCTTGAAGCTCGACCACCTGCTGTCGGGGAGGCTCGAGCTCGGTCAGATCAATGAGGGGTTCGCGGCATTGAAATCCGCGGCGCCGGTGCGTCAGCTGATTGATTTCGGGGCGTAATTTAGCCGAGCCGAGCGATCAAACGGCGGCCGCAGGCGCAACCGGTCGCCGCGAGCTGGCGCACCACGGACCCCGACGATACAGGCGGAACAGCACGAATATCGATGGGGCGCACAGCGCGAGCGCAAAGGGTACCTCGCCGATCAGCTCGAAAATGTCGAGGCCCATCCCGATCGTCAACGGGATCAAGAAGATCACGGCTATCGGGCTCAGCAGAATGGCGGCGACCGCAAGGCCCCAGCCTGTGCACGTACGAACATTGTCCATTCAAATGCTTCCAGCGGCATTTCATGATATGAGGGATGCTAAGTCGGGGAGCGTTAATAGATTGTTGCCGGCTGTTAACGAACATACAGCATTTGACTAAAAGCCGGAAATACGGCATCCGGGAAAAATGCGTCTGACGCTGGAGCTTAATGACGATCGACGTATTTGAATGCTTTCGGCCGGGTTTTTTCGATACGAGGGTTCAAGGCCCGAGATCACCCATTCCACAGCGGCGATCGCGCTCTGTCGAGCGCGTCGACAAGGCCTATCACGTCGTCTTGCGTGGTCTCTCCGTGGGTCAAGCAGGCGCGAATGACTTGGCGCCCTTCGAAATTCGCCACCGAGACCCAGGCCTGCCCCGTCGCCAGCACCCGGCCGACAATCGTCCGAGCGTCGACCGCCCCGAGTGGCGGTTCGACGCATAACACGGCCAGCACCGACTGGTTAGCGACCCTCCAGCCTCGCGCCAATAACGTCTCCTTGAGCAGCGCGGCAAGCTCGATCGCCCGTTCGACATGGCGCGCATAGCCGTCCCAGCCGGCCGCCGCCAGCGACAAGAACAGGCGCAGCCCGAGAAAGCGGCGTGACCACTGCACCGAGGTCACATACGGGTCGACGCCGGCAACACTGGACGGCATGTAGCCGGTCGACACCTGGAAAGCGGACGACAACGCGCTCGGATCGCTGGTGAGAAACATGCCGCAGCCCATCGTGGCCGCGAACCATTTATGCGCATCGATGGTGACGGATTGGGCCTCTTCGATGCCGGCGAGTTCGCCGCGGCAAGTGTCGGAAGCGATCAGCGCTCCACCCCAGGCGGCGTCGACGTGATACCAAGCTCCCGCTGACTGCGCGATCTGAGCGCAAGCCGCGAGCGGATCGATCATTCCGGCATTGGTAGTGCCGGCGGTGGCCGCGACCATCACGGGAATGCAGCCCGCGTCCCGATCGGCTGTCACAGCCTCGCGAAGAGCGCTGGTGTCCATCCGTCCGCCGCCGTCGGTGGCGACCAGACGCACGGCATTGCGCCCGATACCCGCCTGATGCGCGATTTTGAACCATGCGAGGTGGCTTTCCCGAGAGACGTAGAAGACGGGCGGTCCGGCGAAGGCCCGGGCGCCGGTCGCCGAGAACTCGGGATTAGCCCGGGTCAGCGCGCAGATGAGCCCGGTGTAGTTTGCCTCCGCACCCCCGGCGGTGAAGTGGCCGGTGGTCTCGGGCGGAAGCCCGGCGCGCCGGGCGACGGCGCCGATCGTATGGGCCTCGATCTCGACGGCAGCGGGGGAGGTTGTCGATGTCGCCAGCTGCGGGTTGAACGCCGCGGCGATGCGATCGGCGCACTGGGCCGGGAAGGTCGGCGCCGGGTTGAACAACCCAAAATACCGCGGATGCGTCACATGAACGACGCCCTGCTCCAGCTGCGCGATGACCCAGGCGAGGAGCTCGCCAAGCGGCCGCTGCGCGCCGAAATCGAAACCGGCGAGCTCGCGCCGAAACGTGGCAAAGTCGAGCACCGGCGTGACCGCGCCGTCGGCGATGCGTTCGTCGGCCGCGATCAGTTCCCGCGTCAGCAAATTTTCCCAGGTTCCGCGCTCGCGGTGGTCGGGAAACAGCGCCGCGACCGGGCGGGGTTGTGATGCGCGCCTGATCGCGGTCGATCGGTGGGAGCGCGCCCTCACACTTGCGGGGGCTCCGGCCATCTGCCTTGGTCGGATTCGGACATCAGCGCGGCACGAGGCGGTTCGGCCCATCCCACCCGGACGTCCCTCCGTTCGACCAGATAAGACAGCCAGTTCGTGTAAAGGCGCGTTGCTGCGGGGCGCCACGGAGCGGTCAGTTGGCGGCCTGCGGCTGCGGCCGGGAAGCTCGGCAGCACAGCGATATCCCGCTGCTGCAGCGCCCGCTCGCGGAACGTCAGCATCGCTTCGGCCGTATCGCGATTGAAATATCCGTGCGGCAGTTTGGGATAGCAATCGCTCTCGCCGCCGAGGAACCGCCGGATGTCGCGGCGATATTCACCAAATAGCGCCGTCGAATCGTATTCCGGATGCCCTTGCAAAAACAGGAACAGGCTTTTGCGTTCCTTGACGAACATGTCGGCGCCGACTTCCGGCGACCGGGTCAGGATGCGGTAGCCGGCGTGCACCAGGGTCTGTTCCGGCAGCTCATTGTACCGCGAATGCGGCACGCACCATCGCGGCGGACCACCGTCGACAAGCGGGTGATCGCCCGTCTTGTCGCACTCGAATACCCCGAACAGCTTGCCGTCGAGCGGCTGGCGCTCGATGCCGTCAAGGTAGTGGGCCGCGGCGTGCGCCGCGAGACACGACCAGATCGTCGAGATCGTGTGTTCCTCAGCCCAGTCGACGAGCCGCGTCAGAGCCGGCCAGTAGGGTTCATCCGCAAGGGTGACAGCTTTCGGTTCGGTGCCAGTGACGATCAAGGCGTCGACCCGGCTCGTCCACAACGCCGCGACCGGCTCGTGGAATTGGCCGACGTGGAGTCGGCCGGCCTCTGAGCGCGGCAGCTCGGGAATGGAGAATACCCTGAGCGACACCGGCAGCTCGCCGGCGGCTCGTGACAACAGGTCGCGGACCTGCCGCTCCGTCGTCCGCAATGCCGCATCCGGCATGTTGTTGACGAGCCCGACGACGATCGGCTCGTGATCTCGCCGGCAAACCTGCTGCGACGGCGATGTCATCATCTAGCCCCGACCGCCCCGCTCCGCGTGTTCAAGGGCTTGATCGAGATCGGTGATGATGTCGTCGACGTGTTCGATCCCTATGCTCATCCGTATCATCTCGGGCGTCACGCCGGCCTTCTGCTGTTCTGCCGGGGACATCTGTCGGTGCGTGGTCGAGGCCGGATGGCAGGCGAGCGATTTTGCGTCGCCCAGATTGACCAGCCGCTTGACCAGTTTCAGCGCGTTGTAAAAGCGGGTTCCGCCTTCGTAGCCGCCGCGGCTCCCGAAAGTCAGCAGCGAGCAGGCCCGGCCGCCGAAATATTTCTGGGCCATGCCATGATAGGGGCTGTCGGGGAAACCGGCGTAATTGACCCATTCGACGCGTTTGTCGTCGCGCAGGAATTCCGCGACGCGCCGCGCATTCTCGACGTGACGTTCGACCCGCACCGCGATCGTCTCGATGCCCTGCAGCAGCAGGAACGCGCTCAGCGCCGGCAGGACGGAGCCGGTTGTCCGCTGATAGAGGCTGCGGCAACGCGCGATGTAGGCTGCTGGGCCGAAATGCTTTGTGTAGACCAGTCCATGATAGGAAGCGTCCGGCTGGTTGAACATCGGGAACCGACCGGCGTGCTTCGTCCAGGGGAACTTGCCGCCGTCGACGATGGCCCCGCCAAGGGTCGTGCCGTGTCCTCCCATGAATTTGGTCAGGGAATGGACGACGATGTCGGCCCCATATTCGATCGGCCGGAGCAGAATTGGCGTCGCCACTGTATTGTCGACGATCAGCGGCACGCCATGATCGTGAGCAACCCCGGCCAATGCTTCAATATCGCAGATGTTGCCGGCCGGGTTTCCGACGCTCTCGCAGAAGACGGCCCTCGTATCCTCATCGACCAACGCCGCAATGTCGGCGGATTGATCGCTCTTGGCGAAGCGGACCGTGACCCCGAGGCTTGGGAGCAGATGAGCAAACAGGGTGTAGGTGGTGCCGTAGAGCTGCGGAACGGAAACGATGTTCTTGCCGAGCTCGGTGAGGTTGAGCACCGCGTAATGCAAGGCGGCCTGCCCGGTACTGACGCTGAGCGCCTGCAGGCCGTCTTCGAGGGCGGCAACGCGGCGATCGAGCACGTCAGTCGTGGGATTGCTGATACGGCTGTAGCGATAGCCCTCGCTTTCCAGATTGAACAGGGCGGCCCCGTGCTCGGCGCTATCAAAGCTATAGGCGACCGTCTGATAGATCGGCACCGCAACGGCCCGGGTTGTAGGATCGCCGTCATACCCGCCGTGCACTGCGATCGTTTCTCTGCGCATCCGACGCTCTCCGAGACTCCTCCTATCACGCCGGCGAATTCAAAGATACCGGGCCAAGATGCAATCCTTGATCGCGTTGGGCGCGTCCCACATCGGATGCGGTCTCTGCAAGAATTGGCACAGCTGCCATCAGTAGTTCTTTAAATGCAGCCCAGAGAGGTAAAATGTCATCATCCCGTCCAAGATGGCGGCTCAACGCGCCATGCCCGTCGTCGCCGGCAGAATCAAATTTGATATGTTCCTCCAGAAAAAACCGAAATGCTTGTTGCCCCGCGCCCTGCCATGCTGGCGCTCTAAGTATTGCGGAAAATATACTATTCAATCCTCCATCCTCATAACTTGCTATGCTTCGCGCTCTTATAGAGGGTTCAATTTGGCGAACTTGCAGCAAATATGTCATTCCGGCCTGTTCTAACACTGATTGTTGCTGAACCGGCTGAATTTGAAGTAATCTTTTTATAAACTCATCGTGATTGACTCTTTCGCCGACTTGCGTGATTCCCGGAAAAGGCGACAGATTCTCCGTATCGCACTCCTCTCTATAAAGTTTTTTTAGATTCTCGTCTCGCGGGAAAAGTTGGCATGCGATAGCGAGGTTCTCGCGAAATTGTATAGAGAAGTAATAATAAACTTTCGCGATTTTTAACACTTCATGGTTTGATATTTTCTCCCACGGCACGTGACAGATTTCATCAATAATGCTCTCAAAGACAAACCCTCTTTGAGCGTCAGCTTTTTGCTCTTGATGGTCAGAGGCGTACATGCTGTAAATGCCACATATTGCCGAAATGGAGTGGACGGTACCGACTTTCGCTGTCACCGGTTTTCCCCGGCTCTCCCCCGGTCGGGAGGAGTCAGGATGGGTCTCAACTCATTGGCGTATCATCATGTTATCCTGCTCGCTGTGTTACCGCTTTGTTAAGAGCCCATATCCGTGAGTAGCGATCCTATCTTTCAGGGTTCCACGAAACAATGAAAAATAGTTTAAAATTCGTGGCAATTTGCATGCTCCGTCTCGAATGCACAAATTGCCTCGAGGGGTGTAACGTAGCTCCCGCCCCGGCCCGGTGGGTGCGCGACGCCTGTCGGTCGCGCGATGGCATTCTTGCGCCGTTACCGTGAGGAGATCGGAGGCCAAAGTGGCGGCTGCGTCGGATGGGAGAGGGAATTCTTCTGCTAACGCGTGGCGACGCGCACTGGAAATGACAGCGCCGATCGCTCGAAATACTTCGATCACCTTTCCAACAATTGTCGAAACCCTGAGTGATACGTTTGATACAGCGATTGCGCTATCTTCCGACCAGCAATGCCTGACCTACCGCGCGCTTGCGGAGAGCGCGAATCGGTATGCGCGTTGGGCCCTCGGGCAACAGCTCGCGGCCGGCGATGTGGTCTGTCTGTTGATGCTAAATTGTCCGGAATACATGGCAATCTGGCTCGGGATGACCCGCATCGGCGCGGTCGTGTCGCTGCTCAACACCAATCTCGTCGGCGCCGCGCTTGTGCACGCGATCAATATAGTTGCGCCGAAGCACATCATTGTAGGCGCTGATCTCCTCGACACCTTCGCCACCGTATTGCCGCGGATCGACCCCGGGATCAGCTGCTGGACCTACGGCGAAGCGAACCACAGGTTGCCGCGAATCGATCTTGAGATTGCGACGAGCGGTGGCGAGAGGCTGCACAGTTCGGAGTATCACGCGCCATCGATTTGGGATCGGGCTCTCTACATCTACACCTCCGGCACGACCGGCCTGCCCAAGGCCGCGACGGTCAGCCATTTTCGGGTGATGCAATGGACGCATTGGTTCGCCGGCCTGATCGACACATGCCCGACTGACCGGATGTACAATTGCCTGCCGATGTACCACAGCGTCGGCGGCGTGGTGGCGATCGGAGCCGTGCTGGTGAACGGCGGATCCGTTTTGATCCGTGAACGGTTTTCGGCAAGCCGCTTCTGGGACGACATCGCCGAGTGGAATTGCACGCTCTTCCAGTACATCGGCGAGCTGTGCCGTTACCTGGTCAGTAGCCCGCCGTACCGGCGGGAAACGGAGCACCGGCTCAGACTGTGCTGCGGTAACGGGCTGCGACAAGATGTTTGGAAGGAGTTTCAACGTCGCTTCCGGATCCCGCAGATCCTCGAATTTTACGCCGCGACCGAGGGCAATTTTTCCCTGTACAACTGCGACGGCAAACCCGGTGCCATCGGCCGGATTCCGATGTTTTTGGAACACCGCTTCCCGGTCGCGCTGATCAAACACGACGTCGAGACCGGCGAAGCGCTGCGCAATGAAGACGGCTTCTGCCTGCGCTGCTCGACCAACGAGGTCGGCGAGGCGATCGGCAAAATTTCCGACGATCTGTCACCTTCGCTCGGCCGATTCGAAGGGTATTCCGATAAGGAAGCCTCTGACCGCAAAATCCTTCACAACGTGTTCGCCATCGGCGATGCTTGGTATCGCACCGGCGATCTAATGCGACGCGATCAAAGCGGATACTTCTACTTTGTCGACCGGATTGGTGACAGCTATCGCTGGAAGGGCGAGAACGTGTCGACAATCGAGGTCGAGCAGTTGATCGGCGCCTGTCCCGGCATCATTGAAGCGGTGGTCTATGGCGTGAGCGTTTCCGGGATGGAAGGTCGTGCCGGGATGACCGCCATCGTGACCAATGACGAATTCGATCTGGTTGAATTTCGAAGGCAAATTGTCAATCGGCTACCGGCGTATGCGCGTCCCGTATTCCTGCGGCTGTGCAGCCAGATCGAGGTGACCGCAACCTTCAAGCTGCAGAAGCAGCGTCTGACGCGCGAGGCCTTTGATCCAGCCGTCACCACAGATGAACTGTACTTCAACGATCGGGTCAGCGAGGCCTTCATACGGCTCGATGCCGCGCTGTACGAGCGCATTAGCGACGGCGCGGTGCGACCTTAAGGACGCCTAGGCGGTACTCCCGGCATCGACGGTCAACACCGTCCCCGTGATGTTCTTCGCCTGGTCCCCGAGCAGGAATTCGACCGCATTGGCAATGTCGTCGATCTCGGCAAGCCGGCGCAACGGACTGCGCCGCAGAATTTGCACGCGCTGCACCTCGTCGAGACCCTCGGTCATCTCGGTATCGACAAAGCCGGGCGCGACGGCATTGACGGTGATCCCCAACGGGCCGGCCTCGCGCGCAAGCGATCGGGTAAGCCCGGTGAGCGAGGCCTTGGTGGCGCCATAGACCGAGAGGCCGCTGAACCCAGTGGTGCTGACAATCGACGACATGTTGACGATCCGACCGCCGCCACCATCGACCATCATCGCGCGCATGACATATTTGGTCAGAACGATCGGAGACAGTGTGTTGAGGCGCACAGCGCGCTCGATCTGCCCTTCGTGCATCGTCGCCAGGATGCCGCTTGCCCCGACTGCGGCGTTGTTGACCAATCCATAGATCGGCCCGAATTCCTTTCGGATCGCTTTGACCAAATTCGCAATGTCCTCGACCATCGCGAGGTCGAACGGCCAGAAATGCAGCGAACCCTGGTCGCCGCCGCCGGCTTCGCGCACCGCAGCGTCGAGTTGATCGTTCTGTCGCCGGGCGATCGCGATGACCCGATAGCCGACGCCGCCGAGCCTACGTGCGATGCCGAGACCCAATCCCCGGCTTCCGCCGGTGACGATGACATTACGCATGCGGCCGGGCCAGCTTGCCGGAGGCCGAAACCTCCAGCGCAGGTACGAAGCGAATGGCCGTCGGTACTTTGTGCCGTGCCAAGACCTGCCGGCAGGCAGCGAGGATCTCGCTTTTCAGTCCCTCGCTCGCGGGCGCGCCAGCCGCGGTGTCGACCACGATATCGGCGACGACAATGGCCCCGGTGATCGGGTTCTTGCGCGCCTTGACCAGCGACATCTGAACGCAAGGATGGCGGTTGATCACCGCCTCCACCTCTTCCGGGTGGACCTTGAGGCCGCCGATATTGATGATCCCGCCGCGCCTGCCGACAAAATAGTAGCGGCCGCTGCGAAGCTCGACCATGTCGCCGGTGTCGACAAACCCGTCCGCGTCGTGAAGCGGTTCGGCCGGGCTGCCGAGATAGCCGTGGGCGGTGCGCGACGATTTTATCCGCAGCGAACCGTCCGCGACGCGCATCTCCACGCCGGTGCCCAACTCACCGGTCAGGCTGGCGGGAAAGCCCGTAAGTCCGTCGCCGACGTCGAACGCTACCCCGGCTTCGGTCGAGGCAAACGCATGCGCGATATAGGCCTGCGGGTAGGTCGCGCGGAGATGGTCGAGGATCGCCTGATCGGCGATCTCGCCCGACAAGCGGACGTAGCATGGCGCAATCCCACGGGTCGATTGACTCATTAGCGCACGCCGCCAATGCGACGGTGTACCCGAAATATGCGTTACCCCGCACTTTCCGGCACGGACCAGAAAGCTGGCGACGGGTTCGCGGGCGCTCGAGAACACCATCGATCCGCCGCCGAGCATCGCACGCAGCAAGATCTGCAGACCACCGTAGCGGCGAATGTCGTAGAAGGTGGTCCAAACCGCGCGGCTACCGCGCGTGACGGCGCCCTCGATCGCGCCTGCCAGGCTCGACAAAGAGTGGACGACCAATTTCGGGACGCCAGTGGTCCCTGATGTCAGCAGAATCCATTCGGTTTGTTCGCCAGCGCGACGGTCCGGTGCACCCGGCGCGAGGCTCGCCGTGCAGGTGACAAAGCAAGCGACGCTGTCGGCGCGGGGCTCGGCTGCCGGCGGCTCGCCGACAACGGCATCCACCGACGCGGTCGCGATGATCGAGGGGACGTATTCAGGCGGTAGATCGGGCGGGCACAGTATCAGTCGGCGTGCGATGCCATCGAGCTCGATCAGCGCCACTGATGCCGGAAGCTGATCCTTTGTCGTCACCAACACCGAGCGCCCGCGCAATTCGTCCAGCCGGCTGCCAAGGCTGGAGGCGCGCGTCAGTGCCTCCAGTGAGAGGCTCGCATCAGCCCCGCAGAGCCAGCGGTTGGCCAGGTTCCCCGTGGCGCTAAGCCTGTGCCAGAGCGATTCAGGCGCCGGCTGCCGCATTTTCATAGAGCTTGATGAAACCGCCCATAGTCACCGGAAGGGCGATATCTTCGGCGGTGCTGAATGGATCGATACCCAGTACATCCTCGAGCCGGGCCACGATGATCGCAAAACACAACGAATCGAGACCCGACTCCAAGAGACCCAGATCATCCGATAGGGGTGCCAATTTTCGGTCTTGTTCTTTCGCCACTTGCTCGAATAGGGTTGTGATATCAGAGCGTATTGACATGCGATTTGCTCACATAGATTAGATGCCGTGCTCGCAGAGAAGAGGTGATAACAAATTTGCAACGGGTTGCAGCGTACGTAGGCTCGGATTTAAGCGCCGCTTGCTCAGAATTATCGGAGCCGTAGCCTCACAAGGGTATCGAGCATTTGACAACGATGCAAGCTCGGCTCGCTCCGTCGGCAGCACCGCACGGTCGTCTGTGAATTTGGGAGCGCGCTGTTGGTATATCATTGAGTTGATGCGGAGTTCTATGAGAGGTTCGACGACAGGGCTGGCTCAGCCTGCGCCTTTGGATCGGCCGCAGGCAGCCGATTGCGGTACTGCGCAACCCGCTCTGGGTGTCGCTCGGGCGGTGGCGGCTGCTGCCGCAGCGGTCGCGAGCGGTGCACCCGCTTTCGGTCGAACAGCGTCAGCTCCCGCTGTGCGCGCGTTGTAACGAGCAGATCATCGTTCGCCGCCCGGGCCCGTTCGATCTCGATGCAATCGAGCGAAACCGCAATGCGAGCGCGTGCTCGCACGGGAGCTGGGCACCTTCTTCGAGGCGGTGGGTGGCGAGTGTGCAGCAGGATTGCGCAGCCCACTCTGCGGCTCGGGGCCGTCGCTTTTCGATCTGGTCGCGTCTCGGGCTCGCAGTGCCGAAGCCGACTCGGCGCCGGATCTGGGGTGAGTCGTCCGGCGACCGCGTAAACAGCAGACGAGGCGCCCCGTTGCACCCGATTTGGAAATTTGTGACCGAGTTCGGCGATACCGCCGTTCTAGCGCCGTTGGCGGCGGTGATGCTGCTCTGGCTACTGTTTATGCGGCGTCCCCGTGGCGCGGCTTGGTGGGCGATCGCTGTTGTCTTCTGTGCCGGGTCGACGGCGCTCTTCAAGGTTTTCATCTACGGCTGTTCGCCTTCGCCCGATCTGCATAGTCCGAGCGGCCACACAAGCCTCAGCACTTTGGTTTACGGGGCAATTGCGCTGGTAACCGCAGCCGGAAGCCGAGGCTTGTCGCGCATATTAGCAATTAGTGGCGGTTTCGGCATTATACTTGCCATTGCGGCATCGCATCTGGTGCTTTACGCACATAGCGAGCCCGAAGTTGGTTTGGGATTCGTGCTCGGGACGGCCGCTTTAGCACTATTCGGCCTGCAGTATCGGCCGAACCAACCATCGAGGGCCTGGCTGATCCCGCTCCTCGTAACCGGCGGGGTGCTGTTGTTCATTCTGCATGGACGAGAGCTCCGCGTCGAGGATTTCATCCGGATGATTGCCGGCTATCTCCGGATCTATTGTGCCTGATATTGAGGTCTTGTGTTTGATAGCCCGAGATGTTAACCGAGGCATTTTCCCCTATTCTGTTTTTATGAGCCGCCGTTCGTATTAGTCCCTGGTTCGACGTCCGAGATCGCGTCGTGTTGGCTGGTGCCCTACTTCACCTTCGGTCTAGCGACAACCGCCGGCCGGGTTGGCTCTGCGTAGATTTATCCCGACAGCGCGTGCGAGTATACGGAGCGATACCAGGCAGTTTTTTTGACGATGTGATCGGACAGACGCAGGGCCAATGCGACGATGGTGATCGTCGGAAAAAATCCGCTACCGGTCGGAAATACCGAGCTCCCACCCACATACAGGTTCTTGATCCCATGTACGCGGCAGTGGCGATCGACGACGCCGAGCTTGGGCGAATCGTGCATACGCGTCGTCCCCATGTGGTGCCAAGTTCCCTCCTCCTGAAACGTCTCGGGCCACTCGCCCCCCTCGATGGGTGGATCGAGCAACGCATCTGCCACTCCGGCGCGGGAAAGTTCCTGTGCAATGAGAGCGAAATTGCGATCAAAAGTTCGCTTGACCAAGGGATCAAGGCGCCACCGCACTCTTATCCGGTTGATACCTAGTTGGTCTCGCTGCTCTGACAAGGTTACCCGGCTTTCCGGATCGGGAACTGGCTCGGCCATCGCGTCAAACCTGCAGACGCGAGGATGTTGGAGCCGAAGATAGCTTGCTGCAATGCACCCTGCAGTATCGATCGGATGAGCGACAACCGTCAGCAGATCACGATGGAGACGCCAATCCGGCGGCGCTTTCTGCTCAATCCTGTGCTTAATCCGGACAAGAGCGTCTGCAGCTTCGGATTCCCCTCCAGAAAATATCGAAACGAGCCGGACGCGCGCATTCAGGAGTCTCTCCCGAGCCTGAACACTGGGAGACAGCATCAGCTGGCCAGCGATGCTGGTATCGTGTGCCGATACGACTTTGCTGTGATAAGCGTAACTGAGATTGTAAAGCCGGTTACGAGCCCAGGTCCCGCGGAACCTGAGCTGTCCAGATCTCAGGCGAGGGTGATCCATGTAAAAGCGTCCAACGAGATCATTTTGATTACCGAGACCAGCCGGCTGGTTTTGGTTCGAAACCAGCAGCAAACGGGCATTTTCGATCCCGCCCGCGGCAAGCACAAAAACTGTCGCGGTCACGCGCGCAGTACGTCCGGTCAGTGTCGCCAGTTTTGCTGCCAGTACCTTCCGTCCGTCGGCATCGGTCTCGATGTCAACGGCGTTCGCGTGAAGAAGGACGGTGACATCCTTCGATTTATTCAAATCACTTCTGTAGAATTCGCCGAACCGCATGGGCTCGCTGAATTGCGATGCCTTATCGGTAACCTCGTCGGTGACGAAGGGAATGCGGCGGACGTCGGCCCTGCCAATCGCGGCGACCCAGAATTCCGCGTCGAATCGGTTGGGACCTATCCCGAGTATCGCCCGGCTGCGATCGTAATAGGGCAGCAGTTCGGATTCCGCAAAAGGCCAGCCGCTGTAAGGCACCCAGTCGCGCTCCGCAAAATCGTACTCGTCCATCGGCTGGCACTCGCCCCCCCAGAAATTGCTGCTGCCGCCGAGGAAGCGGCCGCGGCACCCGTCGGCAAAGCGATACGGGAGGCCGATATTTTCGCCGCGGTAGAGATCGCGGGTCGGTTGGTCAGGCCGGAACCCGCCGCTCTCCAGCACGCAAGTGCGGATGCCCCTCTTTCCGAATTCGAGCGCAAGGGTGATCCCTGCCACGCCACCGCCGATGATGCAGATTTCGGCCTCGATGGTCGATCCGTCATCAAGCCGCCTGGCATCGACAAACATTTTCTGTGAGACCCTCATCAAACAGGACAAACCATGACTGTAAGGTAACCTGATATGCGAGATTAATTGAAATTTGCTCAAATTTCTCAAGGAATTCGACAGGTGTCCGCAGGAGATCTCAACTTTTAAGCCAGCTTTCCGAGCCAAGCTTTCCCGCCGCCGCAGATCAGCTGAGCGCGAGACCGTGGCGCGCACCATCGAACGTTAACCCATACTGATTTACTCATGAAATCTGGAGCAAGCGGCCAATGTTGTGGGGGCACTGTGGCTTGAGGTGACAGGGATCAGTAAACGCCATGGGCTTAGGTAACGGGGCTCAGAATGGGTGCCGCCACCTTCGGCTGGTGTAATGACGGAACACGGTCGGTCAGGGATGATGTCGAGAAGCAATGTTCCGCGTCAGTATTCTGCACCCGAACCACATACGAAACTTTGATTAACGGTGTAAATTGCTCCAATTTAGCGGCAGCATCCGTTTTTCGACCCTTCTCCCCAAGCGGTTTTTCTTGTAAAGTTGCGTCGGTTGTGGCGGGCTTGAAGGAATGCTCCATGTTTGATGCGCGGCTGGAACAGGCCATGATGGTTAAATCGCTGGACCCTATCGCAGGATGATCGGAAGCGATACGATATGGTTGGGAACTGTGATGCAGGGCTCCGCACCGCTGGTCATAAATCAGCCGCACCTCTACGGCCCGTCGAGCAGCGATCGTGCTCGCGCGGCGTCGAGCTTGGTATTTTTGGCGATCCGATGCATAGCTGGCGCGCCCTCCATGCTCGCGAGGCCTATTGCTGGAACCGGAGGCCTTCGCCTCGATCCGGTATGATCCAGTGGCCGACGCTCCGAGCAAAGAACATCTTCCAGCGGCCGGGCTGTCCGGCGAGCCAGAGATGGCGGGGGCGGCTGCGGCGCACCCGGACAGCGGTGGGGATGGGCGGTGGGTCGACCTGCCGGAACAATGGCGTTTCACCTTTGCCGGGTTTTATATCGGTGCGGT
>Ga0073928_10000999_pt1 | contig 57688 bp, 39 predicted proteins | sample PaiPotPPA55metaG_FD_76969 | JGI IMG/M metagenome (GOLD analysis project Ga0073928, IMG submission 76969) | Iron sulfur acid spring bacterial and archeal communities from Banff, Canada, to study Microbial Dark Matter (Phase II) - Paint Pots PPA... ... | reverse complement strand
TCCGCAGTGAGTACGCCCGGGCCAGGGTCTCGCCGGGTTGAGTCGGGCTCTTGCGTAACATGCGGCAAAATCTCAGCGCCTCTCGTTCGCAACCGACGCACTACTAATAGCGTACATTCCGCTTGACACACTAGAGCCCCACGCGCACAATTCCGCGCATCCTGAGTTTTCGGCACGAAGATTCGGGCACTCGGGATGGGATTTTCGGGGGCAGCTTGGCGGTGCGCAGTTCCCTTCCCGCCGCAGGCTGGCAATTTCACCAGAACGAGAGGAATCTATGCAATATCTATCGGGTTGGACGGTTCAGTGTTTGAATCCGGATTGTTCGGCGCGCGGACATTGGCTGCGAATCCAGGGCGCTGCGCCGGAATCGTGCGCCAATTGCGGCGGGCCGCTGCACAATGTGCCGCCACCGCTCACGCCGCGTTTGCGGATGCGACCGCGACCCATCGCGAGTTACCGGCCGATCGGGCGCCCGCGATAAGGATTTCAGTGGCGTGCCCTCTTTGATTTTCGTTGACGCTGCGGCTTCGTCCCCGGCCGCAGCTTCAAGCAGGCAACGACAAAAGGCCCGAGCCGTTTGCGAGACGGCTCGGGCCCTTCGTTTTCCAGTAAGGTTGGCGAGGCGTATCTCCGGCACTCGGTTATCTGTGCTCCGGGTGTATGTCAGGGATTGTGTGACCGAGAGCGCTGGACGCCGGGATCGGCTTTGCTCCACAGTTTTTCCGCCGTGGCAAATTCCTGTTGAGCATTGACCGAGTCGCCGCGATGCTCTGCGACGAGACCCAGGTCATAGTACCCGCCAGCATAGCTGGGGTCGTGTTGAATCATCCTTCGCGCGGTAGATTCCGCCAAGTCCCAATCGCCTGCCTGGCGGGCGTTACGGGCAATGGAATCGAATTCGAACAACGCCTCACTCCATGCATCCGGGCCGGGAACGGCTTCGATACTGTCCTCAATCTGCTTCGTCAGAGCGTTGCCCTGGTTCCATTGCTTCTCTTGCAGGAGGAGCTCGGCGCGGAGAGTGGCGGCGTCTGGCAGCCTGGCGATCACGGCAGCGGGAATATTCTCGCTCTCCCGTTCGGCCAGAGAGAGCTCCTTCTTCGATTCCTCGGGGCGATCCATCGCGAGTAGAACTTGTCCCGCAAGCGCATGGCCCGCGAATCGAGCCAGCGGCCATCGGCTCGTGATCAATTCCTGAACCGCCGCCAGAGCCTCTTGCGGCCGGTCCTGTTCAAGCAAGAACTGTGGCCATGACTTGCGATTGTACTCGGCAAGATCCACGTTGGCCGGCAAAGCAAACGCTTCGCGGTAGGCGGCTTCGGCCGCTTTCATTTGTCCAAGCGCCTGGTAGCACATCGCGAGCAGATTCAGGTTGTGTGCGTGGTGCCAATCGTAGCGCGCGGGGATGTCCTCGGCCTTGTAGTAGGCATTTTCCAATTCCTCTGCTTTGAGGAATTCCTGAATCGCTTCTTCGGTGCGCCCCAGGCGGCGCAGATCATGGCCCACCATGTGGTGAGCATGCGGAATGGCAGGAGCCAGCCGCGCGTAGGCTTCGCTCTGTTCCAGACTTTCTTTTGTCAGCGCGAGATTTTCGAGCGTATGAGCGAGGTAATGGTGGGCGGCGAAATTGTCCGGCGAGAATGCGAGCGCGGTCTGGTAGAACGCAATCGTATCCGCGCTGCCTCCCTGACCGTGGGCGAGCGGAGATCCTTCGTCGGCGAAACCCCGCAGGATCCAAAGCCAGGGATCGCGAGGAGTGATTCGTAGCGCGTCGGTGATGGCTTGACGATAGGCAAAATATTTCTGGAGATTCGCGCCGTCCTCAAGGTACTCAATCTGCTTGGCGCGAATGGCGATCCGGGCACGCTCGCGCTCACTTATATTTTCGGAGACAGACTGCGCCTTTTCGAATTCCGCGCGCGCGGAAGAGACATCCTGCAAGCCGATGTATGCGTCGCTCAGGCCGAGGTGCGCCATCGCCAAGTTGGGATCCAGCCGCAACGCCTGGTTGAACGATCGGGCCGCTTCGATCCAAACGAAGGAATTGAGATATGCGAGTCCCTGATCGTAGAAGGCTTGGGCTTCGAATGATGACGTGGCGACTTTTTCGTGAACCACGCCAATGCCCTGGCGAAGCGGCAACGGGCGAGCGAGAATCTCGCGCGGCACCATTCCCGCGGCTTCGTGACCTTCGTGTTGTGCCGGCGCCGCTAGCGACGCCGATAGAATGCAAGCCAGCAGGAAAGCGAGGCAGCCAATACGCTGAGTCCCGCGTCCGGTGAAGCGTCGATGTTCAACTTTCCGATAATCTTGTTTGCGAGGCATTCTCAAGTTTCCGTAATCTCGACCGTGCGGAGATAGTAGCCCGCATCCATTTTCCGCGCACGGACGCGAGGCTCTTTCACTCGCAGGCGGATCATGCAGGTGCCTGCTCGTTGCGGCGTCCACGCGTGCGACCAAAAGCTCCAAGGGTCATTGGCGCTGTGTTGGAATCGGTCAACCGGAACGTAATCCTCTTCGAGGTTGAATCGAATCTCGAGGGTAGTCACCGGCTGGGAGCCCCCCCACAAAATTCCGACGACTCGATATTTAATCTTTTCGCCGACAGTCCATTGCTCAACTCGGATCGGCATCGCGGCCTGGTCGACCGTCGCGGGTTCATAGTCCCGCGCAAGCTGGGGGACGCCTTTCTGCAAAGTCCTCGCCGCGTATTCCTGCATCTGGGAGGTCGCGGCGGATGAGGCATCGACCATCGTGATTTCGTTCACCCATTTGATGCAGGCGCATCCATACCAGCCGGGCACGACCAGACGCACCGGCGCTCCATGATCGGCGCCGAGCGGCTGGCCATCCATTCCGGTAGCCAGAAAAGCGCGCGCTGATCTCAATTCGTCAATTGTGAAGATCCAACTGGCACCGGGGACGGAACTTGAGGAGGGAGCGGCGTAACGGTCGAAGCCCGAGATCAGCACGCGGCTCGCGCCAGGCGTGAGCTTGGCGGCATCGATGATCGCTTCGACAGGGACGCCGGTCCAATTCGCGACGCTCATCAGCCCGAAATGCACGGCGCGAACGTTCCCCGCACATTCCATTAGATGCAGACCCATCGGCTTTGCCTGCTTCGCAAGGTCCATAACGCTGAGTTCGAATGGCTGCTGTACGAGGCCGCCCACGGCGATCGATGAAAGCTTCGCGCTATCGAGAAAACGCGAGGCTCCGGTGCGGATGTAAAACTCTTCCGCGGGGGTGACTGCGTTTTCCGGCGTCAGCTTGGAGAGGTCGGTGTAGAGGCGCTCATCGAGTTCCGCTCCAAAAGCCTTGCCCATTGGCACGGGCGCTTCTTCTGTGAAGTTCACTACCCCAAGTTTTCGACCGTTTCGAAACGGCTCTTCGGCTTGATCCCGTGCCGGCTCTTGACCGGGAAGCTTTTCGAAACCTGCGAGCAAAGCTCCGCACGTCAGAAGCGTTCCACGAAGAACTGTTCGGCGGGACAGCGTTCTGTCGAATCTAATGTTCACCGGACCCCGTTGCCAGGAAAAAGCACCCGAACACCACTGTGAGAGGAGTTTACACCGAGGAATCCCCGCCAGAAACGAAGAAGGCCCTCGCGTGAACGAGGGCCTTCCGTGATTCGGCCGAAACGGGTTCGCTCAGAACTCGAAGCGAGCCGCGAACTCCATTTCGCGTGCGCCGCCTCGAGGCCCTGCTGTCCGGTTAATTTGGCCGAAGGTTGTTGGGCTTGTGGGGTCAAGCGAGAGCGCACCATCGTCAAAGTTAACACTGTTGAACACGTTGTACGCCCTGACTTGAAACTTCAGCGCTGTGCCCTCGGTTATTCTGAACGATTTGCTGACGCCCACATCGGTCGCGGCATAAGCCGGCCCAGTCAGGACGTTGCGCGAACCGGGAAGGCCCGGCAGAGTGAAGCCAAAATTCTGCCAGGCCGCAGGCGCCGGTTGCCCTGCCGGTGTAGGGCCAAAGAGATTGGGGATGCCGCTTGCGCCGTGGCGCGTCAGGTTGTTGGAGACGGGCCCGCTTAGGGTACCATTTGTAGTAAGGAAGAAGTTGGTTGGAAAATCGAAGCCGTTGCTGGGGCTTTCCGGGAAGCCTGAGTGCCAGCGTACCGTCCCCGACACTTCCCACTTGCCCACAACCGCGTCCAGGATGCGATTGGCACTCCCAAAGAAGTGCTGTCCACGCCCGAAAGGCAGATTCACCACCCAGTCGCCATTGAAGTTGTGCCTCAAATTGAAATCAGACAGTCCACGCCCAAGCCGGTGATTAAAGGGGTTCTGAATCAGTGCGCCTGAAGCCTGAGTCGGAGAGCCGCTGTCGGTCAAGTCGACGTTCTCTGAGCCAGAAGCATTGTCGATAGATTTTGAGAATACGTAATTGATTGCGAAGCTCGCAATACCAACGTTTTTCCGGACTGAGATCTGAAGGCTGTGATAGTTCGAGCTTGCCCAATTGGTCCAGCCGGGCAAAGTCGCGAACTGTGGCTGGAATTGGACGAGGCCCGTTCCATTCGGGTCCACAGTGGAATTCCATGGGCTTGTAAGGCCGCCCGGACCCACAAAAGCATCGATAGGAAACAACGCACACGACCAGCTCGCGTGCCCGCCAAAATTAGCGATATCTTGTACTGCGTACGCGTAGAAAGCCTGGGTCGGGGTCAGCGACTGGTAACCCGAATTGCAAACTGCGTCGCCGGAGCTGCAAAAGTCTTGCGCCGCGAATGTCCCCATGCCAGGCAGCATATTCGTAAACCAATTGATTGAGGAAATCTGTGACAACCCGGCAATATTAGGCTCCCCATTCGGCAACGTTGGCGGTATCGCAGGTGTAGCGTTATTCTGGGGTTTCAAGTTGGCGATTTTCGCTACCTGGCGGAACGCCGTCCACATATCCTGACCACTCTGTGGATCCCTGATGTCCTCGTATTGGGCGAAATCGACTTTCCCTAGCAGCCGCCGACCGAGCGTTCCCACATATCCTACATCCACCACAAAATGATGGGGCAATTCCCGCTGGATGTCGGCATTGAAATGGATGGAGTAGGGCGTACGCAGGCCGGGATCGACTCCAAATCCAAGTGAGGATTCGTTCGACGCTGGGACCGAGGGAAACGCGGCCGAAGTAGGGGGAGTGACAAACAGACTGAGCGCCGGCAGCCCAGTGCAGCCGGTCGCAAGGCTGCAAGAGCCGGCGAACCGCGGGGCGGGCGTGGGCGTCGCCGCTGTGCAACTGGAGCCGCCCAGGCAGAATGCCTGCGAGTTGTTGGTCAAGGTCGTTGCTGTGCCGGGCGACCCGCTCTGGTCGCTGGCGAGAGCGATGGGCTGGCCGATATTGTCATAGAAGATTCCAGCGCCCAAGCGGAGCGAGGACTTTCCGGCGCCGCCAAAGAGGAAATTGCCGATCCCAGAACCATAGCTGGGCGAATAAGCCAAGGACAAACGTGGCCCAAAATCCTTGTAATCCGGGTCGTACCACGATTGCTCGTGGTTGGCCTTTCCTGCAGGGACATATTCGAGGAGAGGTGACGCGGACGAGGGAATCCCTGCGTTCATGTTGTTAACTCTTTGTTTGAACCAGGTCATAATGTCAAACGACGGCGCGACCTCGAAACCATTGGTCTCCCACACTGGAGTCTCGTAGCCATAGCGCAGGCCGTAGGTCAAGGTGAGGTTCGAACGAATGCGCCAGGTATCTTGCAAGTATACTTCGAAGGAACGCTCGGCGAAGGTCCGGAAGTCGGGCGTCCCGGCCGGTTGGATGGCGCCCGTCGCTGGATTGCCAAAAAACGTCGCGGTCGTATCCGTGATGGGAGCGGTCAGCATCAGGAACGCGCGCGTTATGGCTGTGGGGTTGGACGGCGCAGGGAGCCCGTTCGCAGTAATTTGTTGCACGGGGTAGGCGCACCCGACGCAGAAACCGTCGTTGACAGCGTACGAGGGAAAAGAATTTGCTTCGTCGGTCCTGTGATTCGTGATGATGCGAAGCACGCCACCCATCTGGAGTGTGTGATTGCCAAGAGTTTTGCTCACGTCGTCGTTGATTTCGTGGACGGGAACGGCGTGAGCGGTGAGGCGCGCGCCGAAGTTCTGAACGTCGTCGAAATCCCGGACGTCAAACGAAGGACCGCTGGCACCAGAAAGTGCAATGCCCTCCCGAGTAAAACCGTAGCGGGCGGTATTGATGAGCGTCGGGCTGAGCTGACCCTGATATTGGACGGAGAAGCCCCGGCTGTTGTTCAACAAGTTCTGGGCTGCCGGCGCTCCGGGGAACTGGGCCCCTAGCAGATTGGTTCTGAGCCCTTCCATCGAGCCGCGCCAGAAAATAGAGTGATGGCCATCGGCAGTGAGGTTGTAATCGAAGCGGGCGATGTAGATGTTTTGGTAGGTAAGTTCAGGGGCATTGAACCTAAGCCCGATAAAGTTTGCAACCGAAGAACCACCACCATCGTCTCCTTGCGTCGGGTCGTTCCCGTGCGGAAATAGGTTCATGTAAGGGACCATGGCAGGGTTGACGCCGACCCCTGTTGGGTCCAACTGTTGCACGCTTGTGGGCTGACCTGGTTGGGGTGTTATCGGGATGCCGAAATAACCTGCGCCAAAAGGATGGGAGGTAGTTTGCCCCTGTACTGAACCGGCGGGACACTGCGAAGCCGTGGCGCACTGGTAGATCAGCACACCGTCGCGCAGCGAGTCTGACGGGACAATGCGGTTTTCAATAGCGCCGACCGCATCACGGCGCTCTTCGTTGTTCAGGAAGAAGAAAAGACGATCCTTCTTGATCGGACCGCCCAAAGCCCCACCGGGTTGTTGGCGCTGGAGTTTGGGCCTAGGGACGCCAGTCTGATTGTTGAACCAGGCGTTGGCGGACGTCCCCGTGGTGCGATAGTACCAATATACGGCACCGTGGAACTGATCCGAGCCACTCTTGGTCAACAATTGGACCTGGGCACCGCCCGTGAGGCCGTTCGTGGCGTTAGCGTTGGTAGTGGTAACGCGGAATTCCTGCACGGAGTCGAGGGTAACTGGCAGAGCAGACGTAAAGGCAGATTGGTTCTGCCAGTCATTGGAGTCCACGCCGTCGAGTGTGACATCGGCTTGATTGCCGCGGATGCCGTCGACGACTCCTTCGCGGGTATCCATAGTGGCGATCGATCCCATGTTCAGTTTGTCGGTGTCGGACAGGCCCGTAAAAACAACACCGGGTTGAAGGGTAAGCAAGTTGACGACGTTGCGCGCCAGGATAGGCAGATCCTTTACTTCTTGCTCGTTAAAAGTGTTGCCGACGGTGGCGTCCTGAGTGTTGATCGTAGGAGCGGCTGCCGATTCCACGACTACCTGCTGCGACATCGCACCAAGTTCGAGCCGAGCATCCAGTAGGGTCGGCGTCGCAACGAGAACACTTACTTTCGCCTGAATGAATGTCTTGAAGCCTTCCTTCTCAATTTCGACTTTGTAGTTGCTCGGGGCGAGCTGGGTAAAACTGTAGCTGCCATTCTTGTCGGTGGTCGTCGCGTGTGTGGCGGAAGAAGAAAGATCAGTGGCGGTGACTCTGGCACCGCTGACCGCAGCACCGGTAGGATCGGTGACGGTTCCTCCCAAGCTGCCCACGTCTTGGCCGCGAGCGGACCGAATACTGACGAAGCCAAGGACAACCAGCGCGAAAGCGCAGAAACCAGCTAGGCGCAAAAAGCCGGCGAAATACTTCACGGCACACCTCCCAGGAGTCGCCCCTAATCTAATAAGGTGGGTAGAAGTGCGGAATGGTCATTGGCGAAACCGACCCGCTGGACGCATGCTCCCCCGAGCATTCGCCAAAAAGCGCAGACACCCCACAACACACCCACTCTCTGGGAGCTATATAATCCCGGATTCAGACAATGTCAACCACAGATGATTTGAATAAATAATCTGAATGTGCTGGTTTCGTCCCGAGTTTCGGATACGAGCCGAATCAGGCGACTTCGTCTATGCGGCGACCGATATTGGGATTTGCGGGTTCAAGGCTTAGGGTGACTGATGTGGCTGCCCAAAAAAGTGAGCGGCCGGTGGGGGTGCCGGCCGCTCGTGGGCATGGGGGTGATGGAGGTGCAGACATTCGAGGCGGCGTTTCCGCGCCCCGAATACTTAGTCATGATGCCTGCGGTCTGCGGCAGCGTCGATAGGCCAAAGGGTTCAATTCGTCCCGGTACGAACGTACCCCACTGAGAATTCGAGGTTTGTTCGCCGCAGGTCTCGGGTGGCGAGTTGACCGGGTGTTCCGCGGCTTCGCTGCTCTCACCCTGGCGAAGGTGGAAAAGTTGAACCGAGGGCGGCGCGGTGATAGGCTCCGTCGAGGATTTCACAATGCGTTTCCGGGACGCATCGAAAAACCAAACGCTGACCCGACGCTGATCCTACGCTGCCATCGTGGGCGCTACCGGCACAAAACTCGATCGTAAAGCCATCGTCGAGGGGCAAGCTCTTGCGACGGTGCGCCAGCTCCTTGCGGAGCTGGGGAACTCACGGGGACTGGAAGACCTCTGCGCCCGCGGCGCCTCAGCGCACCTCGAGCGCGAACTGGGACTCGGCAGCCTTGAGCGCGTCGAGCTGATGTTGCGCCTGGGCAAGGCCTGCGGCGTTCGGATGCCCGAGCGCGTCGTTGCCGAAGCAAATTCAGTGGAGGACCTGGTCGAGGCCATTCTCCGCGAAGACGTCGATGAAAACGAGTTGTCGACGGCCGCTCGCGATGCTGCCTTTGCGAACTCTCCCGTCCGAGGGGGTTCCACCAAGCTCAGGCCGGAGCTCGAACGGCAAATTCGAGCCGCCGAATCACTGACGGAGATCATCCGTCTTCGCGGGCTCGGCGAGCCGGGACGCGCGCATATTCACCTCTACGAAGAGAACGACGCGCTGCGGACGATTACGTTCGGCGAGCTCTACGAGCGCGCCTCGGAGGCTGCCGCGGAGCTTTCGCGGCGCGGACTCGAACCGGGGCAAACCGTCGCGATCATGCTGCCAACATGCGCGGAATTCTTCTCGACGTTCGCCGGCATCCTTCTGGCGGGGGGCATTCCGGTTCCGATCTATCCGCCGTTCCGCGCCGACCGCATCGCCGAATATGCCACGCGGCAATCGAACATCCTCAAAAACGCCGAGGCCCGATTTCTGGTGACTTGGCGGCAGGCCGAAGGACTTGCCCGATTGCTGCAGCCGCGCGTTCCAACTCTGCGGGAGGTGCTCAACGCGGAGAAGCTGTGCGCGACGCCAACCGTTCCGGAGAACGCGAGTAAAGAATGGCGGCCGGTGGAGAACCTCTCTCACAATGCCCGGGGCGAAGACATTGCGTTTCTGCAATACACGTCGGGCTCAACGGGCGATCCGAAGGGCGTCACTCTGACGCACGCGAACCTGCTGGCGAACATCGGATCGATTACCTCAGGGATCGACCTGCGGCCCGAGGACGTCGCGGTGAGCTGGCTGCCGCTCTACCACGATATGGGACTGATTGGCGCGTGGTTTGTGCCTTTGTTCACGGGAATTCCGCTGGTGGTGATGTCGCCGGTGGCCTTCCTGAGCGGGCCCGCGCGCTGGCTCCGGGCGATTCATCACCATCGGGGGACGATCAGCCCTGCGCCGAATTTCGCATTTGAGCTTTGTGTGCGCAAAATCGCCGACGAGGATCTGAAGGGTCTGGATCTGAGTTCGTGGCGCGCTGCGTTGAACGGAGCGGAGCCGGTGCAAGCAGCTACGATCGAACGGTTTGTGGCGCGCTTCGCGCCCTACGGATTCGATCGTGGGGCGCTGCTCGGCGTGTATGGCCTGGCGGAGGGATCTCTTGCGGTATCGGCGCCCAAGCCGGGATCTGGAAGCAGAGTCGATCGCATCGACCGGGCGACTTTTGAATCATCGGGCCGCGCGATGGCCGCAAGCGCAAACGATTCGGCGCCGCTGGAATTCGTCGGCGCGGGGAGGCCGCTCCGGGACGTGGAGTGCCGCATTGTGACCCGGGAAGGCCGCGACGCCGACGAACGCGTCGAAGGCGAGCTGTGGTTTCGCGGGCCTGCCGCGACGTGCGGATACTATCGAAATCCCAGCGCGACGCGCGACCTGATGCGCGAAGGCGGCTGGCTCAATTCAGGTGACCGCGCGTACTGGGCTGACGGCGAGCTTTTCATCACCGGGCGCGCGAAAGACGTGATCATCAAGGGTGGCCGCAATCTTTATCCGCATGAGATCGAGGAGATCGCGGGACAAGTGGCCGGAGTGCGCGCGGGCTGCGTGGTCGCGTTTGGTGCACCCGACGCGCGAAGCGGCACGGAAAGACTCGTCGTGACGGCCGAGATACGCAACGCCGCCGATTCAAAACGCATCGCCGCCGACATTTCGCGGGCGGTCCAGGAGGGGATGGGATTGCCGCCTGACGTAGTGGAAATACTTCCGCCGCAATCGATTCCCAAGACATCCAGCGGCAAACTGCGCCGCAGCGAAACGCGGCGACTGTATCTGGAGGGAAGGCTCGGGAAGAAACGAGAAGCGCCCTGGGTGCAAATAGCGAAGCTGGCTGTCGGCGGCGCAGCTCCCCAAACGTGGGCTTTGGCCGCTCGCGGCGCGCGGGTCGCGGCCCAACGCATTTATGGCGCATACGCGCTCACGGCCACGGCAGCGGTGGTTGCGCCGCTATGGGCGGCCGTCTCGCTCACACGCGACCCACGCCGAGCCTCGCGATTGATCCATTTTGCTGCCCGGGCAATTCTATGGTCTACGGGCATTCGCGTGGAGATTGAAGGAACCGAGACGCTGGCTGAGCTATCGGCACCGAGTCCTCGGTCAGGTCCGTGGATCTTCGCGCCCAACCACTCGAGCTATGCAGATACGGTGGCGATGATGGCGCTGCTGCCGCCAGGTGTTCGGTTTGTCGCAAAGGGCGAGGTGGTGAGTATGCCGCTGTTCGGAACAATGGCTCGCCGAAGCGGTCAGTTCATGTTCAACCGGAGCGACCCGAATGCGAGGGTTCGGCAGGCGGAGGACGTAAAGGCGGCGCTCGAACGGGGCGAATCCGTCGCAATCTATCCCGAAGGAACGTTCACGCCGATCACCGGCATTCGGCCATTCCAGTTGGGCGCTTTCAAAGCTGCCGTCGATGCGCAGCGGCCGATCTGCCCTGTGGCCATTCGCGGCACGCGCCAAATTCTCCGCGACAAGACGCACCTGCCGAAGCCGGGGCGCCTGACGGTGACTTTCGGGCCGCTCGTGGTGCCCAATCCGAGCGCGGGAAACGACTGGCACGAAATCGTGCGTCTGCGCGACGAAACCCGCGAGATCATTTCCCGAAATTCCGGCGAGCCGCTTCTTTAGTAGCTCGTTTTAAGACTCCGCTACGCGACTGCGAGATTCAAGACTTGTTCGTCCGCCGCTGCTCAGTGATCACCTAGTACAAAAGTGACGGTGATGTATGTTTCGACCTCGACCGGAACGCCGCTGAGCAGCGTCGGGCGATAGCGCCATTGCTCCACGGCTTGGCGCGCGGCGCGCGCAAGAATTTCGCTACCGCTTAGAACCTCGAGATGCTGAACGGAGCCGTCGGTGGCGATGACTGCGCGCAGTCGCACGGTTCCCGAAAGGCGCATGTTTCGCGCAATCATCGGGTAGATCGGCTCGACGCGGTGAATGAGCGCCCCTTCCATAACGCCTTCACTGACCTTTTGTCGTATCGGCCGGATTGATTCCGGCTCGCGGGGCGGCGCGATATGAGGTCCGTTCTCGCCGCCTCCCGGAACGTAGGGGCCGATTCCGGCTGGCCCTGGCCCCTGGTCGGAACCAGCCGGGCCAGCATCGACATCCGGGGCGTCTTCAGCGGTGGGCCTTTGCCACCGATTCGATTCTTGATGCAGCGGGAAAGTGAATCTGGGTGTTATTTGAGTGACTCGGTCGTCGTGCGATCGGGGCGGCTGATGCTCTTGCGAAACTCTCCTCGGGCCCGCGCCGCCATGGTATGGCGGGACGGGCGTCATGATATAGCCGCGCGGAAGGACGCCAGGGGTAATCAGCGGCCAAAGCAACATGGCAGTGAAACACACAGCTTCGAGGAAAACTGAAATCACCAGGGCCTTCCGCCGCAGCCATCGCGCTCGAGAGATGGCTTCGGGGTCGCTATCGACCATGCATTGAGATAGATTCCCCAGACCGCTCATAGACACACTCCTCCTGTCGAATTTGCGTGCGAAAAAAGAGAATCAGGAACGGGTCGGCGGTTTACATCCGCCAACCCGTTTGCTACTGGGGAGGTCGCGATCCCTTCATTGTGATAGACACCACGCCAGGCGGCCGGTTCCCCAAATCCAGCGCAAAACGGACCTGGGCGCATTGCCATGGCAATCCATCCTGGGTTGGCTGTTTGCAACTGATTTGACAACAATGGTTTAGAGTTTTGGGCAACGAGGTTGCACCTTAGAAGCGAGCGGGTGCGTCTAAGGAATGTGCAGAAATGCCAAGAGAGGTCTTAGGGTAGAAATCATGAGCAAAAATTCGATTGAAACTATCGGAGTACGGTACACGGGGTGGGCCGCGCTAAACCGCGATCCGCTGGACGACCGCGTGGAGTACACGTGCCCTCATTGCGGCTCCAGGGGAGCCAAGGCAGCTCGGCGGCCGCGCGCGGCGTATCACTTCACGGACGGGTTCGTTCAGGACTTGCAAGGCGAGATGACGGCGTGCCGCGCGTGCAAACAGTCACTCCGGCTCTCGCCGGTTGTGCTGGTCCATGACAAGCACGAGAAGCTGCGGTTTGACGCGGTCTTTACGCCGGATCTCGAAGTATCTAAAAACTAGCCCCCCGAGATCTGGCGTAATATTTTCAGAGTTGGGCGGAAAAGCTGCGCCTTCACTTACCTTCCGCGGCGCAAACCAAAGGGCGAGGAGACTTGCTCCTTTGCCAGATTTAGTCAACAATGCCCCGGTCCGAGAATCGGAATCCTGCAGCCGTACAACTGAAACCCCAAAAGAGGCGGCGCCGCGCGATCTAGATCATCCACTTTGAAATAAATGAGTTTGGAAGATTACCGCGCCGCGCTTGCAACAGGCAGGAGGTACCCCTCGCGATGAGCAACATCGTTGACCCAAAGACGATTGGCGGCGCACGGGATGCGGTCTCGAGGCGCGACTTCCTCAAGGGGGTCATTGCGAGCGGCGCGGCAATCTCCTCAGCCGGCTATCTGTTCCGCGCGTCTACTCTGCTGGGCCAGACTACGGGCGGCACGGGAGAACGACTCCTCACACTCAACGTCAACGGGCAGCAGCGCCGTGTCGACGTCATGAAGCAAGAAACCCTCGCCTGGACTTTGCGCCATAAGCTCGGGCTTACGGGCACGAAGCTGGGTTGCGACCGAGCGGAATGCGGTTCTTGCACCGTGCTGATCGACGGCGTGCCGCACTATTCCTGCTCGGTGCTGACACACACGGTGCGCGATCGGAAAGTGCTGACCATCGAAGGACTCGCAAGCTCCGACGGCACGCTGCACCCAGTTCAGCAGGGCGTCGTCGATGAACAAGGCTTCCAGTGCGCCTTCTGCATGCCGGGTTTCATTATGACGGCCGTGGCCTTCCTGAAGACGAATCCAAATCCCACTCGGAGCGAACTGGCGCAGGGCCTTTCGGGGAATCTGTGCCGGTGCCAGGACTACGACAAGATACTGACCTCCATGATGCGCGGCGCAGAGAACATGAGGAGGGCAAGCCATGCCTAAGGGAGATCCTGGATCTGTCGAAACGACTCCGCGTGTGTACGGCGTTGGACACAAATTGATCGGCAAAGATTACGTAACTGCCGATCTCTACGCGAAAGTTACGGGGCAGGCAAAGTACGCCGAGGACTATAACGCCGAAGGAATGCTGTTTTGCAAGTTGCTGCTGAGCCCCTTGCCGCACGCGCGCGTGAAACACCTCGACATCCGCGAGGCGCTCGCAGTGCCCGGCGTGAGAGCCATTCTCACGGCCGACGAACTTCCCCCTCCGGCCGATAGCCTAACAGACAATGGCACAGTAATTCGGGCCAACCCCAAGAGCGAGCGGGCGCTCACGATGGAACCGCTCTACCAAGGCGAGCCGATTCTCGCTGTGGCCGCGGTGGATGAACTCACTGCCGCTGAAGCGATTGAAAAAATTCGAATCGACTTCGAGCTGCTGCCCTTCGTCATTGATCCGCTCGATACCTTGCGTCCGGGTGGACCCAACCCGAGAACCGACGGAAACATCTGGGTACAGTCTCGGACGCCCCCGGCCGTCGCGGGAGCTCCGCCACAGGGCCCGCCACCTCCCATGATCGGAGCGCTCAAGTGGACCGAGGCGGAGTTCGCTGACGCGAAGTACGGGCGCCTGCCGATGGGTAAGACGCCTGATGAATGGTCGTACGGCGACATCGACGCGGGATTCAAGAATGCGGCGCTGGTGCTCGATGAAACGTTTGTGACGCCGGACACGAGTCATCAGCCGCTTGAGACGCGCAGTGCCCTGGCTTACTGGCAGAACGGAAAAGTCTACGTTCACACCGGCACGCAGAGCACCGCGCAAACCGTTCCTGCTATTGCAAGGTGGCTGAACATCGACGTGAGCAACGTTGTGCTGATCAGCGAATACACCGGAGGCGGCTTCGGCAGCAAGGTGACGGCGGGCATTTCGCTGATTATTCCGGCGCTGTTATCGAAGAAGGCCAATGCGCCGGTGATGATGCGGATCAGCCGCGAGGAGGAGACGTTCATTGGCCGTGCGCGGCCGAGCCTGCTAGGGCGGGTGAAAGTGGGCTTTTCCAAGGAGGGGCGGATCATCGCGCTCGACATGTTCGTTATCTCGAACAACGGTCCCTATGACGCTAACGGCGATGTCCCGTCATCAGGCCGCATCGTTTCTCTTTTGTATCAACCGGAAGCGATGCGCTGGCGCGGAGTCACGATACTGACGAATACGCCCCCCAGAAGTGCGCAGAGCTCGCCTGGCGGCCTGCAGGGCATCGTCATCATGGAACCGGTCATCGCGAAAGCTGCGCGCAAGCTCGGGCTCGACCAAGTCACCGCGCGCCGAATCAATTGCCCGGAGGGCAAGGCACCGTTCGGGCCGGAGGTAAAAGGCAAGCGACCTTATGCGACGAGCGCGTTCCTAAAGGAAGCGCTCGACCGAGGGGCGGAACAGTTCAAATGGAGCGAGCGCGTCGCACGCACCCCGAAGCGGATCGGCACGAAGGTGCGTGGAGTGGGCGTGGCGCTGAGTTGTTACGTCGGTGGCACGACCGGCTTCGATGGGATCCTGGTCATCACGCCAGATGGCCGCGTGAACTTCCAGTCCGGAATCGGCAACCTGGGAACGGAATCGGTGATCGACGTGCATCGCGCGGGAGCCGAAGTTCTCGGCGTGCCCTGGGAGAAGTGCGACATCACATGGGGCGACTCGTCGAAGAATCTTCCGTTCACCTGCGTTTCCGGTGGCAGCCAAACAACCCACGCGATGACACGCGCCGCCTACGCGACCGCGATGGATGCCCGACAAAAACTCAAGGAGATTGCGGCCAAGAAGCTCGGCGGCAAGCCAGACAATTACGATGTCGCGAACGAGCGGGTGTTTCGCAAGGGCGGCGGCGCCGGCATGACTCTGGGGCAGGCCGCGAAGTACGCGATTCAACTCGGCGGCGTCTACGATGGCCACGAAGTATCCGCCGACCTTAACAAGCGGACTAAGGCGTCGGCGGCAGCGCTCGCGGGTCAGGGTCTTTTGGCGGCCGCGAAGGACAATTACCCTCGCGATGGCGCGACGTTTTCCTACGTTGCGAGCTTTGCCGAGGTCGAAGTGGACGTGGAAACCGGCAAGTACGACATCGTCGATTTCCTCGCCTACGCCGATGTGGGCTCGGTAATTCATCCGCGTGCGCTGGGCGGCCAGGTGCTGGGCCGGTCGGTTCTGGGCATTGGGCACGCGATTGGGCAGAAGTGGGTTTACGACCCTTACTACGGCGCAATGCTTACAAGGCGCTTTTACCAGAGCAAGCCGCCGACAATTTTGGACGTGCCCGTCGACATGCAATGGGCGGCGCTCGATATTCCTGATCCGGAAACGCCGGTCGGCGCGCGCGGTGTGGGCGAGCCGCCCGTCGGAGGCGGGTGCGCCTCGATCTTGAACGCTCTTTCCGATGCGCTGGGAGACGAGATCTTCCAGCGTGCTCCAGTCAACGCGGACACTATTCTCACGTCCCTCGAAGCGGGACGTCCCATGCAACATCCACTAAGGGCGCACATTTAGCGGAGACGTAATAGGAGAGGCCATGGCTGTGATTCGAGACGTCATGCCTGCTTTCGAGCTGGTTCAGCCGAATTCAATTGCGGACGCGCAAAAGGTGCTCGAGCAGCAGGGCGAGGACGGCTGGGTGCTGGCCGGAGGCATGGATAGCTTCGACTGGCTCAAGGACCGCATCAAGAAGCCGAAGGTTGTGGTCGATCTGAGTGGGGTCTCGGAACTCAAAGGAGTTCGCACTACAGCCGACGGCATCGAGATCGGCGCGATGACTACGCTCACGGAAGTGGTCGAGCATCCCGTCATCAGAGAGAAGTATAAACTGCTGGCCGACAGCGCGGAATTGGTGGCGTCGCCGCAGATCCGCAACCAGGGCACGCTTGGCGGCAACGTGTCGCAGGACGCGCGTTGCTGGTATTACAGGGCTGGATGGCCCTGTTACCGCGCCGGAGGGAATATCTGCTACGCCGACACGCCGGAGGGCCGTAACAGGGAGCATGCGATTCTGCAGGCGGACCGCTGCGTGGCGGTGAATCCTTCTGATTCTGCTCCCGCGCTGATTGCGCTCGATGCCAAATTCGTTATTCGCACCTCCAAGAGTGAGCGCGTGGTGGACGCCGAGGATTATTTTATCGGCCCTGAAGTGGATATCACGCGACTGCACATTTTGAAGCCCGGTGACCTGCTGACGGCCATTCGAATTCCGTCTACATGGGCCGGTGCGAAATTCTATTTTGAAAAAATCCGGGACCGAAACGTGTGGGACTTTCCGCTGCTCAACGTGGCTTCAGCGATGGTGGTGTCAAATGGTAACATCGACCGAATCCGTATTGCTGTGAATGGTGCCGCCGCTCGCCCTCTGCGCCTGAAGCTTGTCGAAGATGCGGTCCAGGGAAAACCGCCGAATGCAGCAACCGGAGAAATGGCGGGGAAACTGGCAGTGCAGGGCGCTGTCCCTTTGCAGTTCAACGCCTATAAGATCCCGCTGATGAGAAACCTGGTAAAGCGCACCATCGGAGGCGTGGAGGAGGCAAAGTGGACCCCCTACAATGGGCAATAGATCCGTGGGGGAAAACTGTCCCAATCCACATTGCGTGGTTCCTGATATGGGTGGCGGCTATTGCAGGATTGCTCTTCGTCATCGTCCACGCGATTTACGTGCGGTATTTCGCGAAGCCCAGGGAGTTCGAGCCTGAAGCTGCTCCCGTAATCCTCGCCAAGATCCCCGAAAAGGTGCCGCGGCACTCACTCACCGCCCGAGCATTTCACTGGATCATGGCGGCCTCCATGTTCACGCTGTTGTTTACCGCTTTCCTTCCGAGAGTAGGCGTTCAGTTTGATTGGGTTACATATCATTGGATCGCCGGAACTGTCTTGACAGCCTCCGTGATATTCCACATCTTCCACGCTTCGTTCTTTTTGGACTTCTGGTCAATCTGGCCCGACAGAATTGACGTGCGCGATGCGCGGAGAAGAATCCTGCGGTTCATGGGGAAGCCCGCGCCGCCGCCGGAGAGGTTTGCGAAGTATCCGCTCGAAAACAAGCTCTACCATGGCGCTATCATCGTGGCCGGTCTGTCTGCAATCGTGACCGGCGTGTTCATGATGTTTCGCGTGCGCACGATCTTTTTTCCTCGCAATCCGTATCTATTCAGCGACATGACCTGGGGAATGATGTACGTGCTGCACGGTCTCGCGGGCGTCGGACTGATCGCGTTGATCATGATGCATGTCTACTTTGGCCTGCGGCCGGAGAAGCGCCCGATCACGAAGTCGATGATCTTCGGCTGGATGAGCCGAGATTTTTATCTGGAGGAACACGATCCAGCGCGTTGGCCGGTCGAAGCCGCCGCGTCGCCTTCGAGATCCCGGGAAACGAAGACCGAGGGGTTGCCAGATGTTGGCTGATATCTCAGAACGGTGCGACACGATCGAAGAATCCTACGAGTTCATGCTGGCTTATGCGGCGCAAGGGCTTCCCAGTGACGAGGGCAGCCATTCAGGCAGACAAATCCGCGACTACCTGGGACGAGCCGTAACGGCGATTTCTGGTCTGGCCGAAGGCTGTGCGACGACGGTGAAGCAAGAACACCTCGAGTCGGCCGAACGCTACAAGGCATTCTTCGAAGTGCTCGACCGCGACGCGCGCGACTCTCTGGCCGCCATTGGGCTGGTCCTCGCGCAGCCTTCCATCAGCTCTCAATTGATCGACAACCTGAACGCTTCGATTCATCTCCGTGCGCTACTCACGGATTTGTTTCTCGTCAGCGAGATCGTAAGGACGCAATCTGCCCGGGCGAAGCCACTCGCTTCGACCTAGTACGTGACCGTTGAAATGGATTCTCGAGCTTGGACATGCGCTGCGGGAGAATCCAGATTTAGAGTCTCCCACTTCGGTTGCGAGTTCAGCGATAGCCGTCGCGAGACCGGCAACGGGCGTATAGTTTATCGAGTTCACGCCGTTCGTGCTGGGCCTGGCGGCTCCGGTAACCGTGGCGCTCGATTGCGCGATCCAGTTCGCGTTGTTCGTGTGCGATCTTGCGATCGCAGCCGCGGTCCCAATCCGCGGCCTTGGCTGCGCCTGCACCGCCGACCAAGACAAATCCGCCCAGCGCGATTGCAAGTAGCTTCGCTCTCGTGAACATAAATGCCTCCTCTTTAAGAGTCGGGCAATAACATGAAGCCCGCTGGGTGGCTCCGCCTTCATCGCTGCCTAAATAAGGGACGTGCCAAGGCCTGCCGTGGTTGCCTTGCGCGGTGGTTGTGAGCGAGTGACCTGCGCGGAAGTTAGTCTTCGTCCGCTACTAAGTGGTACTTTTCCATGTCGGCGCGGACGCGGTCGAAGGCCTCGTCCACCGTGTCAGCAAACTCGAGCAGCTTGTACTCGCGAGCGTTGATGGTTCCGCTGCGGACCATGTGCTTCCAATTCAGGATCTTGTCCCAATATTTTCGGCCGTAAATGAGAATGAGGTGATGCGAGGAGAGTTTCCCTGTCTGCATCAGCGTGAGCATTTCCCAGAGCTCGTCCATCGTGCCGAAACCACCAGGGAAAACGATCAGCGCTTTGGCCATCTGTGCGAACCATAGCTTGCGCATGAAGAAATAGTGAAAGCAGAAATTGAGCTCGGGACTGATGTACGGATTCGGGCGCTGCTCGTGCGGCAGCTGAATACTAAGGCCGATCGAGGAGCCGCCCGCTTCGGCCGCTCCGCGGTTCGCCGCTTCCATGATTCCGGGGCCGCCGCCCGAGCAAATGACGAACCGCTTCGGGTCGGTGCCGAGCGTCATGGCCCACTGCGTGATCCGCTTGGAAAGGGCGCGCGCCTCTTCGTAGTAGCGCGACATTCCTAAATCGGAGCGTGCGGCACTGATCTTTTCCCGCCACTGGCCGTTCCGCCGGCCGCGCGAACTGTGCTGAACTTCATGGAGATGATCGAGCGCTCGATCGCGTGAAGGAATTCTTGCCGAACCGAACATCACGATTGTGTCGGCCACCTTCTCCTTTCGCAGACGCGCCAGAGGATCGAGATACTCGGCGATGATCCGAAGCGGACGCGCTCCCAGGCTCTCCATGAACTTCTTGTCTTGATAGGCCAGCTTCGGCATGGGCAAATGCCCCGAACGTCTCATGCTCTCCCCCTCAAAAAGTGGCGAACGAACATTCTATTACCTTTCGCGTCCGGTCGCGGCAAGGGCGTGAGACATGTCCTCACAATGCATACTGGCAACGCTCGAGGCTTCTCCCGAGGCGAGCGTTCAAAGCAACGGGCCTCGCTCGCAGGGAATCGTAATAGAGTGAAGCCAATGAAACGCCGGAGATCAACGCTCAATGTGGCGTGCCTCGTCGGGTTCGCGATCGCCTGCACGGCTCTCGCCACCCCTTCCTGGGGACAAGGGGCCCCCGCAGGCCCGCTCCGTCCCAAGCCGGGGGGTCAGCCGGAGAAGGAACCTGCGGCCGAGCAGCAAAAGCGCGCGATTCGCGCGCGCGTGAACGTAGTGACTACTCCCGTGACGGTGGTCGATCCGCGCACGGGCGAGATGGTCCTGGATTTGACGCAGGACAAATTCCATGTGTACGACAACGGCGCCGAGCAGAAGATCAACCACTTCGATCTGGGGGGCGATCCGCTGTCGATTGTGCTCGTAGCCGAAACGAGCTCGCACGTCCAAGCGATGCTGCCCGCAATCCGCAAGTCAGGAATCGTATTCACCGAGACCGTGATGGGCCAGACCTCCGAAGCTGCCGTCCTCGGCTACGATGATACGGTAGACCTGCTCCAGAGCTTCACCTCGGACGTTGAGACCGTGCAGAGCACGATCGAGCGCCTGGCTGTAGGATCGTCGGGCATGCTTCTGTATGACGCGATGTCTCGCGGGATCGAGCTTCTCGAGCAACGACCTGCAGTGCGGCGACGCGTCATGGTGGTTGTGGGAGAGGCGCAGGATTCAGGAAGTGAGAGCAAGCTTGGACATGTCTTGCGGCATGCGCAACTGGCGAACGTCACAATCTATTCGATCGGACTGAGCACCACCGCAGCCGATCTGCGCCAGCCAGCCGGGCAATATCAGCCGCCGCAACTCGGGCCTCCCGGAACGTATCCTGTGCCGACACCGAACGGAAAGCCGCCGACGCCGGAACTGGAGCAGCAGGTGCAAGGGAACATGGATTTGGGAGCGTTGTTGATCTGGCTGGTGAAAACGGGCAAGAACGCGATTGGCCCGAATTCACTGGAGATTGCCAGCAAGGCGACGGGCGGGCTGCACGTGAATACGATGCGCGACCGTTCGATCGAAAAAGCGATGGACGAAATCGGTGGCGAGCTTCATGCGCAGTACACGCTGGGATACCGCCCGCCGGGCGATGAGCCGTCCGGGTATCACGAAATCAAAGTGACGGTCGACAAGCCCGGAGTGGATGTGCGCACCCGCCCCGGCTACTACATCCCTCCGCCGGAATCGTAACCCCGCTCTGGTCAATTTCCTGTCCATCAACCGGCTCCCTTTACTTCTTCTCCGGCTCGGGCGCGGCGGCGGTTTCTTCTTCCAGGATTGCGGCCGCGGCGGCGATGCGGTCGCCTTCTTCGAGGCGCAGCAGGCGGACGCCCTGCGTGGAGCGGCCCGCTTCGCGAATCTCACCGGAGTGAACGCGGATTACTTTGCCCTGGTGCGTGATGATCATCACGTCGGAATCTTCCCGGACTTGTACGGCCGCGACGACCGGGCCGTTGCGATCGGTGGATTTCAAGTTGATTACGCCTTTGCCGCCGCGCGACGTGACGCGATATTCCGCAAGCGGCGTGCGCTTGCCGTAGCCCTTTTCGGCGACGGTGAGCATCAACGACGTGATCGATTCGCGGATGTGGTCGCTCTCAAGTTCTTCGAGGTTGCGCGTTTCTTTCTTGAACTCCTTCGCGATGATTCCGAAGTCGGGCTGCACTGCTTCCATGCTGACGACGTAGTCGCCCTTCGCAAGGTCCATGCCATTCACGCCGCCGGCGGCGCGGCCCATGGAGCGAACTTCCGTCTCGCGGAAGAGGATCGCCTGGCCGTCGTGGCTCGCGAGGAAAATCATCTGCGTGCCGTCGGTGAGTTTTGCGCCGATCAGCTCGTCGCCCGCGTCGAGGTTGATGGCGATGATGCCGGAGGGGCGCGGGTTGGAAAATTCGGCGATGGCGGTTTTCTTTACGGTGCCGCTCTTCGTCGCGAGGAAAACGTAGCGGCTCTGTTCTTCCAGATTGCGCGCGGCGACGACCGCGGTGAGCTTTTCGCCTTCCTGGAAACGGACGATGTTGTTGATAGCTTTGCCGCGCGTGGCTGCGGCGGCTTCCGGAATTTCGTACACCTTCAGCCAGTAGACGCGGCCCTTCGACGTGAAAAGCAAAATGTAGCTGTGCGCCGAAGCGGTAAAAAAGTGCTCGACGAAATCGTCGTCGCGCGTTTTGGCACCAATGCGGCCTTTGCCGCCGCGCGATTGGTGCCGGTAGGTTTCCACAGAAGTGCGCTTGATGTAGCCGGCATGGCTGACGGTGATGGCCATCTCTTCGTCTTTGATCAAGTCTTCGAGCTGGATCTCCTCGACGCGGTCGACGATCTGCGTGCGGCGATCGTCTCCGTAGGTTTTGAGGACTTCGCGCAGCTCGGCGACGATCACGGCCTTCAGTTTCTTTTCGCTCGAGAGGATTTCCGTGAGCTCGGCGATGCGCTCGCGGATCTGGGCGAGTTCCTTGAGGATTTCATCGACGGAAAGCTGCGTGAGGCGGTGGAGTTGCAGCTCGAGGATGGCGTCGATCTGAATGTAACTGAGGCCGAGCCCTTCGCCCGAACCTGCGGCCGTGATGGAGTACTTCTTGACGTCGAGTTTGACGCCGCGAATGGCGGTTTCCTTGCCGCCGACCAAAACGCGAACCGTCTTGTTTTCGAAGAAGTCGTGCAAATTCTCGCGCGCATTCGCGCGGCTGGCCGACCCGCGGATAATCTTGATCACGTCATCGATGTTGTCGAGCGCGATGCGGTAGCCGAGCAGGATGTGCTCGCGCTCGCGGGCCTTGCGAAGCTCGTACTGCGTGCGGCGGCGAACCACGTCGATGCGGTGTTCCAGAAACAGATGAAGGAGCTGCAGCAGGCCGAGTTCGCGCGGCTGGCCGGCAACGATGGCGAGCAGAATCATGCCGAACGATTCCTGCATCTGCGTCATCTTGAAAAGCTTGTTGAGGATGATTTCAGGCTCTTCGTCGCGCTTCACCTCGATGACGATGCGCATGCCGTCGCGGTCGCTTTCATCGCGAATGTCCGATATGCCTTCAATCTTCTTGTTCTGGATCAGCTCGGCAATGTGCCCGATCAGCCGCGACTTGTTCACCTGATACGGCAATTCGGTGACTACGATGTCCTGGCGGTCTTTGCCGCGTTGTTCGATGGCGGCCTTCGCGCGGACCTGGAAGCTGCCGCGGCCGGTCTTGTAAGCCTGCTCGATTCCTTCGCGGCCGTAGATATAGCCGCCGGTGGGAAAATCGGGGCCGGGAACGATCTTCATCACCTGCTTGAGCGTGGTTTCCGGATTTTCGATCAGAAGGATCGCGGCTTCGACTGTTTCCTTCAGGTTGTGCGGCGGAATGTTGGTGGCCATGCCGACCGCGATGCCGGAGGAGCCGTTGACGAGCAGGTTCGGAATCTGAGTGGGAAGGACGACCGGCTCTTTTTCGCTCTCGTCAAAATTGGGAACGAAGTCGACGGTTTCCTTCTCGATGTCCGCGAGCATCTCCTCGGCAATTTTCGAAAGGCGCGCTTCGGTGTACCGCATCGCAGCCGGGGGGTCGCCATCGACCGAACCGAAGTTGCCCTGGCCGTCGACGAGGGGATAGCGCATGTTGAAATCCTGCGCGAGACGGACGAGGGCGTCGTAGACGGGCGAGTCGCCGTGCGGATGGAATTTGCCGAGGACTTCGCCGACGATCTTCGCGCACTTGCGGTAGGCCTTCGTCGAGGTGAGCCCGAGTTCGTACATGCCGAAGAGAATGCGCCGGTGGACGGGCTTGAGGCCGTCGCGCACGTCGGGCAGGGCGCGCCCGATGATTACGCTCATGGCGTAATCGAGGTACGACTTCTTCATTTCCGATTCGATATCGACCGGCGTCATTACCGACTGATTCTGTTCGTCCGCCATTTAGACCCCTTCGCTATAAGTTCGCCTGCCCCCAAATAGGGGGAGTACCCTACCGTATATTAGAACCTGTCCCGACTCTTTGTTTTCAACAACTTAAGTCGGCTTCTAATCCCGGTAAGTAGATCCGAAATTGGCTTCGTTTTCAGCTTACCAACCTCTTGTTCGTTCCCCGTTCCCTGTGCCACGATTCTCCTCGGGCGTAAGAAGCGCCATCGTAGTTCATAGCACAAAGGCGACGAACTGGCGGCGATTTTGCCGCGCTGCTTACAATGCGAAGCCGGCTGACTCACCGCTCGCATAACCCTAAGAGATGCTTCGCCGCGCCGCGCGCTCGACGACGAATGCCTTCACGGATTCGAAGGCCGATGCGTTGTTCGAGAAGCGCTGCGGCGCGAAATACTCCTCCAGTTCGTGAAGTAATGCGTCACGCTCGGCGTCGCTGGCGCACTCGAAGGCGACGCCCTGCTCGTTGTTCGGCGCGATAGTGGGCGTCGCGAGGAAGTCGGAACAGCTTAGCCCCCGCAGGCCCGGCAAAATCTTCCATGTGAGTTGATATTGCACGGGCTAAATGTCGAGGTTGACGACGTCGAGGGCGTTTTCCTCGATGAATTTGCGGCGCTCTTCGACGTTTTCGCCCATCAGCGTGGCGAAGATTTCTTCGGCGGCGACGGCGTCTTCGAGCCGCACCTTGAGCAACGTGCGCGTTTCGGCGTTCATCGTGGTGGCCCAGAGCTGCTCGGGATTCATTTCGCCGAGGCCCTTGAAACGCGTGATCGTGAATTCCTTCTTCGCGTCTTCGAGGACGTAGCTGAGCAATTGCGTCGCGCTTTCTTTCGTGGTTTTGTCGCCGTTGTGCGCGATAGTGAAGGGCGGCTTGTCGTTTTCCGCGATGGCCTGGCGCAGAATGCGCAGGCGTTTGTATTCGGGCGAGGCGGCGAGGGCCCAGTTGATGCGGCGCTCCCCGCCATTCTTCAGCACGAGTTCGTGCAGGCTGTGCTCTTCGTCAAACTCGAATTTCGCATCGAGATCGAGCTTCGCTTTCTCGATGGCCTTGACGAGGTCCTGCAGCTTCTTTTTATCGGCGAAGTCGGCTTTCTTCTCGAGTTCGCTATCGGCGAGGACTTCCACGAGCTTCGGGTCGCGCAGGCGGCGCGCCATCTTCGCCGACACCTGGTCGTATTCCTGAATGTTGAGCAGGAATTGCGTGAGGGCGCCGCCTTCGAGCGACTTGCCGTCCTTGCCCTTCACGACGTGCTCTTCGGTGGCGCGCTTCATCAGCTCGCGCGAGAATTCGCGCTCGTCGCGGATGTAACGGTCCATCTTGCCGCGCTTCACACGATAGAGCGGCGGCTGCGCGATGTAGATATTCTCTTTCTCGATCAGCGCGCGCATGTGGCGGAAGAAGAACGTGAGAAGCAGGGTGCGAATGTGGCTGCCGTCGACGTCCGCGTCGGTCATCAGAATCACTTTGTGGTAGCGGAGTTTCGAGGCGTCGAAATCGTCTTTGCCGATGCCGGTGCCAAGGGCGGTGATGATGGCGCGAATTTCCTCGTGGCCGAGCATTTTGTCGTAGCGCGCCTTCTCGACGTTCAGGATCTTGCCCTTGAGCGGCAGGATGGCCTGATAGCGGCGATCGCGTCCGCCTTTTGCGGAACCGCCGGCCGATTCGCCCTCGACGATAAACAACTCGCAGTGGGCCGGATCGCGTTCCTGGCAGTCGGCGAGTTTGCCGGGGAGGCCGCTTGAATCGAGCGCGGACTTGCGGCGCGTGAGCTCGCGGGCTTTGCGGGCCGCTTCGCGTGCGCGGGCAGCGTCAATGCATTTGCCGATGATGCGGCGTGCGATGGAGGAATGCTTATCGAAGTATTCGCCGAGACGTTCGTTGACCAGCGATTCGACGAGACCTTTGATATCGCTATTCAGCTTGCCTTTCGTCTGGCCTTCGAACTGGGGCTGTGGCAGCTTCACGGAAACGACGGCGACCAGGCCTTCGCGCACGTCGTCACCATTGATCGAAACCTCGTCCTTTTGCTCCTTGAGCATGCCGAGCGAGCTGGCGTAATAGTTGATCGTGCGCGTGAGAGCGGAGCGGAAGCCGGCGAGGTGCGAGCCGCCGTCGACCGTGTTGATCGTGTTCGCGAAGCAGAAAATGTTTTCGGCGTAGCTGTCGTTGTATTGCAGCGCGATTTCGATGTCCACCGTGCCGCGCTTGCCTTCCATGTAGATCGGTGAATCGTGGAGGGTCTGCTTGCCGCGGTTCAGATGCTTGACGAATTCGGAAATGCCTCCGGTGAATCGAAACTCGGTCTTCTTGCCGGAGCGCTCATCATCGAGCGTGATCTTCAGGCCTTTGTTCAAGAAGGCCAACTCGCGGAGGCGCTGCGCGAGCGTATCGAAGCTGTAGACGGTCTTATCGAAGATGGACGGATCGGCGTGGAAGGTCACTTTCGTGCCGGTTTTCTTCGTTTTGCCGGAGGCTTTGAGCTTCGTCGTGGGAACGCCTTTTTCGTAGGACTGCTCCCATACTTCGCCCTCGCGCCAGATTTCGAGGTCTAGCCAGTCGGAAAGTGCATTGACGACGGAGACGCCGACGCCGTGCAAGCCTCCGGAAACCTTGTAGGTGTCGCTGTCGAATTTTCCGCCGGCGTGCAGTACGGTCATGACGACCTCGGCGGCGGGCTTTTTCTCGGTGGCGTGCATGTCGACGGGGATGCCGCGGCCGTTGTCGATTACGGTGACGCTGTTGTCGTCGTGGACGGTGACGTTGATTTCGTCGCTGAAGCCGGCCATCGCTTCGTCGACTGAGTTGTCGACGACTTCCCAGACGAGGTGATGCAGTCCCAGATCACCGGTGGAGCCGATGTACATTGCGGGACGTTTGCGAACGGCTTCGATGCCGCCGAGGACTCTGATAGAGGTCGCGTCGTACTTGTGCCCACCGGGGCCCTTTGCGGCCGGAGTCTCTTTATCACCCATGAGTCGTACGTCTCCTCAGATGTTGTTCGGTCGTTTGCCGAAATTCGTTGACTGCTTTCAGGGAAGGCGTGTCGCGCGGAAGTGCTCGACGCTTGCCTTGCCCATTGGCCCCATTTCTCGAAGCTCTTGCCGAGCTGGGACTCGAAGGGTTTTTCAGCGCTCCATCCCGTCCGCACCATGCGGACGCGGCGGAGCCTTCTTTTCCCCCGTTGCGGGGGTTGCGCGGCGCTTTACTCGCTCCGCTTGCTCTGGCGCAGGCAAGCGCAAAAGGCGCGAGTTCAGTCCGTACAAAATGCCAAACAGGAGGAATCTGGAACGAATAAATTCTACTCAAGACTCATGGATTTCACAAGTGAAATCGGCCTGTTGGTTCGAGTTTATCGCGCTTATTTTCAATGATTTGCGGGTTGTTTTGCTGAGGATTAAACGGCGCCGAGGCGGTTGATCTGTGGCGGACAGAATTGTGCAACGTTTGGCGTCTCTTGCAAGGTAACAGTGCGGCCAAAAACTCAAATGCGCATGGGCATTACGACGTAGCGATAGCGGCTGGATTCGTCGCCGGTGGGGCGGAGCTGGCCTGCGGATTGATCGTCTTTCAACTCGAAACTGATTGGACCATCGGCGGCGGCGCCCAGAAAATCGAGCAGGTACTGCGCGTTGAACCCGATGGCGATGGGATCGCCCTTGAACTCCTTCTCGATGGTTTCTTTTGCTTCGCCGTATTCTGGACTGGAAGCGGAAATCTCGAGGCCTTCTTTCGCGAGCATGAACTTCACGGCGTGAGAGCGCTGGTCGGCAAGCTGCGAAACGCGGCGCAAGGCATCCTGCAATTCAGCGCGTTCGAGCACGACAGTCTTGTTCGCTTCGCGAGGCAGAACGGCTTCGTAGTTGGGGAATTGGCCGGTGAGTTTGCGCGATGTGAGCAGGCGTCCGCCAAACTGAAAGAATAGGTGGCTTTCATCCTGGGCAAAGTCGATGGCGCTGTCGTCGCCGGATTGCGCGGCTAGACGCTGAATTTCGGTCATCGCTTTTTTGGGGACAAGTACGCGCGTCTCAGCGGAGAAACCTTCGAACTTGTGATCCGTCTCGACCATCGCGAGGCGGTGACCGTCGGTGGCAACCATGGTGAGCGAGTTCGGCTTGAGCACCAGGAGCGCGCCGTTCAGTGTGTAGCGCGACTCCTCAAGCGAAATTGCGAAGGTTGTTTTCGAGATGACGTCGGCCAGGAGCTTGGCTGGAATTTTTACGAGTGCGTGCGGAAAGTTTGGTAGCGCCGGGAAATTCTCCTTCGACATTCCTACCAACTTGTAGTTTTTGCGGTCGCAAGTGATCTGGACCCAGTGATTCTCGAGAAGCTTGAACTTGATCTCTTCGTCCGGCAGTAAACGGACAAGGTCGAGAAGTTTTTTTGCGGGAATCGTGCCGGCACCTTCTTTTTTGACTTTGGCCTCGCAGGATGTGCGGATGCTGAGTTCGAGATCGGTGGCGGTGATCGTCAGCCGATTGCCTTTTGCTTCACACAAGAGATTCGAAAGGATCGGAATCGTCGTCTTGCGCTCGACGACGCCCTGCGTGAGATCGAGCTCCTCAAGCAGATCGAACTTCTTTACGCTGAATTCCATCTGGTGCAGCCCCTCGCTTTTTCTCTTCTGCGGTTACTGTAACAGCTTTTTCTATGATTGATGAATATAAGAAAACCGCCGTAGCCGCCGCAACTGTGAATCCTGCGGAAAACGGTCCAACTCTCATACCCTCTTCGTTTGCGGCCAAGCCGCTGCTGTGGAAGTTTTGTGCGCCACTGCGGAAAAAGCCGGCCGGGGATTGAGCCGCGAAAGTCTTCCACAACCTTTCACTAGCAGAAGGGCCCCCGGCCGGTCACCTACCTCCTAAACTCATCCGAATGAGTCGAGTAGCCTGTTGAGGGTTTTGTTGAAATCTTTGTCGACTTGGCGGAGTGCCTCTATTTTATGAATTGAATGGAGAACTGTTGTGTGGTGCTTGCCGCCGAATTGTTTCCCAATCTCGGGCAGCGAGGCAGAAGTAAGCTGCTTCACGAGGAACATGGCGACTTGTCGCGGGAAAGCAATCACGCGGGAGTTGCTCCGCACCTTCAAGTCTTGCGCGCGCAAACCGAAATGCTCTCCGACGGCGCGCTGAATCTGCTCGATGGTTACCTTCTTTTCCTGCGTCTCGATAATATTTTTCAGCACCTGCTGCGCGGTTTGAAGATTAATCTGGACGTCCGTAAGAGAGGCGTAGGCCATCAATCGAATGAGGGCACCTTCGAGTTCGCGGACGTTGGATTTAATGGAGCGAGCGATGTATTCAGCCACATCGTCAGGCAAATGGGCCCGCTCACTCTCCGCCTTTTTTTGGAGGATGGCGATCTTAGTTTCGAGATCGGGGGGTTGGATATCGGCGATCAGGCCCCATTCGAAGCGCGAGCGCAGCCGTTCCTCGATGGCCGATATTTCTTTCGGCGGGCAATCGGAAGAAATCACGATTTGCTTCTGTTGGTCATAGAGCGCGTTGAACGTGTGGAAGAACTCTTCCTGCGTCCGTTCGCGAGTGGCGATGAACTGGATATCGTCGACCATCAAGACATCCATGTTGCGGAAGCGATCCCGAAGTGCTGCCATCCGCTCGAACCGGATCGAGGCGATCACTTCGTTGGTGAATTTCTCGGCGCTCAAGTACGTGAGCCGCAGAGCGGGGTTGCGCTTCTTGAGATCGTGCCCGATCGCCTGCATCAGGTGGGTCTTGCCGAGTCCCACACCGCCGTAAAGGAAGAGCGGGTTATAAGACTTCGAAGGTTGCTCGGCCACGGCTTTCGCCGCGGCGTGCGCGAATTGGTTTGAGGCTCCGACGATGAAACTCTCAAACGTGTAGCGCTGGTTCAGTTGATTGTTGGTGGATTCGAAGTCGAGCCTAGCCTGCGGCGACGGTGAAACCGGCGGGGTCCCTTGAATGGGTTCTGCCTCGACGGAGAGGAACTCAAGGATGAGCTGAGGGCGCCCGATCTCGGTAAGGACAGCTTTCAGGATGTCCCCGTAGGTTTCCTTCAGCCGCTTTGAGAAAAGCTTCGTCGGAACCCGAACCACGATCCGGTTGTCTTCGGCGCGCTCCTGCCGGGTGGGTCGAAACCAGGTAGCGAAACTATGTGGGTTGACGCGACGTTCTACCTGCTGGAGGATTTTGTCCCAGAGAGTATTCATTTTGAGAAAATCAGCCCCTACTGCGATTTCCACCGGTGTGGAAATGCTGTGGAAATCCCACAATGGCTTGGGTGCGGCCTTTTTCGCTTGGACCGTTCAGGCTCGATGCCGCAAAGGTTTGCCCCGCTCCGCGGCTTTCATGAGTGCTCGGCTACAAATTACAGCAACGCTTAGAAACGCGAGCCGGGATTCTGCCTAAACGCGATGTAATGAGCAAGAGAAAACTGAGCGAACGAGAGGCGCACACTCACACAGGATTCACAGTTTTTCCACAAGGCGAATTCAGCCGCGAAACCACGGGACGGCGTCTCGCCTTTGCATCAGTGCCAAAAGTTTCGTGCGCGGTCGAACGCGTTCGAGCCAGAAAAACAGGCGAATAGCTTGAGCGTTCACCCTCGGAAGCGAGACGTGCAATCTTGCGAAGTGCCAGAGTCTCGCACCAGGTCTGCGTAAGTTTTCCACAGCTTGCGAGCAAACAGAACCTGTGGAAATTCTTGCGGGCACTGAAAAGAGGAAGCACTCGCGCGAGCTTTGACAGTAGATGAACGGTCATTTATATTTGCGAGAGTCTTCCAACACTCGCTGTGGAGGTCCACTCCATGGAGCCCTTGACGTCTGGAAATCCCGCCGCCGGAAAATTAAAGGGGAAAGTGGCCCTGGTGGCAGGCGCCACGCGCGGAGTGGGCCGCGGAATCGCGCTGGCGCTTGCTGAGGGCGGTGCGACGGTGTACTGCACGGGGCGTAGCACGCGGACAAAACCAGCCGCGCCCTCCGCGGCGGACTCACAGAGTGGCGCCGAGGCTAAAAAGAAAGGCTGGCCGCAGCATTACTACGCACACCGTCCCGAGAAGATCGAGGACACGGCTGAAATGGCGTCCGCGCGAGGCGGAAAAGGAATTCCGGTGGTGGTTGACCACCTCGAGCCTGGCCAAGTGGAAGAACTGATTGCCCGGATTCGCAAAGAACAGGGGCGCCTCGACATTCTGGTAAATGACATCTCGGAGAGCGCTGAACAAGAGTTCGGCAAGGCGTTCTGGCAGCTCGATATCGAGAAGGGTTTCGCGATGTTCCGGAACGCCGTGCATACCCACGTTCTCACCAGCCATTTCGCGGCCCCGCTCCTGATCGAGAGCGCCAAGAAGAATGAGAGCAGCGGTCTGATTATCGAGATTGGCGACGGAGATTCCTACGTGTATCGCGGGAACCTGTTCTACGACATGGTGAAGACAACCGTAATCCGGCTGGCGTTTGCCATGGCGCGCGAGTTGAGGGGGAAAAACGTGGCAGCGGTGGCGCTGACGCCCGGATTCCTGCGGTCGGAAATCATGCTCGAGCATTTCGGCGTGACTGAGGCGAACTGGAAGGACGCGCTGAAAAAGGATCCGGACTACGCTATTTCGGAGACGCCGCTGTATGCGGGCCGCGCCGTTGCGTCGCTCGCCGCCGATCCAAACATCATGAAGAAATCGGGGCGGGTATTCAGTTCGTGGGGGCTTTCGGATGAATACGGATTCACCGACGCGGACGGCAGCCGTCCACACTGGGGAAATCATTCTCGCGGGAAGTACGGCTTCACGAATACGTGCGACGACGGATTCTACAAGTATTGGTTTGGCGGGCCGATCGACACCCTCTACGCGAATTGGCCGTGACGGGAATTAACTTCGAGCAGTTCGATTCCGTGTCAGCGCGGCTGGGGCACGACTTGCGGGACAATATTGAGCTGTTGCTTCGGCGCGGAGAGCTTGTCGGGGCGAGCGAATTCGAATATTCCCCACGGGTCCGCGGCGATGAGAAGGCGATCGGATTCAACGAGCACGGCGACGGGCTTAAGCGCAGTCCCGCCGGTCAGAGTCAGGTAATAGATTCCGACGGGATCGCCGTCCCTGCTGAAGTGAACCAGAGTGTCGCCGATCCCGGCCCAAATCTCGTGGGTTTCCGGGTCGGCTGCCATGGCCGTGATGATGGGCTTGTCAAAGGACGAAACGCGGCCGAGATCGCCAAGGTTCACGCGCATGCCGCCCGTGAAAGCGAGTGAGTTAGAATTGAAACGTCCGCGATATCCATAATGCGAAAAGCCGCCGGGACCGCGCGCTCCCGTTCCTGCTCCCGCCGAAGGCAGGGAGCCTAAGCCGGTGGTGCCACTCCTCGGCCCACCCGCGTGCCCGCCCAGGTCGCCGGGTCCGCCGCGCGAACCTGGCCCGAAGCCAAACGGATCGAAAGAGCCAAGCACGAAAGCTCCGGTCAAACCGCCCTGATTGAATGCCCCTCCGGTCGTGTCGCCAACGGCGCCGGACTGATCCGTCGCTCCCGTGCCGTTCGAACCGAACCCACTCTGAAGTTCCGCCGTCATGCTGGAAGCGTCGACAGTGGATGACGATTGGCCAAGGTCTGAAGAGTTCGTCCCGAAGTCGCTGTAGGAAGAATTGAACTGCAGAGCCGCGCCCTGCGAGGTTGTTTGGTCGCTGACACTCCCGAAGCCCATGCGGCCTCGCCCGCGACCGCCGAAACCTGACATACGCCCCATGCCCAATTGGATGTTTGTTCCCTGGCTCGATACCTGGCCTGAGAACATCGCTCCAAAGGGACCGCCTCCGCCACCCATCGTTTGCTGCTCCACTGCTTGATTGAACCCCTCGCCGCGCCTCAGCGCTTCACCGAAACCCGTTCCTACTCCGCCGTTGAACTTGAGATCGCCTGACGAACCCAGGGTTATGGATCCACGGGTTTGCTGCGAGAAAGACTCGTCGGAAAGGCCGAAGGTGAACTCGACCCGGTCGTTGGGCCGCGTGGGCGTTTCTCCAAACACATGCTCCGGAATCGAAGCCTCGTAGCCTACATATCCGTACCGGTCGTACTTTCGCACGGTCGGGTCCGGAACCGAGGTGAACGCAAAATAAATTCCCCCCACGGAGTCTCCGGACACCTTTCCACGACTGATGAGCGGCTCTTTGTCTGGCGGTTTATCTCCAGCTTGTTTATCGGGCTGGTCGTCGACTTCGATGGGGTCTCCGAAATTTCGCACGACTTTTCCGCGTTGATCGATGACCTCCACCAGGCGCTTGGAGGTCAGGCTGGTGACGGCAAACTGGCCGTCGGAGAGCGCGACGACGGAGGTGGGAGCGACGACGGGAGTGCGGGAGACCAGCGAACCGTCGGGCGAAAAAACGTCAATGGCGTTGGCACCGCGGTCCGCAACGACGAGGAGGCCGTCGGGGCTCAGGTCGATATCGACGGCATACCGGATTGTTGCGCCGTTCGATTTGGCATTGGGAATCTGGCCGATGAGGTTGCCGTCAGGGCCAAACACGGAGACGACAGTCTCGGGCTTCGCGAGAATGTAGTACCGCCCGGAAGAATCGCGTTTGAGGGCAGTAACTCCGGCCCCGACTCCCGGGAACACCTTGTCACGCGATTCGACAACGGTCCTGAGACCCTGTCCAGCGGCGGGAAACGCCAAAGCGGCCAGCGATAGCCCGATTACTGCCAAGTTACTCAACAGGAACCACCTGCAACGAGACACAACCCACCCCTTGAGCGGCCTTTTGATAATTATCCAGATGCGTCTATTCATTCCCGCGATGCCCGCGCAGAGTTCCGCGTTCTTGGGACGTAACAGGGGCGCCTCTGGATTCACGACTACAAATTTCAGTCGAGGCGGAAGTTCAGGCGGTCAATGGAGCGGGCGCGGCCGGTGGTCTCGTCCGCATCGATCAGCACCGCGTTCATTTGAATGTCGCCTTCGGCGACGGCGAATCGCGCCGGCATGGCATCGAGGAAGCGCTGGACGATTCCCTGTTTTTCCATGCCGATTACGGAATCGTGAGGGCCGGTCATGCCGACATCCGTGATGTAAGCAGTGCCGGCGGGAAGGACGTGATTGTCGGCGGTCTGAACGTGCGTGTGCGTGCCGAGAACCACCGTCACCTTGCCATCGAGATACCAGCCCATGGCCTGTTTTTCTGAAGTTGCTTCGGCGTGCATGTCGACGACAATGATTTTTACGCCGGCGGGAACCTGCGCCAACTCGTGCGCGGCGGCGCGAAATGGGTCGTCGATGGGCGTCATGAATGTGCGGCCCTGCAAATTGAGAACGGCGTAGCCGGCGCCGTTCTTCGCCACTCCGACGAAGAGTCCTTTCCCGGGCGAGCCGTTCGGAAAATTCGCGGGGCGCAGCAGGCGCGGCTCGTGGGGGAAGAAATCGAAAATCTCCTTGCGGTCCCAAATGTGATTGCCGCCGGTGATCACTTCCACTCCCGATCCGAAAAGCTCCTCGGCTAGGCGCGGCGTTATGCCAAAGCCGGACGCGGAGTTCTCACCGTTGGCGATGCAGAGATCGATCGACCGCTGCGAAAGGATGTCGGCAAGCCGGTCGTGGACGATCTTGCGCCCCGGCGAACCTACAATGTCTCCGATAAAGAGGATTTTCACGCTGACCTTTCCTGGAGCCGAAACGCCGAACACAGAGTACACAGAGAACGGCGGAGTTCACCGGGAAAAGATAATCGGAAATGCGGAGGGGTCCACTTCGCCGTGCGGTGCTAGGCCCTGAACCCCACGAATAAGTGGGTGCCCTGCGCCTGCTTTCAGGCTTCCCCAACCGAAGCCGGGGCGTGCGCAACGGCAGGACGACGTGAGCTCCCTGGGATCCAGTGTTGGTTCAAAAGGCTTTCGCAACGTCACCTGCGTTGCAGACCATCTCCGCAGTTCATTTTAGCAGGAATCGTCAACGCGGGGTTTTGATGGCAGAACCGATTTTGCAATTCTGAGAATTGCAGCAAGGCTTCGCTCGACGTCGTCGTGGTCCGACACCCAGCTTGAAACGCTGATTCGCATTGCAGTGCGTCCATGCCACTGGGTTCCACCACACCAGCACGTTCCCTCATTCTGCACTTCGGCAATGACGCGTCTGGTTTCATCCGCGCTGCCAAATGACACGAGAACCTGATTCAAGACCACGTCATTCAGTATTTCGAACCCGGCCCGGTGGAGGCGCTCGGCGAAAACCTTCGCCAACGAACAATTGCGCTCGATCAATTCCTTGAGGCCGTCGCGTCCGAGGGACCGAATTGCCGCCCAGAGTTCGATTCCGCGCGCGCGCCGCGAGGATTCGGGGGTGTAATGGCAGGGTTCACGCATGCTGCCAGTCTGTAGATAAGCGGCAGCCACGGCCATTGAACTTCGGAGATGCTCAGGTTCGCGAACAACGGCGAGCCCCGAGTCGTAGGGCACATTGAGCCACTTGTGGCAATCAATCGCCCAAGAATCAGCGGCGCCCACGCCGTCCAAGAGGTGGGCGTAGCGCGGCGAAGCCGCTGCCCACAAGCCGAACGCAGCGTCAACGTGGACCCAAGCTCCGGCCTCGTGAGCGCGCGCACAAATGTTCCTGGCGGGATCGAACGCTCCTGTGTTCACATTCCCGGCCTGGATGCACACCAAAGTGCGTTCATCAAGCTGGGGCAGCGCATCGGCGATCATGCGGCCTTGGCCGTCGGTCGGCACCGAGGTTACGCGCGAACGACCCAATCCCAATAGGGCGAGCGCCTTCAGCAAAGAGACGTGAGCTTCGTCACCCACGACGACCTTAATCGGCGGAGCGGCAAACAACCCATCTGCCTCAACGTCCCATCCCGCCCGCTTGAGCAGCGCTGTTCTGGCGGCAGCGAGGGCTGTGAAGTTGGCCATCGTGGTGCCCGTAACGAAGCCAACGCCACAGTTCGCCGGCAGGGCCAAGAGATCAACAATCCAAGCGAGTACAATTTCCTCGATCTTCGCCGCAACCGGCGACATAACGGAGAAAGCAGCGTTCTGGTCCCAAATTCCGGCAAGCCAGTTTGCCGCCAGGGCCGCGGGCACGGTGCCGCCGATAACAAATCCGAAATAGCGCCCACCAGTGGTGGCAACTGTGGCAGGCGATCCCACGTCGTCGAGCAGAGCCAAAACCTCGGCAGGGTCGCAAGGGGCCGACGGCAAGGGGCCACCGAGCGCTTCCAGGCGCGCTATGGCGTCAGGTGACGGTGCGACTCGCCGTCCCCGGATGCCCGCCGCGTATCGCGCCGCTCGAACGGCAGTTTCAGTCAGCAATTGGTTCACGGCCGCCTCCCGCCCTGCAAAAGTACCTTCTTCGTATAGAGCCAATGGGTGTTCGCGTCTACGTCCAAATTGGCGATTGCGGGTTCCCGAGTGCTAACAAGAAACGGCGCCGTTTCGGGCCGTGAAGAGATGAGTTCGCACGGTGAGGAAAAATCGCACCGAGACTCCATGTCGGAAGGAGTCTCGGTGTGCTGTGCTTGAATAAGGTGTTAGAAGTGGAAGCCGAGCTCGGCGGTCAAGGCGCGGGGAGTGACGTAGTGCGTGCCGCTGAACGTCGAGAGGAAGTTGTACAGAGCGGTTTTGTTGGTGATGTTGATGGCGGTGAAGCGGAGGCTCCACTTGTAGCGGTCGCCGTTGAGCAGATTGTCGTGGCCGACGGACACGTCAAACAAATTCCGCGGCTGGATGCGCTGCGGATTGTGGTCGTCGTTCTCGGTGTTTGGCGCGGGTATTTTCACCAAGTTGGAATGGAGCTGGGACGCGGGGCATACGAAAAACCCGTTTACAGCTGGCCCGGTGGGTATGGGTGTCGTCGGCGTCGCGCCGACCCCGTTACAGGTGAGACCTGACTCGAACTCCTGATCGGCAGTAAGAGGCAATCCGTTGAGGTTATTCACCAAGGCTATGTCACCCGCTGGGATGTTGGCTAGTCCGACCGGCGGCGCACCCCCTACCCCGGGATCATTACTCGACGTCGAGAACGAGCAGGTTGCGGTTTGGGCCTCGCAGGGCACAAAGCCGCTTACGAGTCCGCTGTCGTACCGCCAATTGAACCCGATCCACGGCGCGCGCTTGAACGGCTGGTATTGCAGGTGGGTGGTCTGGTTGAACACCTCGTCGTGGTCGATGCGGAATACAGCCGGTGGCGGAGGAGGCGTGATTCCGCCGACTGCCGGCGGGAAGAAGCGTGCGGCGACGTGCGACAGCACGATAAACGCCGTGAAGCCGTGAAAATCCGGAACGCTGCCGCGAACGGCAAAGCCCGGAATCTTGGAGTTGTGCCATTCGATCGGAAGGAAAATGGGGCTGGTACCGAAAACGTTGAAGTCGTAGCCATTATGCGTGTACTTCCAGATGTAATCGCCGCTGAGGACGAAGTGTTTGCCGAAGGCTTGCTCGAGGCCGGCGTGAAATTCATTGCGAAAGCCGGGAGCTAACGCCGAGATCGCCGTACCGAAGTTGCAGGCAAAGCCCTGGGCGATGGTCATGATCGCGTTGACTACGGGGTCGGCGCATCCGGTGCCGGAAAGGATCAAGTTCTCGTTGAACGGGCTTTCCATCGTGCGACCGTAAGAAACGCGGAGCACGGTGTTTGTTGGCTTGATGTTGTAGGCGACGCCGAGGCGGGGCTCCGGCTGCCGGGAGATGGCATCAAGGCCGTTATAGAGGTCTCCGCGAATCCCGATATTGAAGGTCCAAGATCCCTTGGTGATGGTGTCCTGTATATAGAGAGCAAGCTCTTTGACGTCGGTGTGCTGGCGGTAGTGGTAGAGCTGCCCGCCAGAGGTCAAGTCGTATGGTATGAGAGTGCATTTGGGGTTAGCCGGATCCGGGCAGACGGCTCCTGCGAGCAGTGCGGGATTCACGATTCCAAACCGGTCGCTCTCGGTAAGGAACGTCTGTTCGTAGGTAGTTCCCACCTTGATATTGTGAATCCCCTTGACGTACGACCAGGCTCCGCGAACACCTGCGTTCGTCAGGAAGCGAAGCTGGGAAACGGTTTCATCCTGAAGTGCGCCCAGGTCGTCGAAGAAATTGTTGCTCGGGTAATAGTTATATTGGTCGTGCCGCACGAAGGCGCCGAGTGTGAGCACGCTATCCGAGTTCACGAGCCGGGTCCACGTGGGCGCAACGTTGAAAGTTCTGATTTGCGAGCGCTGATCGGTGGGGCCCAGGGGAGTGTTGGTGTTCGGGACAACCACAACGGCACCCGGGGTATATGGTGCGTCGCCATTCAAGCACTCTGCGGACAAAACCGTGCAGGTTTGGAGTTGCTGGTCGAAGCTATTGGGAGTTTGGAACCAAGAACGTGTGGATTCCAAGTTCCACTGGATTGTGTCCATATCTGAAAGCTTGAGGTCAAAGCGGTCGAAGAAGTTCTCTTCGTTGCCCCGGTCATGCAGCACGACGAACTCGGGAGGATCGAGGAACCGGCCGGTGTTCAATCCGCTTAAGGAGATGAAGTTCCCCCACTTCTGGCCGCCATAAGCTAGATCGAAACCCACGTTCGACGTGCCGAAGGTGCCATAGTCGGCGGTCACGGTGCCATGCGGCGCGGTCTCTCCTAGACCGGACCGCGTCGTCGCCACGATGACCACGCTGGTTTTGCCGCCAAACTCCGCGGGCGGCGCGCCGTCGATGACCTCCAGGGACTGAACCGAATCAACGGGAATCTGGTTCGAGAAGACTTTGCTCTGTTGGTCGGTGATGGGCTGGCCGTCAACCGAGAATGAATTTTCGGCGTGATCGCCGAGTCCGTGGAAGAGTCCGTTCGAGTCTGCGGCAATGCCGGGACTAGAGAGCGTCACGAGCGAGCTCAGGGAAGACGAAGGGCTTTCAAGCGGCAGCCGGTCGACGATGGCTTTGTCGATGTCGGTGTGCGCGGTTGAGTCGTTCTCGATCAGATCGCCTCCGCTTTCCACCGTAACCGTGCTGGCTGAACCGGCCAGTTTCAACACAACCTTAAGAGTGATCGGGACGCCGGATCGAACGTCCACATCCTCGGCATGAGGAGCAAATCCGGTAACGGATACCGACAGGTGGTAAGGATTGAACGGAATATTCGGGAAACTGAAATTTCCCGCGCTGTCCGTTGTGACCGAGCGCTCGTACTGGCTGACTGGGTTGTGAATGGTGACTGTGGCGTTCGCGACCACGCCGCCGGACGGGTCGGTGACCGTTCCGGAAATTGTGCCGGCGTTTCCCGTCTGTGCCTTGGCGGGCGATCCCGCAACCAGCAGGCAGACCACCAATAGAAAGCCGTGAATAATTAAGCCGAAGCGTTTCATGAATCACTCTCCCAATTTAAGTGTGCTCCGGGCGTTTTCGGCGCCGGTGCCGGTTAGAAAATGGATTGGGCTCCGCCCTCACTTTGTGAGGCGGGAGTTGGGAGACAGCGCGAGTCGAAGATTAAAGCGATGCAGGAGGTGCGCGGGAAGAGAGCTGGTGAAATTGAAGCTCAATCGCGGGGTCAGTTGAAACCGGGAGCGTCAACCGGGCAACGGCAGCCGGCGCGGCCAGAACCGGTGCAGCAGAAGTGCCGAGCGACACCGAGTGCGAAAAATGGCAAAGCCGGCAGTGATCGTCGCCGACAGAATTGCTGTGCGCGTGAGTGGCAACCTGAAACGCAAACAGGAGCAGAAACCCCGCCAGAAGCGCGGCCAACACTCGATGTGTTCTGCGGTGCGACATGGGTGTTACGGACACCCCCCTAGGTATGGTACTTAGACGCGGCTACGGGGGCAATCGTTTCCGTTGACTTGTTGGCCGGTCTAGAAATGGCCACAAGAGATTTGAACTACTATACTACCCTATAGTATAAATGGAGGTCGAGGATGGCACACACAAAGCGCGACCAGGAAAAACTGTTGCTTCGAGTTCGGAAGATTCGCGGCCAGATCGACGCCCTGGAGCGAGCGCTGACCGACGAAGCTGAATGCGCCTCGGTTCTCCAACTGATGGCTGCTTGTCGCGGCGCACTGAATGGCTTGATGGCGGAAGTGATCGAGGGCCACGTTCGTTTCCACGTCCTGTCTCCGGAAACCAAAGCGAGCTCGCCGGAAGCCGAAGCCGCGGAAGAACTGATCGACGTTGTGAGGACCTATCTGAAATAGCCTGCCGGGCCATCGCGCTCGGTTGGCGATGGTGACTCTGCCGTGTCCAATACCGTAGGAAGGCCTCACTCGCAATCGCCAATCGAGCGCAAGCGGGAAAGCGAGCCCGAGGGTTTGGAAGACCACGTACACGAGCACTCGAATCCGCTCAACTGGCGTGACCTTAACCGGGTTCTTTTCGTAGCGGCTGCTGCTGGCGCTATTTGGTTTCTGCGAGGCACCCCGAATCCTTACATCATTGCGCTCGGCGTGGTTTGCACTGCTATCGGTGCGTTTCCGATCTTTGCCGAAGCGTACGAAAACATCGTCCAGCGCCGAATGACAATGGAGCTGTCGATGGCCATTGCCGTCGTCGCCGCTCTTGCCATTCGGGAAATCTTCACAGCGCTCGTGATCACTTTGTTTGTCCTCGTCGCGGAGATTCTCGAACACCTCACCGTTGGACGCGGGCGCCGGGCGATTCAAGGGCTCCTGCATCTGCTTCCGAATACGGCTACAGTTCAAAAGCCCAACGGCTGGCAGGATGTGCCCATCGATCAGGTTCGCGCCGGCAATGTCGTTCTCGTGCGGCCGGGAAGCAGAATTCCTGTGGATGGTAGGGCAGTTGCGGGCAATTCCTTTGTCGATCAAGCCGCGATTACCGGCGAATCTTTGCCCGCTGAAAAACTTGCGGGCGCCACTGTGTATGCCGGCACGATGAATCAGATGGGAGCACTCGAGATTCGCGTCGAACGACTCGGGCGCGACACGACCTACGGAAAAATCATCGAGGAAGTAGAACGCGCCGAACGCTCGCGCGCGCCCATTCAGAAGCTGGCCGACCGTCTGGCGGGCTACCTCGTATATTTCGCGTTGTCGTCGGCAGCCGTGACGTTCTTGATCACGCGCAATGTGCGCTCGACGATTTCGGTGGTCATCGTCGCTGGCGCGTGCGGAATTGCTGCGGGAACTCCGCTCGCTATTTTGGGCGGAATCGGCCGAGCCGCGCGGCAAGGGGTGATCATCAAAGGCGGCCGGCATCTCGAATCGCTAGCTCGCGTAGACACGGTTCTTCTCGACAAGACAGGAACCTTGAGCTTCGGAACGCCGGAAATCGTCGAGATTCTCCCCGTGCCCGGTGTTAGCTCTGAGATATTGTTCGACACAGCCGCCATTGCCGAGTCCTGCTCCGAGCATCCGGTTGCGAAGGCGATTCGTGATCGTTCACGCGAGCTTGGCATTGCCACCCGAACGCCGGAAATCTTCGACTACAGGCCTGGGAAGGGCATCGTAGCCAAACACGGCGGCGAAATGATCATAATCGGCAATCACCTGCTGTTCGAAGAGCAGGGGATCACAGCCTCTGCATGGAACTCGAACGGTTCGAGCGGCGAGGTGGGCATTTCGAAGGCAGGGCAATTCCTCGGCACAATTCGCATCGGAGACACGCTTCGACCTGAATCCCGAGACGCGATCACGGCGCTAAAATCGATGGGGCTTCGAACGATCTTAGTGACGGGCGACTCTCGTGCGGTTGCCGAGCCGGTCGGTCAGGGATTGGGAGTGGATGCGGTGGCGGCCGACCTGCTGCCGGCTCAGAAGTTGGAACGCGTGAAAGGCCTTATCGCCGAAGGGCACACCGTCGCAATGATTGGCGACGGCGTCAACGACGCACCGGCGCTGTTGCAGGCGAGCGTGGGAGTCGCAATGGGGTCAGGGACTGATGTGGCTCGCGAGAGCGCCGACATCGTCCTGATCGGCAACGACCTATCGAAGTTTGTCGAGGCTCTAAAAATCGCGCGGCGCTGCCGCGGAATCATCTATCAGAATTTCACCGGCACGCTGGTTGTCGATGCGATTGGGATTTGTCTCGCGGCAGCCGGATTCCTGAATCCCCTGCTTGCAGCTTCCATTCACGTGAGCTCAGAGCTTGCGTTTATCCTCAATTCTGCGCGGCTTCTTCCCTCGGCGTCTGCGACTGCAAAGTCCTAGCCGGAGGGGACTCAAGCTCTCGTCGTCACACCTGCAATACGTCTCCTTCGCGCGCGACCATCTCATACAGCACCGGGTTGACGAAGAAACCCAGGAGGAGCCGCGAAAGCAGTCCGGCCACGATCACGATCGCAAACGGCTTCTGCGTATCGGAACCAATCCCGGTGGAGAGCGCGGCAGGCAGCAAGCCGAGGCAGGCCACCAGCGCCGTCATCATGATGGGACGCAGCCGCAGCAAGGAAGCATCGCGCGTGGCGGTGCGGATATCCTTTCCCTCCAGCCGCAGCTTATTGATGAACGAAACCAGAATGACGGCCGTTTCCACAGAGACACCGAGCAAGGCCAGCAGTCCCAGCACGGAAGAAACGCTGAAGGGAGTATGCGTCAACTTTAGAGCGATCAGGGCGCCGACCGGTTCCGTCATCACGACGCCGAGCGCAATCGTAACCGGGAATTTGAAGTTTCCGTACAGCGCGAAGAGAATCATAAAGATCAGCAGCATTGCGAGCGGCCCGATGATTGCCATCTGGTGTTCGGCTTCCAGGAATTCGCTATATTCGCCGCCCCAGGCCAGCGAGTAACCAGCGGGCAGCGATTTTGCCACGTCCGCGATGGCGCGCTGGCCGTCCTTGACGGCGCTGGAAAGGTCGCGCCCCTCGATGCTGTACTGCACGCCGATGTAGCGCGAATTGTTCTCGCGGTAGATGAACGAAGCACCGCTCGCCTCGCGGATATTCGCAAGCTCACTCAAAGGAATCTGTTGGCCTGACGGCGTGCCGACAAGCAAACTTCCAATTTGCTGGGCGCCTTCGCGGAATTCCGGCTTCATGCGCACAACGAGATCGAACAGTTTCTCGCCCTGAATCACCTGCGTCGCTGCCTGCCCTCCTACGGCTGCCTGCACGATGGCTTCGACGTCGGCCACGTTGATGCCGTAGCGCGCGATCTTGTCTCGGTCGACGTCAACCAACAGGCTCGGCTGGCCCAGCTCACGGACCACGGTCAGTTCGGTGAATCCGGGTACCCGGGAGAGACGCCGCTTGATCTCGAGCGCCGTCTGCTGAAGAACATTCAGATCTTGGCCGTAAACTTTCACGGCCAGCGCGCTTTTGAGCCCGGTGAGCGCTTCGTCCACAGCGTCTTCCGCCGGTTGCGTGTAGTTGAAGATCACTCCAGGAAACGTCTCGAGCTTTTTCTGGAGGTCCGCAGTCAGCTCGGCTTTGTTGTGAATCGAGCTCTGCGTCCAAGAAGAATCGCCGTACGGTTTCAGGCCGACGTAAAACTCGTCGTTGAAGAACCCGGTCGGGTCGGTGCCGTCGTCTGGGCGGCCCAGCTCCGAGCCGACGTCGGTGACCATCGGATATTTCATCAGGATGTTGCGCACCTGAGGGCTGAACTTCGCGGCTTCCTCGTAAGAAATCGTATAGGGCATCGTGGCGCGGACCCAGATGGCGCCTTCGTCGAGGTGCGGCATGAATTCCCCGCCGATGAACGGGATGAGCAACAGTGTAAGGGCAAAAATCAGCGTCGCTACAATCAGCGTCGTTTTCGGGCGGTCGAGGCACCAGGTCAACTGCCCCCCGTACGTTTTCTTCAGCCATTCGAAGGGTTTGTTCCTGGCCTCGTGCACGCCCTTCCGGAACCAGGCTGAGCACATCACCGGCACGAATGTCAGGGTCAGGATTAAAGCTCCGACGAGCGCGATCGACATCGTGTCCGCCATCGGATGAAACAGTTTGCCCGCCGGACCGCTGAGCGCGTAAATCGGGATGTAACCGGCGATGATGACGGCCACGGAATAGAAAATCGGCCGATCGACATCCTTTGCCGCTTGCAGGATCACTTCGTGGAGGTTGTATTCCTTTCCCTCGCGCAGCCCGAGCTCACGGTAAATGTTTTCCACCATCACCAACGTACCGTCGATGATGATCCCGAAATCGATCGCTCCGATCGAAAGCAGGTTCGCGGCTACGCCGCGCGCGTGCAGGAAGATGAACGAAAAGAGCAGGGCCAGCGGAATCGTCAACGCCACGATCACCGCCGCTCGGAAGCTCACGAGAAAAAAGATCAGCACAATCAGTACGAGCGCCATGCCGCGCAGCAGGTTTGCCTCCACCGTGTCCGTCGTCAGCCGCACCAGGTCGCTGCGGTCGTAGAAAGGCACCACTTTCACGTCGGGCGGAAGGACGTGCTCGTTCAGATCCTTCGTTTTCGCCTCGACGCCCTGCAGCACGTTCTGCGTTTGCTCACCGCGCAGCATCATGATGACGCCTTCCACTGCGTCATCCGTTTTGTTGAATCCGAATTCCCCCAGGCGGGGTGCGTGGCCAATCGCCACTTCACCAATGTCGCGCACGCGCACCGGCACGCCGTTCTGCGTGCCCACGATGATGTTTCCTACGTCAGCCTCGTCTCGGATGAGGCCGAGCCCTCTCACGTAATAAAACTGTCCCCCTTGAGAGTAGAATCCGCCGCCGGTATTCGCGTTGTTCACGGAGAGCTGGTTCAGCACCTGCGGCACCGTGATGTGATAGCCGTACAGCTTCGCCGGATCGAGCAGCACCTGGTATTGCATTACGGTGCCGCCGAACCCGGAGTCATCCGCCACGCCGCGTACCTGCTTGTACTGGCGCTCGATCACCCAGTCTTCATATGTCTTCAACTCCTGCGGCGTGCGGTCCGGGCTTTGCAGCACGTACCGGTAAACCAGTCCCGAGGGGCTGGAGAGTGGCGCCAGCCCTGGTGTGACGCCGGTTGGATACGTCACTTCGCTCAGCCGTTGAAATACCACCTGTCGCCCGAAATAATCATCGGTGTCCTCATCGAAGGTCAGAATGACGTCCGAAAGGCCGTAGAGCGAAATCGATCGCTGGATCTCCATCTTCGGCACGCCGTTCATTTCCACTTCGGTCGGCAGGGTCACCAACCGCTCCACTTCCTCCGCCGCGTGCCCTGGCCACTGCGTGATGATTTCCACCCGCGGCGGCGAAAGGTCGGGATACGCGTCCACCGGCATGCGCTGAAACGAGACGACTCCCGCCACCGCGATGAACACGGTGAGCATCATGATCAAAAACCGCTGGTTGAGTGAGAACTGGACGATCCGATGAATCATGAAAGCTCGCGCCCTCAGTGTTGGAACGAATTGGCGAACTGCAGGAACAGGCTGCCGTCTCCCACTACTTTGTCTCCCGCCGAAAGCCCTTTTAGAACTTGTGTTTCCCCGCCTTGGCTCGGCCCGATCTCAACTGCCCTGCGGCCGAACTGATTCGGCCCACTCTCGACGTATACGAACGGTTGATTCTCATCGTTGCGCAACACCGCCGCGTCGGGCACGGCGATCGCGTTCTGCACCATGCCGGCCGTCACCGTCGCGACGCAGTACATGTTGTTCTTCAGTTTCTCGCCCGCGTTGTCGACCACGATCCGGGCTTGCAGCGTTCTCGTGTTCGGATCAAGCGCCGGGGAGATGAACGAAATCCTCCCCCGGAAGGTGTCGGGATAGGAATCGGTGGTCACGGAGACAGTGTCGCCCACCTTCACGTAAGAGAGATCCCCCTGATACACGTTCGCCAGAATCCACACCGTGCTCATGTCCGAGATTACGAACGCCTGCGTCGTTCCCGGCGTCAGCAATTGCCCGGGCGAGACGTCACGCTCGACCACTTGGCCCGCGATCGGCGCCAGCAGAGGAATCTCCGGCGTTGACGGCATCTTCTCGAGATCCTCCGGCTTCGTGAGGCCCAGAATCTTCAGGCCTTGCTCGGACGCATCGAGATCGGCCTGTGCCTGAATGCGGTCGGACTCGGCCTGCAAAAGGTCGCGTTCTGCGATGGCATTGTGTGCGTAGAGGTCCTGAGCTCGCGCATAGTTCTTGTCCGCCACGCGATAGACGTCCCGCGCCTTCAAGTAGGCCGCGCGCATCTGCGAATAGTCGGGACTGCTGATCATGAGCAGCGGCTGGCCCGCGCGCACTCGCTGGCCCGGTACCACCAGGATGCGGCTCACGGGGCCGCCCACCTGCGTAATTACCGGCGTCGTGTGAAACGCGTTGTAGGCTACCGCCCCGGTCAAGCGCAGCGAGCGCGTCAGCGTCTGCGGCGCTACACTCACCACTTGCACGTGCGACATCTGGTCTTGCGGAATCGTAAAAAGCTCAGGTGTCTCCGATTTCGTTTCCTTGGCTGAATACGAGGTCATTTCGCTCGCGCGCTCGCCTGAACTGCAGCCGGCCAGCACGCATGCGACTGCAAGCGACACAGCGATTCCCCAATCTCGCCGGTTGATTGTTCGCGCCGTTTTCATGGCAAAGACCTCGTTCCCACAGCTTCGCGAAGCTGTTCTACCGCCGTGAGGTATGCCGCCAGCGACTGGCGGTAGGCGAGCTGCGTCGCGCGATAGCTGCGCTCGGCGTCGAGAAAATCGAGCAGGCTTGCGGCACCGCGCTTGTACGCGTACTCGCTGATGTCACGGTCTTCTTTCGCTTCATCCAGGTAGCCCGAGCGATAGAGCGCAATCACCTTGTCGTTGTCGCGAACCCCTTCATAGGCGTCCAGCACGTCGGTCATCACCTGGTCGCTGGCCGCCAACTGCTGCTCTTGCGCCTGCGTGATGGCATATCTCGTCCGGGCGATTTCTCCCTGGTTGCGGTTGAAAATCGGCAGGGCGATGTTGCCGAAAAGCGAGGCGCTGTTGACGTCTCCAGTGTGCGTGTAGTCGATTGACGCGGTCACATCCTGCTTTCCGTTTGCCTTGGCCAGCTCGTACTGGCTTTTCGCCGCTGCCACACCCTGCACCGCCGCGCGCAGGTCCGGCCGGTCGCGCAGTGCTGCGGCTTGCAGATCCTCGAGATCGATCTTCAACGCCTGATAATCGAAGTCACCAGCCACATCGAAATCCGCTGACACCGATTGATATCCCACCAATTGCCGCAGACCGGCGAGCGCCTGCATCTTCGCGAGCGTGGCCTGCGAGACGTCGGTCTGGAATTGCAGCAATTGAAGCTTGATCTTCAGGAAATCATCCTCGCTGATGTCGCCTGCTTTGTAGCGCGCCTGGCTAATGTCCACGGTATTTTGGAAGCTCTTCATATCCTGCTCGGCCAGATCGAGCGTCGATTCGGCAAGCTGCACGCTGATGAACTGCGAGGCCACCTGGAACATCAGAGTGCGCTCGTTGTCGGAGACCGTTGAGGTGGTTACCGCCGTCTGATCCTTTGCCGCTTGCAAGCGATGCTGGCGCTTCCTGCCGCGCTCAAACAAGTAACCTATGCCGATGTCGAACTGCGCGTTGTTCTCAATGTAGGTGGAATTGAAATTTCCCGGCTCGAAGAACGGCAAGAACTGCGCGTCGCCCGAAAGAGTCGGGTTTGGCCGCAAATTTGCCGTCGTTTCCTGCGCTTCGCTCTCTTGGATCGTGGTGCGGGCGGCCAGCAGGGTGTGGTTGTGCTCGAGAGCCATTTGAATCGCCTGGTCGAGCGTAATTCGCACCGGCCCTTGCGTTTGTGCTGAAAGCGACAGGCCAAAGGTCAATCCGGCAAGAGACACAGCAACAGCGGAACATACAAGACGTACACGTTGTATACGCATAGGCGCTTTTACCTTCACCTCTGAGACTTACACGTGAATTGATCGGCCGCGAGGCAGCCACGGGATCGCCGAGAAACAGATTAAGCGGACGGTGGGGCGCGAGCGGGAACGTGGCGGACTAGTGGAGTGGGCGCGAAAAATGGCTCCGGAGGTTCAGGCTTCGTTCCGATTGGGGCGAAACAGGGAGACCGGTCAACCGCGAGGGGCTGACCCATCGGCTGGTGGTTCAAATGGCAAATCGAACAGTTTGCTTCTGAAGAACTTGGATGGTGGTGCCAGACGCCGCCAAGCGTCACCGCCGCCATTAGCGTCAGGAGCGCCAGAGAAACGACAACAAACCGAAATGGCTTGCAACGGGGCATTTCAAGCGGCGTCGCGGAAAGCTGAGCTCAATACTACATCAGATGTACGGGAGCGAGAATCGGTTACTCAGGGAAGTTGCCGAAACGGCGAACCGGAGTCAGTTCGAGCGCTCGATCGCCTTCTCGACCAGGTCGACGCACTTCTCGACGCGTTTACGCAGAGGCCCTTCGAGCTGTTGCTGACGTTCGCGAAGCGTGAACAGTTCGTCCGCGATGTTGAGACTCGCAAGCACCGCGACTTTGACCGAATCCACGATGTGGGTGGCTTCGGCTACTTCGCGCATTTTCGCGTCTACGTACGACGCGAGTTCCTGGAGATATTCGTCACTCTGGCCTGAATTGACGCTGTACATCTGGTCGTAAATTTCAATTTTCACGTTCTCACGCTCCCGCCGGGGCGCAACCATTTTCTTTCATCCCTGGGGCGGGCGCAAGTACTTGCATTGCTTTGATTTGTTGGGGAACGGTGAACTTTCTCAGGATGCGCGTAAGGTGGCGCCGAGGTTTTTTTGCAGCGCCTCGACGATGCGCGAGGAAAAATCGGCAAGCTGCGCGTCCGCGAATGTCGCCTGCGCGCTCTGGAACGTCACGCGGATCATCAGCGAGACTTTTCCCGCCGGCACCTGGCCTCCGCGGAAAAGGTCCGCAGGTTCGATGCTCTGAAGCTCCGGGATTCCGAGAGAACGAATCGTTTCCGCGACCCTTGCGAACGAAACTCCGTCGTCGAGCACCAGCGAGAAATCGCGTTCGACCCCGGGAAAGCGGGGCAGGGGCGTGAAACGCAAGGCGGCGCGCGCAGACTCGATTCCTGCGAGCAGAGGCTCGAGCTGCAGTTCCGCGACGAAAACGTCCTGGCGCAGCTTGAATTCGTCGGCGATGCGGCGAGCCAGCTGGCCCACGACGCCGACCGGCTTGTCGCCGCTTGAGCCTCCATTTCGATGGGCGAGCGAAATCTGTGCGGATCGCGCCGAAGCGAGCCACTCGGGACCGTTCGCTTGCCATGACAAGCCGCCCGCGAGCGCTCCAGCGTCGTCGAGGTCGCCTTTCAGATCTGCAAACGAAAACTCGCGCGGGTCTTCGTAAATCGTTTTCTGCCGCGCGAGGCCCGTCGCCCCTAGCGTGAGGACCGGCGTCTCGACGGGCTCGCCGGTGCGCACTTCGTATGCTTTGCCGATTTCGAAGAGCCGCAGATTTCGCTGCCCGTGGTTCAGGTTCCATTTGATCGCGCCCACCATGCTGACAATCCCCGTTGAGCGCATCACGGATGCGTCTTCCGCGAGCGGGTTGCCGATCACGGCCGGCGTCACATTTTCAGGACGGAACAGCTCATCGCGTTTTGGATCGACGAGGGGAATTTCGACGATTTCCTGATAGCCGAGAGCCACAAGGCGTTCGCGCAGGCGGTCCATCGCCTCCGCATGAGGCAGGCGATGCGCCGGCTGCTTGGCGGGCGGAAGTCGCGGCGGGAATTTGTCGTACCCGCAATGCCGGGCCACTTCCTCCACTAAATCGACACCGCGCGTGACGTCGTGACGCCAGGATGGCTGCGTGCACTCCCAGCGCGCCGCGAGCGAACCCGCGCTGCCGCGATTCGCGTCGATGCGAATCGGACGAAATCCCAGCGCACCGAGAATCTCTTCGATGTCGCGGTCGGGCACGTCCGCGCCCATCACCCGCAAAAGTTCTTTCCGCGCGAATTCGATCTTGAGCGGCTGTTTCCGCCCGGGATAGACGTCCACAACCCCGGCCAGAATCTCGCCCCCGGCCAATTGCTGAATCAATTCGGCGGTGCGCCGCGAGGCGAGTTCCGCCATCTCCGGATCGGCGCCGCGCTCGAAACGGTAGGACGCTTCGGTGCGCAAGCCGAGCGCCTTCGACGCGCGGCGAATCGCGATGGGATCGAACCAGGCGCACTCGATCAGAATGTTGCGCGTGCTGAAGCCGATTTCGCTTTCCGCGCCGCCCATCACGCCGCCGATCCCCACCGCATGGGTTGCATCGCTGACCACGCACATATCTTTCGTGAGCGTTCGCTCGATGCCGTCCAGCGTGCGAATTTTTTCTCCGGGCTTCGCGCGGCGCACGATGATTCGGTGCTCGTTCAATTTATCGAAATCGAATGCATGCGAGGCGTGGCCAAGCTCGAACATCACGTAGTTGGAGACGTCTACCACGTTGTTGATCGAGTTCTGGCCAATCGCAGCAAGGCGCTGGCGCAGCCAATCCGGCGACGGTTGAACCTTCACACCGCGCAAAACCCGCGCCGTGAAGCGGCCGCACAAATCGCGCGCTTCGATTTCCACGCGCACGGCATCCGCGGCCTTTTCCGCGGACTCCTTCAGCTTCGGCTGAACCGGCTTTACCGGCAGGCGGTAAATGGCCGCCACTTCGCGCGCCATTCCATAGTGGCCGAGGCAATCGGGGCGGTTTGACGTAACTTCCGCATCGAGCACGGGGCCGGCGGACGTCTCTTCAATCGAATCGATGGCGACGCCGGCGAGCGAGAGCCGCGAACCCAGCTCCTTCGCGGGTGCCGTTACCTCGACGAATTCCTTCAACCAGTTGTAGAGAATTTTCATGGACGTGCCGCCGAATCGAAATCGTAGCGCTCGCCTGCCGAGCCTGCGATACGCATCCGAATCAAACCACGCTAGCGTAAACCGGGGCGCGGACGCAAATTGAAACTCGCGGAATCGCCCGCTCGCGGCCGGCGGCTTGACTTGGGAAGCGAGCAAGGGAGATGCTACCGCCCGCCCAAGATCCATAACTTTTGGAGGATGCGGATGCGATTTCGCGTGCGTGCACTTATTTTGATCTTATCTCTTACCTCTGCGGGCGTTGCGGTTACCGCTCCGCAGGTCTCCGCTCAACAGCCGAGCGCCGTTGCCGTCACGGCGGCCGATTACCAGCGCGCCGAAAAGTTCCTGACTTACAACACATCACCGCTTGTATTTTACAGGGTGCGCGCCACGTGGTTGCCAGATGACCGTTTCTGGTATCGCAACACCGGACCCGACGGAATCGAGTTCGTGATGTTCGATGCGGCTCGCGGCACGCGCCAGCCTGCATTCGATCACGCCAAGGTGGCTGCGGCGCTGTCCTCGGCGGCGGGCAAGACTTATGACGCGGCACACCTGCCGTTCATGACGTTTGAGTTCTCCGCGGATCAGCAGTCGATCTCTTTCAGCCTTCGGGGACAAGAGTGGAACTGCGACTTACAGGCGAATCACTGCGCATCCACGGGCAAAGCAAGTGGACCCGCTGCCGGGCCTCGCGACGACGTGAAGGCGCCCGACGGCAAGAGCGCCGCTTTCATTCGTGACTGGAATCTCTGGGTCCGCGACGTTGCGAGCGGCAAGGAGACGCAACTCACCACGGATGGAGTGAAGGACTTCGGGTACGCGACAGACAATGCCGGCTGGATCCACAGTGACCGCCCCATCCTGATGTGGTCGCCGGACTCGAAGAAAATTGCGACGTTCCAGCAGGACCAGCGAGGCGCGGGAGAAATGTATCTTGTGGAAACCAAGGTGGGCCACCCAAGGCTTGAGGCGTGGAAGTATCCGCTTCCGGGCGACGACGTGGTGACCACGATCCAGCGCGTGATTATCCACCTGGACGGCCCGAAGGTGATTCGCTTGCAGCTTCCTCCGGATCAGCACCGCTCGACGCTGTGCGACGACGTTGCATGCCGGGGCGGCGAGTGGGCCGACGTCGAATGGAGTCCCGATGGAGCGCATCTGGCGTTCGTCTCCACCTCGCGCGACCACAAGCATGAACAGTTGCGCGTCGCCGATGCCGCCAGCGGCGCGGTGCGCGACGTCCTGGAAGAAACCGCGGCCACTCAGTTCGAATCGGGCCAGGGCCGCGTGAACTGGCGTTACCTGCCGGCGTCGAACGAAGTGATCTGGTGTTCCGAGCGCGATGGCTGGTCTCACCTCTATCTCTACGATTTGGCCACCGGCCGCCTGAAGAATCAGATTACGTCAGGCGAATGGGCCGTGACGCAGGTGCTGACGGTGGATGAGAAGAACCGCAAGGTCTACTTTCTCGCCGACGGCCGCGAGAAAGGCAACCCATACTTCAGCCATTTGTACCGCGTCGGATTCGACGGCAAGAACCTGGCGCTGCTCACTCCCGAAGACGGCAATCACGACGTAGCGATGTCGCCCTCGGGCCGCTTCTTTGTGGACAGCTACTCGAAGCCGGATGTGCCGCGGGTCACAGTGGTCCGCGACGAGAGTGGCAAGGTGCTGTCCACGGTCGAGAAGGAGGACATCTCGCGCCTGGTGGCTGCCGGATGGAAGCCGCCGGTTCCGGTCACGGTGAAGGCGCGCGACGGCGTCACCGATTTGTACGGGCTGATGTTCGAGCCGACGAACCTCGACCACAGCAGAAAATATCCGATCGTCAACAACATCTATCCCGGGCCGCAGGGCGGAAGTGTGGGCAATTGGTCGTTCGCCGACTCGCGCGGTGATTGCCAGGCGCTCGCGGAACTTGGATTCGTGGTTGTGCAAATCGAGGGGATGGGCAACCCGCTGAGGTCAAAGAAATTTCACGACTTCTACTACGGCAACATGGGCGACAACACTCTGCCCGACCAGGTGTCCGGGATGAAGCAGTTGGCCGCGAAATATCCCTGGATCGATATCGAGCGAGCCGGCGTCTGGGGACACTCGGGTGGCGGTTATGCGACGGCCGACGCGATGTTTCGCTACCCCGACTTCTTCAAAGTAGGTATCTCCGAATCGGGGAATCACGACAATCGCGAATACGAGGACGACTGGGGCGAACGCTATCAGGGTTTGCTGGCGAAGAATGCGGACGGAACTACGAACTACGACGATCAGGCGAATCAAAATCTCGCGAAGAACTTGAAGGGACGCCTCCTGCTAACCCACGGCACCATGGACGACAACGTTCCGCCGTACAATACATTGCTCGTGGTGGATGCCTTGATCAAAGCGAACAAGGATTTCGATCTTTTGCTGCTGCCGAACCAGCATCACGGTTACGGCGCCGAGAGCAACTACATGATGCGCCGCCGCTGGGACTACTTCGTGCGTTACTTGCTGGGCGCCGAACCGCCGCACGAGTACGAACTGCACCCAACGGCGGCAGGACGTGGCCCGGAGATGTAGGAGCCGTCAGAAATTCCTAGCTTCCCTCTAGAAAACCGTCTGTTTCCCGCTCAGTTAGCGGTTTCCACCAGTCCGGGTCGTTGACAACGATCTTTCCTCGAAGCGTCCCGAACTTTGGCCGTTTTCCTGCGCTCTTGCGCGTGGGCACCAACTCCGCAACCGGCACACCGCGGCGGCAGACGGTCACGGATTCGCCGTTTTCGGCTGCGTGGATCAATTCCGAGAGTCTCTTTTTTGCTTCGGCGACGCTTACTCTGATCTGTTTCATGTAAGTACCTGTGCCAAACAACTGCATTCTCTCTGTTCAGGGAAATTGGCGGAGGAAGCGGACGTCATTCTGGAATAGCAGCGGAACTTCGGGTACGCCGTACTTCATCATGGCTAAACGGTCGACTCCCATTCCGAAGGCGAATCCGGAGAGCCGCTCGGGGTCGTAATTCACGAAGCCGTACACGGCCGGGTTCACCATGCCCGCGCCGAACAACTCGATCCAGCCGGATTGCTTGCAGACGCGGCAGCCAGTCCCGCCGCAAACGTGGCACGTCGCGTCCACTTCCGCGGACGGCTCCGTAAACGGGAAAAAGCTGGGGCGCAGCCGTGTCTTCACTTTCGGTCCCAGAAATTCGCGAACGAAATATTCCACCGTCCCCTTGAAATCGCAGAAGGTGATGTCGGTGTCGACGGCCAGGCCTTCGATCTGGTGGAACATGTAGCCGTGCGTGGAATCGGGGTTGTCGCGGCGATACACCTTTCCCGGGACGATGATGCGCACGGGCGGTTGCTGTTTTTCCATGGTGCGAATCTGCATCGGCGAAGTGTGCGTGCGCAGCAAGTAGGGCGCGCGCGTGCCTTCGATGTAGAAAGTGTCCATGTTGTCGCGGGCGGGGTGGTGTTCGGGAATGTTGAGCGCCTCGAAATTGTAGTAAGGAGTTTCGATCTCCGGCCCTTCCACCACGCTGAAGCCGATCGAAAGGAAAATCCGCTGAAGTTCGTCGAACGTCTGGCGGATCAGGTGGCGAGTGCCGATGGCGCGCTCAATACCGGGGAGGGAGAGATCGATTTTGTCGCGCGCGGCAGCCGCTTGTTCAGCACCGGCTTCCTTTACCGCTGAGAGTGCTTCGATCCGTTCCTCGATGTGGGCCTTTAATGCATTCAAGCTCTGGCCCACGATTGGCTTCAAATGTTTCGCCGCAGGCTTGAGCCAGTTCTCGGTGATTTCCGAAATGACGCCAGACTTCCGGCCCAGCCACTTAACTTTTGTTACGCCCAGATCGATCTTGTCGACGTCCTCGCCTGCGTCGCGATCAAATCTGTCGCGGAGTTCCGTGAAAAGGAATGCAAGCTTGGACGGCGAATCAACGCCGAGCTCTGAGAGAGTCTGCTTAATCGGATCGGTCGTCGTCATGGCGAGATCATGTCCGGCTGTCCGGCCGTAGGGGCACGGCACGCCGTGCCCGGTTCACCCATGGGACTGATGCGTCTATGCCGCGGGCTGCGTCGGTTTTGCCGGCGCTTTCGCGAGGTGCTGCTTCGCGGAGCCAACCAGCGCGGTGAATCCTTCTGCGTCATGCACCGCCATGTCCGCCAGAATCTTGCGGTCGATCTCGATGCCGCCGAGCTTGAAGGCGTGAATCAACTTGCTGTAGGTGGTGCCGTTATTGCGCGCCGCCGCCCCGATGCGCTGAATCCACAGCGTACGGAAATCGCGCTTGCGATTTCGCCGGTCGCGATAACTGTAGCGCAGCGAGCGGTTCACCGCCTCTTTTGCCGACCGGTAGAGCTTTCCCTTCGTGAGGAAGAATCCCTTGGCGTGCTTAAGCAGTTTTTTGCGCCGGGCGCGGCGCTTGGTTCCACGTTTTACGCGAGGCATTGCCTTGTTCTCCTATGATTGGACGTCGAAATCGGTGATCGTTACGCGGAGAGGGTGCAGAGGCAAGGCACCGCTCCCCGAAACGGGCGGGAACGGAGCAATCGCTGCTGCGCAATTCTCCGCGGCGTGTTCGTTGAGCTCCCGCGTAGATCGGTGCGGGAGCAAAGCAAGCTGAAAAATTCAGCTCGTCCGGCTGGCAGGCCCGCCGCGGCGGATTACGCTCTGCCTAACACGGTGAAACTCGAAACTAAATTCCGTACGGCAACGCCCGGCGCACGTTCGGCACGTCGGCGGGATTTACCTCGACGTCTTTGAGGAGTTTCCGCATGCGGCGCGGCTTTTTTGTGCCCAGCAAATGGCGTTTGCCGGAGTGCCAGCGCATGATCTTGCCGGTGGCGGTGATCTTGAAACGCTTCGCAGCGCCCCGGTGCGTCTTCAACTTCATTTTCTTGTTCTTCTTCACAATGCCCTCGTCATTCTGAATCTTGTTTAAGCCTGGCCGCCGGCCGCGGATTGCGCAGGGCGTGCCGGCGTCGCAACGGCGCCCTTCTTGGGAGCCAGAAGCGCCAGCAGGATATTTGCTTCCATGCGCGGCCCGAATTCCACCTGCGCATGGTCCATAATGTCCTTCAAGAGACGATCCATCTTCGTGCGGCCCACGCTCTGGTGAGCCATTTCGCGGCCGCGATGGAAAATCATCGCCTTCACTTTGTAGCCTTCGCCAAGGAACCGGATAATCTGGTTCTTCCGCACCTGGTAATCGTGCTCCGCGGTGGAAGGCCGGAATTTAACTTCCTTGATATGCGAACTCTTCTGGTGCTTTTTTTGCTCGTGGGCCTTCTTGTTTTGCTCGTACAGGAATTTCCCATAATCCACGAGCTTGCAAACAGGTGGCACAGCGTTGGGCGAGATCTCCACCACGTCCAGCCCGGAGTCACGGGCTTTCTTCATGGCGTCGAACAGAGACATCACGCCGAGCTGCTCCCCGTCTTCGGCAATCACGCGGACTTCACGAGCGCGAATGCGCTCGTTTACTCGAAGGCCACCACCCCCACCACCACTACGCTCTGCGATAAACCCACCTCCAGGGCCCGGCGAACTCGTCCGATCGCTGCCCGCTTCCGCCCCTAGAAACAAAAACCCGCCAGGAAGGACGGGACAGAAAGTATAGCACGCCTCTCGGGCCCGCCTGCAATAGAGCATTTACCAAATCGGGAGGGACGCCGATTCAGGACGAAAGCTCTACGGTCCCTTTCGCTCCCGCGATTCGCGCCCGCAATTGTGATTTGGCGGCTCGCTCGACATCCAATTCCACTCCGACGCGCGCAACGACACCCCGAAATTCTTCGGGATTGCTGCTCGTTGCCCCGAAGTGCGTGAGTCGGCAACCTTCAGGGGCATCCACCGAGGGATGCACGGAATCGCGGCCCCATTCGATGAAGAAAGGCAGCAAGGCGCCGCGGTCGTCCTTCAGGCGAAGCGCCTTCCAGTGAAGAATCTTGCCGTCGGGTCGCGCGCGCGATCCGTCCTCTGGGCCATCCGCAGCGAAGCCCGCGTCCGTCACTTTCTTGGCCACCGCGACGATGTCATCCGTGTGGACCGCCCACGTCAGCAGGCGCGGCTCATGCATTTCGCGCAGCTCGGGATAGGCGACGAGCGAACTCTGCTTCGGGTCGGGCGCGATGATTTCCAGATAGCGTCGCGTGCCCAGCCGGAGAAGCGCGTTCTGAGTGCCGCGCCCCGGATGCACGCCGCCAAACGCGGCGCGGACTCCCGTGCGTTCCTCCATGAAGGCGATGCCCCGGTCAAGGTCATCGATTCCCAGGAGAATGTGGTCGAGCATGGGAGGGACGTCCTCGGCCGCGCGCAAAACCCGGAGCGCCACGAGTGCGGCCCCGGTAGCCGAAAGAAATGACCGCCGCGACACAGGTGTAGGCATGGCTTAGCTCGTGGATTTCGATTCAATTTCGGCGCGCAGGTCGCTGATGAATTGTTCCATCGGTCGCGGGCCGAGATCGCCCTTCGCACGATGACGAACAGCGACGGTGCCTGCCTCCGCCTCTTTGCCGCCAAGGATCAGCATGTACGGAATTTTCTGAAGTTGCGCGTCGCGAATCTTCGCCTGCAGCTTCTCGTTGCGGTCGTCGAGGTGAACGCGAAAGCCCGCATCCTTCAATCGCTGCGTCACCTTCTGCGCATAATCGATGGTCTTCTCGCTGAGCGGCAGCACCGAAGCCTGCACCGGCGCGAGCCACACCGGGAAGGCGCCCGCGTAGTGCTCGATCAGCACGCCGAAAAAGCGCTCGACCGAACCGAACAGCGCGCGGTGCACCATCAGCGGCTGGTGACGCGAGCCATCTTCGCCCACGTACTCGAGTTTGAAGCGGCGCGGCAGATTGAAGTCGAATTGCACGGTGGTGAGTTGCCAGGGCCGTCCGATGGCATCCACGAGCTTCACGTCAATCTTCGGCCCGTAGAACACCGCCTCGCCCGGCATGTATTTGTACGGGACGTTCATGCGCTTCAGCGTGTTGATCAGCGCGCCCTCGGCGCGTTCCCAATCTTCCACTGTGCCGGCGTAGTCCCCGGGCTTTTCCGGGTCGCGGGCGGAAAGCTCCACTTCGTAGCGGTCGAAGCCGAAAACGCGCAGCACTTCCCACGCAAACTCGACGCAATCCTGAATTTCCCTCTCAATCTGGTCGGGC
>Ga0073928_10000997_pt1 | contig 57767 bp, 53 predicted proteins | sample PaiPotPPA55metaG_FD_76969 | JGI IMG/M metagenome (GOLD analysis project Ga0073928, IMG submission 76969) | Iron sulfur acid spring bacterial and archeal communities from Banff, Canada, to study Microbial Dark Matter (Phase II) - Paint Pots PPA... ... | reverse complement strand
GCTGAATTCAGATTGTCTGTTGGAATGTTGACTAACTGGTAAGCCCTTCCGTAAATCCCGATTGCATCAGTTCCCCAGAAGCGACCTATCAAAACTTTCTCGGCATTATAAGCAATGTAGGCCACGAGGCCGTTCAAAGTGAGAGTGCCGCCAAAACGCATCATGGAGCGAATTCCGGTCCGCCTCTGCGGTGGCCCAGGCACCCAACCTGTCGCTACCCAGAAACCAATTGTAGCGACCAGTGGAGAACTGACCGACATCGCTACCAGAGCCCAATATCCGTAGCCGGCTTTCGCTCCGCCAATAGCAATCGCGGTACCCACAATCAAGGAAACGACGCCTATAATCGACAAGGCGGTAAAACGCATCTGGCGTTGAAGAAGCGCTGAGTGTTGCACTCCTGCCGCGTTGAAGAGGAATCCCACTGCCAGAACAATGGTCACCCCAAAAAGCCGCGGCTCGTGGTAGAAGGCAGCAATGAGGGGAGCCATTACTGCGGCCAGTAAAGCGAGCAGCGTGCCAACTACCATATTGATCCAGAACAACGTTGAAATCTGCTCCTTCGTTACCGTCGTGCGCTGAACTGTGGCAGACGAAAGCCCGAAATCCCGCAACAAAACCAAGACTCCAGTGAAAGCTGTGACCATGCCTACTAACCCGAAGTCTTTAGGGCCCAAAAGACGGGCCAAGATCATGAGAGAGCCGCCACGAAGAACAAAATTTGCCGCTTGAGCGGCGAGTCTCGCAAGACCACCCCGAATCGCTCGCTCTTTCAAATCCTTCATCTTGTTTCCGGGCCGCTCTCAGGCATTTTGCCGCACTCTTCTCGAGGACGATATTTGCCCAATTACCCAACTATCAACCATTAAGGCGTTCACTCAAGGTTTCGTTCCTGTCGTGAGAGAGTGCCCTCTCATCGCCCGGGTACGGCAGAGGGGTCGCCGAGCCTAGTTGGAAAGCGGTTGCGTAGCGAATTCTCCAGTCCCGTCGCTTCTTGTTTAAAGGCTCCAAGCCGGAGTACTGATAAGGCCATTGATCCCTCAAACTAATGTCCCCTTCATGGATCTCATCAAGTAAATCCGTCACTGGCTTCCATCCCAGTTCCCGAGCAACTCTCTCTCGGACATCCACCGCGATTCCCGACACAAAAAGGTAGCCTTGAGGAGCGACCAGTCGCGCAATGTTACGAAGACATCGGTCTGCCTCCGAGTTCTCCATGTGGCACAGAAAATTGCTTGCTACTACTATGTCCTGAGGTCCTAAAGACTCAAGAATCCGTGGGTCCTTGGCGTCCTCAACGTGCCAGTTAATCCCGTCCTTAATCCAATTTCTTACGACGGCCACGCCCTCATAGAAGTCAAAAAAGCCTGCCCTTTCATCCGGGGTCATCCGCTCAAAAATCTCAGAACCGACCAGTTCTGAGCCGGGCTCGCAAATCCGCCAACGCCCGGCAGCCAGGCAGTCGTAAATCTGTTTATCACCGACCCCGGCGTTTAGGTGGTAAACGCCCCGTTCCGCAAATTCCACCGCCTCCTTCGAAATGTCGGCAGCCTGCAGGATAAGCCTAAGATCAGGTCGCGCTGTCTTTATCGACCATGCAACGGAATAAGCCTCGGGACCAGTGCTGCAACCTAACACGGCGACTCGTACCGTATCACCGCTGCGCTTCTTGTCTACCAGACGTCGTATCAGTTCAAGCTGGGGTCGATTTCGGATAAAATATGTATTAAACGCCTGGGCGCGAACATGTTCTATCCTGGTCAACGCGTGAATAAAATGACCATACCAACGGAGTGGTCGAACTGTGCGAAATGAAGAGGGAAGAATAGTCCACAGATGTCCGCTGAGGTGAAGAAATGCGCGAGTCGGAGATTTACCGAAGATCCTCATTCGAACCAGTCGCGTCAACCAAGACGCTGCGGTGAGGGACCAGGGATCCTCCGCACCCACTACATCGCGGTTCCATCTCGTCCATTTATCCTGCCTGTGAAACCAGCCCCGCTTACAAAAAACCAGCATCGTCATGCGGCCGGAATAGGAGTATTCGACCCCGGATGGAACCTCAACAAGCATGCCAGGGCCTACGTTATAGGCACAACCGTCAATGGTGAAGCAACCGCTCCCGGCGAGAATATAGTAGGTGCGAACGACGCCCCTACAGACTAGAAAGGTGTCGTGCCCTGTTTCGGATTCAACATACAGCACTTCCAGATCCTTTTGTTTCATCGGCCCAAATGAATATCCGAAGAGGCCCTTCCCGCGAAAGGATACTGACGAAGGCAGCTCATATAAGTAAGGCATAACTGTATGCTCCTGGCTTTTTGCTAGTGAAAGGCCCGAATGCTCAGCTCTAATAATGTTTGAAGATATATTCGTACTGCTCTTCCAAGTTCCCGCGATATAATTCCGACTTTCGTTCGAGACCGCCCTTAATACTTTCTCCACTTTCTTCGAGTGCAGCAAGCTGGTGAATCAATTTGTTGACGTCGACGTTTTCAATATCTTGAAGGAACTGCTTCATTCCCATTGCCTTCATCAAGGAATCAACCTTTTCGTGAAACGAGATCGCCACAACGGGCTTCCGGAGCATCAAGGCCAATAGCACGTTGTGAAACCGGCTGGCAACCACAATATCCGTTCCTGCTAGTTGTGAGAGCAATTCGCTGACGGAACCGGCTGGCTCGTCGATAATCTGTCCGTCTTCATACTTCAATCCGCTGCGCTCGAGAAATGCTCGCAAATCCTGTAGTACGCGACGATCGTATACGACGTCGCCGATGAGAAACCGCACAGTGTAGTCATGTTCGATCAACCAACGCACGAAGGTTGCAACTTTCGCGACGTAATCGTGATAGACGGTTTCAGCCTTTTCTTGAGTAGTAGTGCAGCCCGTGTCATATGTGATCAGCCCAATTCCGATAACAGTTTTTCGCCTGTCACGAGCGCGGGCCTCGGGAAGCATACCGGCTGGCAGGCTGAACGCTAAGTCAGGATAGACGGCATCACTTTTAGGCGCAATCCCCATCCCTTCCACATAGCTCTTGGAGAAGCTATCACGGTAAGATCGGTAATCGGCAAGCTTTAGGGCTACCTTAACGAAGAGGTTGCTCAGGGGATGGCGTATCGGGCCTACTCCCACACTGACAAAAAGTAGCTTGCAGCGGCACAATTTTGCTGCGATGGACCACCTGAGTATGTCGTAGTGCAAGCCAAAAGGTGAGATGCCGACGTCTGACAGCATTCCCGTTCCTGTCATCACCAGCATGTGGGCGCCGACCAACTTCTTGATCACTTTCACCCATCGACCCAGTTCAATGAAGATCCCCAGAACAAGTCGCCTCAGTAATCGCAATATTCGACTATCCAGCGGCGGGAGCAACATGTCTCGAATTGCAAAAGCAGGGACATTGCAACTTAATGCGGTCTCTAGTGGACCACCGCAAATGCAGCGTACTTGAGCGTTCGGCAGGAACCTGCGGAGGTTTAGAAGGATAGCTTGCAGTGTACACTCATTGCCAAGATTCCCGACGCCGAACATCCCGAAGAGGGCAACTGTTTTTCGTGTTGGATCAGCGGTCATTTTGCTGGCGGCCGATTCCGAATGCCTCGACGATACGCCGGGCGCCGCGCCGCCGGATAAAGGCGCTCCCTCGCCTGTTAGCGCTGCATTGTATGCTCGCGTATCAGCTATCATATTTGCCGCAGTTATAGGGTCGGCCGTATCACAAGGAACGGTTAACCCTTTTCCACAAGAGCCTCGGCCTCGACTGGGCCAGCTATCATCGCAGCTAGCTCTTCGAGGCAACTTGTAAAAATGTGGTCGAACTGCCTAAGTGCATGAAGCCAATACTTTGCTTGCGGGATTGCTGCCGCCCACAATTCGTCGATCCAGCAAACGCTGCTCTTGCAGTGATCTTTCCAGCCTTCGATGGCGTTGATATGCGGCAGGTCCTTCTCGGTCTGACACCTGGCTATGAATAGGTCATACTCCCGGGTAAGCCTGACTTTGTTGAGGCCGGGATTCGCAAAAACACCTCTTCCCAAGATGTCTCGATACATCAACCTCACCTGCCAGCGTGCCTTGAAGTTGTGTCCACGACCCGGCTCCAGGCAGACCAAGTCGACGTCATCGACCTCGACGAGGACATCCTGTGCTTCGTAATGACCGCACAGGAAGGCCTCTCTACAGAAGTTTCTCCCACTGGGCATACAGATACGCGGCTGCTCCCGATACGTTTTCCGGTTCTGCATGTTCAGCTCGTTAGCTTTCTTTTCGGTCATACCGGGAACACAGACTCACGGGCAAATACAAAGCTCAGCTTGCACTCTACGATCTCATCTTCTTTGGTAAACGCTCTTCCCGACCAATCCCATTACTCAATTCTTTTTTCGACGGATTTTGAGTCTTAACCGTTTGTCGCGACAAATCGGGCCAGGGCGACTTTATCACTGACCTTCTATTCAGAGCTCTGTCATACGCGGCAAGCAAGTGTTCGACCGAGTACTCCCAAGCCAACTCGCCCGCAACTCTTCTGCGGCCGAATTCACCCATTCGTTCTCGTTCACCCGGATGGTCGAGCAACCACAAAAGCTTGGCCGTGAAATCCGGCACTTGATTTTTGGTGTCGGCGTAAAGGGCTGCATCCTGGGCGCTAAATCGGCCCTCCTTGAGATCGAATTGGACAATTGGCTTGCCCAATGCCATGTACTCCATAATTTTGATCATCGTGGAGATGTTATTCATCTCGCATGGCATGTCTGGGTTGACACAGACATCGGATGTTGAAAGGATCTCTAACAATTGCTGGTCCGGAATTCTGCCAGTGAAGTTAACCATATCACTGAGATCCTTCTCTTCCACTATCTGCCGAAGGCTGGATAGACCGGGTCCGCCGCCAACACAGGTAAAATGAACGTCCCGGCGGCCTAGGTTCTTGATGTGGAGAGCCACGTCAAGGAGAATATCCAAGCCTTCCTGGACGCTCATCGTTCCCACGTAGCCAATGAGATACTTCTTACCGTGCTTGAGAGAAGGGACAGGAGGTACAGCTTTGAAGGTTTCCAAAGCGGGACCATTGCGGACAACAAATACATCCTCTGGATTGAGGCGACCTCTCGTGATGGCAAGGTTCCTGTAACTGTTGTTGGTCGCCATCACCACGTTGCTAACTCTATACGTTAGCTTTTCCAGGCAAACTTGAATGTGATAGAAAACGCCTCGCTTGCCAAACTTCGACAAATAAAGCTCTGGATTGGCGTCATGATGGTCGAATATATACTTGACCCCCAGGAGCTTGAAGGGCAGAGCAATCAGAAAGATGTCATCGGGCGGATTGCAGCCTTGGATGACAGTGAATCCCCTGCGCAGATAGATCCACCAAGTGTAGAAGAATTCCCAGAACAACGCGGACGCATACTCGCGGACGTACCCCAAGGGGCTGTTTCCTTCTTTGGGTAAGGGGTGCCGATAAACATGAATCCCATCGAGGACTTCGTACCTTTGCTCGTAACCCTTACCCCGCGGGGACAAAACTGTGACGCTGTATCCTGCCTCGTGAAGTGAAATGGCCTCCTTCCACACACGCATGTCAAACGGAACAGGCAAGTTCTCAACGATAATCAGAATTCTTTGTGCCACGGTTGTAATTTTTACGCTCCCGTAAACTTCGTCCAGCGCGCAGGGTAGCTTCCCCAGTAAAGTGTCCCCCTTTTACTAGCCCGGCGGCCTTGAGTAACGGCGATAGAAGAAATTGACTCAGAATTGAACGGTCACGCGCGGCTGTGCGTGGTCCAACACGACAGCGACGAACGGAGACCTGATTCTCTCACGTGCGTCTATGTTGAGGGACTGGCTGAAGATTCGTTTTATGGCCACGCCTGCGCCTACGGAGTGCAGACGACAGCAGGGTCGTTCACCCCGACCTTCACGGTCGCGCAGGTCAAATTTTAGTTCTTTTACGATTGTGTCCGCTGCTTTCAGGGCTGGGTCTGGAGGCACGGCTCCAGGGAACGGCGTTTCAATACTGCTCTCCCCTTTCCGCCGAGGATATAGTAAGTACGAGTGACACGCTTACAGATCATAAAGGTGTCGTGTCCTTTTTCGGACTCGATGTACAGGACTTCCACATCCCCGCTGCTTGAGGGGACCAAACGAAAAGCCGACAAGGCCCTTTCGGCGAAACGACCATGAACCTGGCGGCGGATACACGTAAGCCATAATTTCTATTTACTCCTCGATCTGAGTACTTCCAAGCCGTTATCCAGAAGCTCTCTGTTTACCTTGGAAAGTCGTAGTTTCGCTAATACGCTTCATCACGTCAGTCGTTCGAAGATGTTTTGATATCTGGGTTCCCCGCGTTGCGTTTAAGAAGACCACCATATACCTGCATCGTCATTTTGCTGATTAGTTCCCAGGAATGCCTCTCCGCCGCGAATTCACGTATCTCCTGCCGGCGGTTGTTCAACCCTCGGTATAAATCACTTGCAAAGTACGTTTCAATAGCCTTCGCCAAGTCGACCGGATCCTCAGCCCTAAATACAAATCCCGTCTTGCCCTCCACGATCTCATCCTTCAGCGAGCCAACATCGGAGGCGAGGACGGGCAGGCCGAAACTGTACCCCAGAAACAAGACGCCGCTCTGGAAGATCTGCCGGTAAGGCAACACGAGTACGTCTGCCGCTTTGAAATAAACCTCCGTCTGGTCGTCTGGAATGAAGTTCGCCTTGAGCAGTATTCGCCCACGCTGCACGTCCTCGCTGATGGTTTCCTGGATTGCCGTCCAGTATCTCTCGCAGTTCTTCGGCCTGCCGGCGATAATCAGGCGATGATCGTCGCGCCAGGCCAGGACCTGGTGAAATGCAGCTATCAGATATTCAAGGCCCTTATAAGGTGCGATGTTGCCGAAAAACAGGATCGTCTTCTTTCCATCCTGTATGCCCAGTCGCTGCCTTGCCTCGGCCGACGTGAGACACGTGTTGGGAAAAGCATTGTTGATCCCGAACGGAATGACGGTCACTCGGCTCCCCTGCACGCCAAACTCTTCGATGAGCTCACGCTTCATCTTTTCCGTGTGAACGAAGACGTGGTCGGCAAACCGATATTGGATTCCGAGCGTAAGCCGATTGAGGAATGTGTCCTTACAATCCCGCCTGCCGGCATTCACATTGTGCGCTGTGAGGGCAATCTTTTTTCCCAGAACCTTATAGTAGAGCATCAGCAAAGTTCGATCGAAGGACTCGAATTTGTTGTTCCACAAGATGTGAAAGATTCTCGGCTTCGCTGTCGCCGCATAGCGAATCAGCCGGGAATAATACCTCGACACCCTGACTACCTTTGTGGCAAACCTGGAATCCTGCCGTTGATCGCCTCGCAGATTAAGAAATTTCACTCCGGGCTTGCCGCGGAAATCCGGGCAGTCCAGCTCATCGCTGCCAATCAGGTCCAGGGCTGCCTCCTTCGACATCAGGGCCGTTGCCAAGCCGAATACGTAAGACTTGTCGCTACCGCCGGTAAGCAGGGCCACCGCCGGATTTTCGATTGACGCTTGACGATTGACGATGGACAAAGACGGCCTCACCCCATTTTCGATTTCCGATTGACGATGGACAAAAAGCACCTGGGTCCCGGGCTAGACGCGCCTGAAGATCTGATCAAACTGCGCATCTAATGCCATCCGATTCTCTTCTGTAGTTTGCTCGACTCGGAGCCGGGTATCGTCCGCGTTTTCTTCAAGCACTGCCACTTGCTCGGCTAATTTATCGACTTCGATGTGTTACGGGGCTGAGTTGAGCGGTCTCGTCCAGGAAATCGTCGCCGGCTGCACCGTAGGTGCTGCACGATGATGAAAAAACAAACCTTTGAACACCTGCTTCCTTCGCCAGTTCCGCCAGCCGAACCGTGGCTCGGTAATCGACAACGCGGGCAAGTGAACGACAGCATCGAAGCCTTGGAGATCCGCCTTCGCGAGATCTCGGATATCCTTGAGGATCTCCGGAGGATTCTGGCGTCGGGCCCGCGAAATCGCAACCCGCGAACAAGTCTGTATCGATGCCGGCGACAGCGTGCCCCGCAGAGAGCAGGATTGGCCCTGCGACGGTGCTGATATAGCCTTTGTGGCCGGTCAATAGGATTCTCATCGATGAAGGCCTTCTCCTTTACCCAGAACCTCAACGCACAAGGATGAGTTCTACTCTGTTGTTAGAAAGCCTGGGGTTTTCGCAAGTTCTTTTTTGGACCAAAGAACTTCCGCGCGTTTGGGCGCGCTACCGCCCTCTGACTCCCACATGGCGAAGTAGCCTGCGGAACGGTTCCTAATGGAGTGGCAGTTCCGTGGCCACAAGGGCAACTAACCTTACTTTCTGTGTTTTCAAGCGATTAGTGAATTAGGTGCGCGTTAAAAAATCAAGACCGATTGGGATTTGCTTCCAATTTGTGGGACTAAAGTCGCAGTTGGGTGACAGCCTAATGCTTACGCGTTGGTACTCCGTTTTCCGACACTGCTAGTAGTCCTCCCCGGCAGAGTACTTCTAACGCATCGCTGATCGCCGAGAACGGAAGACCTGACCGCTACGCAATACTCCACAGAGAGTGTTCGCCATCGGGCTGATTTAACACCCAAAGGCGCGCTGAAATCTCCAAGTCGGCAGGGTCGTCGCCACCTCGGACATCCAGGTCGGTTCCAGAAACGAAAAGATAGCTTTGGAGAAGTACCAACCGAGCGATGTTACGCAGGCATGTCTCGGCCTCCGCGTCATCAATATCGCAAAGGAAGTTATTTGCCACTACCAGATTCTGAAGCCCCAGGGCGTCAAGAATCCGTCGGAACCATCGGGCTGGATTTCTGTGACCGCGTCCGGCCAAGGAAACATGTCCTGGAACGCCTCACAATTCGGGACTTGTCCAATCATGACGGCGCCTGAAGCCGCTCCTTCAAAATAGCGTCCTCCGACTTCCGCTTGCCCTCGAGTCTCGCTAAAACAATCGATCTTCCCAGGTACCACCATAAAATCGACACGTGAGATAGCAGAATTTGTCGATCGTTGTGGACAACATGGAACCGCCGCATTCCCGGTACCAGACAGAATACTCCCCCGCCGAAGAACGAAACGCGAAGCGGAATGCTTGTAGTGACCATCTATGTAACCTTCAAGCTACTCAAAAGTCGGAAGAGAAAAGGATTCGTTGAGCAGGGCGATAGACGGGCCAGCAGGTCTCGTACTTGCCCTTCCGGGCCAGTCGATTGATGACCCTGTCACGATTCCGAAAAGCAGCTCTGCTCGTGGAACATCACCTGCTCCACCGGTTACAAGTGCCGCCTTCCTCATGCTTGCTCGATTACGGGAGCTCCACGTGCCTTCCCGGCGAATTAGAAAAGCGCCTGCATTTTCGCCGAGGCCGATAGTTGGAGAGCGCCTATTTTCGAGCCTCCAGCAATTCCAGCAAAAGCCTATCCTTCGTAAACACCCAAGCGACTCGCCGTTTTTGAAATGCGGCGGCTGGGAGCGGGGGTTTTACTACCACTGCTCCCGCGGATCGACTCTCGTTCAACGATTCCTCCAGTCCGTCTACTTCGTAGCACAAGTGGTGGAGGCCTCGTCCGCGTTGCAAAAAGCGCTCCACGGGGGAACCCGCCCCAGCAGGCTCCACCAGTTCAACCGCAGCGCCGGAAGGATCGCTGCCTCGAATAAAAGAAACCTTTACGGCTTGCAGGGTATCATGGACCACCTCGCGATTCCAGGTCGCACCAATCGACTTTGCAAAACGATCAGCAAACTGCTTGGATAGAGCTGACGACGAAGCCAATATGGTCAAGTCCCCAGGCCTGATCGATTCCCACGGGCAGCTTTGGTAGTCCTGTATAGTTCATTCGTCACCTTCCGACTCAACACTCCGGGATGCTCCTTTTGGTTTGGCTGCGTCCTGCCCGCTAACCATCAGTTATCCGGAGACGCGACGACGTGCGCCCACCCAGAGAGGAGAGGTCTGTCAAGTAAAGATGATGTCTCCGGTTCCAAACTGCGGGCGCGACCCGGCTGAAAACGGAAGGCCTTTCGCCGCATATATCTCCGAAGTTTTACTCCGCCTCCCGAGGTAGAATGGGAAGCCCCGCTCGAGCGAAGAGCTGAGGGCGCCATCGGCGCACACAAAGAGCCAGGGATTGATATCCGCAATCGCGGCCTGCAAAGCAGCAGTAACGTCAGCTATTTCGCAAGAATCATAATAGGCATATTTCAAGCATAGACGCCCGTCCCGGAGCGTCATGAAGAGGAATGCAATAATCGCACCGTGCCGGCTTACGACCATCGGTATTTGTCTGAAGTCTTCAGCAAACACCGAAAAGGCATAACGTTTTTGGGCAGCTTTGTCTTCTGCGCTCGCTGATAACCAAGGAAACTCCAGAACCCAGCACCAGTACGAGGTATCCATCGCAAGCGGATCCCCAACGGTCCACGTGTTTATGAATGACGTCAAGCCATCATCGAGCGAATTGGCCGTTCTAATCTCCAGCCCGCGCCTTTGAAGCTTCCGGCCGAAAATCATCCGGTTCTTCGTCCCAGCACCCCACTTCGTAAGACGGCTCACGGCACGAATCGAAGGCGGCAAAGCCACAATGAAGTACGACCTATCAAATCTGACACACTGCTTAAACCGCTTCGTGGCATCGTAGACGCGCTTCGCATCACTCGATGGGGACGAAACCGCTATTTGGTCCGAGTATTTCTTCATGGCGCAAAACAAGATCATGGTCGCTGCAATCCTATCTTGGCTCTGTTTGTCAACCCACCATGTCGACAGCCATCCAAATTTCACCTTCGCCTGACGCTCGGTCAGCACGAAATCCGGCAAAATCCCAAGATAAGCTACCAGTTGACCTTTGTTGACTGCGGTGATCAGCACCGTGTCGTTGTCGTCAGCTCGCGGATTCGAAACGTGAGAAATGGCGCGCCGTTTTGTGATTGGCAGGTTTGGTTGCATCCAAAAGCGTTCGTCCGCTAGGAGCTCGTTCAGGTTGCGCTTCGTATACTCAAGGATTTCGACATCACCCATTTAAACACCCTGATGAAGTTCTGCGGTTTTCTCGTGTGACTTCAGCCGCTCCTGGCGATCTGTAATGAGCAACCGTCATCACGGTACTTAATTTAGTTTCGCCGGATGGCCTCAGTCTTACTCAGGCGGCGCACAAGCGACTTTACGGATAGCTCTTTTAGAATCTCACGAATGCTCGGATTCGCACTTCGGGCATCGATCGAAAATCGGTGGAAGGAAAACGCGACCGAGTCCACGCGCGCTTCACTCGTGCCGAAGGAAAGAATAAGACCGAGGTCCGCCATATGCCTGAAGACAGACCGCGGGACGCCGTTATCATCAAAGGGAAAGGCGAAGCACCGGCACGGCAGGCCAAGCCTCCGAATAAAGTCCACGCTCGCAGAAATTTCTTTCTTTTGGTCTTCGACGGCCAGTTCGTAGAAATAGGGGTGGCTATCGCTGTGACTTCCAAACTCAAATCCGGCACGAGAAAGCTCCAGAATTTGGCTGGTCGTGAGGTAAGGCTTGCACCGACGCAGGTAGTCGTCGAAGTCGACCTCAAGAAACTTCGCCACAACATCGAGAATGCTCTCGTCAGCGAACCGCAGTGCGTTCAGCTTTGCATGCAAACTCTCGCCTGGACGAAGCTTTATTTGCGGGGGAATGCGACCCAGTTGTTGCTTGGATCGGTTGATCAGCAGGCTGACCTTGTGGCGCCACATGAGCCGCCTGTTATCAATCGTTGCGCTGTTGAGAAAGAAGATGGCCGGGATGCCTTTGTCGCGGAGTATCGGAGCGATGGTGTCATATACCTCTCGCATCCCATCGTCGAACGACAAAAGGAAGGCCCGTGCCGATACCTTGCTGACGCGAATTCGCGGGAGCTCTTCTAGCTCCGCAAGCTGTATGGGTCGAAACTGCCGGCAGAGAAAATCCAGGTCCGACTTGAACTTGGCTGTTGTGGGCACCGAATAGAGATGTTTGACATGTGGCGGAGCGCAGTCGGTAGCGATATGCCCAAAGGGAAACAGTACGCCGGCCGGAGGACGATAGAGATCTGGCATCAAGGTGGCGCAGACCCTCAATACCTTTTGCTTTATACTCATCCGTTAAAGCCTCCTCTGGGTCGCATACATATCAAGCCTGACTCCGGCCTACAGCCCAAGTTGCTCGCCTCGTCGTTGGGCGGGTTGAGAAGCGTGTCAAGTTCGCTAGGGCGAGAGCCCTCTTCCGCCAGGCAGTACGACGTGCTGTCTCTCAGTGATCCGAACTCGCCATTGAATGCAATGACATCGGCACCCTGCACACCCCGTTCACTGAAAGCGTCGGTGGGCCGACTTGGCACTGCCGCAGAGCGAAGTACGGCCCGTCTGAATGTATTTGGAAGTTATGAGGAGGGATGCTCATTTTCGAGATACACATCATCGCCGATGAAAATATCCTGGCCCATCTGACGCCGCGCAGACGATGCAGAAGGGGCGCGGGGATTTCGAGCCCGGCAGAAACCGGGCCATCAGATGCAGCACGCGATTGGAGACCCTGCGCAGCAGCGGTTCGTTCATAAATTATGCCGACACCCACCGCACCATGCGGTCCATCGGATACATGCCGTCCCAGGGCGCTTCGTAAAGCGACATGCGTCCTACTTCCGGGCACCGTTCGACGCCCCGCGCCGTGATCGCCTCGGCCAATTGCAATCGTCGTTCCCCCAGCGCCAGTCCGGCCGTTTGCGTGTTGATCGAGCAAAGCGCGGCGACTTCAAAGGCGTCGTCAAGAGGTCTCACAAAGAGCGTCCGCCCATAGCACGGCGTCGCCAACCCGCGATCTTCGTCGCTATACAAGACCGTCCAATGCACTCCGCCGTCGTACCACGCCTCGCCGCGCATGTCGTATTCCGCGCGCCAGCTCAAGATCTGGAAAGACTCCTGAGCCGCCACGTCCGCCGGAGCAGAGCCCGCCACCCGGTCGAGTTCTTCGCCCAGAAGCGCCGCGAACGCCCTGGGCGCGACCGCTCCGCCGCGTTCCACAAAAATCGTGTGTGGAGAATTGCACCCGCGCTGCCCCAAGGCCACCGTGTCGCGCGCGACCAAGGAAGCGACCTGCCGCGCGCCCGCGGGGTCGGCCAGCTTCTCCGCACCCACTACTACGAACGAGGTCTTCGGTCCGAACACGATATCCTCGGTGCCAAACCGCCGCGGTAGATTCATGATGGCCTCGACCGCCTCGCGCCCGCCCCAGGCCACGCGCACATCCGCCAGCGCCGACAACGCCGCCGCCGCCGCAGTGTCGTCGCGGTCGGTATAAATCGCCCGCACCGCGCCAGAGAGCAGCTCGCCCGTGATCTCGTGGCCGTCCGGCCGACGGTAGCGCACGCGCGACAGCGCATCGAGAAAGAACGGAAGAATGCCCGCGTTTTGGCGAGACACTTTCACCAGGTTGGCATTCTTGGTCAGCAACCCCTGGATCACCGAAAGCATGCCCAGCAGGGGAACGTTGCCCGCGACCCAGTGCACCAACAGACCCCGCGGTTGCGCCCGATGCGTTCGCGTACTGGCTTGCGTGGGCACAAACTTGTCGATCGACTCACGATCCCCGCGCAAGGCCTGCTGCGCTACTTGTTCCAAATTGCCGCGCCGCAGCCACAGGGGCAGGAAGCCGATTCCCAGATTCGCCACCATCCGCCCGGCCTCGTTGCGCGGATCCGTCCAGGCCCGGCTGGCCGCATCGCACAGTCCGATCAAATCGTCGAGCGATGCCGCGCGTAGCCCCTCCTGAGCGGCTCTGAGTCCGCTGACCAGCCGGTCTGGAGAAGATTCCACCGGGCAGCGTTCCGGCTCGGCCCCCGGCTCGATGTGCCGGCCGTGTTCATCGAAGAGAACGAAAATCTTCATACGCTGGCGTTCGCTCCGGTCTGCACCTGGTAAATCTGTTCCGGCAGCGTGTCTCCGCAGCCGCGAATTTCCGCGCCCTTCGCGCGTCCCAGCACTTCGAAGCGCGTGCCATAACGCCCGTCTTCGCCCTGATCGCGCGACACGATCCGGCCGATATCGTCGACCAGCAGCGCGATGCCCGGATAGCTGTGGGGCAGCGGGGTGACGAATTCGAGCAACCCCGGCTCGCCCTCGGGAACAGGCGCGAGCGTCACCGGGTCCCGCACGATGACCTCGGCGTACACCGGAGCCAGCCGCACGCCGCGCCCGTTATCGGCGTAAATCACGCCCAGTTGCTCGGTGAAACCGTATACATCCCGAATCGACGATTCCTCCAAGCCAAACACCTGCGAGACTTCAGCATTCAACCGCGCCCGATTCACCGCCTGGTGTTCCAGACGCTTCCAGCCACCGAAATGCAGCACCATGCTGCCGGCGGGTAACGTCAGCCGCTTTCTGGCGCGCGCCAGCGGTGCCACCACATATTGATACAGCATGTAGGTGTACCCGATCAGGCAGACCGGCGTGGACTGCGGGCGGAACCGCGTCAGCATCGCGTCGAACGCCTCGGCATCCAGATCGATCCGTCCGGCTTTCGATTGGAGCGCATAGTGGGTTTCGCTGGCCATCATCAAGTAGCCGCGCAATCCCGCCACCCGCGCGGAAAGCTCTACGTCGGCTCCCGGAGCCGCGACCGCGTCCAGCACGATAAAGGGCCGGCGCGTCGAGCCCATCAGCGCGCTCAACTGCAACGCCAAGGCCCGCATCTGCCGGTCGCGCGTCACGCGATCCAGCACCACGCGGCTGGGCGTCTGCGATGATGTCGCGCTCGACCGCAGCACGCGCACCACCTCCTCCTGACCCACGGATTCCAAACTCAGCCGCTTGAAAATCGACACCGGCAAGAAGGGCACCTCGGCCAGGTCTCGAATGTCGGCATCCGGATCCGCGCCCTGTTTCTTGTACCAGCGCGCGAACAGCGGGCAATGCGCCAGGTGATGTTGGATCGCTTCGCGCACGGATCGCAACAGCAGCTCCCGATGCTCGCCCGGACGGGTGGCATACGGCGCTTGGCGCAGCAGTTCGTCGGTGGCACTCATGGTGGCCGTGCTCATTGAACTACGCGATCTCCATCAGCAGTTGGGTCAGATCCGGCGCCGTCAGACGGCAAGCGTTGGTCCGCAGGCAGGCATCCCGAGCCGCGGCCTCCGCAAGCGCCCGCCGCTCCGTTTCATCCGGGGTTCGCCCGAGCAGCACTTCAAATCTCTGGGGCAGACCCACGCGCGTGGCCAAGTCCGCCAGCGCGTCAGCCAGCCCGGCCCCGCTCGAGAGGCCGCTCAACGCGCCCAATTCATCGTACACCGCGGCATTCTTGTTGCGGTTCCAGCGCATGGTCGGCAGCAGGTAGAAACCCGTGGCCGGCCCATGCGCGGCGTGATGCAGTTTCGACGTGGCATGCGACAGCGCGTGGGCCGCCCCAGTGGACGCGGTGCTCTGGCACAAGCCACCCAGAAACGCCGCTTCGAGCATCCCCTCCCGCGCCGCCAGATCTTGAGGTCGCTCCGCTGCCACCGGCAGATGCCGGAGCACCATCCCGATCGCCGTTCCCGCCAGCGCGCGCAGGAACGAGTTCCCGAGGCTGGACACCGCCGATTCCACCGCGTGCGTCAACGCGTCGAATCCCGTCGCGACCGTCGTTTCGCGCGTCAGGGTCACCGTCAACTCTGGATCGAGAATCACGATATCCGGCAGCCAGTAGGGCGAAATGCAAGCCATCTTGGTGCCATCTTCCGCCGAGAGCACCGCTGCCTGCGAGGCCTCCGAACCGCTTCCTGCCGTGGTCGGGACCGCGATCATGCGAGCTCTACGCCGCAGGGGTCCAAAGCCTGCAGGCGTCAGTCCGGAGAACTGCAATTCCGGATATTCATACTGTGCCCAAAGAAATTTCGCGGCGTCGAGCACCGCTCCGCCACCCACCGCCACGATCCACTCGGGCGCCGCCGCGTCCACTGCCGAGCGCGCCGCCGCGATGGCGGCAGCCCGAGGCTCGCCGCCCGCCAGTTCCAGCACTTCCGTGAAGGTCGCGTCTTTGAGTTGCGCCGTAACCCGGTGCACCACGCCGCTGCGCCGCGCGCTCCCACCGGTCACCACCAGCACACGCGCCGGCTCCAGGCAGCCCACTCGTTCGATGCTCCCCTTGCCCAGGCACACTTCCGGCGGGTTGAGCACCCGCTTCAGCATGCGCAGCTTCATCGCGCGGAGGTCCATGCCGTCTCCTTGGCCTCACGCAACATGTGCCGCTGAATCTTGCCGGAACTGGTCCGCGGAATCCGTTCGATCCGTTCCACCCTGTGCGGAATCTTGCACTCCTCCACGCGGGCTCTCAGGAACACGGCCACTTCGGCGCGGGTAATCTCGCGCTCCGCAACTACGTAGGCCGTCACGCTCTCGCCCAGCAACTCATCGGGCGTGCCCACGCAACCGGCGTCCCGGACTCCCGCCAGTTGACACAGCAGCTCTTCGATCTCGTCGGGCGCGACCTTCCGCCCGCCGACATTGATCATGTCGCTGCGCCGGCCCAGTAAGAACAGATAGCCATCGGCGTCCATATAGCCGATGTCGCCGGTCTTGAGTCCCGCGTTGCTGAACGCCTGTGCGGTCAGTTCGGGCTGGTTCCAGTATTCGCGCATCACCATGCCGCCGCGCACCGTCACTTCACCCGGCTCCCCCGGAGGCATCCGCCGGCCGGTTTCATCGCACACGGCGATCTCGACGTTGGGCGCCGCGCGCCCCGCCGTTCCGGGTCTCGAAGCGTCCTGGTGATACTCCACGAAGGCCGCGCGCGAGGCTTCCGTCAGCCCGTAATGATGGCAGATGCGCGTGGTGGGGAGCAAGTGCGTGAGCCAATCGCGTGTCTCGGGTCGCAGGGGCGCACTGCCGATTTCGATATACCGCAGGTGCTCTCGAGCCATCCCCAGAGCGTCGCCGGTGATCCGCCGCAGAATGTCGAACCCCGCCGGCACCAAAGCCAGGCCGGTTGCGCGGGTCGCGAGCATGCGCTTGACCACCGCAGCTCCGGATCCTACGCCCGGCTCGATCACCAGCGTATGGCCCGTCAGCGCCATGCACCGCAGCCGGCCCAGACCGAAGGAATGGCTCAGCGGCAGGGGAACTACTTCCACATCCTCCGGCCCGCTGCCGACGAACGCCGTGATGTTGCGCGCCGCCGCCAGAACGTTGGCCTGCGTCAGCACCACGCCTTTTTTCCGTCCGGTCGTTCCGGTGGTGTAGAGCAAATCCGCGATGGCGTCGCGGCGGGACAGCGGCTCGATAGTTTCGCCGGACGCGTCGGCTGCGGTCGCAACGGACACCGTGACCACGCGGCAAGGAACCGCGTGAACCGGCCTCTCGACCACCGCCAACTTCGCCCCAGCGTCCGCCGCGAGTGCCGCGAGCGCCGCTTCCGGCGTATCGGGAGGCACGGGAACCGCCACGGCGCCGAGCGCGTGCGCCGCGAAGTACAACACGGGAATCGCGGGCGTGTTAGCGCCGCACATCAGCACCCGGTCGCCTTCCGCCACGCCCAGCGCGCGCAAGCGCGCCGCGGTCGAGAGAATCCGAGACCGGAATTCCTCATAGCGCAGAGCGTCCGTCCCGCACCGCAGGGCGACCTTTTGAGGATGCTTGATGGCGTGGGCCAGGAGATGCGCTAAAAGCGTTTCTTCGTCAACCTTCGACACGCAGCTTACCCTTGGCCGCCAGCAAATCCCGAATGTTGCCCACCGACTCGATGGCGATGATCTCGTCCATGCTCAAGCGCTCGCCCAATACCTCCTCGATCTCCATCACCATCCGGACTTGCCCCAGCGAATCGAGGTTGGGAATCTCTTGCAGGCGGGTTGCGTCGGTCAGCACGCAATCGTCCTCGAGTTGCAGCGCGTTTCGCAGGATCAGTGTCACTGTATCTTCAGCCATGGTGTCTCTGCAGCCCGCCTCCATATGGGTTTGAAAAGATTTCTTCATGGGTTTGAAAAGATTTCTTCAGTTTCTCTCTGACATCACTCATCGATTATGTCTCCCTTGTAGTATACTGACGGGCAATGCTGTTAGAATTGTGCCCGCGTGACCGTAAAAGGCCCCTCAGGCGCAGCGCCCAAGAACGGTACGAAACAGTCCCGGAATGGGCCGTCCTTTGGCGTCGCGGCATATTCCAGCCGTAGTTCATCGACATCGAACCGCGAGAACAGCAGATGCATGCAGCCGTGCTCGATGCGTCGCGAAAACGCCCGGCAACTCATCACCCAAGTCTGAATGCGCAGCGCGTGATCCTCGCGGCGTCCCGCCACCATAGCGCGACCCTGCCGTTGCCCCCCGCGTTTCACGCGCCAGGCTGGGAAGGGTCGATAACGACTGCGTCAACATGTCCAAGCGAACAACTGTTCTCCAGTCTGAAGTGAACAATGAACGATATGGTTGCTCTCACAGGTTCGGCGCTGAAGCCGTCGTAGTAAGCCATTGAGCCGTAACGGGTTCATTCGCAAGTCCTGGCAACAACGTTCGCAGCAACGGGGCTGGCCGCCACCTCCGCCACTTCCCTCAGGCGACACTCACGGGCCACCATACCCGCCGACGGTTCTATGCCGGCAACCCGAAAGATTTCCTTCCAGCGATAAACCCAATCGTGGCGCAGCAGTGCTTCCATGGCATTTCTTCGGGCGATCGCGGAAACTCGCTCCGGCTCCGAGCCGAGTCTGGTAAGAGCCTCGATCACGTCGGACCCGTCAGGCTGGATTTCTATGACCGCGTCCGGCCAAGGAAACAATTCGTAGAACGCCTCACAATTCGGGGCTTGTCCAATCATCACGGCGCCTGCGGCCGCTCCTTCAAAATAGCGTCCTCCGACTTCGGCTTGTCCTCGAGTCTCGCTAAAACAATCGATCTTCCCGGGTGCCACCATAAAGTATCGGCTTCGTTTTGCCAGGTTGGCAAAGTAATCGCGGTGCTGCCGATAGTCGTACACGTCGGCCAGGGACAAGCCCGCAAATGTGTCGTGAACGTAGAAAATGTCTTGGCGTCTTGCCGCCTCAACGAGGGTCTGGTGAATCCCCTGCTGTCTTCGCCCGATACTGCACACATCAATCACGCGTGCCGGCGGGTCCGGATATGGAGTGAATCGAAGAGCGTCAACCGCTGGGGGAAGATAGTGGCAGGGCCGATCGATAGCCTTGGATAACGGGCCGACAGTCCCGCTGCTGGAGACGAATACGTGATCGAACTGCTTGAGTGCATGAAGCCAATACTTTTGGCTCGGTATCCAAGCAGCCCACATCTCGTCAATCCAGCAGACGCTGGTCTTGCAATGGTCTTTCCAGCCCTTGATGGCATTGACATCGAGAAAGTCCTTTTCGATCTGGCAGCGGGCAAGGAACAGATCATACTCCCGGGTCAGCCTCACCGTGTGCAGACCGGGATTCGCGAAGACGATCCTCCTGGAGATGTCGTGAAACATCAGTCTTCTCTGCCAGAACTCCCTGAACTCGTAGCCGCGACCCGGCTCCAGACAGATCAAGTCAACGTCGTCGACCTCTACTAATACGTCTTGCGCTTCGTAATGGCCGCACATGAAGGCGTTTTTCTTGAAGTTTCTCGCGCTGGGCATACAGATGCGCGGCTTCCGGAGCTCTCTAAGGACCTCGGCCGACGCTGGCCATGCATTGCTCCCGTTTGAGGCCTTCATTGAGTCACCCCGTGTTGGGCCGCGTTTTGCTGGCGGCGGAGCGCACTAGGCATTCTCGAAGCCAGGGAACTTTTTTGCATACCAGGATTTACGTATGCTGCGATATGCGCCAGCGACCGGCGCGGGAATATAGTCGATAAGCTTGTGGTGGAGAGCGAGGCGAAGGGCCATGCGGCCGGCTAGGGTTAGCGGGACGTAGTATCTGGGCACATCAACTTTCTCGAACCCGTTGCGGCGCTTGAATTCGGCGAGGCTGTCACCTTCTCTCTTCCCGTAATTGAAGTTCGCGTACCAAAGGTATTTGATTTGTCGCTCTGCGCAGGCGCGAACGGCCTGGGCAATCAGCGCGTTGGTGGGTGCCTTGTCCCGGTGCGCGATCGAGGAGAGAATATGCATAAGTCCCGCCTGACCCCAGTCCTCGCTACCAACGAGCTTTGCGAAGCCAATCAGCTTTTCTTGAAAGAACGCGCCGATGAAGATGCTTCGATCGGGGAAAGTCGCCTTCATTGTGCGCACGGCTTCGAGGTTCTTGCCGTAGTGCCAGAAGCGCCTGCCCTGGCGGATGGGCGTCTCGTTGTAAATAGCGTGGATGCCCCGAATAAGAGCGTCGTCGAAAGGCACTTCCCGGACCAGGACGCCGTCCCTTTCTGTTTTCCGCACTATCGTTCTAATTCTGGGCCGGAGGCGTGCCATCCAATCATCGAAGGTCGAGATCCGAAGCGCGGCGAAGTTGTCCCATTCCATTAGATAGGGATACTTGGGCGAAGGCTCGGACAGCTTTTGGATAAATGTGAAGAGGTCGATCCGCCTCTCAGACTGTCGAAGGACTCCGAGCGCCTCCTCTGGTCGATCCAAAAACTCGAATCCCTCACCGTCGAGGTAGGCAATACGAGCCAGTTTACCGCGTATCCGGATTTCTTTGCCGCAAATTTCCATTGTCAGTTGTCTCCCTCCGACGACCGGAACTAACCCGGTCAAGATCGCCTAGTTTAACTGCAACACCTTCGGCGGCGGGAGATCCGGTTTCGGACCGCGCCGCACAGCCCAATTCAGGACGCGAGTAGTGCTCTGTGCCTTTGCATCCCAGGTTAGACGTTCCCGAGCGTAGGAGATGCCTTGTTGTCGTAAACGATTAAGAAGGTCCCTGTTTCCCGCGAGATCGGTCAGAATCTTTTCCATCTGTGACACGAATTCGCTCTCATTGGTAAGGGGCACCTTGTACCCTACCTCTGGATGAACGATGTCTCCTGGCCCGCCGAAGTCCGCGACCACCGGCACGGCGCCACTGCCGAGGGCTTCGAAGATCACTCCTGCACCAAAGTCGCGAACCGATGGAAACACCATCACATCCGCCGATCGTAACCGCTTGAGGGCCTCCGCATGACTAACCCAGCCACAGAAGGAAACAGCCGTCTCGATCCCAAGGGACCTCGCAAGCTGCTCGAGGCGGTTCCGCTCAGGGCCATCGCCGAGGATGGTGAAGTGGGCCAAACCGTTTCGCAAAAGTGGAGCGGCCGCGCGCAGCCCGAGATCACAAGCTTTGCAGGGGATCAGCCCCCCAACGAAGATCAACTCAAGCCTCGCAGCGGGCTCCGGACTCCGTAGGGCGTCGGAACACAGGGAACGACCGATGCCGGGCTCCGGAACAAAGAATAGTTTGTCGCGATACGCGGCGAACTCGGCATACGTTTGGGACGAAGCGGCTATGATGGCCGCCGCGTTGCGATAGGTGGACCGAGCAAAAGGCATGAACCGGTACAGATTCCTGAAGCCCGAGATCCATTGCTTCTCATTATTGGCCTGGCTGAAACCCTGCACATAAGGGAGTCCGCCATTAATCGGCCCGATCACGAAGGGTATAGGTCCCTTCCGCAGAAAGAAAGCGAAAGGACTTGGCAACACCGCTGTCATCGGCACGAGGCGCAGAACGACATCGAACTCGCCCGCGAAGATGCGGTCCCGCAACTGCCGCCAGGCACGCCATTCAAAGGCGAGAGCAAAGGGATAACCAAAGGCGGTCAACGCCTGGCTAGTAGGGTTATACCTGAAGATCCATCGCCGACTCCAGGCATAGATGCGCTCGAGCCAAGGCATCCGGACCACCTCGATGGCGCGAAACGGCGCCTGGGCGCGGCGCAGAGCGTCCTCAACGGGCGATCGAGCGACCAATGTGACGTCGTGCAGCTCCGCGAGCGCTGCCGCGTGGGAATAGGTGACAAAAGGAATGCTAAGACGCTCCGGATGACAGTCCGGCCCCAATAGCAAAATATGTAATCGACCCATAAATCCTCCTCTAGTGCATTGCTATGCTTGCCCGATGCGGTTACCTTGAGATCACCGGCAATTTACTGGGAACAGTAGACGACCACTGCGCGATTTTCGATTGATGATTTACGATTGACGTTTGACAAAGTTTTTTTTCTCAGCACCGAGATACCAGGGCATCAGGGGGAAGCAAACCTCACAAAAATTGCCGAGGGTTGCCCACAAATCGACTACTACTTTTGTTTTAGGTCTGGATTCGTCGCTGTTTATCCCGCCTTCTACGCTTTGCTAGTGTTCGGGTCTTGGTGTTGAATTATGCGTTGCTCAGACACGCCTGAAGATCTGATCGAACTGCGCATCTAATGCGTTCGCTTTTCTGCGATTCGGAGCCCGACCGGGCTACCGCGTGTTTGACTTCGTGAACCCTTACATAGGACTACTTATAGCCAGCCACTCAGGATCGGTGTATCCTAAACATGATCGATCGACCGCAAAATAAGTAACATGCACAACACAAGCGCGCTTCGTTCCGACGAAAATGAAGGAGCCTCCCGCCGGGCGGCCCGGAACGGGAAAGTCGGTGATCTAAACTTCTTGCTTGACCCAGTCGATATATCATATTCATCAGTTTTGAGAAGAGAGAATTGTAAATGACAGCAGCCGTGAGAGTTACATTGCTGAGTGGCAGATTAAGATGATATGTACAGACCAGGACTTCAAGTCGGCTGCCGAGCAGACCAAGATTGTTGACCCCTTTCGTCGAGGAGGAACGGCATCAATGACGAGAACCAGGAGATGGCTAGTATTCGCGCTTGTTGTGGCTGGCGAATGTTTCGGGCTGATTTTCGCCCCCCTTTTTCTGACGCCCTTGGCTGCTGGCCAGAGCTGGACGGGGATACTAGCTCCGAGCAGGGCCATCGATTGGAGCCATGCCGGGCTGCCATCGACGCTGCCTGACGGGGAAACCACCGCGAACCCCTGGACGCCCCCGACGAGAACGCAGTGCGGCCCGACTCTGACGCCTTCCAGCGGGGACGACACCACGCAAATTGCGAACGCATTCAACGGTGCAGGCAGCTTCTCATCGTGCACCCCTCCCTACGTGGTGCTGTTAGGATCAGGCACTTTTCAGGTACAGAGCTTCTTGCGCCTGGGAGGGAACAGCACCCGGAACAATATCACCTTGCGGGGCAGCGGGCCGATGAATACTAATGTCACTCTGACGAATAGCGGTGCGGGTTTTTCGGTCGGCTCTTGCTGCGTCGGCGGTGGGAGCGGAGCGCTGACTTCGGCATCTTCCAACTACACGCAGGGACAGACTTCTTTCTCGTTGCAGAATGTCAGTGGAACTCCATTTGTCGGTGCAATTGCCTACTTTGTTCAATGTGACAATGGGTTCACTAACTCCAGTCCTGGACACCCCCTCGGAACCTGTACGGGATCCGTCTCCGATCCGCTTACTGTGTATCACTGTGCTGATTCAAGCTGTGCCAACGATCCAAACAGCGGATCGCGCACGCAAGACGTACAAGAAGTTCGCATCACAGCGGCCACGAACATAGGCGGAAGCAATTGGACCGTGACCGTTAGTCCCGGCTTGTACCTGAGTGATTGGACCTACAGTCAAGGAGCAACGCTCGCTTGGGATAACAACGCGACTTACACGTCTGTCGGTATCGGAATCGAGGATATGACCATACGGCCCTATGATTCCGGGAATTCCGTCAGCATCGGGAACGGCGGCTATGCTTCCTGGGTGAAAGGAATACGGGAGATCGCGTTCAACAATGCAGTGATCTTAGGGGTTGATGACTGTAGCCATTGCCTCGTAGCGAACAATTATTTCTTTGGCAACGACCCTGCGAGCTTACAGGGCGGAACGAGCCTCATCTTTCAGGATAGCCACGGCGGAGACAATCTATTTCTAAACAACCTGTCCGATATGGGCTGGATCATGGACGATGGCCCTAACCATCAAGGTATCGTTGTTGCCTACAATTACAGTCATGACTCAGCCGTCGCCGCCGATTATCAATCTACTCTATTCGAGCACGGAATCGGGTCGCAGCTCATGTTGCGGGAGTCGAACCAGTTCGGGCGCATTAATGATGACGACACGTATGGCACTCACAATCTGCAAACGGACTTTCGTAACAACCTGAACTGCGGGGACTACCCTTACAACTTACCGACGACGATTGGGGGAGGACTCCAATATAGCTCCTTCGCCCGCTTTGCCAACGCCATTGGAAACGCTATTGGCTTCGGGATGCCTGCAAAGTGTCCAAGCTATCAGGGCACAGCTACAGATGGTTACGAATATAACCTCAACGGTGGTCTTAATCCCGACACTTCGGGATTAACGACAGCATCGCTCATGCGTTGGGGCAACGTCAGCCCTATTCAGCAATCTACCGACACACCCGCCAACTCTGGTATGCGGTTTGTTAGCTCGGAAGTCCCAACAAATCTATCGACTTGGCCAAACTCCGTGCCGTATCAAAACAGCGTTCCTGCCAACAATAACCTGCCGTGCTCATTTTTCCTGCAAGGTTACTCGTCAACGACCTGCACCGCTCACTATAGCGGAGGAACCGGCTTGAGTTGGTGGAAGGTGTGTAAAAGCTGGACCACCTTTCCAACTACCTGCGCCTCTTCCGTGACGCCGCCCTTTCCTGCGAACGGACCGGACGTTCTGGCCGCCAATGGGGCTCCGTCAAACTACGCGAACGACATTCCAGCAGCGGTAGCATGGAAGAATCTGCCGATTGACACTAGCTACCAGAATTCTTATACAGTCACCGCCTCAAGTTGGTCGAGCGGAACTGAGACACTGACTGTAACGACTCCTATACCTCCATTGGGAGGTTTTCAGCTTATCGCTGCCAGCGCTTGCCTTCCAACGAGCGGCGTGTCCTACACTGGGCGTGCTGATGGGGAGATCATCACAACAAATTCATCCACTACGACTGTTAGTTACGCCTTGGCCAGCAATCCAGGAACCAGTTGCACGGGCACACTCAAATGGCCGGATTTGCGGCAGTTTGATCAGCGGGTGTACCAGCTCGATTCTGGAGGAGGAGCGCTCAATCCGCCGACGGGCGTCACGGTTACGGTGCACTGACCTGCGGCAGCCACAGCCCCAGCGCATCTTCCCAAACCGCCGACGCGGCTCGCGGCCACAATCGACAGTAGCAGGATAAACCATTCCAGGCCGAGCATTCTAAAGCCAGCCTCGCTGATGTTGAAAGCCACGGCCGTGACAACATACGTTATCAAGAGAGCGCCGAGCGCGCCATCGCGACGAACGACGCTAAGAACCCGGCGATAACCGTGCCCAAGAATCAGAGCGATAAGGCACAAGCCAACCCAACCCAGGTTCAGATATGTCTCAACATAACCGTTGTGCGCCTCGTTGGTCGGTAGAAGCCCTCCAACTTTCGAGTAAATTTCTTTGACTCGGGGTCCGATCCAGAAGGTTTCGAACCCTGCACCGCCGATTGGGTTAGGCGCCATCGGAATCACGATGGCCCAGATTTCTGTTCGTCCGGTTAGATCGGGCTTTCTTCCGAGTGCCTCGGTTATTGCCGCCCTCCCTCCGAGGAGCAAAATGAGACCACCACCTAGGGCTATTGCGAGAATCAGCGCATTCACTGCGGCGGGACGATATCTGAACAGTGGCAGCGAGGTGGCGAGCATCAACCCCACCCCAAGAGCGAAGCAAGCGATGGCCGTCGCACAGTGCGCCGTCGACAAGAGCGGGATGGCAAAAGCGATCAGAGTGCCGTGGGCCAGCAGGCGACGCCCACGATTGCGCGCCTTCCGGTTGTGGACGAGGCTAAGTGCCTGCCATAACGAGGCAAGCGCAACAACAAAACCCAGGTTGCCGAGGACGTTCTTGTTCGTTGTGACTCCGGTAAACTCCTGATCTCCGTATACGTCGAAGCCCATGCCCAGGTGCGGGTAGTATTTAATTAGAAGGACGGAAGCAGGCAGCAGAACAAACCCTACTCGCGACAACAATCGCTTCAAGGCAGCAGTTGGCTGCGCGTCAGTAGCAACGATCAGGACCATGATCAAATCGCCGAGGGACCTGACCCAACGCTTCAATCCCCACAAGGGGAAATCGGACCAAAGCAGGCTGAACAGGGAGAAAGAAAAGTAAAGCACGATCGGCCAATTGGCTTTGATCAGACCCATCACGAGTCTTCGGCGCCGAATGAGAACGATTGCTCCCAATAACATTAACGTGCCGGCAAAAAGCTGGTCGAGCGGGCTGGCCTCGGGAATCTGACCTGGAAGTTCCCGTGGCACGCCAATATCGAGCCACGCGGCGAGAGATCGCGACCCGGCCTCCGACAGCCAGATTACGGGCAGCCAGACGGCCTTGGATGTGCGCGCAGACTTATCCCGATCGAGATAGAAAAGGCCAGCAATTCCAGCCGTGAAAAGAGCCAGCGCGAGCGATGGATTCATTTGTCGTTTCGCTTATCTGATCGCGGTTAATCCGGCACAGGCGTCACCCGGGGCGAGTAGTGCACCCCCTCAGCGGCTGGGCCGCTGAAATCCGCAGCCAGAGTGTATCCGTCACCCGCGACTGAAGCGCCCTTAGCTAACAGCGCCTCGCGAGTGATCCGAGATTCCTTCATATGCGAACATCGGGCCTCGAAATTGCGGTGCATCCACCGAATCTGGCTGATGTCCCACAGCATCTTCATCGAGTCGGCGACAAGATTGACCTTAGAGCCCGGCTGCGCGACCCAATTAACAGGGATCTCCAAGATCGACAGGGCTAGGCGACGCGCGAGGAATAGGATCTCAACGTCAAAAGCAAAGCCCTCAGTTTTCTGACGGGAGAAGATGGCTGCAGCCGCATCGCGCCGGAACATCTTGAAGCCGCACTGCGTGTCGGCAATACCCTCAAGGGCCAGCAGATTGACGAGAAATGCGAAAGTGCGGCCGATAAGCCGCCGATGAAACTTGCTCCTCACCTCGACTTCGCCTGGATGCTGCACGACCCTCGATCCAATCGCCACGTCATACTCCCGCTCCACGGCCGCAAGCAGCTTTGGAATCTCGCTCAGTGGAGTCGCCCCGTCGGCATCCATAAAAAGGACAAAGCGGCCCTTCGCATTAAGCATTCCCATACGGACGGCCGCGCCCTTGCCCATGTGCGGGCAGGCGAGAGCGCGGATCCGGCCATCACTTTCCTCGAACAGGCGTGCGATAGCCAAGGTATCGTCCCGGCTACCGTCGTCCGCGATGATGAGCTCGAAATCGAGTTTTCGCGTGCCACACCAATGGATGGTCTCGAGCACCGTCCGAGGCAAGCGAGCAGTCTCGTTATACGCGGGAATGACGATGGAGAGCAGAATCTCGTTACGGGATGCCGGCCTAAGTTCGACTGACGCACCCAGCCGATCCAGACTAGAGCGGGTCTCCTCGATTACCCGCGAAAGGCCGACGGATGCCGTGCGGGGGGGATTCGGGCGACCCAGCGGTATCCGGTGAAAGCCACCGGCCAAGTAGAGCATCCCGCCCGTAATCGTGGTGAACGAATACTGCCCAGCGTGCTGCAGTAAGATCATTGCGAGAGCGAGATGCGGGGGTACGCCGGAGCTAATGAGAAAGAGGGGCCCGGCAACTTCTATCGTGCCTATGCCGCCCATAGTGATGGGGAGGAGCGAGGCAAAGTTCACAACCACTAGAAACAAAAGGGCCATCCGCACGCTCATACCGTGCCAAACGCCCAGCCCGAAGCAGTAACAGACCCCTATCTCCATGCCCCAGATGATCGCGGTAGCCGAGAGCGCCCCGAGCATCTGCGGCAACGTTCCGAGCAGAAACAGCCCGTCGATGAACTGATTGGCCTCCTTCCGCGCGAACGCGGTCACATGCCCCGGGAACTTCCGGTTCGCGGCCGAAATGAGGGAGAGAATCCACTGATGATGGCGGAAGCTAAGGACAAGCGTGACGCTGAGGGTGGCGAAAACGAGCGAGACCAGAAGCAGCGCCAACTGAAGGCGGCGATCCACGTGAACCAGGCCGACGGCGAAGAGGCCGAAGACCGATAGTATCAAGCCGTCAAGGATGCGCTCGGCCGCGATGGACGCCAAGGCAGTGGTTCGCCTGCGATCGTTGTCTGTCTTCACCGCCGCACAATGCGCCCGCAGGACTTCACCGAGCCGGGCCGGCAGCACGTTGTTGCCCATGAAGCCGATCAGGATCAACCGAAGCGAGTCCCAGTAGCTGAGGCTCCGTTCCCAGATCCGCCAGCGCGCTCCTCGGAGTAGATAGGCGCACACCATCAGCGCAAGACCCAATATCAACAGGCCGGAATGCGCCCGGCGGACAGACTCCATGGTCTGCCGCAGGTCGAAATGCCTGAGCAGAGCGAAAAGAATGAGTCCCCCGGAGACCAGTGATAAGGCGAACTCTGTCAGCCGTCTCATGGCTTATCGCTTTCGCTGATGTCGGAGACCACGCGCCCGCGCGTAATGCCTCCGCCTCCAACTAGCAGGAAGCAGCGGTGGCCTCCTCAAACATTTGGGTTGCGTCACTAGAACCTTCGGAATCGCGGACGAGCGCTTTACATGCGAGGATAGACAAAAACGGAATGAGCGGCGCGGAATATCGCGCCTGGGCCAGAATCGGTGCCGAAACGACCACAATATATACAATCAACAGAGCAAAAGGGGCGACTGCTTTGAGTCCCTTATTTCTCTTGCAGGCCATGACCCCAGTGCCGGCTAACACGATCAGAGGAAACTGTATGATGGCGTCGATTGCCACTGACTTCCATGTCTTACCGCCGCACCAGAAGTTGAACAAGTTGTAAACTACCGTTTTTATGAAAAGTAGAGGAGAGTTCTTGTACGTCTCCGAGACTCTATGCCACAAGTAATGGGAAAACGCAACCTCGTCAGCGCTCGAATAGAAATATTGATAATAGCCGGGCCTGAAATTATAGCCGAGCTGCCAAGCCAGCCTGTTTCTCTCATGGGAAGCCTCCGTGTCAACCAGCACGTTACCAATTGTCGGATGTGTAGACAGATAGAGACCCGTTTGAGCCGAGACGCCTAGGACGCTTGCAGTTGGTACGAACTCTGACGTGAGGCGATAATTGCGAACGATCCACGGAGAAAGAACTACCAACATTGCCGCTACCATTACACCGACATTTCGGAAGGCCGCGACCTTTCGCCGCTCGACAAAAAGGAGGTAGACGAGAAGAACAACCGGGAACAGAATGGGGGTACTTCTGACGACAAGCGTTAAGCCCAGCACTGCGCCACTCACAAGATAGTCCCGCCATCGTCCGGTCCGGATCGCCCTAGATACGGCCACAATATAGAGCATAAGCAGCAGCCCGAACAATATCTCGACACCTCCACGGCTCTCGGCTATGAGTGTTTCAGGGTGAAAAAGGAAAACTAAAGGCGAACCGATAACCACTATTCTGCTTGGAGACAGTGTGCGGGCGATCCTAGTTATTAGATATCCTGTAACGATAGCTAGGACGATGTTTGTTAATTGCACTGCCGTGAAGTTGTTCCCAAAGACGAGAAAGATCGCGGCCAAAAGCATTGGGTAGCCGGGCTCGCGTAACAGGGTCTTTGCAGTATCCGGATAAAATCGATATCCATTGCCTCCAGCGAGATTTGCCGCGAGCTGGTCATATCCATCAGCATACGTCCTGACGTTGTAAGATCCACCGAAGTAACCGCTTGCCCTTGGGATAAAGACCAATACCGTCGCACAGTTAATGGCAATGATGGCGAGACACAAACAAATAAGTGTTGATTTGTTACGGAAGATCATAGCCCGTTTCCGGGAATCGGCGAGAGTCAACGATCTCAATTCAGGAGCGCTACAGGCGTTTCGTGGCCCCGCAGCCATTCCTCAAAAACGACCAGGCTATACAGGATTTTATGGTTATCGCGCCGGCCGGAGGCATGCTGCTCGAGAAGTTCACGGACGGCACTCGCGCGAAGGTATTGATAGATCCTGGAGCTGCCGTCGAGGAAAGTCTCGGTCATCCCACTGCCGACGGCCGTGCGGAACCAGTCATCCACGACATTGGCCGCAAAGCCCCGTTTTTTCCGCTTCAAAATCGAATTGGGAAGATAGCGTCTGCACACCTGGCGGTGCAGCCATTTCCTGGAACCGTTTCTTACCTTAAGATTCGCAGGCAAGCGCTCCGTATACTCAACAATTTCCTTATCTACGTACGGGACGCGAAGCTCCAGACTGTGAGCCATGGAGAGCTTGTCCGCGTACATGAGGAGTTCGTCGGGGAGTGTGGACCGAACTTCGAGGAACTGAAGTCCGCCCAGTTGGTCGGTATCAGACATGAGATCGGTCATGGTTTCCCAGCAGTCCAACATCGCATCGCCGGCGTTCGGCTCGAGCACGCCGTCCTGGAAAAGGCCGTCCACTTGGTCTCCGGGTAAGATCGAAAGAACATGCTGATACTTCCGGATCCGATCCTGGATCGCCAACGAATACATCCCGCGCTTCAGAGTTTCGTTTCTTGGCAAATTGGCGATTGCCGACGACATGACAGACCGTGTCCATGCCGGCAATCGCGCCCACATGGCGTCATAACGAACGCCGAGATGGCGGCGATATCCGCCAAACAACTCGTCCGGTCCCTGTCCAACCAAAGCTACCTTTACGTCTCGACGCGCGCGCTCGCATACGAAATACATTGGAACAATGGACGACGCCGCGATGGGTTCCTCGAGGCAGGCGACGATCTTCGGCAGTGTCTTCTCGAAAATCGATCGCGTAATCGTAACGGAAGTATGGTTGGAACCCAGGATGCGTGCCGTCTCTGCGGCGTCCTGCAATTCGTCGTCGGCAAAGGTCGAGCCGTATCCTACGCTGTATGTCGGCCAAGCGCTGCCGTAAAGATTCATCAAAGCCAGCAGTAGTCCAGAATCCACACCGCCGCTGAGCAGTAAACCAACCGGGACATCGCTGATGAGCTGCCGCTTGAGTGTCCGCTTGTATAGAGCGAGAAGTTCTTCTGTGGCCTCGGCCGGCGATTTTGCGGGTACATATGGAGTTGGCTTGAATCGATACCACCGTTTCAACTCGCAAGACCCATTCTGGATAATGAGGCTGGTTCCCGGAGCAAGCTTCTTGATACCTTTGATGATTGTGTGGGGCGAGGGCGTATAACGGTAACGCAGGAAAAGGTTCAGTGAAACAGGATCGATTTCGTCTTCATCTGCCATCGCTGCCCGAACAGGACGCATCTCTGAGCCGAAAACCAGGCGATCTTGGTCGACTCGGTAATAAAGGAGTTTGATGCCAAATGGATCTCGCGCTAGAACCAGGCGTCGTTGGCGGACGTCCCAGATGGCTAGGCCGAACATGCCATTCAAGCGATTAAGAACTTCATCGCCCCATTGCTTGTAGCCGTGGACGATCACTTCGGTGTCAGATTTGGTGCGGAAGACGTGCCCGTGCGCTTCGAGTTCGCTCTTCAGCTCAAGAAAGTTATAGATCTCGCCATTGAAGATCACCCAGACGGACTCTTCTTGATCCGACATGGGCTGATGTCCGCCGGCAAGATCGATGATCGAGAGTCGGCGAAAACCGAAACCTAGCGGTCCGGCGATGTAGTAGCCTTCATCGTCGGGTCCTCGATGACTGATCGTTTGGGCCATCGCTTCGATACCCGACCGCCGCACCGGCTCAAGTGTCCCGAAGTTATATTGCCCACAAATGCCGCACATAGATGTCAGCTCTGGGCCTTACAAACTCTGGCGATGAACATTGAAGTTGTCAACCCGCCTGAATCGCACGACCGATGAGAGAATGGCATGTAGCTTGGCCATCTGTTCTTGCCGGTGGAAAGCCATGAGTTCCCGCGATACTGGCCGGGGTCGCCGGCGGATCCATGCGCACCAATAACCCGCTCCTAACGCCATGCCCCCTATGATGTAGGGTGGCTTAGTGAGCCGGTAGGCGACACGGAAGATCTCCCAGATCGGGTGTCCGCCGAGGTAGTAGTCTTTCTCCCCATAAGCAAATGACGAAGCGACGACACCGCGCTCCGCGGTTCCTAGGTGGCGGTGGTGAAAGAACGACCTCTCCCGGAATGATTCGGTCTTCCAGCCCATCATGCGGGCGGTTGTCACCGCCATCCAGTCGATTCCCGCCGAGCGGTGTGGAATATAACCGCCGATTTCCCCCCAGCACTGCCTTCGGAACAACTGGCACCCACCCGCAACGTGCCTGTGCCCTTCGAAGCTGTCTCTTTCCGAACTGTAACCCTCCTCTCTGAAGACTGTTCCCGCCACGCCGAGGCCAGCGTCCTCTGAAAATTTCCCCAGCAGAAACTCAAAATGGCTCTTCTCAAAGGAAATGTCGCCATCCAGGTTGCCGATGATTTCGTATTGGAGGTCTCTGACTCTTTCATAGCCTGCATTGAAGGCTTGCACCTTCCCGGCAAAACTGCGATCGCGTCTCTGTGGCAGCTGGACCATTTCGATCCAGGGGTAACGCACAAGATAGGGCCTTACGATCTCAGGCGTCCTATCCGTCGACCCGTCGTCAACGATAACCCATTTTAGCGGCAGAACAGTCTGATGAATCACTGACTGGATCGTTTTCTCGATGAATGCTTCTTCATTCCGAGCGGGCGTTACCAGAACATAGGAAAGGTTTGAGCGATGCGTATTCATGCAATCTCCTTTGATGGTTCCGAGCGAGGTCTGATGCGCCTGCCTGATACGGGCGCCCTAAATGTAGTCCAAAGGGTGTGATTCTCATTGGGATTCGGATACCGGTAGACGCGACCCTTTTCTAAGCACAGGAGGCGAATTCTTGCGATCAGCAGATGCTCTCGTAAGCACCATTAGCACTCTTGAAGTTTGCAATATGAACCATATCGACGATGCACTGCCCTTCGCGGAGATGTTTAGGTATAGTCCCAAAATCCGGATCGTTGGTGCCGATCACAACCGTTTCTGCGTGTTTCAGAACCGCATCGATATTGTCGACCATCAGTCCAGAGACATGTGGAATCCTGTTGAGAATGAAATCTCGATTTGCGCCCACCAACTTGGCGATCTGCACATTTTTGTCATAAATGCGCACATCGTATCCTTTACCTATGAGACGTTCGATTACTTCGATCATCGGACTTTCCCGAAGATCGTCTGTTCCGGCTTTGAAGCTGAACCCTAAAATGCCGACGCGGTTATGGCCCTTTCCCACGATCATCTGCAGGCCCCTAAGAACTTGCAGTTCGTTGCTCCGCAGGATCGATGTCAGAATCGGCAGATCCAAGTCCTGGAGCTTAGCCGTGTAAATCAGTGCTCTAAGATCCTTGGGCAAACACGAGCCTCCAAATGCAAAACCAGGCGAGAGGTAAGCTGGAGATAGATTGAGCTTGGTGTCCATGCAGAAGATTTTCATGGCCGTGTGCGCATCTACACCAAGCGACTTGCACAGATTGCCGATTTCATTGGCGTAAGCGATTTTCAGGGCGTGCCAGCTGTTGTCGATGTACTTGACCATTTCGGCGCTTTCGAGGTCCATCCTGATCAACGGCGCATCGATTTTCGAGTACAGAGCCGCCAGTATATCGCCACTGGCTTGATCCGTTTCACCAACGATCGTTTTCGCGGGGAACTTAAAGTCCATTACGGCTGAGCCTTCGCGAAGGAACTCAGGATTATTGCAAACACCGAATCCAACTCCGGCCTCCTTCCCTGAGTATTCTTCTAAGATCGGAATCACGACCCGGCGCATCGTTCCCGGCAAAATCGTACTGCGAATCACAACCGTGTGGCGTTCCGCTTTGCTTTTGATCGCCGAGCCTATATCCTCACAGACCCGGCGAACGTAGGTCAAGTCCAGGCTGCCATTCATTTGGCTCGGGGTGCCCACGCAAACGAATGACAGGTCTGTTTTATGGATTGCACAAATGGTGTCTTCCGTAGCGCATAGCTGGCCGGCTTGCACCGCAGCCGCGATGATTTCTCCTATGTCGGTTTCAATGATCGGGGAATGGCCGGCGTTGATTAATTCTACTTTGGTACGAATCCGGTCGACGCCTATGACCGTGTGCCCCTCGTGCGCGAGACATCCCGCGGACACGGTTCCAACATATCCCAAGCCAAAAATGCTAACTCTCAAAACGACTCCTTTTCTTGAAGCGTGGTTAACTCACTTGGAAGCTTTACTGCTTCGTGTTGGCGCACGCAAGGGCCCTTCTTTGGTCCGAGGCAAAGACATTCGTCCGCGTGTGGGATGCTCCGTGGAGTGAGAAACAAAGGCTTCTAAACAACTGGGCTTGGGCCCAGCGATGCATAGGTACGTTGTCCCACCCCAGCAAAAGGCGGCGGCTGCGGAAGGAGCCATCCGGCTTTTGCCAATCCGTCAGAACATGGTCGACAGTTATCGAGACCACCCGATCAAGCTCCGGAAACCGTCCTCTCAACAAGGTGGCTAAGTTGATACACTCGGCAAAATCGTATAGCTCACGCCGGTACACAATCAACCGCGGCGGACGAGAGAATGGCTTAGGAATGCCGCGCTCGTCAAATAAATTTTTGACGTAGTACCCAATCCCTTTTGCGATCGCGCTCGTGCACGTGGCGTCACCAGTCTGCATCTCGATTTTTGCGAGCGCCTTTAATACAAAACAGGTGTGAAAGTGATCGACAAAGTCTCTCTTCCCGTCCTTGGCGTAATACCAGGAACCGTCCGGATTCTGAGCCTCGAGGACGAAATTAAGGTTTCTCTCAGCGACCTTCCGATACTGTTCGTCTGAGAAGTCTAGGGAAGCGCTTGTCAGAAGAAAGGCGCGATAGGCATTCGCGTTTACAACACCGACCGAATCCTTTGGGTCTGGGGTGTAGGAGCAGGTAGATGCAGTCGGCGAGGTTTCGATGTCCTTATAGTCCCGAAGCCCGTGCTGCGCGATCGATCGCATGATCTGAAACCATTTATCGTCCCCGTCAAGTTGATACGCCTGTTTGAAGGCCTCGTATACGTAGGGTACCGTCGTTATGAGTGGCGTTCCCTCTTTAATCGTGCCTCGTATCGTAACCCAGTCGAACGGATATCCCCAGCAGTAGTCGTCATAACCGGCGCATCTGGTCTGCTTGAGGATGTTAAGGAAATGCACACCGCGCGCATAATGTCGATCTTCTCCCAGAATATTTGCAAGAAAGAAGAATCCCATGGCGTAGTGGGCATCGGCGATGGGAAATCGCTGCGGCTTAAAAAATAGTCTCCTCACTGAAGGAACGAAGGCTTCACAAAATATGATCGGAGCGACAGCCGTGATTCCAAGAAGGGGTTTGCTGTAATACAGCGCTTTAGCCCTTTGCCCGATGCGGCTTGCGTAAAAAGTTTGGAAATCGTGGGAGAACTCACCGTAGCTATCAAGCCACTCCGTAAACTGCTGAACCGCTTTTGAGATGCCTTCCTCCAAAACTGCAGTGGCGTACTGTTTCATTGCGAATCCAGAAAGAGCCGATGCGTCAACTCGAGGGTGAGGAGTCTGTGAATCTCAGCCGTATAGTTGTGGTCACCCTTCAGATGACCGTTCACAATGGTTCGGACCGTTTTGGGCGTGATGTATGGCCGTGCGAGTGAGCGTTGATCGAGCAGCATGTCGCGGACGTAATTGGCTAGCTCATCGCGATACCAAACGCGAAAGTGAAAGACTTTATGGCGACCGAGCCAAAGACGCTCCAAATGAAGCGGCGAAAACATGTGATCTAGTCGGGCAACCCACTGCGGCATACCATAGTCATAAGCGTATTCAGCCTTGAATAAGAACTCTTGCATCCAGTGACTTAAGACGTTGTTGAACCCGCCGATGCCGCGATCCGTGCGCAGCCTAGACAGCGCCGGGTTCCCGTCCCGGATGAGCCGCAGCCTACCTTCCTCGTTGGCGGCGACCGAGCCAGGACCTCTGTAGACCGTCTTAACAACATCATTGTCGAGATACGGCGAGCGGACCGCCACCTGGGTCTGCTCCAGGCCAAGCACACCATAGTGGTGCCAGGGTGACTGGCGGAACGCTACAAACGTAACCGGATGGACTCGACGGCTTGCATCGTAAGTCTCCTTGCCGGCGTGGATCTGCCGCAAGACTTCGGGCTGGAATAGCCCCTGCGCTGGTTCTACCGGCTTGAACATCACCGCGTGCAGAAGCATCTCGCTTCCATATGTCCCCACCAGCCGTACCGGAGCGATCGCTCGAACCTGTTCGTTGACGTAGAGGTCCGGAGAGCGGCTGAGGTCGACACAGGCGTCCGTGAGGTAGACCGTTCGCTCCGCATAATGTGCGAACTGAGCGAGGAACTCCTGGCCGGTAGTGATCACCTGGTGTGACTGACCACAGAGGCTTGCAACTTTGCGCGCCAAGCTTACGTCTTGGTTGTCGCGATACATACTGCCGAACGTGTAGCAAGGCAACGAGCCGGGCGGCGCCTTGCGCCAAGCCATCATGATGCGGGTGTCTAGGCCGCCCGTGAGTGAGACACCGCAACGCTCGCGCCCGTTGAAATAGCGCGGCAGATTACGCACGAAGGCGTCTCGGAGCTGAGTGTAGTACGCTTCGGCCTCAAGCGGTTGCTGTTCCTCCCATTCTCGCGGCTCGAAGTAGGCGGCTTTCTTCTCTAGCGCGCCGCCACGGAAAATCCAGGCTGCACCCGGTGGCAGCACATGGATGCCCCGAAACAGGGTCCGGTTCTCGAGCACGCATCCGCAACTGATGAATTCTCCAAGGCCGCGAGGGTCGGTCTCGCGCAACTCCGGTCGAACCTTTAGGATTGCCTTTGCCTCTGCTGCAAAGTAAAAAGCATCCTTCGCTTCGTGGTAATAAAGCCGTTGCAAACCGAACCGGTCATTGAACACCATCGCCGTTCCACGCTTGGCGTCGGCCGCCAGGCCGTGAAATCGGCCATTCAATCCCTTGGGAAAATCTGGTTCCTCTTCATACCGGTGCACCAGGTATGACGGCCCCTCCGGGGCAACTGCATGTCCGCGTTCCCGAAGTGCCGAAATCATGTTCGGCTCCGGAAATTCCTCGCCGGAAAAAATCAGCGTGACGTCCCCACGCTCGTTGCGCAACGGCATACACCCGGCAAAGGACCCCTGCCGCGCCACCCAACCCACGTAAACGCGCTGTGTACTGTCAATCCAGGTGCCGCTAACGTAAAATGGCTCGTGGCAAAGGGACTCCACCATTTTGAGCAACTGGCTCTCGGCGATCGCTCTTGGAAGATTGGTGATAAGACCGACGATTCCTGGCAATTCAGCTCCTCAAAACGTTTCGGCCTTCAGCTGAAACTTGTGTTGATACCAGACGCCCCGCCATTCGCACAGTTTTGCGGCCACGGGCTCAGGCACTCGCTCAGCAAGTCGTCGGTCCAGGCCCATGGCGAAAGCGAAGGAGCCCCAACGAGTCAGCGGGACGTAATAGCGAGGTATATCGACACGTTGAAAGCCATTTCTTTCCTTGAAATCGCTCAGGCTACTCCGCAGCTTCTTCCCGTAAGAAAACTTCGAGTACACTAAAGACGAAATACCTCGATCGGCACAAGACCGAACGGCTTGCACGATTAACGCATTCATCGGTGACTTGTCCCTGTATGCGAGCAGCGAGACTATGTGCATAATGCCGGCTCGGGCCCAACCGTCGTCAGCCGTGAGTTTGATGAAGCCAACCAGCTTCTCGCGATCCAAACGCTCCGATAAAGACACTCTAGTCAAGAAATGTGGCACTGATTTCACACACGGCATCCAGGCTCTTGCCATAATGGGGAAATCGTCTTTCCTGGCGAACTGGGGATTCATTGTAAATCTCCCAAATTCCCCGAATCAAACGACCGTCAAACGCCACTTCCTGAACGACAATTCCCTTCTTTTCCGCTTGCTTGGCCTTGTTCCACGCCTTGAAGCCAATCTGCTGTGTCCACCAGTGGTCAAACGTGGAGATCGGCAGTACGACCATGTTTTCCCACTCCATGGGATATGGATATTTCGGAGGGACCTCAGACAATCTCTGGATGAAGGTAAAGAGGTCAACTCGTGTTGTGGATCTCCGAAGCTCGGCAAGCATTGGCTCGGGACTGTCCAGAAACTTATAGCCATCTCCGTCAATCTGTGCAATACGGCACAAACGCCCTTGTATGTCGACCTCTTTGCTGCAAAGGCTTATAGTGGGCATCGCGGCCTCATTCACTGTTAATGAAAAAGAAAAGGGTTATCGCTTTATGAGTACTAAGCTCAAGCCGAATCGGTTTTCCGCAAAGATCAAACTTAAGGAGATGGCGGAGAGGCGAAGGATTCGAACCCCCGGATGGTTACCCACCGCGACCAGCGAGCTGGCCGGTGCCTTAGCCAACGGCGACCCCTCCTAAAGACCTTTCGTCTAAAGCGCTGATTGTGTTACGCGCCAACGCCTTGCTATTTGCTCACGATTTCGTCCGTTTCGTTCGTTGAATCATCGCTGACAATGACCCGCTGGAGCGGCCAAACGGTCCCACCACCATCGACCGCAGAGTCAACTCAATGAACTGTGCCTCATTCCGCGCTGGAGTGATTAGAACGTCCGCAGGCAACATTGACACATTTGCCTTTTGACGGCAGCAGGTCGCTTAAGCTGACGCTGCCAAGACGCTTGCAGCGGCTGCGTGAGCCGCGATGAAATCGAGCACGTGTTTAGCAACGCGCATCTGCTGGCTCTCTCCTAGGCCCGGGAACATCGGCAGAGAGACAATTTCCCTCGCCACCTTTTCGGTGACCGGGAAACTACCGACTCCACAATGGAGGCCGGCGTACGCTTTTTGGAGGTGAAGAGGAACCGGATAATGAATCGCCGTGCCAATTTTGGCCTCGGCCAGATGCTTCTGAAGCTGACCACGGTCCTCGCTACGAATCACGAAGAGGTGATAAACGGCCTTGCACCAGGACGGTTCATACGGTAGGATGATTCCCTCGGTAGTCGAACCGAGCAACTGTTGATATCGAGCCGCGCATTCCTGCCGTTGGGCATTCCAATCTCGGAGATGGCGCAGCTTGATGCGCAAGATCCCGGCCTGAATCGCGTCCAAACGCCCGTTGTATCCTTCCATGTCGTGATAATACTTTTGGGCCTGGCCGTGGTCGCGTAGCATCTTAATCTTGCGTGCAAGCTCCTCGTCGTTCGTGGTGACAGCCCCGGCTTCGCCACAGGCTCCCAGATTCTTTCCAGGATAGAAGCTAAACGCCGCCGCCTTCCCCATCGATCCGGCTTTCTTCCAACGATCGTCTTTCTTCGAGTAGTATTCCGCACCATGTGCTTGGCAGGCGTCTTCAATCACAGTCAAGTTGTAGCGCTTCGCAAGGTCCAGGATAGGATCCATGTCCGCGGTTTGACCATAGAGGTGCACGGGCACGATCGCAGTTACCGGCTTTCCGGTCCTCCGGTTTATCGGTTTTCGAGCATCCGCATCGAAGTAGCATCCGATTTCAAGGTACTCCCGAAGTTTCTCGGGGGCCATGTTATATGTGCGCTCATCAACATCCACGAAGTCTGGCGAGGCCCCCGCTTGCGAGATCGCCTCCGCTGTTGCGATAAAGGTGTTCGGAACCGTGATGACCGTGTCGCCTGGCTTTATGCCAGCGGCGATAAAAGCGAACTTTAGCGCGTCTGTTCCGTTGGCCACGCCAACGCAGTGCTCGGTATCGCAAAACTTGGCGAACTCTCGCTCAAATTCCTCCACCATGGGCCCGCCTACAAATCCCGCGGTTCCTAGCGCAGTCCGGAAGACGTCGCAAAGCTCTTCCTTCAGCTCCTCATGAGGAGTAACCAGATCCAAGAAAGGAATGCCATTGGTTAACGTGTTCATCTTGCGCTCCTAATACGCATAGGGGTGATGGCTCTGAGCGGCCGCGCGGGATTTCCCGCGACAATCGCGTGCGGGGGTACGCTCTTCGTTACCACACTGCCGGCCCCAACAATGGCGCCCTCTCCCACCACCACGTTCGCTAGAATCGTGGCCCCTGAACCGATGGAGGCTCCCTTTTTGATCAGAGTGGTTTCGACTTTCCAATCCGCTTCGGTTTGCAACTGGCCGTTCGAAGTCGTCGCTCTAGGATAAGTGTCGTTGATGAACGTAACTCCGTGGCCAACGAAAACATTGTCCTCAATAGTCACGCCTTCACAAATGAACGTGTGACTTGAAATCTTGCAGTTCTTTCCGATCTTTGCGTTCTTTTGAATCTCGACAAACGCGCCGATCTTAGTTTGATCTCCAACTTCGCAGCCATAGAGATTAATAAACTTAGATAATTTCACATTCTCTCCGAGCTTAACGTCGTCGGAGATACATAAGTATGTGCTCATAAGCGAACCGGTTTTCCCCTGTCCTTCAAAGATTTGTCCGCTGCTTCAAGCATCTTCACCACTCGCAGACCGGCGACTCCATCATTAAATGGCCTTTCGTTGTTCGAAACGCAATCGACGAAGTACTTGGCCTCGGCACGCAAGGCCTCCGTCTGTTCCACCTTCGGCGACCACATGTCGCCAGAACGGTAACTCACGAGAAGCTCACGGACGCTCTGCCCATTGGTTATGTCGACGCCCCTGTCGTAGACTTTGATCTTCTCGTCTGCATCCAGGTCGTTCCACACCAGCATTTTCTTTTCTCCCCCAATCAGCGTGGTCCGCACTTTCACTGGAGAGAGCCAGTTGACGTTGATGTGAGCGATAATGCTGTTTCTGAAATAGATGGTGATGTAGGCCAGGTCCTCGAAGCCGTTCAAATGCTTTTGGCCGGTCGCAATCACGACTTCGGGCTTGTCGTCAATAAGCTGATCGACGATGGACAAATCGTGAGGCGCCAAATCCCAGATCACGTTGACATCATGTTGGAAGAGTCCCAAATTGACCCGGGTTGAGTCGTAATAATATAGCTTGCCAAGTGTTCCGTCCTCGACGAGCTGCCGAATTTTCTTCACGGCACCAGTAAAGAGGAATGTGTGATCCACCATGATCTGGAGGTTTTTGCTGTCCGCCAGGTCGATCAACTCCTCCGCTTGCGCCGTATTGGAAGTGAACGGTTTCTCCACGAAAACGTGTTTCCCATGTTCTAGCGCGGCCTTCGCCAATTCGAAATGCGTCCACACGGGTGTCACTACGGCCACCGCATCAATATTCGGAGACGCCAGGATCTCACAGGGATCGGTGGTTGCCTGTATGTGAGGATGCGCCTGCTTCAAGCGTCGAAGCGAGTCAGAACTCTTATCGCAGACCACGGCGACTTCACAGCCGTCAGTACTGTGAAAATTTCTAACGATCTGCGGCCCCCAATACCCGTAACCGATAACACCCATTCGAATCATATATTTTTGGTAATTCCTTGCTGCAGGATGCTTAGCTCACCTTTTTGGGTAGCGCCGCGCCATTCCTAACCCGAGGTGTGGGAGTAACCGAGATACGTACGCTATACAATCGCATGGATAGGAACTAGTGCATTATGGCGGAGTGCATCGCAGAAATGGGCAGTTCTCGAAGCACAGTTCAATAGGCGCCCACGCCAGAAAGGACAGCCCCAGGCGTCTTCAAGAGAATCTTGAGATCTAGCCACACCGACCACGAGCTGGCATACTTCAGGTCCAGCCGAACCATTTCATCGAACGTGACTCTGCTTCGTCCTTCGACCTGCCATAATCCCGTGATTCCAGGCTTTACCGCTAGCAAGCGCTGGACGTGCCATAGGTCGTAACTCTCAAACTCATAGGGGATCGGCGGCCGTGGTCCCACCAGGGACATTTGCCCGGTCAAGACATTCAGAAACTGAGGTACTTCGTCGAGGCTGGTCCGTCTCAGAATTCTTCCGATAGGCGTAATCCTGGGGTCGTTCGTCAACTTGAACACTTCGGTCTGATTTCCGTTCCCGTTTTCAGAACCGTTCACGCCCGATATCAAGCGCTTCACATACTCCTGGTGAATTGTATGATCCTCGGTGAAAAACATCGACCTGAACTTCAAGAATGTAAATCGCTGGCCGTGTTGGCCCATTCTCTCTTGGCGGAAGAAGACTGGCCCTGGGGAACTGAGCTTGATTGCCAAGGCAACGACTAAGAGTACGGGAGAAAGTATAATCAAGGCGAGTAGGCTGCCGGCAATATCCATCGCTCTCTTTATCAGGCGAGAGGTCTTACTCCGCTTAAACTTCTCCAGGTCCGGATACAAAGTCGAGTCGGGTGGACCACCGGGCCCTTCTTCACTCGAATATTCTGGAAACACATGGAAGGACAGGCGGATTTCGTTAATGTGTTCGATGCCTAGCGTGCTACAAAGGGCGTTCGTGACCTTCGTCAATAGTGCAGTGGCCACAGATTTTCCTTCTGCGGCGCCGATCTCCGTGAATATAACCCCCAGGACACATCCGTCCTTGTACCAGCCTTTTATATCCGTTTCCCTAGTTGAGCGCGACAGAGCGTAGAGGACCTCGTCGAAAGTCCCGACATTGTTGCCACCTTTTAGCAGAGTGCTCGATTCCAAAAGCATCAGCACAAACCGCCGCTGAGAACGCGCCGTTCTTTTTCGCTCTAAGGAGAGCATCATCGTAAAGGCGTCTTCAGCCAGAAGCTTGGCTGTTGAAGACCCTTCAAGTGGAACAACGTCTTGAGTCGCCGATCGCAGCGTGGCTCGAGAGCGTAAGAGGTCGGAAGCAAGTTCACTCATCTGATTCGCCACCTTATGGCGCGCAGCACTAATAATCTCTTCGTGAAATGGTTTTGGATCCTTCGGGAGGCGTACGGAGGGTATTGAGTTAGTATGACCTTCGCATGCGCTAGCATCAGAACAATCCGAAAGGTAACTTTTCGGAACAGCCAACCTAAGTTGTCGCCGCTGCTGCCAACTGGGGCTTCAATGACCTTAGAGTTTTGGTTTCGTTGCAATCGAGTGGCCTAACCCAATCGCGTTCGATTTCCACGGCAACTGATCGCTTCAGAAGCGTCACAGAAACGATAAGGCGCTGCTTCTTGCGAACTTCGATGAGGAGGCCCTCCAAACCTGCCAATGGCCCCTCTTCGAGTCGAACCCGTTGCCCAACGTTCAAGAAAGGCCACGGCTCAGCCCAAAGTCCGCATCGCATTGCAGCTTGAAGTGCAGCAATTTCTTCGTCCTCAATTGGAGCCGGAATTCTTCCGATACCAATGAAATGCAAAGCACCCGGAATTGTAAGAAGGGGAAGCCGAAACTCAGGATTCAGTTGGCAGAATAGGTAACCGGGAAAAAGCGGGAGTTCTACAGACTGGAAGCGGTCTGACCATCGGCGTCGGCACTGATAAAGCGGCAGGAACTCTTCGTATCCTTTGTTACGTGCAATCGTGGCGACGGTTTTTTCAAAGCGCGGTTTCACTCGGAGCGCGAACCATCTGTTCCGGCCGGGATCGCAGAATTCTTCAGTGTTCATTTATAGTCTTCCCGATCGATGGCAAGGCGGCTTTTGGATATGCTACCGCCCTCTAAGTCCCATCTGGACCATTCGCTTTTTGCCTCGGAAGGCGGTAGATTGCAGTTCGGATGCCACAAGTTCCTTGGGACTTAACGATCAATGTTTCAAGTAGTTGCGAGCGTTCTTGATCGAAACCCAACTGTAATGGCTGAATAGGATTCGGACTTGCTCCCGATTTATGAGACTAAAGTCCGATCTGGAGACTGCATAAGAAGGGTAGCAGACGTCGAAGATCACTCTGGAGGAACCATGACGCACTCGGAGGGCTCGGCCGACGGATATACCAGCGAGATCCACTTTGCCCTTTAGTGCCACACTTCGCAAAAGCCAAGCCCAGATCGGCCTGCCACTGAGATCGAAGAAAAGGAAAAAAAGTTTCCTAAACAGCCCTAAGTTCGCCTTTCATCCAGTGCTATCGCTTCTCGTGATCAGTTGCAAGTTTAATCAGGGTAGATTGCGGTAGCCCCTTGTGTGTATTGAAGATCGTGGTGAGAAAATCTTCAGCCTTGAAGATTGGCTTCGTGGATGTTGCAGCTTGCTTCATTTTGGCGACCGCCGTCATTTCATCTCAGGTATCTCTGTCCAATCAGTCCGCAGCTCCTGGTACCAGCGTGCTCATTCCGCTCGTTCTTGCTTCGCAGGAAGACTCCCTCATCGGCTTCAGCGATGCCATGAGTCTTTAATTGGTACTTTCGGCGGTCCAGCCAGGAACTCGGAAAAGAGCCTCGCTAGCTGCTGGCTTGGCTCCGAACAAGAAACGCTTCCTGGTGTGAGCTTCGACCAGAATCTAATCCCGGCTCGGGGATCCATGGTAAGTTTTTCGCGAGCGGGGCTGAACAAACGGAGCCGCCCAGCATAGATGAACTAGTTGGAGGAGCCATTCTGCCTTGCCCCTTGCTGCCGGTTTCCCTCAAATCGGTGGGTTTGATGCCCAACTCCTATTACGCAAGCGTGGCGCCCGAGCTTGTTGCTTGAGTTCTTCAGGTGAACTATGTGTTGATATCCGTCGTGGTCCCGTCGTCCCTAATCAATGTCGGAACAGCCAGCAGCCAAGGCGGCGTTAGACGATCCGCGGGTTGTCAATGCCTGCAGTTTCCGCTGCTCCTCGACATGCTGCAAGCTTCGCCTTAAGAAATCGGATCTCCAGCGCCTGGCGGGGGACTTTGCGTTCCAGTTCGGCCACCTGCTCCTGGTCGCCGCGGCGCTGCCCTTGCCCGGTAAAGGCCTTGGCTCGGTAGTCCCGCAGCTCGCGCCGCCAGCGGTACAGCACGTTGGGGTTTACCACGCAGGCCCGTGCTACCTGGGCCACCGACGCCCCTAACTCCAGCCGCCTGACGGCCTCTTCCCTAAACTCCTTCGTGAACTTCCGTCGAGACATTCCCATAACTCAATTCTCGATTCAATGAAAAATGAGTCTTAACCAAACAACGGCGGGCTCGCCGTCAGTGCTGACAGAAACGGGCGTGGCGTTCGAACCTGAGCCAAGGACACGGCCCGGCAGCTAGTTGCTGTCTCCTGCGGCTATAGGCAGGTACCTCGCCTCAACAGCCAAGGTCGGGCTTTGCCCTTTGGTCCCATTGACTGGGTATCGCTCTAGCCGTATAAAGAGCTGGTACATATAGTCGTACCAGCTGTCTTAGGAGGTGACTCCATGCGAGTGACTTCGATCCTGGTGGTTTTGCTGGTAATTCTGACGCCGTTCTTCGTGTTCGGAGCGCCAGACTGCAGCAGTCTCACAACCCAAGCTCAAGTAAACAACTGAGTATATTGGCTACTTTGCTCTGGTGTCAGTTTTTGTGGGTAATGGTCCGCCTGAGGATTTTGCGACTGAACAAAAAACCTAACTTCCATGGACCGCTGTATATCAAACGCCCTGAAATCACTCGAAAGGTGAACATGCGACACATGGGTCGCGTCATGTTTTTTCTGGCTCTTGCTGGCATTTCGGAAGGGCAGAGCCAAGATCGACGTTCCGGTGCTTCCATGAAGCGACAGCTCGAAGAAGCACAGCGCCAAAGGGCGGCAAATCGGCGTCTCATGCTCGATACGGCTATTGACATGGCTGAGGCGCTTCAAGGATTCACGACGTCGCAGGGTGATTCAGGTACGGCCGCAAACCTGGTCAGATTGGCAGAGCTCGGTCGTGAAATCAAAGTGGCCGCTCGAAACGATGATGCCATGGGAGCAGGCAAACTGGTATCGGAAGCTGGAGAGATAGTTGCGCTTGAGACTGCGGCTAAGGTAAGAGAGCTGGCGGAGGCCTCGGCTTTAGCAGGTAATGCCACAATTCCGTTGTCTATGAACATCGTGCCAGCAGCTCGGATGTACGGGCGCTTCGTGATGTTCTCAACCACAGACGCCAGATTCGCGCAGCGCGAAGCTCAATTGAAAAAACAAGCAAACTCATCGATTGCGAAACCACCAACGCCGCGGGGACCAGAATCCTCACTCGAGGCGAGCAATAAACGGCAGGATTTGCAAGGCCAAAACGACTCAGTGTCCGAGCTGGATAACGCCGTGCTGTTGTGTAAATGGCTCGATATCGGAAACCGAGCATTTAGCAATGAGCCGGAGGAAAGCGCCTTCTATCAGAGATTTCCCGCTCTGGATCAGTGTCGCGCTATCGCTGAGTATCGCTCCCCCGCCTTCGAGGTGAAGAACTGGGCCCGTTTGCGCGTCGAAAACATACGGCGGCATACATTGTGGCCACAATCATCACTTGCATCACAACCGGCTCTGTCGACAGATTCCATGGAAACAATGAGTGGGACCTGCAGTGAAGAACAGCGACGTACATTGGAAACGAGCCATGACCAATGTAGAAAGGCTTGCTTAGAAGCTAACCGTGGCTTCAGGTCTACTCTTACAGACGATTGTTTGACGGGCTGCGTTCGGGACAGTTGTCCACTAGAGCTATTGCGTCCAGGCACTGTTCGGTAAGCCGACGACCTGCGTGCTCATCAGCCGTATGACGATAAGAAGTGCATAAATGGAGGGCGGAATAAATACCCTTTATCTGCTGTTTTAATGTAAGCGTCCGACTCTTCCGTATTGGCCGGCACGCTGGCCGCCGCGGGGTGGGAAGAATATTCTCGGAAAGCAGGGGCGTCGTGCCCTGCTGCGGGGAAGATGCTGAGATAGGCAACTGCTGCAATTTGGCACGTGGGTATTCAGTCGATTGAAACAGTGCTGTGATCGTGTTCGGAAACGCCCTTGCGCTTCACTATGACTTCACCTCCATCAGGTTGTCAAAGGGACTTTCACCCTCAAGCTGTCGAACATGCTCGGCACACAATAGAAAAGGCCACCCGCCGAGGTGGCCTTCTGTTTTAGGTGAATAGTTTGAGCGAGAATCCCGATTACGCTGCTGTCGGAATTTCGGTCTTTAAGACGAACGGGATACGAGCAGGTAAACGTTCGGGCCTAACGGCCTCACTATCGGGCCAGCCAGCAGCCAGGGGGGAGTCACGATGCCCATCAAGTGAACGCATCAAAAGCACCGCATGCGCGATCGCTCAGTCGAGCACTCGATTACCTCGTATTCTTCTGTGTGTTTTAAGGCCGTCTTGTCGAGGGCAGCTTTTCAGTCTCCAATCGAGTGATTCGAGTTCTTTCCCACAGCGCTCCGGCTCTACCCTATCGAATAGCACCTGGTCTTTATCCGCTGCCCCTGCTTCTCGAAAAGCTTCTTTCCATCCGCGGCGCGGCCGGCGAACCGCAACAATTATCAGGTGATCATGCTCGACGCTAAGATCGATCGTGTCGCGGAGGCCACACTGCTCGATCATTGGTTTGGGAATACGGATGCCCCCGTGAGTTGCCGATGCGTATTAGCTCGAGTCTCTAGGATGATCACGCTAAGCTCGCCGATTCCCAGCCCATACTTTTGTTGTGCGACGGTGAGGTCTGTCGCGTTTTGGATTCGCGCTATGTTGATCCATTTCGACGCGGCGATTTCGGTCGATCCCGCCAGCCCGGCGCCTCGAACAACTACTTCATCGTAAACCTCAGCCGTAATCGCGATGGTTTGATAAAGCTGACGCAACAAATCCAGCCGGCCGATTTTGGCCAGAGTGATTAAGGGTGAAGCATCAGAAACGACTGTCACGAACGAAGCTTCGCCGAGGTACGCCGGTCTTGTTCCAACTGCTCAACGCCGTAGTTGAGGGGTGGGACACCGCGCGCGGCGGCAAAGTCCATGAACGCAGCCAGAGGCGTGGCGCAAAGCTCGGCCGCCCGACCCAGCGAGATCGTTCCCTCACGGAATAGTTCCAGAGCGATGAGCTTGGCGGCTTCCTGCGATACGTTGCCTTGATCGAGCTTTGCGGCAGAACGAGAGCAGCCGGCAGTTCCAGGTTCACGGTAGCCATGCCTTTACGCTAGCCTAACATCACTATACACAGCAAATGTTCAATGCTCCCACGCGAACGCAGCACCACAACGCCAGATCAAACAGACAGAGCCGGGCTCCAGGGATCGGGGCCGCGTGACGGCATGAGTTACCGCGCACTCGATTACCTCGTATCCTCCAGTGTGTTAAACACCCTCTGTTCAGGGGCAGGTTTTTTGGTCTCCAATCGAGTGATTCGAGTTCTTTCCCCATGGCGGTACCGCTCTACCCTTTTGACATCGTGTCTGGCTCGCAGAATTGCCGCTCGTAGAAAACTGATTCGTCGAGCAGATGAGCCTGCGAACAGCCGAAACTCGAAGGCCTCGATATCCCGAATTTCAAAGTGATGCGATCAGAATGAATTGGTTACAGCGCAGTCCTGAGTCAGCGTTTGAGCCGCAAGGCGGTTAGGACTTATAAGCTATTGGTGAGTAAACATTTCTACCAGCACAGCGGACACCGCTTTTGCAGTTTTCGCCGATACTCTGCCCAGCCTGCGAACCAGACGTCGCTCGTCTAGCGCGCGCAGCTGGTCGATGGCCACCTGCCCACGTTTGCCTTGAAAGGTAAGGCTGACGCGCGTTGGATAAGGGCGCTCGGTCGTTGTCATTGGTGCGATGATAATCGTGCGTAAATGACGGTTCATTTCATCGGGCGAGACGACCAGACAAGGGCGCGTCTTCCGGATCTCGGATCCCTGCGTTGGGTCTAATGTCACCAGCCACACCTCATCCTGGGAAGGGTTCACCATCGCCACTCGTCACGATCAAACTCGTTCGGCGGTAGCCTATGAAGTAACAGCGTGTCTTTAGCCGACGCCCCTGCTTTCCGAAAAGCTTCTTCCCAACCAAGGCGCGGGCTGCGAGCCGGAACAATTATGAGGCGATCGTGCTCGACGCGAAGATCGATCGTGTCGCGGATCCCACACTGCTCGATCACGGGTTTGGGAATACGGATGCCGCGTGAGTTACCGATGCGTATTAGCTCGAGTCTCATAATTACATTGTAATAACATTCCACATGCTGTTTCGACACGGGCTATAGCTATTTCATTCACAAGACTTGATTACCTCAGGCCATCGAATGTGTTAGGCCCTTTCTCGTCGAGAGCAGCTTTTCTATCGTCAATCAAGTGAATCGATTCTCATTCCTCAGCGTGATGCCGCCGTACATCCACTGCTTTGTCCCATTTATCGTCCTTTGGAATTCGCGAACATCGGGCCTGTATCGCTTCACCATTCGGCCAAACATCTGCTTGCTTATTGGGGCGCGGTTCGCCTGCATGCAAGCCATCATATATGCCGCGTGCAGCGCACTTTGGCTGACCGAGTTCGATGGCTCGCATAAGGTCTCTGATTCAAGCCAGGCGCGAAACGGATCCGAAGCGTGTTCGAACTCGATAGCAGCTCGGCAGATAGACTTTGTTTCACTGAAACGATTGTTCTTGCGCACGCGTCGCAGTGCTGGCAACACTCGATTCAGAGCTCCGCTGAACTCTTCCGGAGTCGACAACACGGCATCTAACGCGCTTCTGGGCATATCATCTCTCGATCCGCGGAATCTCCGTTCGAATGGAATCAGCAGCCATCGATCGAAGTAGGATCGTGAGCCAAAGCGCGCAGCCGGAAAGTGGTTTGCCGAGAAAATGAGCCGAGCAAACGGCCGAAACTCGAAGGCATCATGATATTTGAGTTCACCGGTGATGCGATCACCGCCAGTAATGGCCTTGAAAACGGCGCTGTCTTCCAGACGTGAACCAGGTAGATCGGGGCAGATGTTGGCGAGCTTGCCATAGAGCCTCGCTGGAGCGAAGCGGTCGTTCTCGAGCCTTTGTAAGCTCAGATGCACGACATTCTGTTCGCCCAGGAAGTTCACACAAAGCTGACAAAACACGCTCTTACCATTTCCACCGTCTCCGACTACGCAGATCGCTTTCTGGATTGAGCGATCTGCCGTCAGCAGGTCTCCTAAGATCTCCCACGCCAGCTCTGCCGAATCCTGTGGAAACACCTGTCCGATAAACTCTTCGATTCTCGCGCACCTCGCCGTGGCGTCATATGCTATCGGAATACGGACTGGGCTGAGAAACGATGGGGTGTGCGGCAAGAGTTCGCCAGTCCACACGTCCAAGATTCCATTCGTCAGATTGATCCTGTCGGTGTCCGGCCGGTCGCGCACGTCCGGGGCGTCGAGTGCGATGTATTCGATGACCTCTTGAGCGAGCGTGCGGTTCCAGCGCCCGGCGTTACCGAACTTCACAATCAGCTGCTTGACTTGTCTCTTGACATACAGCTCGCCGGCGGAGGAATAGACTCCAGCTTCATAGCGGAAGAGTCGTCCCGCCGCATCACGCGCAAAGTGATCATGTGCGAGAATCACGTGCGCAAGATCTCGGATGAGAGTCTTATCGCTGAGCATCCCGACATTGAAGTTCGTGAAAACGATCATTTTCAGGACTCTAGGTCGTCGACCAGGGTCACTTCGAGCGCTCTAGCCGATGAATGGCTCTATGGCAATCCCAGCAGACCGGTTCCAGATTGTCGATACGGTGCGTCCCACCGTGCGAACGATATTTTCGATGATGAATCTGCAACTGCCTTCCGGATCGGCAGCGGACGCACCGATACCCATGCGTCTGCAAGACGATTCGGCTGTGCAGCATGTACACGCGATCGACGAGTGTGTTCAACGCAATCCACTCCGCACGACCAAGAGCCTTCACGATCAGCTTTGCGCCGTCGAAAGCCCCGACAGTCACAAGCCCGCGTTCTGGCGGAAGCTCTAGGATCTGGTAACCCGTGAGGCCCTCAGCTCTTCTTCTTGTCAAATTGCACCCCTATGTAATCACGAGACGCCAGTCGCCGAATTTCAGATCGGCGCCCGGGATTTGGTTCCCGCTCTTAAGCTCAGCACCGATCGCCTTCTTGTCCGGCTTGAACTCAAGCCGATCGACGCGCGCTTCGAATGTCTTCCGCTCCTCTGGTCCGACGCGTTGAAGCAGTGCCTCCCAAACATAAGCCGGCATCACTGGGACCGCTTGCTTGAAAGACAACGGGATCGCATCGAGGTCTGTAATGAGAACCGAATCGGGATTCTTATGGATGCGCACGCTCGAAAAGTTCCCTTCCAGCCGCTTGATGCCCCTCCGATCGGGCGGGGCAAACTGCTCGATCACTTGAACTAAGTAAGACTCAAGTTCTTCCTGAACACGTGCGATGAGCGCCTTGCGTTTCTGGATCCGGTCGATCTCCGCATCGGCAAAGCTCTGCTGCAATTCGCAATGGCGCAAGAAGGCCACTACTCGATCGCGCTTTTCTTTGGTCTTCCGTAATTCTTGGCCAATCTCCTCCAGGATCGACTCGCGCATCGATGGCTCTTCTGCCAAATCGATCGAGTTCACTAAAGCCTGAAGGTTGTCTTCGAGGTCGTACAATGTACAGCCACTCGGTCGAGTGGGTATCAGTTGTGTCGGCATGCTTAGCTCGCCTCCTGCGCATCCCCGGATGATTCCACGTCCTGGTCGACGGTCGACCCTAATGTCAGTTCACTTTGATTCTCGCGGGCGTTTCGACGAAGCTCCTCTAGCAGTCCGAATACATCCTTGGCGCACATGCGAGCTGGCTGGGAGCTCTTGAATTGCTTGGCGTGACCAACGCTGTGTTGCCGCAGAATGCGCCGGTATTCGGCAACGCCTGTAGATCCGGCAAGTTGTTCTATTGCTGTTTTCAGGTCATCCAATTCCTTATTCACGCCGCGCGGGGTACACATCCGCTTCCAAATTGAGGCTAGCTCCTGCGAGATCGCAGACGTTGTCTGCAACTCGTCGACGCCATTCGCGTGGCCCTCCTCCTTCGGCTCCGCCCGTGTGACCAGCTCATCTTTGGTCGGCTGCAGTTCATGAACCTGCGGCGCTACGCCTCTAAGCCACTCCCTTAACGAGTCCGCCAGCTCTTTTCCTGGCTTCGGAAAAATGCCGGCAGTCAGTTTCGAGCACCTTGTTTTAGTGATCAGCAGTGTGTTCTCCTGATCCATGTCGCCGCACACATCGAACTCGTACTCGATGCCGTCGCGCATGACGGGTGCCAGCCCGACCTTGCGGGGCACCGTTTTTCCCGTTCGGTCATCGCGATCAAGAACCCACTCAGTCTTTGAGCGCAGACTGACGAGAACGTGAATCGGTGCGGAAGTAATCTTGTCAACGAGCTGATTGTGTATGGGCGTTACGTGTTTCCAAGCGGCGAAGCTGTTCGGCGTCTGCATGCGACGCGCTGCACGGTCAACTTGGTCGAGTTCTCCGTCCTTTCCCATCCAGAAGTGGGAGAGTGAATCGATACACAGCACTCGGTATCCGGCCTGTGCTGCTGCATCGATGATTTTGATGAGGTCGAGCGGATTGTACGAGCCCAGTTCCATGACATCGAATTCGAAGAGGTCGGCGTACTTGCTGGCACTGCCACGCTCGGTATCCACGACGGCGATAGGCCCGCCTAATTCGGTTGCGAGCTTGAGAAGGGTGTAAGTCTTCCCACTGCCCGAGGGACCGCACACAGCAAGGCGCAGCTTGGCGTCGCACTTAGTGGCTTTGCGGAACTGTGGTGCTGGTGAGGCGGGGCGTGGCGGCGGCGCACCATTTGGTTTCGATTCGCTTTTCAAAACACGACGATCCGGCGTATCGGCCTCCGCGATCGCGTTCTCGGACGAACGTGCGTCCTGTGATGGCCAGAGCATTTTCATCACGCCACCTCCGCTAGGCCGATCAGTGCACTTACAGTTTGGCGGGCATAAGCTGTTAGTGCCACGAGATGAGCACGCTCAAGTTGCAGTTTTGTTTTGGGATCCGCCGCAATGCGAAAGGCCTCAGCCAGGTAATTTCGGAGAACGGTTTCCTTGCCCGATCCCTGGCAGGCTGGGCAGACTTCCGGCTGATGCGGATTCAGGCTTCCGGAATCGTAGCCCTTCGCGCCGCAATCCTGGCAATCAATTTCAATGAGAGCGCTAAAAGGCGGAAGGGGTTCAGGAGCGACAGTTCTCGCGCGGCGCGGCGGAATGGGCTTCGGTTCCGATTCAAGCGGCACAGAGCAACTGGGATCGCGCCTGGCAGCCCACGTATTAGCTTCTTCGGTCCGTCTCAGGTGGCGTTCTTGGCGCTGAAAGTTCATGACGAGACCTCCAATCGTGCGGTCGAGTTCTTCCTGCAAAGTCGGTAGATTTGGCTAACCATTTCCGTTCTCTCTCTCTCTCTTGGTCCTCAGTTTCGATCCCTTGCGCTTATCTGATGCAACTCAATTATGACATAGCCGTAGCGCTATGGCAAGCATGAAGAGTACTTAGTACAAAACGCCTAGAGAGAAGTCAGATTTGCTATGCTCTGGGAAAATGAAGAAGAATCCCCATGCCGTAGCGCTTGGTAGATTGGGAGGCAGGGCACGTGCTGAACTTCCCAAGGAACGTCTTGCGGAGATCAATCGCAAAGGCGCCAAGGCGGGAGGAGAAGCACGAGCAGCAAAACTAAGCTCGAATGAGCGAAAACGGATCGCCAAGACCGCGGCTGCAGCCCGATGGGCTAAGAAGAAGCGGAGCTGAGGTTTTATCGGACGATGGACTATTCTTCCGGAAGAGCTGCGCGTTCGAAAGCGGTTGGCTCAGCCTGGCCGGTCACATCAATGTCGACCACTTGCGGTGGCGGCACATGTTCTCCCTTGCGTGCAGCCTGCAGTCGCTGTAACTCGTGAAGCACCCTAACGAGATTGCGTTGAATTGCGCTCTCATAGCGCGAGAGTTTGGCTAGTGAGTTCTCGCCACCTATATAGGCCTCGCCAACCGAAGCCTGTTCAACAGCATCCGATTTCTGTGCATGTTCCAGTGCGTTTGCTCGCCGTTGTGTGGCCATATTGTATTCGACGTCTTTGACTGCGAGAACACTCAAACTTCTAGAGTGTGAATATCTGTTCGCCCATGCGGGCGGATTCGCGACAAGGCATCGCTGCCAAAAGAGAATGGCGGCCTCCAATTTCCCGATCCTGTGCTGGCGCCACATAAGCCCGATGATTCGATCGACAAGAGCCGACTCGAGCTCCCCGTGCGGCCAGAGATCGGTCCGGAGCTGATTGGCAAACTGTTCGAACTTGCCTTGATCCTCGCCTGGTAGCAACGCCTCGTCCGACAACAGTCCATGCCTGATTGCGTTCTTAGACGACGTGGCTTTGCCATCGGGTGTCTTAGGACCATTGGATAACGCGCCATTGCGGCGATTTGCCTCGATCTGTTCCTGGCTGCTCATACTCCCTTTATCGGACCTACTCAAGCCGCGGAGCAGGTCCTGGCTCGAAACACTTTTTACGAAACGAACCCAATTCGCACGAAAGGCTCATCTTTTCAATTTGTTAACTGGCCTTGCTTGGTTCATGGTGCGCGCCCTTGGCATTGCGCTTTGCCCCGATGCGGAACCGGTCGACTCAGAGAGCCGATGGTGTAAACATGAATCTGTTCGCATTGTCGTGATTGGCGGCGGCATCGCCGGCCTGACCATAGCGGTCCGCTTTGGGCAAACATTCCCGAGTGTCACGGATTGAAGGGAAGATCACGCTACTCCTGCCCTTTGGTCTCATTGACAGACTCTCTGCGTTCCTCGTAAATAGCTATAGCTGATAAATATGTAGACTGGAAAGTCGCTACAGAATACGTGCGGTCTCACATCGGGCGCACGGATTCTTTGCCCATTGGGGCGCGCTTTCTATCACCGTGGGATGGGGGTGCCAAACCTGGGTTCTGCAAGGTGATGAAGGAATTGAATGAGATATCCGCCGACTACCGGCCCCGTCCCTCAGGCAACGCCGGGCCACGGGTGGCTTATACTTGGGTGCCGCTGGGTTAGTCTAATCCTGTTTTTCCTACTTTGTTCGGGACATCTGGATGCTCAACCATGGTCTGGGATCATCGATCCCAGCCGGGCTATCGATTGGTCCAATGTTGGTATCCCGGGTGGCATTCCGACCAACCGCACTCAATGTGGGTCAACCATCGCCGCCTACACTGGCACTGCGGATGCCATCAACAACGCCCTGGCTACCTGCTCCTCTAATCAATACGTGCTACTGGGCTCTGGCACGTTTAGTCTTAGCAGTGGAATCACCTTTGGGCACCGTAGCAACCTAACTTTGCGAGGCGCTGGGGCAGATCAGACCTTCATCGTGTTTACGGGATCGGGTGCATGCGGAGGACTGAGTGCGGATGCATGCGCAGACAGTTCTGACTTGAACTGGTGCTGCGCCGGCTCTAGTCCATCCAACACCGCTAACTGGACGGCCACCAGTTACGCCAAGGGTCAGACACAAATCACGATGGACAATGTCAGCAATCTGTCGGTGGGAGCGCCGCTCATTCTTGATCAGTGTGACGACGGTCTGAGCGGACCTGCCTGCACCGGTACTCCTGTGGATACGGGTAACATCTGGATCTGCGGCGACAGTTCGAGCAGCAACCCGGCCTACAAATGCAGTGACGACTTAGGAGGTACTGGAGGGGCATCGGGATCACAACGCACCGGCAGAAACCAAATGCAGATTGTCACAGTCACCGCGATCGCCGGGAATTTGGTGACGTTCAGCCCCGGCCTTTACATGCCTAATTGGGCTGCAGCCAAGAATCCTGGCGCGTGGTGGGCGACAAGTCCTGTCTACCGCGATGGCATCGAGAATCTTTCAATGGATCATTCTTTGTCAAACGCGCAAGCCGGCACCATTTTTTTTAATTGCCTGGCGTGTTGGGTCAGCGGTATTCGTGATGTTAATAGCGATCGTAGTCATGTCTGGCTGCTGGCGAGCCCCCGGGGCGTGGTTCGCGCAAGCTATTTCTACGGCGCCAAGAACGCTCAGAGTCAAAGCTACGGGATTGAGGCATACTCAAGCTCAGATTCATTGTTCGAAAACAACATTTTTCAACACGTCACGAGCCCTCAGGTGGTAAATGGGGCCTGCTCTGGCTGCGTGATCTCCTACAATTACTCAATCGATGATTTTGAAACGGTGTCCCCAACCTTGCTTTACAACAGCCTTACCCTCAACGCTGCGGGGACTGACAACATCCTGGCCGAAGGGAACGTGGGGGCCAGTTATCGCGCCGATCTGTATCATGGCACGCATAACTTGAATACTGTTTTTCGGAACGAATTCAACGGCTGGGAGCTCGGGAAAACAGACGGCCTGCTACCGGTTTTTCTTGATCCTTACGCCCGATATTTTAATGTAATCGGGAATGTCCTGGGGAAGAGCGGGATCCAAACTACTTACGAGGTCAATCCGTCTGTAGGGTCGCCCCCTGCTATTTACATGATTGGAACGGGTACGGCCTCCGTAGCCCTGTCCGGTGACCTTCTGAGTGTGAGCTCTTTGATGCGTTGGGGCAACTACGATACCCTCAACTCCGCCGTCCGATGGAATGCCTCTGAAGTTCCAAGCGGACTAAGCCAATACGCGAACCCGGTGCCCACCAGCCACAACCTCCCCGCGTCGTTTTACCTGTCCGGGAGTCCTTTGTGGTGGGGCAGCATGCAGTGGCCTGCGGTCGGCCCAGATGTTACCGGATACTCTTATGGCAACCCAGCGGAGCTTTGTTATGACAACTCTCCGATCGACGGCAATTATGGCAGCAACTCTGTACTCTTATTTAACGCCGGTAACTGTACGGTGTTAGCATTCCAGTATGCGCAAGGACCGCCGCCCAACAGTCTAGCGGCGACGCCCATAAGCGCGAGCCAGATCAATTTGACCTGGACGGCGCCGGCCAGCAATGGGGGGCTGGCAAACTATGTGCTGCAACGGTGCCAGGGGGCGGCCTGTACGAATTTTGCACAGATAGCGTCGCCGACTGGGACCACGTTCAGCGACACGGGGCTGCCGCCCAGCACGTCTTACAACTACCGCGTGCAGGCCCTCCATACGTTCGGGTCCCTGAGCCTGTTCTCCAACCGGGTTAGCGCAACCACACAGACGCCGCCGACGGCGCCCAGCAATCTTACGGCGACAGCCAGCGGCACGAGCCAGATCAATTTGAGCTGGACAGCGTCGACCGGCAGTGTGGGGTTGGCAAACTATGTGGTGCAACGATGCCAGGGAGTGGGCTGCACCAACTTTGCGCAGATTGCGACTCCGGCCGGGGTTAGTTTCAGCGATACGGGGCTGTCGTACAACACCAGTTACAGCTACCGCGTCCAGGCGCTCGATACCGCCGGCAACCTGAGCCCGTTCTCCAACCTGGCCAGCGCGACCACCCAGACGCCTCCGACTGCTCCGAGCAATCTGACAGCGACAGCCATTGGCGGCCAGATGAATCTGAGCTGGACGGCGTCGACGAGCAGTGTGGGACTGGCAAACTATGTGGTGCAACGGTGCCAGGGCCCGGGCTGCACCAACTTTGCGCGGATAGCAACGTTGACTGGGACAACGTACAGTGATCCAGGCCTGGCGGCAGGTAGTTACAGTTACATCGTTCAGGCTACGGATGTTGCTGGCAACCTGAGCCCGTCCTCGAACGTGGCTACCGGGGTGATTCCTCACCTCAGCTTGAGCTGGATCGCTTCTACGGATAGCGTTAGCGCCTACCTAGTAGAGCGCTGCCAGGGCGCTAATTGCTCGACCTTTGCGCAGATTGCGAACGTAGCGGGCACCGCCTACAATGACACCTCGGTGATTGGCAACACCAACTACATTTACCGGGCGCGAGCGACCGATGCGGCGGGGAACCTGAGCGTCTATTCCAACCTAGCGACTGCTACGACCTTGCCATTCATCGGTTACGTGCAAGGCAATTATGCCACGCCGCAAACGCCTCAGACGACGGTGAACGTCACGTTCACTGCCGCACAGGTTGCTGGCGACCTCAACGTCGTCGTCGTGGGCTGGAAAGACAGTACAGCGATTGTCAATGCTGT
>Ga0073928_10000996_pt1 | contig 57806 bp, 58 predicted proteins | sample PaiPotPPA55metaG_FD_76969 | JGI IMG/M metagenome (GOLD analysis project Ga0073928, IMG submission 76969) | Iron sulfur acid spring bacterial and archeal communities from Banff, Canada, to study Microbial Dark Matter (Phase II) - Paint Pots PPA... ... | reverse complement strand
GCGGCGGGCGGCTAATGGTGCTCGGAGATGCCCTAATTATTGCTGGCGTATGGCGGTGCCAATCACCACTCGTCCGCTATCCACGCCTACCACGATTATGGTGTTGGCGTTGACCAGGTAAGCGCGGAAATTAAAGGTAGTCGATGGTGTCTGCGAAGTTGTCAACTGCAACGCATTTCCTTGCGCCCCACCCAACGTCCCATCTCCTTGCAGCGTCAACAGTCCATTCACCGGAATGCCCGTGAAAATCTTGCCGTCGCCCAATTCGGTAAAATCCAGGACGCCGCCAGAGATGTTATTCGAGCTGGCGCTGAATACCGGAATTACGCCGACAAAATCCTCTTCAAAGCCATTGGCCAGGTTCACGCCACTCCAGTTTATGGCGTAGCTCCCCGCTATGGAAGCCGCGGTGAACGTCCCGCTTTGCGCGGTAATGGACCCATCGGCAACCACATTGGCGGACTCATCCTGAATAAATCCTTGGGTAGCCGAAGCCATGTAGAAAACATATTGGAAAGGTTGATTCCTGGTCACGTCCGTGAAGTTCAACGTGCCGCGCCCGGTGCCTGCCGCATCGATTGTCAAAGTAACACTGCTGAATCCGCCGGCCTTCGGGAAAGCGTTTACTCCGCCGCTGAAATCCTCATCGACGCTCAAATTTGTGATGTTACCGTTGGCATCCGAAGTATATCTTCCTGCGCGTGACAGCGATCCAAAAACTCCCTGGCTGATCGCTGCGCCGCCGACCGCAAAAACAAAGCTGCCAGGGAACGCCGCGACGGTGGTCGGCACCGCGGTTTGCGCCGTCGCCGAACCCGAAGTCGCCGCCACGGCGTCATTTTCGACGAGCACCAGATGGCTGCCATCCACGACATAGAAGACGTAACTCAGATTAAGGAGTTGGCTATTCAGGGTGGTGCTGAGGGTCATGGTTCCGCGCCCGAAGTTGGTGAAGTTTGTGGCATCCAGTGTGATCGTTCCGGGCTGCAGCGTAATCGCTCCGGTGGGAGAAGCGCCGTCGTTCACATCCATCTCACCGCCTGTAACTCCACTAACACCATTGGTGTTGAATTGCCCGATGAAGGACACGGACGTCGAGTTCCCTAAATCCAGACCGGAAACATCAAATGCGTAGGCCGTCGCGAACGTGCTGCTGATGCTCTGCAGCCGAAAGTTTCCACTCATCGTGGATGAGCCGTCCGTTTCAATCATCAAACCGCTGGAAATCGAATCCAACGCAATGCTGAACGTAAAATTGTCCGCTACGCTGGGATTCACTGCGTCCGGATGGCTCAAGGTGAGCACGCCTCGCCCATCTGAACTCATCGTATATTTTGAAGCAGGCGCGGCAGTGAAATTAAATGTGCTGAACGAGCCGCCATCATTCACGTCCTCAATCGCCATGGTGACGTTGCCTTGCCCGTCGGCGTGAAAGCTGCCAATGCGCGAGATCGCCAATCCTTGCGTGTTATCGGTACCGCTCATCGAGAAGGCATAGGTACCGTTCAAGCTCGCTAGTGAGTAACTGCCCTGAGGGTTTGGCGTGGGTGTCGGCGTAGGGGTGAAGGTCCCATTTCCGCCGCCACACGCTGCCGCGTACAACCCCAGCGCCAGGCTGCCAACGAGAAAAATTCGCTTCATCGCGCGGTTTTTCATCGCGCACCTGCCGGCGAAACGATCTTTCCATTCGCGTTAACCGCAGTCGGCAACAGTGGCACACCGTTTTTTGACCGCACCGCGACCGATTGCAAACCCTTCTGTATAAGTCGAGCCACAAAGACATTGCTGTTGCCGAATTGCACGGTTTCGCCGGTAATGCTGACGGAATCCCCGGTCTGCAAAGAAATGTTGCTCACTTGGATTACTTTCGCGTTGCCGGCGTGGACGTCGATCGTGCCGGAAGAAGTCTGCAAAGAGATGTGCGCGCCCAGCGGTGGGGTCGTCGAGGTTGAATTGTACTGCACAATTTTTCCGCTGATGACGCTCTCGCGTGCTACGTCGTAAGCCGCCCGGGCACGATGACCGGCGATCTGCTGAATTTGTTGGCCCTGAGCAACAATACCCAACGCCGCCGCGGCCGATACGAGCGAAGCCATCGCGATAATCGCCCGCGCGATCTGTGCCCATTTATATTTATTCATTCCCCACCCTTGAAGAATTCCGAGAACACGTCCATCGATTAGATGGGCTCTCCCCCAAAATGGCTGTGAGCGATCCGCGATAGACGTTAAATTTTTATAAACAGGCGCCGAAGATCAGGCCATCCCACGAAGCTGAAAAACCAGGCCTGATAGACACCAAGCCCCAGCGAGAAAAACACCAGCGAAGAAATAAAGTTGCAGATGAAATGCAATATTCGCATCAGTTCAATTCACCAGCCATCGGTCGCGACCCCAGCCGTCACGCGACGCTTATTCGGCCCACACCACATACTTCCGGGGCAATGCTGCAAAAGTTCCATTCAAAAATTAAAACCGTTCTTGCGCTAATTCCATTCCACGGCATCTTCCCGTTTGACAGTTTTTGCCCCAGCATCCATAATTCCTTGTACGTCACCTGCGGAGGGCGGATAAGTCCGCGATTCAGTTCGCGGTCCATCACGGATGGCGCCAAAATATATTTTTGTTACCGGCGGTGTTGTTTCCTCACTGGGAAAAGGCGTAGCTGCCTCCTCCATCGGCTGTCTCCTCGAAAGTCGCGGTTTCAAAGTCACCCTGCAAAAGTGCGATCCGTATCTGAACGTCGACCCTGGCACCATGAGCCCGTTCCAGCACGGGGAAGTCTTCGTCACCGAGGATGGCGCCGAAACCGATCTCGATCTCGGCCACTACGAGCGCTTCACTCACGCCAAGCTTTCCCGCGACAATAACTGGACTACTGGCCGCATCTACGAAACCATTCTCACCAAGGAACGTCGCGGCGATTACCTTGGTAAAACCGTGCAGGTCATCCCGCACGTCACCGACGAAATTAAAGCCACCATCCGAAAAGTTTCCGAAGGCGTCGACGTGGTCATCGTCGAAATTGGCGGCACCGTTGGCGACATCGAGTCGCTGCCTTTCCTCGAAGCCATTCGCCAGATGCGCCTGGAACTCGGCGCAGAAAATACTTTATTTGTTCATGTAACTCTGGTTCCGTACATCGCAGCGGCAGGCGAGCTGAAAACCAAACCCACTCAGCACAGCGTGAAAGAAATGCTCGGCATTGGAATACAGCCAGACGTTTTGCTGTGCCGCAGTGATCGCCACATTCCCGAAGAGCTGAAAAAGAAAATCGCGCTGTTCTGCAACGTCGCGGAATCCTGCGTAATTTCCATGCAGGACGTGGACACGATTTATGCCGTTCCCGTGGAATTAGCTAGAGAAGGCCTGGACACACAAATTCTTCGCCACCTCAAACTGGTGGAAAAACCCGCCAACATGCAGCCGTGGCTTGATCTCGTCCACCGCTTGCATCATCCAGCAGGTGAAGTGCGCATCGCGGTAGTTGGAAAATACGTGCAGCTTGAAGACGCCTACAAAAGTTTGCGTGAGGCATTACTTCACGGCGGCTTAGCGCACCAGCAGAAGACCGTGCTCGAATGGATTGAAGCGGAAGAAATCGACTCCCCCGAGACCGCCGCTGCGCGCTTGCGCGGCTACGACGGCATCCTGGTTCCCGGCGGATTCGGCAAGCGCGGCATTCAGGGAATGGTGCACACCATTCAATACGCTCGCGAAAACAAAGTGCCGTTCTTCGGCATATGTCTCGGCATGCAATGCGCCACTATTGAATACGCACGCGACATGGCCGGTCTCAAACAGGCGGACAGTACCGAGTTTGAGCCGCAAACTCCGCATCGCGTAATTTACAAATTGCGCGAACTCCTCGGCGTCGACGAAATGGGTGGCACCATGCGCTTGGGCGCCTGGCCCTGCAAGCTGGAGCCCGGTTCACTCGCCCATTTGGCTTACGGCAAAACCGAAATCAGTGAGCGCCATCGCCATCGCTACGAATTCAATCGCGACTACGAAAAAACTTTACTTGGCGCAGGCTTGCGCATCACCGGCCGCACGCCCGACGAAAACTACGTAGAAATTATTGAATCGCCGGATCACCCTTGGTTCCTCGGTTGCCAGTTTCACCCCGAATTCAAATCCAAGCCTCTCGAACCGCATCCGCTCTTCGCCGCCTTCATCGGTGCCGCGCTCGATCACAAACGCCACAAAAACCGTCCCGCCGCCATGCTTTCACAACCCGAACCAGCTCACGCGCCACTCCTGCACGCGTCGCCACGCCCCACCGCAAATTAGAAATCGAGCTCGGGCCACCTTTCGCATAATTTTGATTGGTGGGAGCGGTTGTGAGATGGCGCAACTTTGGGTCGCTGGAAGCGAGGCAAACAGTGCGACGTTGCGCCTACGGCTTGGAGGATTCCGGCGCCTTAGTTTGAATGGCGGTCACTTTCACGGTGTTGTGATCTCCGTCTTGCAACGTGATACGTTGTCCTTTGTCTTCAAATTGTTTTAGAAATTCCGGATCCTGCCAGGCATCCTGCTCCACTTCCACCCAACTGAATAATTTGTAATCGCCAGACGCGATGCCATGCAGATCGAAATTTCCGTATTGGTCGGTGCTCTGCGTTTTATACTTTTGGTAATTCTCACGCTGCGACAAATCCGGCACCAGCACAATGGACACTCCCGCCAGTGGTAAACCATTCGTATCCATTACCGTGCCCTGCACCCGCGCGCCCCGAGAGCTGAGCACAATTTCCAGCGCGCCAGCCTCGCCGCGCGTCACGGTAAAACCATCTTTTATGACGCTCGATTCACCGTAGCGCATCTCTTTTATGTAGCAGTCCTTGGACATCCCCGTAACGTCCGCGCGATAAGTGCCCTCGCCAAGGCCCTTCAGGGTAAAAGAATTGTCGCGTGCAACCCTCGATTGTCCGCGCACTCCAAAAGGCACATCTACAGGCATCGGCGTAACTGTCAGATCGTCTTTCTCCAGCGCCGGCTGCCCCTCCCACACGATGCGCCCGCTGATATTAGTTCCGGGCACCACCGTCATGGCGATACTTTCCACGTCGGCATTGCCAACGTCGATAGACTGACGGTTCACATAAGAGATGCCATCGTCGAACCAGAAGGACGCAAGCGTATAGGAGCCCGGCAGAACTTCTTGAATGACAAACGATCCATCGGGCTTTTGCACCGTCGCCGGGGAGGTGTAGTCCCACTCTCGGTTAGTGGTTTTTGGCACTAAGACAAGCATGACTCCAACTCCGGGCTTGTGTGTGATCTGGTTATAAACGTTGCCACGGACTTGATGCACAGGAACTTTACGCATCAGGATATCTATGGAAGAAGCTTCCTCGCCCACCTTGATGGTAATCGGCTCCGCTTTCGCAACGTCCGCGGTGCCCGGGTAATACAACTTTGCGTAGCCTTCCTTCTCTGCATCAGCGGAGTCGACTTCATCTCCACCACGGTTCCAACGAGGATAAACACAGCTCACAAAATAACGTCCTGGAGCAAGACCGAACAGGCGATATTCGCCGAGGTCGTTGCTCGAAACCGAGGTCGCGGCGGAACGATTTCTTTTTCCTTCGGAGTACACCTGACGAACAGCGTTTACAATGACACTCGGCAATGGTTCGCCATCGTCATCGTAGATCTTGCCGGAAATAACCCCGGCTGGAATTAATCGGAATTGCAAATCTTTCAAGTCCTGCCCGGCATGCAGCGTCAGGATCGCACCAGGCGCATTCGGCTTGCGTCGCCCATACTCATCGGCAACAAAGCCAACGCGAGTCACGTTCAGGCGGTAGGGACCGGGTTCGATATCCTTCAGTGCGAAACGCCCATCCGCGTTCGTAACGGCAGCCACCGTGCGATTCGGGTCCTCGACGCTTCTCAATATCAGATGCGCCTTCCGGAGAGGCGCGCTATCCACCATTTTGATCACAATGCCGGAGATGGAACAGCTCTCTTCTTTCGGAGGTTTTGAATTTTTTTGAGCGTAGGCGGAGAGCGCCAGGAGCAAAGCCAATGGGAGGAGAAGGACGCGAATTCTTGACATGCGAAAATCCTGCCCGAAGTATACGACGATTAATTAATCATTTGATATGATTTGTTCCGTTTTAAAGGAAACTCTTATAAGATCCGTCGCCCAAACCGCGTACTAGTGATGCCCGATGGACGTTTCCCTCACAGGTCCTATCATTTCTATTGAGGATGGCCATGAAACAAAACACCAAAAATCTGGTCGGCATCAGGACTTTGGTTGCGGCCGGATTTTTGCTCGCGAAACAACTCGCTAGGCGCGCGCGTGCTTTCGATCTGACTACAAAGGTGTACTGCGTACCGGCGGCTCACGCGGTCTCGGCCTGGCGCTTGGCCGCGAATTCGCCAAGCACGGCGCACGTATCGCCATTTTGCGCGCGGGATCAATCCGAACTCGAACATGTGGTCGACGAGTTTGCCTGGATGGGCGAAAACTTTCTGGCCGTAACCCGCGACGTAACTGTGACAACCAATCGGTTTCTGGCGACAGTGGGAGCGTAGTGTCGTTCATGAATTGGAAACCGACGCTATGGCCGGAAAAAGCTCAAATTCCTCTTCCTGTTCGTCGCGAATCGTCTCGCTCCTGGCTAACCTTGACAGACAAGGTTTCGTTGACTTAGCTTGAGCACACAATCCCTACCCAATCGACCCGAAAGGACCGTGATGAAATACTTCAGTCGAATAATAGCTTTCTTCATTGTCCCTATTGTGTGCTTGGGGCAAAATCAGCCGCCAGCGTTTCGGTTGCCTACCTCTATTGTTCCAGTGCGCTACAGTGTCGAGCTGACGGCGATCCCCGATAAGGATACCTTCACTGGGGCGGTTGATATCGATATCAATTTCAAAGAGGAAAGCGCGGTGCTATGGCTCAACGCAGAAAGACTCAAGGTGAAAGGCGCCACACTGAGCAAAGGGGGGAAGGTATTTCCTGCCAAGATTATTCCCGAGCCTAAAGATTTGATTGGTTTTTCTTTTGACAGCACCATTTCTGCCGGGCCCGCAAAGTTTCATGCCGAATACGAAGGTGAGATCAGCAGGAAGGACATGCAGGGGATTTTTCAGATCAAAGATGGGGATCACTGGTACATCTACTCACAGTTTGAAAATGTCGCGGCCCGACAGGCATTCCCGTGTTTTGACGAACCTTCTTTTAAAGTTCCCTGGCAACTGACATTGCATGTTCCCAAAGATGATGGTGCCTTCTCAAACACGCCAGTACTCTCAGAAAAAAATGGCGCCGATGGTCTGAAGACAGTGCAGTTCGCACAGACCAAACCATTGCCAAGTTATCTCGTGGCGTTGGCGGTTGGCCCCATGGATATCATTCCCGCAGGCCACGCGGGAGCCAACAATACGGAAATTCGCATCATCACACCGAAAGGTCATATTCCAGAGGCTAAATATACTGCCGTCGATACTCCAGACATTGTGAATCTGTTGGAGAAGTATTTCGGGATTCCATATCCCTATGAAAAGCTCGACGAGGTTGCCATTCCTTTGGCGGGTTATGCGATGGAACACCCGGGCTTAGTCACTTACGGATCCGGGATCATTTTGGCGAAACCGGAAGAGATGACGCTGCGGTGGAAAACTGTGTCTACCAATGTGATTGCCCACGAACTGGCCCACCAATGGTTTGGCGATCTCGTTACGACCGCTTGGTGGGATGACATCTGGTTGAATGAGGGTTTCGCTTCGTGGATGGCCAACAAAATTGTTAACCAATACCACCCGGAATGGAAAATGGGTCTAAATGAATTGAATAGCTATCAAGAAGCAATGACTACCGATGCGTTAGTAAGCTCGCGAAAAGTCCGACAGCCGATCCTTTCGGATGACGACATCGCCAACGCTTTCGACGACATTACCTACAATAAAGGTTCCGCGCTTCTGAATATGTTCGAAACCTATGTCGGTCCGGAAAAGTTCCAGGAGCGAATTCGGCAATATCTACACAAGTATGCTTGGTCCAACGCGACTTCGGCGCAGTTTCTGGAGTCAATCGGGGGCGGTGACCAAGCCATTGGCCGGGCATTCTCAACATTCCTGGACCAGCCAGGCGTGCCACTAGTGACAGTGCGGATTCAATGTGGTACTGGCAAATCGAAAATGCAACTCTCTCAAGAGCGGTTTCTGCCACACGGCTCTCAAGGCTCATCCAAGCAGACTTGGAATATTCCCATCTGCTTTAGATATCCAACGGGATCCGAATCCCGCCGGTCTTGCACGTTAATGACTGAGACCACCGCTGCCGTGGATTTGGCCGAAGCCGCAAGTTGCCCGCCATGGGTTTATGCCAACGCTGATGCCGCCGGATACTATCGGGTTTTGTATCAGGGCCCTGTTCTAAATTCTCTGTCGCAGCGCGAAAGTAATCTTTTGACACCGGAACGCGTGAGCTTCATCGGTGACGTTGCCGCTCTCACTCAAGGATATCTACCGTTGGGTGACGCCATGGGTCTAGTTCCAAACTTCGCCAGTGATCCTAGCCGCGATGTGGTGATCAAAACGCTCGACGTAGTCGGAAACCTCGATGATTACCTTGTGCCCGAAGTACTCAAGCCCAGTTACCGGCGCTATATGAGTAGTTTGTACAAACAACGGGCTCAACAGTTGGGATGGAAAGCGAACCAAGGCGAAAATGACGATGATCGCCAGCTGAGGCCTCGGCTTTTCGTCGTTATGGCCGACCAGGCGGAAGACACCGAGTTCATCGATCAAGTGAAAAAACTCACCCAAGCCTGGCTCGAGGACCACCAAGCCGCGGATCCGGAGATGGTCGAGGTCATCCTCAAAAGTGCCGCGCGCCACGGGGACCAAGCATTGTTCATGCGTCTGCGTAGTCAGGTAAAAAAAGAGACAAATGAATTTTTGAGATATCACCTGTTCAGCGCAATGGGCTCCTTCCGTGACCCAGCTATCGCGAAGGCCGCACTTGCCATCATATTGACGGACGAGTTTGACAACCGTGAATCCATCGGGATTCTGTTCGCTGCGTCATCCACTCCTCAGACTCGAGACGTTGCTTACGCCTTTGTGAAACAAAATTGGGACAGCCTCGTCGAAAAACTGCCGACAGACACTGGCGCCTTTCTTCCGTATGTCGCGCGCCAATACTGTGACACCCAGCATGTTTCAGATGCAGAAGCGTTTTTTAAGGACCGATCCACCAAGTATGCGGGCGGTCCGCGAAATCTCAGCCAAGTGCTGGAGGCGATCAGCATCTGCGCGGCCAATAAAGAAGCTAACCAGTCAAGCGTCACTGCGTTTCTCAAGAAGTTCTAAGTGAATGGCGTTCGCCTTACTTCGATTCAAACCTCAAAAATCTTTTGGATCAATTATTTTGAACAACGGTGCGCAGCGAATTCTTGTTCCCGGAGGAGTGAATACAGTTGATTTCTTTGGTCGTGAGACAAACCCTTCGGTACATGCGGTTTGGTCTCGGGGAACCTGCATTTGCATTTGCTACAGGCGTGACCGTGGAATGAGTCTATCGACACCAGTTTGCGTGTGCCTCGGTGCATCGCTGCGAGGGCTGACGCCGTGATGTGCGGTAGCCCCATCTCAACGTTCAATGAGGCAAGAATGGCCGTGGCCGACTTACGCCTTTTGACCATAGTTCATACTCGCATGAAGCGTCAGGAACTAACGTTCAATTCGGTACACTTCACTCAAGAAGTTCTAAAAAGCGCGTGACCGCGACTGCGTTGACCTGATTGTTACCGCAAAAGATCCTCGAGCTCAACGCGCGCATCGGTTGTAGCATCCCGGTATTTGACGATGACCGCGGTGTAGAGCGACAGTCCCCAATCTTTACCAGGGCCTTTTGAAATTGGCCGGGACCCGGGCACGACGACGGCGTTTTCCGGAATGATGAGGGGTCCGTCAGGACCCGTTGAATACACCAGAGATTTCACCAGGTCGTACACCGGCGTAGACCGATTCAAAAGCGTGCCGGTACCCAGCACGGCGCGTCGCTTGATAATCGTGCCTTCGTATACGCCGCAATTTCCTCCGATCATTACTTCGTCCTCGACGATTACGGGCATCGCGCCGACCGGTTCGAGTACGCCGCCGATTTGAGCTCCCGCGGAAAGATGACAGTTGCGGCCGATCTGTGCGCAGCTGCCTACCAATGCGTGAGAATCGATCATGGTTCCTTCGCCGACGTAGGCTCCTACGTTGACGAACATGGGAGGCATGCAGACCACGCCGCGACCAATGTAGCTGCCGTCGCGAATGCTGGAACCACCAGGAACAATGCGCACCCCGTCGGCCGGAGTAAAGGCGCGCAGTGGATAAGTGGACTTGTCGATGAATGGCTGCCGGGCAGCATCGATGGACATATCGACGATGACTCCCATGCGGAAGCCCAGCAGGATTCCTTTTTTTACCCAGGCATTGGTGCGCCAGCCGCTCTGCGCGTTGCTGTCGGGCTCGGCAGCGCGGACCTGCCCACGATTTAGCGCCTCCTTGAATTGGCGAAATATCTTGAAATGATCGTCGGTGTATTCGGCCGGCGGATTGTCGAACAGGTCTTCAATTTGCGACGGCTGCATGGACCCTTTCGACCAGCCCCAGCGATGCCAGTACACTGCGGATGCGTTCCTGATTTTCCGCTTTGGGCGGTACCAGCGGGAGACGCCACACCGGCTCGAGCAAACCCATTTCGGCCATGGCAGTTTTTACGGGAATGGGATTGCTCTCCACAAAATTTACTTCCATCAATGATTGATAACGCCGCTGAATCTCGCGCGCTCCCGCGAAATCATTGTTGAGGCACAACGTGATGAGGTCTGTCATCGCTTCGGGAATTTCGTTGGAAACTACCGAGATAACGCCGCGACCGCCAAGAGCGATGAGGGGCAGTGCAATGGCGTCATCGCCGGAAAGCACTAGAAAGTCTTCCGGCACAGTGCTCACTATAGAGGCCATCTGCGACATGCTTCCCGACGCTTCCTTGATGCCGACAATGTTGTCGATGCTAGCGAGGCGCTTTACGGTTGGCGGTTCGATGTTCACGCCGGTACGGCCTGCCACGCTGTAAAGAATGATTGGTAGCGTTGTGGCGCTCGCGATCGCGCGATAGTGCTGGTAAAGACCTTCCTGGGTTGGCTTGTTGTAATAGGGCGTGACAGAAAGAATGCCGTCGGCACCAATGGAAGCGAGTTCGCGGGCAAGCGCGATCACTTCGGCGGTGTTGTAGCCTCCGGCGCCCGCGAGCACTGGAACCTTTCCTTTGGCAACATCGACGGTGAGTTCCACGACGCGAAGATGTTCTTCGCGCGAGAGTGTGGGACTCTCGCCGGTCGTGCCGCAGGGCACCAGAAAATCGATGCCCCCGTCAATTTGCCGGTTAATCAAACGAATTAGGGCCGCTTCGTCGAGCGCGCCATCGCGCCGAAACGGCGTGACCATCGCGGTACCGCATCCAGTGAACATTTGTTCGGTAAACATTTCTTGCTCCTTGTAAGACTCTCGCGGTTAGTTTGCTAACTCGCCGAGGATCTCTCGAAATTCGAACCAACCTTTTTTGCCTGCTACCCAGCGTGCCGCGCGAAGTGCTCCGCGGGCGAAACCTTCACGGCTGCGCGCCGTGTGGCGCAACGTAATGGTGTCCGCCAGAGAATCGAAGCCGATCTCATGCGTGCCAGGATGCGCTCCCGCTCGGTTGGCACTGAGGTTTACGGGACGCTCGTAACCGCTGGCGCGCATTTCTTCGGCCAATTTACGAAGTGTTCCGGATGGCGCATCTTTTTTGGCGCTGTGGTGAATTTCCCAGCCCCAGGCCTCGTATTCCCGTTGCTTTGCAAACAGCGCCGCTGTCTGCGCCACGGCCTGAATAAATAAATTCACGCCGACGGAGAAATTTGGCGCCCAGACGAGGCCAGTTCCATTTTGTGTTACCGCTTGGCGCGCGGCCGGCAGATGTTCAGCCCAGCCGGTAGTTCCTACCGCAGCACTCACTCCGGCCGCAGCGAGCTGGCGGATATTTTCGGCGGCGGTGGCCGGTGTGGAGAATTCGACTGCGACGTCGACACCGTTTAGAGCCGCAGGCGTAAGCCCGGCGCCGCGTAGATTATTCTGACTGTCGAATTTTGCGCGCACGTCGAAACCGTATTCGGGCCCAAGTTCCTCTATGAGACGGCCCATCTTTCCGTATCCAACGATAGCCAGACCCAGGCTCATACGCTTGCCGCCTGTACGGCTTGCTGAGACGCTAGCAGTTGCGTCACCATGCGGGCGTAGATTTCTACCGCTTCCACTAACGATTTCTTCGAGATGTGCTCTTCCGCTGTGTGCGCAACGTGAATGCTACCCGGGCCGATGAGGAATGGTTTTCCCCAGTGCTCGCCCAGTACAGGAATGTCCGTGGCAAAGCTCACCACGGTGGTCGGAAGCCCTTCAAAGCTGCTTAAGCGAAGCGCCGAGGTATGCGAGACTTCGCGGGCCTGCGCGCGGCCCGCAATAGCGGCAGGAAGCGCAGCGCGAATCGGTGACACATTTCCTACGGTGCGAAACATGATTTCAGCGCGAGCTTCGTCGGCGACCACGTTCGGTGCGTGGCCGCCGAGAATCGTGCCGATATTCAGTGTGCTTTCGCCGAGCAGACGATCGTAAGGCAAAGGAATGCGGCGTATATCTTGCAGCACATCGAGAAGCGCGTGAATCGCGGAGTGACCCAACTCCGGGTAGGCGGAATGCGACAGCTTGCCGCGTGCGGTAATCTCGAAGCGCAGGGCTCCCTTTGAGGCGAGCGCCAGGCGGTTTTCCGTAGGCTCGCCATTGATCAAGTACTGAGAGCCCGGCCCACACTTGGCCGCGGCCTTGGCGCCGGCACTGCCGTGTTCTTCGCCAACGACAAACAGGAGAGCGAAATTCCGGACCCCGTTCTCCAGTAATCGCACTGCGGCCGTGATCATCGCTGCTACGATTCCTTTCGCATCACATGCGCCGCGGCCCCAGATGCATTCACTGTCTTCGCGTGAAGGAACGAACGGAGGGACAGTATCCATGTGGGTAGAAAGCGTTACGACAGGATCGCCCCAGCTTGCGTAGACATTGAAGCGCTGCGGCGCCACTTCCAGGCGCTCCAGCTCGCCGCCGTGGCGATCAGCTAGAGCATTCAAATACTCGAAGAGGTAGGTGCCGACCTCATATTCGTTCGGCGTCACAGAATCGATATCGATAAGCGTACGAGTAAGTTTAAAAAGGTCCATTTTTGTATTTCAAGGAATGGAGCAAAAGGAAGGGAAAAACCGCGAGGGGTGCAGGCGCGAGTTTCTTCGCTCCTCAATAGCTCTCCATCCACTGTTACCGGATGACAGTGGGCAGGTGTTAACCGTGCCCCCCAAACTTAGCGAGATTAGCTTCTCGTAAAGATTTCGGCGGAGATTAGAATCTTGCCCCTTTTGCACGAGCCCCCGAAGCTACTCGGGAAAACCGGCTCGGCTACTCATGGCCTCCGCGCCTCTATCAAGTCTTCACCAAATTACATGAAGCTATCGCGGCAAGTCAACCGCACTTCTCAATCAACGAATCTGAATAACAGTCGGCGTTGACCGTGGGCTGCGAACGTGTTTGCAAAGTCAGGAACTTCTTGTGGATGTCCATTCGATCTCTCCTCAGAGGTGATTGCTCGCAACAATCAGCTTCTCTGGTTCTGGTCGAATGGACAACCCGTACTACAACCACGAGCGACCCCATGGTAGCCTCAACTACAAGCTGCCCATCAGCCGCTCCGGCGATGGAACAACGTCGTCCGTTTCGTCCGGGCCGCCGTCCAAAAAGACTACTTCAGGGAATATCCGCGATGACAGGGTGGTTCGTTGACAGCGTCGGCTGCGGAATCTAGAATCACGTCCACGATCACGCCTGCAATTTCAGAATTTCGGACGTCCCTCTCTGGAGGGGCTCATCGCGCAAGCGGACAAACAGCCGAAAATTGCCATCGTCGACGACGATGCCAGTCTGCGGTCCAAGCTCGCTTCCAGCTTCCGCGCGGAATTTGAAATTCTAGAAGGGGACAACTACAAGACCGCCTACAAATTCCTGCAAGAGGACGAACTGGACGTTCTGCTTCTCGGTCTACCCATCGGAGCGGGGCACATTAAAGCGTGCATGGAATTGTTGCATCGCCTGGAAGGCAGCGAAATCGATACGCTGGTGATTGTCCTAAGTTCCGATGATACGAAAGCCACGGCGTTGAAGGTTATCGATGCCGGCTCTTACGACTATTTTCTGAAGCCGGTAGACGCCGATGTGCTACGGCACCTGCTGAATCGCGCGGTCGAAAAGCTGCATATCCAGAGGGAAAACCGTATTCTGCGTGAGGAAGTGAGCCGCAAGAAATCTCTGGGAGACCTGGTGGGTGCGGCGGACTCCATGCGCCACGTGTTCGAGGCCATCAAGCGCATGGCGCGCGCGAACACCAATGTGATCATCCGCGGTGAAAGCGGGGTGGGAAAGGAGCTGGTCGCCCGGGCTATCCACCAGACTGGGCCCAGGCGTAACCGCGCGTTGATAAGCGTCAACTGCGCGGCGCTACCCGAAGCGCTGATGGAGGCGGAGTTGTTCGGCTATGAAAAAGGAGCCTTCACCGGCGCAGTAGGAACGAAGGAAGGCCGATTCGAGCTGGCTCAGGGTGGCACACTGTTCCTGGATGAAATTGCTACGCTGACTCCCGCGTTGCAGAGCAAGCTGCTGCGCGTGCTGGAAGAGCGGGCGCTGATTCGGCTGGGCGGAAAGAAGCCCATCAAGGTTGATTTTCGGTTGGTAAGCGCAACCAACGGCAATCTGGAAGAAATGGTGCGATCAGGACACTTCCGGGAAGATCTGTACTACCGCATTCACGTGGTTCCAATTTTCGTACCGGCACTGCGGGAACGCGTGGAAGATATTCCAATGCTGGCGGAGTATTTTGTCAACGTGTATTGCACTGCCAATCGTGTTCCAGTAAAGCGCCTCGCAGATGATGCGATGCAAGCGCTAAAAAATTACCGCTGGCCGGGAAACGTGCGGGAGCTCGAAAATGCCATGCAGCGATTGGTGCTGATGACCGATGAGCAGACTATTCGTCTCCAGGACCTGCCTGCTGAAATGCTTACTTCGTCGCTGGGCGACTCGAGGAATCAGCTGCGCTGGTCGAGCGGGGGCATCAGCCTGGACAAGGAAATTGAGGGATTCGAACGCCGCTGCGTGGAAGAAGCGCTGCAACGCGCGAAGTTTGTGAAAACGAAGGCGGCTCGTTTGCTGGGAGTGGATCGCAACCGCATGAGCTACCTCTGCCGAAAGTATCACCTCATGGAGTCACGGGCGGCCGGTGCGAGTTCGTAGGTTTATTCGCCCTCAAGAGCTTTTCTCTAGGATCGTTATAATTAAGGTGGCGCGCTTACTGATGACACGCGCGTCGATTTCGGTGTGTTGTAAGATTTATATTGCGACAAGTGCCGCGACACAAATGTTGTTGACACAAGTGTTGTGACACAAATGCCTACCAGCAAATTGCACGCCGACGCGAACATGCCCAAGAAGCCCAAGGTTTTGAAAAGAGCCAAGAAACTGAGTCCGGCCAAGAAGCTGGAAAAAAAGACCACCCTCCGCCGGGTGGATGTGCTTGTACCGCGGCCGCCCACCTGATTTTCGGTTCGCCGATTTTAATTCATCCTAGAAGGCTACCAGAGCTGGGAGTGCATCCAACGCCACAAGGCCCTGCCGACGCGGAAGCCTACCGGACCGCTCTTGCCGGAGATTTTGGCAGTACCGGTCATGCCCTCGAGCAGCGAGCCGTCGGTGTTGGGGAAAACCATAAGCACCACAAAATGATTGGTCAGATCCTGTCCTAAGCGCACCATTCTCTGCGTTTCCGTGATGGGGCGATCGGCAGAAGCGGCGGGCAAGATTTGTTCTACGCGCCCGGAATAGGTGCGAAACGGAAACGGCTGCACCTTAAAGGTGACTGGCGCGCCCAAGTGAACTTCTTCAAGGTCTGAATCTCGAACAAGTATCCTGGCTTTCATCGCGTTGCGATTCACGATTTCGCAAAACTGGTCCCCGGCGTTCAGAAATTCTCCCACCTTTTGTTGAATATCCTGGGTTTTCAAAATGCCGGCGAGTGGCGCTCGAATTTGCAAGGCGCCGACTTTCTCCTGTGCAATCTCCAATTCCCTTCTCAATAGTTGGCGCTCGCGTCCAGCGCCGCTCGCTATCCCGCGATCAGAACGGCTCTGAGCATCTTGAACACTGCTTTCCGCCAATGTCAGTTGTTGGGCGAGTATGCGCTCTTGCGTCTGTAGTTCTGGATTGCCGAGTTCGGCTAGAACCTGACCGTCAGAGACCATGTCGCCAGCGTGTACTGCGACTTGGCGAACCATGCCGGAAACTGCCGGCCGGACTTTGATTGTTTGCTGCGGCTCCAGAACTAAATCGGAGGAAAACCTGGATGGGATGGGCGGAATAAAAAGCAGTAACAGGACTGCGATGGCACTGGCCTGCTGGGTCCGGGTACTCTTCCAAGCCATGTACGCCTCCTTCTTGCTAACAAACCAATCGCGTATATTTGCGAACCCTTTGCGCAGCGTTCGCCGAAGGATAAGAAAAGCCACGATGAAGGTGGCTGGGTAACCCCAGCTGCCCAGCTTGTCAACGAGGACGTTTCTCAAGAAAAAAATCGATAGCGCCAGCATGCCGACGCTGTAAATGAGCGCAATGGTGCCGTAGATCAAATATATGCGGCGGTGCCGATGGCTGGCCGTTGGCAACTGGATATCCTCGAAGAGTAAATTCTGTCGCGCCCAGGCGCGCAGATAAGCGAAGGAATCTTCGCGAAGGTTGTCTACTCCGAGATATTGTGAAAGGGCGTAGTAACCATCGGCTTTGATCAGCGGGTCCAGATTAAATAAAGTGCCTTCAATTCCGCTAAGCAGCATGGCCTTGTAAGCTAAGTCATTCACGAAAGTTCCCGGCACCGTGAAATGCCAGAGCAGGGTGCAGAGTCCGCAGACCACTAATTCGATCCACATGCCGGCAAAGATCACCCACTGGCGGCGGCTGGTGCGGTCAAAAAGCAGAATGTCAGTGGTGTCAGTATAGAAAGCGGGTGTGAAATAGATCAGCAGAAAACCCATCTGATGTACTTCGCCGCCAAAATGTTTACAGGTCAGCCCATGGCCGAATTCATGAATGGCGCCGATGGCCATAAGCAAAAACCAGAACACCCAGATGTCGTAAGCGGTTTTACCTTTAAAGGAATAAAAGGCTTGGGTGTCGGTCTGAACATGATTCCAATCGCCGGCGACCAGATACAGAGTGGTTATAAACAGAAGGATGGAGAAAATTACGAAGCCGGGAGTAAACATCCAGCTCAGATAGGGGTCCAGCTTGGTCAGCACCTTGTCTGGATCCCATGCTTTGAAGCTCATGTACAGAATGTTGGATTGATCGATGCGACTCTTTCTTTCATCGCGGATGCGCGCAAGCACCGCCAGATTTTTCTCGCCTAGGGACCTTTCCCACATGGCCGGATCAATTCCGTCGAGAAATTCCAGGGTTTCCGCTTCCTGAAGTACTTCGTCGGGGTGCCGCAAGTTAAACTCAGCCGCGATTTCCTTGGGAGTTTTAGTGCCGTCGCACAAGGTTAAGAGCTCATATTCGGAGGTTCCATAGCGATGGTAGGAATTGGTCTCGGCAACTTTGATGACGAAACTAGTCGCGCCGCCGACGATCTGTTCTGCGATGCGCAGGTCGGAGCGCAACTTCGGACGACGAAGCCCCTTGGAGAGAATGCTTGAAACCTGGAGGCTGGTGGGACCGTAGCGCATCGGCGGTCCTACCTAGGCTTCTGAGCCGTTGGCCAATCTATGCGCACGGCCATTCCGGGACGCACGTCGAGAGATGGTGGGCTGTTCAATTGCGCCAAGACGTTGTAGCTATCGCTACCAGGCTCGACGGTGGGACTTATTTTTAAAACGCGGGCCGTCAGTGGCTGCCTGGAGAATCCTACAAGTTCAAGCCGGACGGCTTGGCCGATCTGCGGGGGTCCGCCGGAGGATCCGGGAATTTGAAACTGCACTTGTAAAGGCCCGAGCTGACTCACGCGGAAACACTTGTCGCCTTTGGCCACCGCCTGGCCTTCCCGGACATAACGCCGAACGATTACTCCTGAGAATGGCGCGTGCAGACGCATCTGCTCGATCTGGATTTGTATTCGCTGAATCTCTGCCTGGCCGCCCTCGATCAGCGCTTCCCACCCGTGCAAGTCATACTCGGCCCCTTTGGCCTGAAATTCGGCAACTTCGAGATCCGCTTGACTCGAAAGCCCCACTTCTCTCAACTGTTGCTGGCGGCGATAGGCAGCATTTTTGGCCTTGAGTTCCGCCTCTTTGAATTTCACGTTATTCTTCGAGACTTCCAGATCATCGCGGGCCTTGATCAATTCCATTTGCAGGCTGCGATCATCCAGCTGCCCCAAAGTTTCACCAGCCTTTATGGTGTTACCTTCCTCGCCGGCGATCTTAATGACTACGCCGTCTCGCTCGCTGGAGACATCTACCTGGTGCTCGACGGAAAGAACACTCAAGATGCTGGTTCCACCAACCGCGGTTGGCTCTGATGGCGGTGCGGCTGCTGCCGCAACGTGCTTGGTTGTCTCTGGCGGATCGTGGGCCAATACGGCGTCTGGACGGTTATTCCCACACGCGACAGCGCTGGCCGCAATGCCCGCCATAAGTGACCATCGCCTCAAGTTCATCGCCGCTGTCGTCCTGTTCATGGCAGCCAGCTCCATGAATTGCGCCATATCCAACGCACTGGCGAACGCAGCAACACAAAGCCCACGGGATACCATCCGCTGTGATACCATCCCCCGTCGCTGCTGATCTTAGCTTTGCCGACCATGCCGTCGCGAGCTGAACCGCCTTGGTTCTGAAAAACCGCGCGGACGATAAAGTATTGGGCACCCTCCTCCGTTTGCGTTTGTGCGCCTATGCGGTCGACCCTTCCATGAAAAGTGGTCATCGGCCGGGCATTAAACTTCAGCGCAACTCGGTCTCCTGGCTTAAGCAACGCCAAGTCCGTCTCCGGCACGCTCATGTCCGCCGCCAATTCATCTTGAGCCACGATTTCGCAGAAACCTTCACCGGGCTTGAGCATCGTGCCGGTGCGTTCTTCTACCTTTGGAGTAACCACCATTCCGGCGATGGGCGCCCGTAACTCGGAACCGGCTACGCGCTGCTGCTCAAACTGCACCTCGGCGGCATGCATGTCCGCGCGAATCTTCGCTTGGCCAGCGGCGAAGGGATCATTGCGAAATTCGGCCTGCGCCAAGTCGTGGCCGGCGGCCCCCATGGCTGCTTCGGCCTCTACTAATTTGACACGGTGCTCTCCGTTCTCCAGCAAAGACAAGGTCTGCCCAGCCTCGACGAAATCACCTTCGCGAACATACACACGCTTCACAACTCCGCCGTCCATGGAACTGACGATTCGGCGCTCCGCCGGAACCACGGTCGCATTTGTTTCCACGCGCAGGGGCCAAGGTACGAAGGTAAGAATCAGCGCGATGACGCCCAACCGCTCTGCATACTTCACCCAGCGCCCTTGAGGGACAGCGGAGAGCAGTTTCTTTTTTCTCCGCGATAGCGGCCGTAAGATATTGGCCAACGGCACCTGTTGATAGAGCTGCGCATTGCGAATAGCCACGGTGGTCTGATTGGCGAGAATGGTCAACAATTCGGTGTGGCTTTCGTTTAGGAAATTGGGTTCACTATTCAATAGTCCGATGGCTCCCAGTTTCCCCTGTTCATCGTGCAACGCCAGACCGCGAAAACCTTGGTAACCGTGGGCTTCCAGGAAGGAAACGAGTTTACCGCGAGCCTGGTCTGGTTGGAGATGCCACTCTCCATCATTGAGATTGGCAGAGACCGAATCTGGCTGGTTGGCAACCCACTCCATTTGCTCTCGTAGCTCATCCATTTCCCGCGTTTTGGGGAGTTCCTCTTCTCCGGATACCGCGCCGAGAACGAAGCGGCCACGATCGAAAAAGCCCATCACGCAACGGTCGAACGGCAGGACGGTCGCGGCCTGATTCACGACGGTCATCAACACGTGGTCGAGATCGAGCGTGGAGGTAATTTGTTGAGAAATTTTCAGCAGGGCGCCTAGCGCGTCCATGCGCCGCTCGGATTCCAGGAGTCTGGCATTATGGATCGCCACAGCGGCCTGCTCTGCGACAGTGGAAAGGAAGAAGAGATCATCTTCGTCAAACGAAGTTTGATCTGGCTTGTTGATTAACTCCAGGACCCCGAGCACCTCCTCGCCTTTTCTCAGCGGAGCGCCCATCCACGAAATTATTTTTAACTCGGCGTTAATTTCCTGGCGCTTGGTCAGGTCAGATTCTTCAAGGGGTTCGGTAATCAGGCGGGGATTGGCTTGATGCGCCATATCGCCCAAGAGACCTTCGGATAGTGGATGGCGGGTCTGCTCATTTACCGAGAGGTCTTCTCCGACTTGTTGGGCCAAGTAAAGTTCATTGGCGCGGGCATCAACCAGCCAAAGATTGCAGACTTCGGCGCCAACATTGTCGCGCACCTTGGCAGCAACGATGGGTAGCAGTTCGCCGATTTCTAGGGTCGAGGTGAAAGTGCGGCCCAGGTCGTACAGCGCAGTGAGTCGTTCGATGGTGGACAACGTCGAACTGCGTTCCGAATCCAGAGAGCGCAAACTTGTGATGGCTTGCCCCAGTAAACGACCGGCATCTTCGACCACCATAACTTCTTCCGGCGAGAAGTCCCGGCCGCGCTTGTTGAGTAATTCAACAATGCCCAAGGGGCTGACGTCCCCCGAAATAATTCCGTACAGCGCCGATTTGACGCGAAGTCGTCCGGTCTCTTCCAGGTGGGTGAATTCGATGGTGTCGAGTTCCTGCTTACCTACCCGGCGAGTGACTCCTGATTCGAGAACCTCGGCCAGTATTCCTTCGGTTGAGGGCTCTTGCACCGGAGTGAATTTTTCGCCGGCGTCAAACCAACTAGCCTCGCAGACCAACTCTGCGGAATCTGGAAGAGCCAACCACAGCAAAACTCCTCGCGCTCCCAGCATGGTACCGAGGCGCAGCGCGAAGGTTTTCAACAGGGTTTGCCGATCACGGCAGGCCAGCGAAATGCTGGCGATTTCGAATGGCGCTGAATGAATGTCCATTGCGTTTTCGAACGTGCAGCCACTACGCTTCTTGGCCGGGAAGATATCACACACGAGACAGCATGGAAACCGGTTCCAGAGCAAAAGGTTGTGGCGTCGCATAAAAGAGGGCTACTTTTCACAGAACAGCCGCAAAATATCCGTTACCCGCTTGTTTGGAGCTTGGTTTTCCGGTAGCGTTTGCTTCTCTTTAGGAGGCCCGAGTGAAGGTAAGCATTCGCAGGGCTGGCCGAGTTACTATTCTGGACCTGGACGGCTCATTGCGACTTGGCGAGTCAGAAGACACCATCCGCGAGCCGCTCCAGCAGCTGATTGACAACGGCTCTAATCGGGTAGCCTTTAATCTAACCAACCTGACTGATCTGGACAGCTCCGGTATCGGAGTCTTGATGCGCTCCTTCGTCAGCGTCAGCCGCGCAGGCGGTAAGTCGACGTTCTTTAGCGCCAATCATCGCGTTCGCATGGTGTTGAAGATGGTGCGGCTGGACACGGTGCTAGATCTGGTTCCGGATGAGGCCACGGCCCTTTCGCGACTCTAATCGAGTGAGTGCGACATAGTGCCACCCGTCTTGCTGAACTCAGGGAGAACAATGAATCACTGGGGATGGCTGGCGGGATTGGGGATGACCGAAGAATTGTTCGTGGGCAAAAGGGGCGATGCCTCCCAGCAGTTCGCTGAATCGGAAGCTGCTGGAAGGCATCCGTAACCTTCCGTCGAGGAATTAGGGAATAATGGATGATCGCCGCGGCGGAAAGGGCTGGGCATTTAGCTTTTAGATCATCTTAGTTGAGTTGCTTTAGCGCTTACTCAGCGTCTTGGTCGGTTCGAGCTTCTTGGCCTTGTGAAGCGTCTTGGTCTGCTTGCTCTTCTTTGAGGTACTTAGTTTCGTTGCCATTGGTTTATCTCCTGTCTCAGTTCCATTTTGTATGGTCTTTAAATCTTCGTCCCGTATGAGTTGCTTTAGGGCTTAGTCAGTGAACCTTTTAACGACCAGTGCCTTGGTGGGTTCGAGTTTCTTGGCCTTGTGTAGCGTCTTGGTCTGCTTGCTCTTCTTAGTGGTGATTCGTTTCATTGCCATCGGCTTATCTCCATGTATGTTGTGACTGCGGCCGGAGAAAGCATTCGGTCGTCAGATTGCGCTCATCGCCAACTCCCGTGGGTGTCCTACTGGCCGCTAACTCCCATGCTGAATTCTAGTACCGCCGAGCCCCCGGGATGGTGTTGATGATCGCTGGCCTTAATGATGCAAATTACTGGCCAACATCCAAGGTGCCAACTTTGAAATGCCAAGTGGCGTCTTTCAAAGCGGATGGGCGGCAAAAATGATTGTGTGTGCCGAACGCCAGGGAACATTCACGCTGAATGGTTCAACCTCAGCTGAAAAACTCAACAAACCGTCGGCAGCATCAATTGTGTGGCACCGTGGGCTTTTTTTCTGGAGATCGCCGGAAGACGCGCCATTCGCGGTTTGTCGCTCCGCTGTGCTGAAATATTCATCGCCGGTTGACTAGCTCAACGCTTCGCCCAGCCATGCGCCGGCCTAAGCGGGACTTGCTCGATGCATCTGCTGCAAAAAGAATCACTTGACCAACCGCCGAAGTCCTGCGACCTTGGCGCGTGAAATGCATAGCAATGAGCAGTGATAAAGGTACCGAGTCCGGTTACGAGTCAAAAGTCAAACTGAAAAAGAGGAATAAAAATGGCAATCAAGAAAGTGACACCGAAAAAGACCAACAAAAGTAAGGTGCTGCGCAAGGCCAAGAAGTTGGAAGCAACCAAGCCGTTGATGGTTAAGTCGTCCTTCCTGAAACTGGGCAATGAATAGGAAGGTAGGTAAGTAGCGAAAGGTAAGAAGAGCAAGAAAATGGCAAAAGACCAGGAACACGAAGTCGCGCAAGTAGGCCAAGAAGCTGGAAGCTACCAAGCCTCTAGTTTATTCCAAAATCAAAATATCGTACTAGGCTTGGGAGTCCTCCAAGTCATTAAAGATACGGTCTCTGGTTGTGGTCAAAATATCTCAAACTGAAAGAGGAACAAAATGGCAACCAAAACTACCAAAAAGTCCAAGAATACGAAGTCGCTCCAGAAGGGCAAGAAGTTGGAAGCTACCAAGCCCCTTGCGCTGAAAAAGTAGTAAGTAGCAAAACGTGAAGCGTGTTCAACCTTTCTGCGGGGCCATAAGGCATGCTTCAGCGCCTTATGGCCTGCGGATCGGTAGGTCCCCGATTCACAGATATGGCGTATTCGCCTGCGAGGACATCCCCGGTGGGCGCCAAGTTATTGAATACACCGGGAGGCGGATCAGCCCGGATCAGGCTTTCCTGCTTAAGCCCCCACACAACGACTATGTGGTTCACCATGGCAACGGTCCGGTGATTAACGGAAGCGTCGGTGGAAGCGGGGCGGAGTTTATCAATCACGGATGTAATCCTAACTTGACGTGGCGGCGCAGGCGCGGGCGGTTGTTCTTCTATAGCCTCCGCCGAATTTCCGCGAACCAGGAACTCACCGCGTACTTCAACCAACCTATCAAGGTTCGGGCGGTGCCATGCTCTTGCGGTGCCAGGAAATGCCGCAAGATCCTGCGTTATATCGTGACCTGACAGCGGATTCGTATGATTCCGGTTTTGAGTCGCAAAGGATGAACAAGAAACGCACGACGCTCCCCCGCATCAACTCAAAATATGCGCGCTATCATTTGCGGACGGCTCCTTCCGGGATTCACCGCTTTGGTGTCTATGCCCTGGAGGAGATTCCGGCCGGCCGAATAGTGATTGAGTACACCGGAAAACGGATGAGCTGGGCGAAGGCGTCTCGAGTTCCGTTTGAAAAATCGATTTATATTGCTGATTTGAAACGCGGTTATGGAGTGGACGGAAGAATTGGGGGAAGTGGCGCGGAGTACGTCAACCATAGCTGCGAGCCAAACTTGAAGTCGAAGCGAAGCCGGGGCCACCTGTTTCTCTGTAGCCGGCGGAAGATCCGGTCGGGCGAAGAGCTGACCAATGATTACAATTATTCCATAAAATTGCGACGCATTCCCTGCCGCTGCGGCGCCCGCAATTGCCGAAAAACATTTATGGTGGAGTTCGCAAAGTAGGATCAACCTCGAGATAAAAAGTGCACATACTCCGTGGAATATTTTTTCCTTGGCGATGGTTCAATTCAGTCGAACGATTGACGGGTCCCGACGGGGTCTATAGGATCACATTATTTAGCAGGAGGTTAGATATGGCCAGAAAAAGCAAGCTAACTCAAGCTGCAGTGAAAATCGGAACGGCTATGGGAAAAGCAGACCGCACCGCGCACCAAATTGCAAAGGCCGGCCTGGCGGCGAAGGATGAACTGGCCGACATCGCCGCACAGATTAATGCGCTAAAACGTCAACTTTTAAAAACGAAGAAACGATTGCAGCGCGCTTTGAAGTAGGCACCGCCATTATCTCGGCGCTATGACGTTCGGGAAGGGTTATTCATATCTCAACGCGACGGTGGGTTCAACGCGCATGGCGCGCCGCGCAGGGACGATGCAGGCAGCGAGTGTCACAATCGCAAGCAGCACCATGACGCTTGCTAATACAAAAGGATCGAGTGGCCGCACCCCGTAAATTTCGGTGGCCACAACTTTTTGCAAGGATGCCGCGCCGGCAATTCCGAAGAACAAGCCGATCACAACGAGTTCGAGTCCCTCCCGCAGTACCAGCCCCAGAATGCCTCCACGGGTGCTGCCCAGCGCTACACGAATGCCAATTTCGCGAGTGCGCTGGGCGACCAAATAGGCCAGGACGCCATAAATCCCGAGCGTTGCCAGAAACAAGGCGACTGCGCCGAACGCGTTGGCCAGCAACATGGAAGTTCGGCGGGAAGACAACGAAAGGTCGATGCGCTCTGACATGGAATGGGCGTCGAAAACCGCAAGGTCTGGATCCAAGCGGAATATTTCCGCGCGAAGCGCCCGCAGGGCGGCGCCCTGATCGCCGGCAGTCTTCAAAGCAAACGTAAAACGACTGGCCGGATGCTGAGCGTTCGGGAAATAATACGCACCGACCGTTGCGCCGGAATCGTCGAGGTTTTCATAGCGCAGCGTACGTGCGACCCCGACAACGGTCACAAAAACTGTATGCTCGTCAATTTTCAGAAGGTCTTTGGAGTCGCCCGGTTCGTACATCCGCCGGCCAACGGGATCGCGATTCGGCCAGAAATGCTGCGCCAGCCGTTGGTCTACGATCGCCACACGCGGAGCATTCTCGCTGTCACGCTCATTGAAGCTGCGGCCCTTAACGATCGAAATTCCCATGGCTTCGAAGTAGCCGGGCGTTACGGACATGCTCAAGGGAGAAACCAGTGATTCGCCGGGGTTCATCTGATAATCCTCGGCCAAAATCACATTGTCATTGTGATCGTCGCCTAGGGGAATCACTTCGGTTGCTCCTGCAAGGGAGACCCCGGGAATGGCGCGAACCGCCGGGAGCGCGCGGTTCATGAAGTTGCGCCAGGCTTCAGTGTTGGCATATTTGGCGCGCGGCATTGCGACCGACGCGGTAACCACACCATCGGGCTTGAATCCCGGGTCAACTTGCAAAAGCAGCCGGAAACTGGCCAGAAACAGAACCGCGCCAACGAGCAACGCGAAGGCAAACCCAATTTGGGCCGCCACGAGAACCTGGCGCATGCTTCGTGTCTTTTTTCCGGTCGTCCCGGTGCGGGTATCCTCATGGAGCGCATCGTTGATACTGATTTTTGAAACGCTAGCGAGAGGAAAAAGGCCCACAAACAGCCCGGCAGCCAAAGATAACGCCAGTGAAATGACAACCACCGTGCCATCCATGTGGACTTCCCGGGCGCGGGGAAAGTGCTCGAGGCCAATCAGGCTCAGTGTCCGCAACAGGCCCGCGCCGAGAACTACTCCGATCACGCCTCCGAAGAAAGCCAATCCCAAGTTCTCCAGAATCAACTGCCGCATCAGTTGTGCCCGGCCCGCGCCTAAGGCGATGCGCGTCCCCATTTCCTTGCGCCGCAGCGCCAGTCGGGTTAACGCGAGGTTGGCGATATTTAGTCCGCCGATCAAAAGCACCAGGAACGCGCCGCCCCACAAAAGATAAAGCGTCCTTTTGACACCCCCGGTCAGCATGTCCTGCAGCGGCGTGACTTTGGTATTGAATCCGGCGTTGATGAGGATTTCTTTAAGCTCTGGGAAACGCTCGAGGTTCTCATTATTCAAAGCATTGACCTGCTCCTGAGCCTGCTCCAAGGAAGCGCCAGGCTTCAAACGGCCAATGTCATACCAATTATTGCTGTGATGAACGGTCTTTTCTTCCGCAGTGAATGCGACGGGTATCCACAGCCGAACGTCGGGGTCTATGAAATTAAAGTTAGCAGGCATCACGCCGACGATTGTGAAGGGCTGGCCGCTTATCCGCAGGTCACGACCGAGGACTGTTTTGTCTCCGGCGTAGAGCTGTTCCCACAACCCGTGACTGAGAATCACCTCATGATCGTGGCCGATTTCGCCCTCTTCCTCCGTGAACGGACGTCCCAGCGCGGGAGACACGCGCAGCAGTTTGAACCACGATGGAGTAACCACCATTCCATGGATTCGTTGCGGTAATCCATTCAACTCCACGGTCTGATCCCGCTGCCGGAACACCGCCTGGCTCCCAAAGACCGTCATTTCGCGTAGCCGGTCGAAGTAGTCACCGGAACTGCTGTTGTTAATGCCGATAACCCCGGCTTTGGGGTATTCGTTGGACATCAACAAGATGGAATTGGCGTCGGCTACCGGCAAAGGTCGCAAGATGACGGAGTTTACGACGGCGAAGAGAGCTGCGTTGGCTGCGATACAGACAGAAAACGTAAGAAGTACCGTTAAAGTGAAGCCTTTGGCGCGTCGTAAAGAACGGGCTGCATATTTCAGGTCGAGGAAAAGTGCATCCATGATTTGCGGTCCCTCCGTTGCGGATACTGAAGATCTGCCAATCCCGAGACTTCCGGTCACCTAACGGTCAGTACGTATGGACGAATGACAAAGTTCAAATATCATCGCACGGTAAGAAAACGTCGGGCAATTACGAAGATGCCGCGGAAATCTTCAGCAGAGGAATCTATGCGACTCAATGACCATCACGACAGCGCTCTCAAGGTTGCCAACTCAGAAATTATCTTGAAGCGGGATATTCGGAACAAACTTAGATGTGGCGGAGGTGTGCTGGGAGTCGAATTTACGTTTCACTATTTTCGCACTGAGCTAACAGATGCTCACGTGGGAGCAATCGTCTACTGGATCGGCCTTCAATAGTCCCGAACGGAGGCCGCCCCGAAGGTAGGAAGATGGGAAGCGTTCCAGCCTCCTCCGAGTGCTTTGACGAGGAGCACATTGGCGTCCAAGCGACGCCGCAGGATATCGATGGCGTTTCGTTCGTTGGCGAGCTCGATCGTTTGTGCGGTAATGACCTGGAGGTAAGTATCGACGCCCCCTTTGTAACGATTGGTGAAAAGTTGAAGAGATTCCTGTGATGACGCGACCGCTTGCTGTTGCTGTTGCGTTTCGTTCTCGAGAATGCGCAAGGCGGCGACGTTGTCTTCGACTTCTTGGAACGCGGTCAGAGAAGTCTGACGATAGGTCGCGACCGCGGCATCGTAGTTCGCGCGCGCCGATTCGGAATTGGCTCGACGGCGGCCCCCGTCGAACAGCGTCTGGGCGAGTGCTGGACCGACAGCCCAGAAGCCGCTCGGCCAGGTAAACCAGTTGGAACCCTGCGAGCCGGAAAAGCCGGCGGAGCCGCCGAGGGTCACGGTGGGAAAATATGCCGTGCGGGCAATGCCGATCTGCTGATTCGCCTCTGCCACTCTGCGCTCCGCGGCGGCGATGTCCGGGCGTCGCTGCAATAGTTCGGAAGGGAGGCCAACCGGAGTGCTAGGGGGTTGGTAGTTGAACGGCGCAGCTGCGAGGCTGAATTCCGCGGGCGGCTTGCCGATCAGAATTGCAATAGCGTGTTCGAATTGCGCGCGCTGCACAGTCACATCTGTGTCCTGTACGCGAGTCGTGTCCAACTGGGTCTGCGCTTGGGCCACGTCGGCCCTGGGAGCCACACCTCCTTTGAAGCGATGTACGGTGAGCTCGACGTTGTTGGCATAGGCTTTTACCGTATCGTCGAGAAGTTGTTTCTGCGCATCAGCGCTGCGCAATTCAAAGTAATCCATGGCCAGTTCTGCCTCGAGGCTGAGTTTGGCGGTCTCGTAGTCGGCAGCGGTCGCCTGGGCTTCTTCCCGCGCGGCAGCGACGGTGCGCCGGACGCGGCCCCAAAGGTCTATCTCGTAGGAAAGGTCGAAGGGGAGGATGAAATCGCCTTTGCCGGATTGTTGGATCCTCGACGGAAAGTTCGGCGAGAAGTCTGAACTCTTCACATAGCTGGCGCTCGGAGAAGTGGAGATAGTTGGAAACTGCGAAGCGCGATTGAAGCGAATCGCCGCACGAGCTTCGCGGAAGCGCGCTTCCGCTACTTTCAGGGTCTGGTTGGAACCCTCGATCTGCTCTTCCAGTTGATTGAGCTGCGGATCGCCAAAAATCTCCCACCATTTTCCGTGGTTAGTCTGGTCTCCGGGTTTTGCGGGCTGCCACTGGTCTGATTCCTTGAAGGCAGCGGGTGGGTCTTCCTTAAAAGTTGCCGTAGTTGGGGTGGTGGGCCTGATGTATTTGGGACCAACGGTGCAGCCCTCAAGCGCCACAATCAGCAGCACTAGGAGCAGCGCAACGATTCCGGTAACAATGTAACGGGTCACCGCCAGCACATAACTCATGGCTTTGACCCACCTGCGGTTTTGCTGCTTAGGCGAACGGGCATGCCTGTGACTAGCGAGTCCGATGGATCGACGATGACGGCATCCGTTGGTTGCAGGCCGGAAACAATTTCTACGCTATTGCCGTAATCGCGACTGATCTTGACCGGTATCAACTCGGCTTTGTCGTCCCGAACCAGCCCGACCTGCAAGCCTTCTTTGCGGAAAATCAACGCATTCGAGGGAATGGTTACCGAGCGAGTTTGGTCGGGCAGTTTGAGATGCACAAAAACGTAAGCGCCCGGTAAAAGCTGGCCGGTCGGATTGTCGACATCGACTTCGACGAGCAGCGTACGCGAGGCGATGTCGATGGCGTTGGCGTTGCGAACGAGCGTGCCATGGAAGATTTGCCCCGGGAATTCATCGAGGGTCAAAGTGGCTGGCGCACCGGAACGCGCAGCACGAGAGTAGACCTCGGGGACCGAGACGTACAAGCGAAGCGTTCGAATAGCAGCCATGTGAAACAACTCTCTCGGTTGTGTATTGGCTCCGGCATCGATGAGTGCTCCGATGTCCGTATTGCGGGCGGTGATGATGCCGTCAAAAGGGGCGTAGATCTTTTCGAACGATTGCAGCTGTTCGAGACGCCGCACGTTGGCGGCACTGGATTCGGCCGCGGCTTTCACTGCACTGAGATTGTTGACGGCCTGGTCGGTTTCCTGCTGGGACACGGAGCCGTTGCTTACGAGGTCCTGCCAACGAGTCGCGGTAATCTTGGCAATGTTCAGGTTAGCCTGCGCGGTATCCAGGTCCGCTCGAGCTTGCAGCAATTGTTGGTCGACTTCAGGGGTTTCAATCTCGGCGAGCAGTTGACCTTTCTGGACATGCGCGCCAATGTCGAAATACCAACGCTTCAGATAACCACTGGTTCGCGCATAAATCGGCGCATCGCTGAATGCCTGTGTATTACCGGGCAGGATTATTTCCTGTGTGGGTGCGCCTCCTTTGGGAAAGACCACGGCGACGGTGGGGATGGCGGCGTCTTGCGTTCGTTGGGTCAGCCGCGATTCGGCCACCGCGCGCGAGTGGATGCCGGAGTAAATCATGAGAGCGAGAACGGCGAGCGCGGCTGCCGCAATAAGGATTGCGGTTCGGCGCGGGGCTCCGTAGCGAGAAGGAAATCCATTCGGACCCGAGTGTACGGGCTGCGCTTCGATTGTTTCTGGTTGCGGGCTAGTCATCACATTTTCCTCGCTCGGTGTCATATGCTTTCCTCTAATTCACGGTGAATCGGTTGAGGTACGCCCGCGGACTGTTGTTGTGCAGTTGAGGGGTCGCGCCGTCGGCGAAGCAAGCTGAAGACCGCGGGGACGAAGATCAATGTGGCCACAGTGGCGCACAACAAACCGCCAATTACGGCGCGGCCCAGCGGCGCGTTCTGTTCGCCGCCCTCGCCCAGCCCAAGCGCCATAGGGATCATGCCGATGATCATGGCCAAAGCGGTCATGAGCACAGGGCGAAACCTGGTGAAGCCGGCCTCGATGGCCGCTTCGACGGGATCCCCATGGTGCAAAAGCCGCTCTTTCGCGAAAGAGACCACGAGAATACTGTTCGCGGTTCCGACGCCCATGCACATCACGGCGCCCATCAGGGCCGGAACGCTGAGTGTGGTATGCGTAAAGAACAAGAAGCCGACGATGCCGGCAAGCGCGGCTGGGAGCGCGGTAATGATGATGAAGGGATCAAGCCACGACTGAAAGTTCACCACGATCAGGAGATAGACGAGAACGACGGAGAAGATGAGTCCGCCCAGCAATCCGAGGTAAGAGCTACGCATGGTTTGCAGCTGGCCGCGAATGGTGACGAAGCTGCCGCGCGGCAAGGACTTGGGGTTGGCGTCCACAATGCGCGTGATCTCGCCGCCCACCGCTCCCAAGTCTCGCCCCTGGATGCTGGCGTAAATATCGACCTCGCGACGAATGTTGTAATGCGAGATGACTTCCATCTCGTTCGAACGGGTGATGGATGCGACATCCGCTAGAATTTCCGGGCGCGCGGCAGTCGAGGAATTGAGCGGAGTGTTCTGCAGGTCTTGGAGAGATTGAATCGAATATTGCGGAGTCTGAGTTACCAGGTTGTAGCTCACACCGTTATTCCAATTCAGGAAGAACATCGGGGTGATCTGAAAACTACCGCTGAGTGAGTTCAGCAAGCTGCTGGCCACGTCGCGCTGAGTGTAGCCACCCTGGGCGGCCTTGGTACGGTCCACAGCCACATCGAACTCCGGATAATCAAACGCTTGTTGTATGCGCGCATCGGCGACACCGGGTACCCGCTCGACTTCTTGCAGCATACGAGCCGCGACTTCGCGATTGCCCTGAATATCGGTTCCCTCGATTTGGATATCGATGGGAGCCGGCAAACCAAAGTTCAAAACCTGAGTGACGATGTCGGAGGGCAGGAAGTAAAAGGTGGTGCCGGGATATTCGCGGGGCAGCGTTTCTCTCAGCCGCTGAACATAGTCTGCCGTAGTGTGGTGATCTTCGTTTAGCGACACCAGAATATCGGCGTCGCTTGCACCTATGAGGCCCGATGTGCTGTGCATGTAGTTGATCGAGCTGTAAGGCAATCCGATATTGTCCAAGATGTTGTTCACTTCGCGCTCGGGGATCTCGCGGTGTATGGTGCCTTCAACCAGATCGCACAGCTTTGCGGTCTCTTCAATTCGCGTGCCGCTCTTGGCGCGGAGATGCAGGATGAATTGACCGCTGTCGGTGTTGGGAAAAAAATCCTGACCGAGCCATGGGACGAGGAGAAAGACCGCAGCGCAGGCCAGAAGAAAAACCGGTACAAAAAGTAGGCGCCGGTGGACCAGCGTTGTTAGTAGGTCGTGGTAGGAATTTCGAAGGCTTTCGAATCCGCGCTCGAAGGCTAGCTGGAACCGCACCAGAGGGTTCCGTGATTTGGCGCGGTCGTGCTGTTTTGCTTTCAACAGATACATCGCCAGCGTGGGCACCAGCGTTCGGGACAAGATGTATGAGGCGAGCATGGCGAAGACCACCGCTTCGGCAAGCGGCACAAAGAGATATCGTGCGACGCCGCTCAGAAGGAACATGGGCAAGAACACGATGCAGGTGCAGAGGGTTGATACCAGTGCGGGGACAGCGATTTGCGCCGCTCCTTCGAGAATGGCGACACGCTGCTCATGTCCTTCTTCGAAGTAGCGCTCGATGTTTTCAATCGTAACCGTAGCGTCGTCGACAAGAATTCCGACAGCGAGGGCCAGTCCCCCGAGGGTCATGATGTTGATGGTTTCTCCAAGAAAGCTGAGGATCATAACGGAGGTCAGGATGGATAGCGGGATGGAGACAGCAATGATTAGGGTGCTCCGCCAACTTCCAAGGAACAGCAGAATCATCAGTCCGGTGAGACACGCGGCGATGATGGCTTCGCGGATGACGCCGTTTACGGAGCCTCGGACGAAGATGGACTGATCGGCGAGCGGTAAAATCTTCAGTTCCGGGGGCAACGTCTGGGCAACACGCGGAAGAAGGCCGCGAATGCCTTCCACGACGTCGATAGTAGAAGCGTTGCCGGCCTTGAGTACCGAGACCAGAGCGCCGCGATGACCATCCTGACGCACGATGTTGGTCTGGGGCGCAAAAGCGTCGCGCACATTCGCGACGTCACGAAGATAGATCGTGGAATTTCCAACGACCTTGACCGGGAGGTCGTTCAGTTCAGAGACGGTCTTCATGCTGGCGTTCAGTCGAACGTCGTACTCGAACGGGCCTATCTTTGCGGTTCCAGACGGCAGAATCAGATTTTGCTGCTGCACGGCGTTAAGAACATCTGGTGGCGACAGCCCTTTGGACTGCATCAAGCCGGGATTCAAATCGACCATGACCTGGCGTTGTTTGCCGCCGTACAAGAAAGGGATCACGGCTCCAGGCACGGTCACCAGTTGGGGCCTTAGGAAATTCTGTCCGAGGTCGTTCAACTGCTGCTCCGAGAGGCCATTTCCGGAAAGTCCTAACTGCAGAATGGGGACGCTCGAAGCGCTGTAGTTAATGATCAATGGGGGCAGAGTGCCTGGTGGGAATTGCCGAAGGGCGGTTTGCGATACGGCCGTCACCTGGGCATTTGCGGTGTCCAAACTCGCGCCGTGCTGCAGATAAATCCTGACGATGGCTTGACCGTTTACCGTGCTCGATTCGATGTGTTCGATGTTGTCGACGGTGGTGGTCAACACTCGTTCAAACGGGCTGGTCAGGCGGCCTTCCAATTCTTCGGGATTCATGCCGGTGAACTGCCAGGCAACCGCGATTACTGGGATATTTATATTCGGGAAAATATCGGTCGGCGTGCGCAAAATCATGATGGGGCTCAGAACCAAAATGAGGATGGCAAGAACGATAAAGGTATACGGCCGGTCCAGAGCGACTCGAACGATCCACATAACTAGAACTCCTCAAGTACCAATCGCGAATTCACGTGCGCGAGCTAGTGCGGTCTAATGCCTCGGGCCAATAAAACCATCCGAACCGGTGAACATCAGGAACCCCACAATCGCCAATACAGCGACAAAAAAAAACGTGACCATAAGGGCCTCCTTGCTCGTTGTCTTGCGTCAATCACATGCATTGCACGCAACCTGATCTGGCGAAAGATGTGGAGTGGTACGTTTCGTTCGTAAAACGTCCCTTCCGGCAGTCCAAGCTGGCGCGACAAAGCGATTCAATCTCTCGCGCAATTTCCTTCGCCCATGGAACACTCGAGCCTTTACGGCGGTAACGGAGATCCCCAGGATTTGGGCAGTCTCTTCCGTGGAGCGCTCGCCAAGTTCACGCAGCTCGATTGCTTCGCGCGTTCCTGGCGTTAGCTCATTCATGACCTGTGAGAGAATCTGTTGCCGCTCCTTTTGCGCAAAGAGTTGTTCGGGATTCAAGGCCTGGTCTTCGACGTCAAGGTGTGCAGACGGCTGCTCAGTGTCCGGGAGTTCATCCAGCGAGACTTCCCAGAAACGGTGCTTCTTGCGCAGTTTCATCAGGGCCGCATTGATGGCAATGCGGGAGAGCCAGGTTGAAAACCGGGAATCGCCGTTGAATCTGTTGAGATGAATAAAGGCTTGTTGAAACGACTCCTGCACGACATCTTCTGCATCCTCGTTGTTCCGCATTATTCGCCGCGCCAGATGAAAAACGGTGCTGGTGGATTGTTTGCAAAGAATTTCGAACGCAACTAAATCTCCCGCTTTTGCAGCGAGAAGGAGTGCGCGTTCACCTCTTGCATCCACGCAGCGCTTGGCCGGCAAGTCTGCACTATTCCCGTCGTAAGTTTCCAAATATTGCGTTGACATGGGTCGGCTCCTCTCAAGCAAAAGCAACTATTAATTCCATCGTTGTGTATTCGTTATTGCGACGGGTCGTCATGGTCATGAATTGATTCGCGGTGAGCTTGATCCAATCCCGTTCCTGGGCCACATCGGCCATCAGCTGAGCCGAAATTCTTCCGCGCCGGTACTGAGCCAGCACGAAACGCTCTGCTGTCTCGGCGTCCTTGATCGTTTGCAATAACCAGTTCCGTTCTTCTCTATTCATGACGTTCTCCTTTCCTCAGAGATGACGATTCGATTTTTCTTCTCGATGTTGTGCACGACGTGGCTGGTGTAACAACCGGTGGCGATGAGTTTGGCGCCTTGTTTGGACAACTGGGTGAGCACCTTCTCCCCGATCTCGTCTATGAAGGTCACACCGGTAAGGTCCACCACGCACTTGCGCTCGCGGCGGGCGGTTCTTGTTCTCGTCCAGGTAGACTTCAGTTCCGAAATCCACGGATGAACAAGGCGGCCTTCCACGGTCCACTTTTGTTCAGTCGGTGTCTCGACAATCGTGATTCGTAGCATCCCCATAACTCGCGCTTCATCCACCGGTGGCCTTCCTTCGACTACCAACTGGTTTGTCGCCTCAAATTTCGAGCTCTTCCACTACCCATGACTCTTACGAACGGGACATAGTTCGCGAACGCTTGCGCATATGGACTTCCGACCCGCCTCGTCCAAAATGCACGTCGTCCATATACGCTTTCATCAGCTGGATGCCACGCCCGTGTTCGGAGACGGAGTTCGAGTTCGACGTGACGCCATTACCAATAAACTTTTCGAAATCGAACCCTCTCCCCTGATCGGTCACAACGATGGATATTTCATTGCCGGGGTGGCAGCGGAAGCGGATGTGTACTTTTGTTTCCGGATTTTCCTGATTGCCGTGCACCACTGCATTGTCGAGCGCTTCGCGGAGCGCCAACTCGATATCAAACTCTTCTCCCGGAACACACTGCGATCGTCTAACCAGCCGCATCAAGCGGTCCACGAGCGGCGAGATGGCTCGAACTTCGCTGGTCATCCAGAAATCAAGTTCCAGGATGGAAGACCCGCGGCATTTTCCAGAGAACGGCAATTCAGCATCTGGCGCTCTGTTCAGGCCTCGCATTCCATTCATGACCAACGCCTCACGCCTCGGAGAAATGCATTACCGGGGCCAAAGCGCGGAGAGCTGCCAATGTTGCGGAACTTATTGATTTTTCGTGGGATGGCGAGGCGAGAGTAGATCATGTCGCCGATGTGCTACTGCCAAGAATCTAGCAGGCTGCTCATTTCTTGGCACATCAAAAGCGCGATGCAAAGTGAGAGATTCAGGAGCAGGGGCGGAGATAAGAAATAAGACCGTGCAATTATTCAGAACGGCTTGAGATTCCGAGTTTCCGTATTCTCACTTGGAGCGTCGATCGATTCATTCCAAGTCGTGCCGCCGCGCCATTGAGCCCTGCAACAACCCAATTGGACTGCTTGAGGGCTTGGAGGATCTGTTGACGTTCGGTTTCCTCCAAAACGTCGTGAAGCGCACCGTTTGTTTGGGATTTCGGAGCAACAATTCCATTTTCCTGATGACTGGCGTTGGGAAACTTTAGATCAGCCACGTCCACGCTAAGCGCGGAACCTGTCGAAATAATTACCGCGCGTTCGATCACATTCTGGAGTTCTCGTATGTTTCCCGGCCAATGGTAACGGCAGAGCGCCTCCATTGCCGCTGATGGAATCGTTTCCACGGACTTTTTCATACGTGTGGAAAACTGCTGCGTGAGGTGCCTTACGAGGAGCGGAATATCCCCATCCCGTTCGCGCAGTGCCGGGACGTGTACGGGAAAAACATCGAGGCGGAAGAACAGATCTGATCGGAACTTTTGCTCGCTCACCATGGCTTCTAAATCGCGGTTGGTGGCGGCAATCAGACGTGCAGTTGTCCGAATCGTACGTGAACTTCCGAGACGCTCGAATTCCCGCTCCTGCAGCACGCGAAGCAACTTCGTCTGCAATTCGAGAGGAATTTCTCCTATTTCGTCCAGGAAAATCGTGCCACCGTCGGCTACTTCGAAGCGGCCAATCCGTTGCGCGATGGCTCCGGTGAAGGCGCCTTTCTCGTGTCCGAACAACTCGCTTTCCAGTAAGCCGGTCGGAATGGCGGCGCAGTTGAGCTTGACGAACGGTTTCGAGCGCCGCGGACTCAGATCATGAATGGCGCGCGCAATCAATTCTTTTCCAGTGCCTGTCTCTCCGTAGATCAGTACTGTCGAATCGGTTGGAGCGACGGTTTCCACCCGTTTGAGAGACTTACGTAGAGAAGCGCTGTTTCCAATGATCTGGGCGAAATTCATTTCCGCGCGAATTTCGTCTTCCAAATAAAGTTTTTCCTTCGAGAGCTGTTCTTTGAGGTCCCGAATCTCGCGGAAGGCCAGGGCATTCTCGAGGGCGAGAGCAACCTGGTTGGCAACCTGGCTGAGGAATTCGATATCGGCCCGACTGAAGGCATCGTCTCGGAGCCGGGCGAGAACCAACGTGCCAATCGCGTGATTTCGACTGATCAATGGCAAAAAACAGAACGACTTCAAATCTTCACGAACCGCCATCTGAACGATGGGGAGATGGAGCCAACCGGTGAAGGGACTTTGCAACGTCATAGGCTTCATGGATCGAAATGCCGTGCCGGATGGCGATCCCTCCATCAAATAGACCAAGTCTTCCTGCAGGAAGCCTTTTCCCTCCGGAAAATCAACGGCGTAGAGTCGCAGGTTCTTGTTTTCCGCATCCGGGAGCGACAGGCCGGCGTAGTCGCATTGCATCACGCGGCGGACGTCCTGCGAGATGGCCCGTAGCAGGTCGCGAAGTTCCAAATTGGAGACCACCTGATTGGTGACGTCAAGGAGCAGCTGCAGCCGGTCGTTCTTATGCTGTAGTTCCTCAGAGGCTTTGCGCAACGCCGCAAAATTCAATGCGTCGTCGAACGCCAGCGCAATATAACCTGCCACTTCGGATACGAATCGGACTTCGCTTGGCGAGTAAGTTTCGACCTGCTTGCTACCAAAAGTGATTGCCCCCAGTTTGCGGTGCGCGGTCGTCAATGGCAGTGCACAGATGGAGCGAATATTGAGCCTTCTCAACAACGCTTGCAGCCGGCTATAGCGCGGCTCCAAATCGTTTGTGGACCTCAACAGAGATTCTTGCCGTTCGTAAACTCGTAGCGTAAGCGTCTCGTCGGGGGTTAGCTCCTCGTCGGGAAGCAACTCTGTTCGAGTCGTCACATCGATGAAATAATTCTGAAATGTATCGGAGTTTTTGTCGCGAAGAGAAATTCCGATGAAGTCGAATTGCACTACTCGATTCAATTCGTCGGCTAGCACGGCAAAAAGCTCTTTAAGGTCGCCATGCGCTCTAATGGCTTGGGACACGCGGACGAGCGTTTCGTACCGCACAGCAAGAGGCGATGCAGCCACGACATCCGCGTCATTGTTCACAATCACGCCTTGTGTTTCCACGCGCATGGCCGCGCTAGCTGCCTGAGAGTTAGGTCTCATCAATTTCCTAGCGACGTGCAGTGAAACCTGAGTGATCCTGATCCAATCGCATTTCTGTGCTGATTGTCACTTATACGATTGAGTGATGCCATTGACTGGGGCACGGTTACATTTTGCTCCCTTTAAAATTTAGAACCCTGCCGTGGTGCCGACTGCGGTTACTCTGCAAATTCATGCGGCGGCGCCATTCAGAAAGAAGAGCATCGTGACAGGCTTTGTGCCTTTATTCCTCCATGCGTGCCGCGTCCCGTTTTGCACAACCACGTCGCCACGCTTCAAATGCAAGGTCTCGCTGTCGTCCAACTCCAGCCAAATCTCTCCGTCGTAGACAACTGCGTAGTCGACAGTGTTGGTCTTGTGCATCCCGGGATCTTCTTTTTCGAAGTGACCGGCTAGTCCCCGCAGACGAATCAACGCTTCGTCCCGCGCAGCCGCGCCATCGAAGGACGGATCGGCGAAGGTCGAATCGGGCGGAAATGTCACGAAGTGCAAACTCGTGCCACCGGGTCCCGGAACAACCGAGTCGGGATAGCGCTCAAAGCTTTGCTCATTGCTGAGATCGGGAGTCGCCGCGTTGAGCCAGATGAGCGTGTGTTCATAGCCGGGCACCGCCTTGAACTCGTACGCCTGCATGTGGTCGTCGCTTTGCACCACGGACTTCCCGTTTACATTGCGCGTTACAATGCGCCGGTAAGCACTCGGTTTCTTACCCCGCTTCAATACCTCTGCCTTTTTTGAGGACGTTCCATTCATGGCCTTGCTCCATTGATGCCAGTTTCGTCGCTCGCACCTTCCGAGCAATCTCGCCCAAAAAAGTCTCCCGCCCTTTCGGTTAAACCTGCGCTCTGCCGCCGTCAACGAATAGTTCGATACCCGTGACGAAACTGGAGTCGTCCGAAGCCAGGAACAACGCTGCCTTGGCAACTTCCTCGGGTTGCCCCATGCGTCCCATCGGGATGGTCGACGCAATCCGCGCGATCACGTCTGGAGATTGCCGACTAGCCAGCGGCGTATTGATCGGACCGGGGCTAACAACATTTGAACGGATACCACGGTCCTTGAGATCTGTAGTCCAGGTTCGCACGAATGAGCGGATTGCAGCTTTACTTGCGGCGTAGACGCCGAATGCGGCGGTACCTTTAACACTGGCGACAGAGCCATTGAGAATGATCGAGCCGCCATCATTCAGTAGCGGTAAAGCTTTTTGCACGGTGAACAGGGTTCCTCGCACATTGATGTTGAATAGTTTGTCGAAATGCTCTTCGGTGACGGCGCCAAAGGGAATAAATTCGGCAACGCCGGCGTTGGCGAAAACAATGTCGATTCGGCCTTTTATCTTAGAGACGGTCTGGTAAAGACGGTCAAGGTCAGCCAGTTTGGCAACGTCTCCCTGAACGCCAGAGACATTGCTGCCGATGGTCTTCACAGCCTCGTCGAGTTCTTTCTGCCGGCGGCCGGTGATGAAGACGTACGCGCCTTCTTTGACGAAAAGCTTTGCGGTAGCCAACCCAATCCCTTCGGTGCCGCCGGTGATGACGGCGGTCTTGCCTTCGAGCTTTTTGGGCATTTGTTTTTTCTCCGTTGACGCTCAGTTGTTGCGAAATTTCCACGATCGACATGTTTCCCTCGCGGTCTAACGCTAGATCATTTGAGTCCAAGCGTTGCCTGGCCGAGGTGATAGGACAGATGGTTGGTGCGGCCCAGCAGAATGGCGAAGCGATTGCGCGAAGCATCTTTTGCAAAATCTTCTTCCGTTACGGCGGTGTGCCGTTGGAGCCAGTCGGACCACGACATTTTTTCGAAGCCCTTCCACAATTCAGCGTTTACGGTTTTCCATGCCTGGCGAACCTGTTCGTGCGAAGGAATGACGGCTTGAGACTTGTCGGGATTAGAGATGAAGGCGACATCAAACTCGGGATGTAGCCGCTCTCCGAGCTCCAACAGAGGAAGCATCGCGTCGTGCGTCGCTGTCAGGTGCCCCCACAAATAAAGCAGCCTGTTTCTGCCCCGCGCTATCTCCCGCAGGGCCTGCTCGGACGAGAGACCTCCAAAAAGCTTGTCTGCCCGCTCGATTTGCGCCTTCCATACCTTCAGGCCGAGAGCTACGTAAGAGCTTTGGTTTTCCATTTTTATCTCTCTTCGATCATTTGTACTTTGGGAAATTCTTTCCGAACATGGGGGCGCCACTTTTCGATTGCTCTTCTGTGGCCTCATCCTGAATCACGTCCCAATGCTCCACGAGTATCCCGTCCTCCATGCGCACAATATCTGCGGCAATCCAATTCACAGGAAGCCCGAAGTCACTAAATCGGCCGTGTACGATGACGAAATTACCTTCGGCCATGATGATTCCCGCGTCGTATTTCAGTGTTGGAGGAGTGCTCTTTATCAGGTCAAACAATCCCTCGCGACCAGGAGCGATGTGAGCGCTATGTTGAATGTATTTCGGCGACCAGAATCGCTCGGCTGCTGCGTAGTCCCGCTTATTGAAAAGCGTATCGAAAGCCCTGAGCACCAGGGCCTTGTTTTTCTCCTCGAGTTCTCTAGTCATGGTTGTTTTCTCCGGTCTTTAATCATCGGGGTTTGGGGCCGATTCATTCTATTCTTCTCGCAATCCACAATGCCTCACGAGGACAATCGAGACTCGGTGTCTGATCGAGTGAAATCCGAATTCAAGTCATCCAGGGTCAGAGGGCCGCCGATCTGCTGATGATCGTAGTGATGCTCGTACACGACGCGAGCGCCCTTCCATCTCCGAATGGCGTACCATTTCAAAGTGCACCGTTTGCCACTCACGCTGGCGATGTCGAGCCTCCATGCGGAATGCGTTTCGTTGGCAGTGTCGCGAGGAACCGCGGTCTGCTGAACAAATACCGATATGCCGGACACCTCGGCCATTACGTGGAGCGGCGCCAGGAAATTCAGTAGAAGGGAACGCACTCTGCCTTTTCCACGAATCATCCCTAGTGATTCTTCACTGCTAACCTCGACGTCCTTGGTGTAGAATCTGTCAAAGATTTCCAGAAATTCTTCGTAGCTCCTGCCGATTTCTGCGCGCAGGATCGCTCGGTTCAGGGCCAGCTCCGCGGCCTGTGAGCTGCTGTAGGCATTACCTTCGAAGCGGTCGACGGTGCTGAGATTATTTTGATCAATCATCGGATTCCTCACTTAGGCGGACCTTTCTGCATTTATGAACCGTACAGTTCAATAGGATGCGTCAAAGCTATGAGGGTTACAGTAATATTGCACCGAACGGTTCAATACGCAATAATGCACAAATGGGACGACCGAAGAACTTCAGCCGGGAGGGTGTGCTTGAGAAGGCGCTGCCGATCTTCTGGAAATACGGTTTCGCGGATACCAGCCTTCGGAACTTGGAAAAGGCTACCGGCGTCAATAAGTCCGGCCTCTATGCGGAGTTTGTGGACAAGGGCGATCTTTATTTGGAAAGTTTGCGGCACTACGCCAGAAAACGGCAGGAGGAAGAATTCCTGACCGCCAAGCCGTTTGGCTGGAAAAACATCGAGCGCTTTCTGAAACTTGCACCCTACAGCATGGAAGGCCAGAAAGGCTGCTTCGCGATCAATTCCATGAACCAGTTCGCGGTGCTCCCATCCGCCGCACAGGAAATCGTCTCAAAGAGTCGCGCTTTTATTAAAGACCTGATTGTGAGAAATGTCGAAGTCGAGAAGCCTCGGATGAAACCCATGGTACTGACAGAAATGATCCTGACCTTCTTTACCGGCATCAGCATGGAGCAGCACTTAAAAGCCAGCAAAGCGTCCATGAACCGAAAAGTGGACAACTTCATGAAGGTCATCCGCAAGCTCTGAATCGAATGCAGGCCCCCGTCTCCGCTTTTGTCTTCGCTTTTGCTAATGGGTCTCGAGCCACTTCCGAATATTCGAGACGGTATCCTCGTAGAACGTCTTGTAAAGACCTTGCGATACGTAGCCGATATGCGGCGTTGCCAGTACGTTGTCCAGCATTCGGAAGGGGTGAGACGGAGGCAGCGGCTCAACATCGAATACGTCGATCGCCGCGCCGGCGATTTGCTTGTTCTTCAACACATCGATCAAAGCTTGTTCGTCGACGATCGGTCCGCGCGACGCATTGATCAGCCAGGCCGTTGGCTTCATTATCTGCAACTCCGCGGCCCCTACCAGGCCGCGCGTGCGGGTGCTCAACACCAAATGGATCGTCAGGATGTCGGACTGCTCGAACAGCTGATCCTTGGAAACCAGGACTGCACCAGCGGCTTTAGCGGCCTCGGGCATCATGTTCTGGCTCCAGGCAATCAGATTCATTCCAAAAGCGCTCCCAATCCGCGCGATCTGTGATCCAATCCGCCCAAGTCCCAAAATGCCCAGGGTCTTCCCACCGAGATCCGTGCCCACAGTTTGCTGCCAGCCGCCGGATCGAACGGAGTTGCTCTCCGTCACAATATGTCGCGCGGAGGCCAAGATCAGCGCCCAGGTAAATTCGATCGTCGGGTTCGACCCGTACCCGGTGTGAACCACCGCGATCCCATGATCTGCCGCGGCGGCAACATCGATCGACGCGTTTCCAGATCCCGTTGAGGCAATGAGTTTGAGATGGGGAAGGCGCTCAATGACGTTACGGGGCAGCGGGGTACGCTCGCGCATGACGCAAACGATCTCAAAAGGCAGCAACCGCTCGATCACGGCCTTCGGATGCTACGTGGTCCTGGAATACTGTGACTTCCGCTCGATCGCGGAGCCCCGACCAATCAGCGCACTTGAGCGCCACATTTTGGTAATCGTCCAGAACAGCAATCTTGTATTTCGGCATTGGCATCCATCCGGTGGTGATTGATTCGAGCCTTAGCATCCAGCGACGGAGGCTCGGCCTACCGAATCATTGGTTTATTTGCCGAGGTTTAACATTGGCCTTCGCGCCCCGTTCGATGGCCAAGAGTAGGTCGGCGCCTGGAAATCTTTCTCTCATGGCATTAATAAGGCTGTCCGGGTCTTTAGCTTTTTTGAGCTCTTCGTCAAAAGCCAATAAATAGTTTTCTGTAAAATCAACGGCGGTACTCGCGTCGAGGGGAGCTCCAACTTTGCTATGGCCGGGGATGACAACCGAAGGTTTTAGTTCTCTGATTTTATTTAATGAGTTCAACCATTGCCCTCTAGCCTGATTGTCCGTTTCTGCGGTGTAAACGTGCATGTTATTGAACACAACATCGCCAGTAATGAGAATTCTCTGCTCAGGAATCCAAAGCATGGTGTTTTCATTGGTGTCGCCTTGGATGTTTTTAAGGACTTCTATTTCGGAGCCCTCAAATTCAATAAAGTCGCCGTCGAACTTTTCGATACCAACGACGTGAGAGGTGGCACCTGAGCCCAAGATTTTTTTCCATTTATCTATTTTGTCTTGATAGACCTTGTTGATCCGGTCTACTACTGCCGAATTCGCGACAATCCTCACTCTCGGGTAGGCCTCCCTAAAAACCTCAAGACCAAGAAAATGATCGGCGTGCTCATGGGTGACGTAGATAGTAGACAGCGGCTTTTTAGTTCCTTTGATTTCCTGTAATACGCTTTCAGCATTGGTTTTTGTTAACTGCGCATCGACCAACATCACTTCATGTGTTCCCTCGATAATGACGGAGTTAGTCCAAAACTGATCGTCGGGGGAGGTGAACACCTTGATTGAAAAACGCGGCTGACCGCCCGCAAAGACAGATGGCCATGAAATTAAAAGGAAGAGACTGATCACGGCCGAACAAACAGCAAGGCGCTCCATAAATTCTCCAATCTTTATCCATAGAGGCAATTACTTCGCAGCCAAATTCGGGGGCAAAACAATTGCCGAAGGCCGGGTCCAGCAATTCCGAAGGTCCCAATTTGACCCGTCGGCTTGCTTCGCAGCATTACTGCTTTTGCGGTGCAGGCGCGTTCTCGTCCCATCGATCGGTAAATACCACCGGCACCCAGATATACCCACTCCCGTCCTTGCGCAAGCGACCCAGGGCAGGAAACAATGACGCATGCGGCGCCGCGATTAAAACATCCTCGTTCGCGAGCTTAGACAGCAATTGATTCCGCGTCGCCGCAGCCGCAGTCTGGTCGATGTCGAAAACCGCGGTGACCTCGGGATGCTGCAGCTGGACGCGCTGTGTATGGATGATGTCGCCCCAAAACAGAATTTTTTGTCCCTTTGACGAAAATTCATAGCCGGCATGTCCGGGGGTGTGACCAGGCAGCGGCACGATTTGCATTCCGTCGACAATTGGCTCGGAGCCACTGAACGTGTGCCATTTACCGGCATTGATGTACGGCGCTGCGATGGCTTGCGCACTCTGGAAGAACGGTTGCGCATCCTCCGGCGCCTTGGCAGCGACTTCCGCCGACAACCAAAAGTCGCTTTCAGCTTTCGCGACGTAAACATCGGCATTGCGAAAGACGCGCTTTCCGTCCTGCGTCGTGATTCCGCCGAAGTGATCGGAATGGAGGTGCGTGACCAAAACGAGGTCGACTTCTTCCGGCGTGTAGCCTGCGCTGCGGAGGCTGCCCACCAACCGCCCGAGTGCTGACCCACCCCACCAGGCGCCGGCACCCGCATCGACGAGGATTAGTCGCTTGCCGGTGTTGATTAGGAAGCCGCCATCAACAACATCCAACATGTGCGGATCTTCCTGTAATGCCTTGACAACACCATCCATCGTCGCCTTCGTTCCGTTCAGCCAGTGGGGATCGAATACGCCGGTGCCGTCGTATAGTGCCGTCACTTCGAGGTCGCCGACTTTTAGGCGGTAGAAGCCCGGCTGCTGATCATGGTGCTGGGGTGCGTCAGCCGGAGCTGCGTTCGGAACGGCGACAAGGCCGGCCAGCGCTGCGAGGAGAACGACGGCGAAGCGCGTTAAATTTCTCTTGAACACGTTTCTTGTCGTCTGTGCGGAGAGCTCCACTGCTTTGTCTATGCTTTTCATTGGTGTGTATCCTTCTTCTGAGTTTGAATTCGGATCAGATGTTGCATTTGGGCTCTTGCAAACGGATCCGTCGAGCGACCCGTCTTCTTCCAGTCTGGTTGCATGATTACAAACACGACGTTCGGTGCAGCGAGCTTCATCGCGGGGAGGTGCGATTCTACTTCTCTGTTGAGACGGAACCATTTGCTGCTTGCTCAATGAGAGAAGCAACGGCGCGCGGCTGCGAGACGTATATCGCATGGCTTCCCTTAACCTCGACAACTTTTGAACCGGCGCGTTTCGACATGGCCCGTTGAGCGTCGGGAGGAATCATTTTGTCTTCCGTAGAAATGAGGTACCAACTAGGCTTGGATTTCCACGCTGGTTCGCTCACCATTCCGCTGAGTGCCTGCACGCCCCATGGAACCTGAGAATCGGCCATGAACGCGGCCACACTAGGACTCACATCGGCGGCGAACGAGGCCGCGAACTTGGACCGGTCCAGAGAGAGGAACCCGTCCTGCGGCGGTAGGATTGGCGGTGCTGACGCCCCCGGCGGAGGATTCTTGATCAGCGTTTCTACGGACTCGCCCCTGTCCGGAGCGAATGCGGCAACATAGACAAGCCCCACCACCTTGGGGTCGGTACCCGCTTCCGTAATTACGACGCCCCCATACGAATGCCCGACAAGGATGACTGGACCGTCCTGCGCGGCAATAACCCTCGTTGTTACGGCCACGTCGTCGGCGAGCGAGATAGTGGGGTTCTGTACGATTGTGATGTTGTAGCCTTTCTTCTTCAATGTGTTGTAGACGCCTTCCCATCCCGAGCCGTCCACGAAACCGCCGTGGATCAGCACTATGTTCTTGACGTTGCGTGTGGCGTTTGTCTGCGATGTCGCAGCCAGCGCCCCACCAAATACAAGCGCAATGATGGGCGGTAGCCCCAACGTGATGCGTCGAATGTTCGGTTTGTATGTCATCGTTTTGCTCCGTTTCAATTTGAGCTGCTGCAAGCGGATCAGTGGAGCGACTCGCCTTCTTTTAGTCTGGTTGCATTATGCAACCACTCATAGGATGCACACATCTGGTATAATGATGCAACCAGATTTTCGGGTGATTAGCTAGGAGGGCCTATGCGACACAAATCCTTCAAAGCCAACCTGTGCCCGGTGGCACGCTCGCTCGATACCATCGGAGAATGGTGGTCTCTGCTGATCGTTCGTGACGCCCTCACAGGCACACGACGCTTCTCTGATTTTCAGAAGAGCTTGGGATTGGCCAAGAACGTCCTGAGCGCCCGTCTTAAGAAGTTGGTTGCGTGCGGAGTGATGGAACAGGTGCCGGCTTCGGACGGCAGTGCCTACCAGGAATATGTCCTAACCAAAAAGGGGCGAGAGTTGTTCCCGGTCGTCGTTGCTTTGCGCCAGTGGGGAGAAAGTCACCTCTTCTCCCGCGGAGAGAAACGTTTTCAGGTTCTGGACAAACGCACCCGAAAACCCCTGAGACTGGAAGTGGAAAACGCGAAGGGAGAAATTGTTACGCCGAAGGATTTGGAACTGGTTACGGTTACAAAATGAACGGAGGACTGACCGTGTTTCCCCAGCCGAACGCACGACTGGGCATAAAACCTCGGTCTTAATGTCGGCTGCTTAGTCTCGAATCGTGCGTGTCGGTTCAGGCGTTCATTCCGCCGTCGACGGTTAGATTCGCCCCCGTAATGTACGAAGACTCTGGACCGGCCACAAACGCCACCATCGCAGCGATTTCATCAACGTGCCCGTAGCGGTTGAGTGCTGTGGCGGCCTTTTGCGGTACCGCCCAATCGCCCGCGGCGGGATTTAATTCCGTGTCGATCGGACCTGGCTGCACGTTGTTCACGGTGATGCCCCGGCTCCCGATCTCTCTGGCCAGCGCCTGAGTGAACATCTTGACGGCTCCCTTGGTGCCCGCGTATGGCACAAGCCCGGGCGCCGCGACACGCTCACCCACGGCCGAACCAATCATGATGACGCGACCGCCGCTCTTCATGTGCTTCAGCGCAGCCTGCGTTGCAACGAATACGCCGCGGACGTTAATGTCGAGTACGCGATCTATCTCTTCCAGCGTCGCCTCTTCGAAGGGTTTCGGAATGGCTGTGCCAGCATTATTCACAAGCACATCGAGTCGGCCGAAGGATGCAAACGTCCTTTCGACGGCAGCTTGAACCGCGTCGGCGTCGGCGGCGTCTGCCTGGATCGCGATGGCTTTTCCGCCGGCGCGTTCAATCTCTTTGACGACCGACGCGGCCGCGTCTGCGCCTTTCGTGTATGTAATGGCCACCTTCGCTCCGTCCGCGGCCAGACGCTTGGCGATTGCAGCACCAATGCCGCGCGAGCCGCCCGTAATGAGTGCAATCTTTCCTTCCAATTTCTTAGACATTGTCCTTCTCCTTTACGCTCAGTCTCGGCGGACTCTCCAAGATATGCTTATCAGGTATGAGTCCAAATTCTGTCCAGAGCCTCGCCCCACCACGTTAGATTGCGCCAGTGGGTCAAAGTAACGAGGTTTGCCCATACTTTGTTAAGCTGGGAGCGATGCTTAGTAAGCATGAGAGTGCGAATGGAATTACGACATCTTCGGTATTTTGTCGCGGTTGTCGAGACTGGAAGTCTTACGGTGGCAGCGCGAAAACTGCACACCTCACAACCGTCGTTGAGTCGCCAAATTAGAGACCTTGAGCAAGAGATTGGCGCCCAACTCCTGACGCGCCGCGCTCGCGGCATTGAACTGACACCGGCGGGTCGCGCCTTTCTCGAACACGCCCGCTCGGTGCTATCGCAGGTGAAAGCGGCAGCCGATGCGGCACGCCGAGTCGCTCATCCCGCCAAGCCATGCTTCACTATGGGCTTTCTTACCGGACACGAATTGACGTGGATGCCCGAAGCCTTGCAGATCTTGCGCGACGAACTGCCTAGTATCGACGTGATGATATCGAGTCAACTCTCGCCGCAGCTCGCGAATGCCCTTTTGAAAGGAACCGTCGATGCCGCTTTTCTTCGACACGAACGAGGCGTGCCAGAGTTAGCTTTCCGTCCGCTCGTGAAGGAGCCTTTGGTGGTGATCTTGCCGAGTGACCACCGTCTCGCTGCGCTTACAGCCATCAGCCCGAGGGATCTAGTGGGCGAGACCTTCGTGGGCGTGTCGGACACGGCTCCTGTGCTGCGTGCGGTAATCGATAATTACCTGAAGACGTCTGGCGTTAAAATCAAGCCGCAACACGAGGTGGACCACGTGGTCATGGGCGTGTCTTTAATAGCGTCGACGGGCGCCGTAGGACTGTTTCCTGCTTACGCCCAAAACTTTCTCACTCCGGCTGTCACGAGTCGCCCTCTGAAGGGCGATTCGCCAACTGTCGATCTGGTCCTCGGCTACAAAAAGTCGAACCAGTCTCCCGCCCTAAAGCTCTTGGTTTCGCGATTGGACGAATTGGTCGCTCGGGTGTCAAAGAAGTCTCGTTAGATTCCGTTCGCCAAGGCGAGCGCGTCGCATTCGCAATGTTGTTTTGGTTCACGGCGCGTGGGCGAATGGTTCGGGCTGGAATGATGTCTACGACATTCTGCTCAATGACGGCCTGGCGAACCAAACCAAGTTGGATGTTGGTGGCAACGCGAGATCGAACCATCAACCCAACCTCGAACGCTGGTACGCGAAGGCCGCTGTTCGGGAGCATTAGTGCAACTATTGTGCAACCAGAAGCGCTTGTGTTTTTTCGGACTAGAGCACCTGTTTTGCAACCTCGCAAGATAACTCGAGGCTTTCTCTTGCTTCTCTTCACTTTTGTTTATTTCCAACAACTTGGGCATCTGCTTTTCGCTCGAAAGCTAGCCCAGGTAGGTTTGGGCCTCGAACTTCCATCGAGTTGCATCTGACGGCGCAAATAGAGTTCTCGTTCTACGAGAGATATTTCAATCCTTAAGATCCGTAAACCTGACCTGAATCAACCACTGGTCACATGAAACTAACGGATCATCGCCCGGATATCACGATTCTCGAAGACCCGGCTTTCGCGCTCCGTCGTTTTCTGGACGACAACGTCCACCATGGCACGCGCCAAGTCGTCGGCCCGAATCACCTGGTTGGGGAACAGCAACCGAAACGCGGGGTAGACCCCGCGCAAGAGACGATAGTTGAAATTCGGCTCCTTCCGTGGCTCCACGGGATAGATGTATGCGGGCCGAAAGATGTACACCCGCGGGAACCCTGCAGCGAGGAGCGCCTTCTCTGCCTCTCCCTTATAGCGTGCGAAGGGCATCCGACTTCGGCCAGTCGGGTCCGCGCCCTTACCGCTCAAAAATGAGAATGCCGCCTCAGGGCTGCTTCTACGGAGAACTCGCGCGAACTCGATGGTGTAAGCCACGGTGATTGTGCGGAGCTCAGCATCCGTCACCGATCCGGTATATGCGCCCAGACAAAAGATTGCCGCGTCCTGATCGAAAAGCGTCTCCGCGAGTGCGGAGCAGTCCGCGAAGTCCTGGTGCAGAACCTCTTTCAGCTTGGGGTGCGAGACGCCGAGGTTCTTGCGTCCGATAGACGTCACTCGTTCGACTGAGTGGTGTCCTAGCGCATAGCGAAGTGCGTATCCCCCGGCCATTCCAGTCGCGCCCACAATTACAAGACGTATCGGGCCCACCGTTGATTGCATTAGTTGACACCTTCAACTATGAGTCCGTGATAGATCGCCCCGTCTTTGCGGTGCTTGGCGACTCTTTGGTAGGCCTCGCTGTAATACCAATCCTTTGCAGCTTTCACGTGCGGGAATTTCGCAATGACGATTCCCTCAATCGGATCACCTTCAAGGACTTCGTGTTTTCCATAGGCTACGAGCACTTCGATGGGATGCCCCTTCATCGTTGCTTGGATTCCAGTCCAATATTTTTCGAGCTCTTTTTGATCGATGGTTTTAGTCCTCGTGAATACAACGTATGCAGACATAATCGTTCTCCTGCTTTGTTAATCGATTACCGTAGCCATTCGTTTCGTCTTTTATGACATTGCGCGCTCATCGATCCAGTCGACGTAGAGCAGGCGCTCAGCAAACAGCCACGCGCCCTCCATCTTCACGAAGGTATCGAGGTAACGGAGCGAGGCAACCATCAAGCGGCGTTTGCCCCCGTCGACCGTGACGTGATGCGCGAGACAGTAGGTTTCGCCGGTAACTCTATCCTTTGTCAGCGTGAAGATTGTGCTCTGTCCGACGAAATGCGTCGTAGCCTCGTACTTGTTCAGTTCGGCGAAGACTGGAGCAAGGGCCTCGCGCGAGTGCAGTTCCTGTGAAGGAGTCGGATCCTTGGCATTCATGTACACCACGAAGTGCGTGTCGGCGGTAAAGAGCGACATCTGGCCCTTGCCATCCCGACGGTCGGCGCAATGTGCGTAGGCTTCGACAAGTGCCCGGACCGCGAGGCGGTCCGCGGCTTCAACTGGTGAGATGCTTATGTGTTTGCTCATTTATGGACCTCAATTCGTTCGTGCATTCCGATCGCCTTCTCATTTGAGGACGACCCTTGCTCCGCTAAACGCGGCGCTTAGGCACTTCTTAGGGACCGATATCTTCAGTTCCCTTACTGAGCTCTGTCTTCTTAAACTATTGTTCGAAAACTGGTGGCGGACCGCTGACACGGCGCCACTTCAGTCGAACATTTACCTCTACGCGGTTGGCGATCTTGATGAAAGGGATGCCGCTCGTCATGCCGTAGTCTTTGCGATCAAAAGCCATGGTGCCGTCGAGACTGCCGGTGGGTGTTCCTTTGCTATCGCTCGTGAGAGTGAGTTTCTCCGTCTTGGTAACGCCTCGAATGGTGAAGTTACCGTCGATGTCAAATGTGTTTGGGCCGGTCTGAACGATTTTCGTGGATTTGAAAGTGATCAAAGGAGATTCTTTGACGTTAAAGAAATCCTTACCCTTCAACTTGTTGTCCTTCATATGGCTTCCGGTATTGACGGTATCGGCTTCAATCTCGATGTCTAACACAGCGGTCCGGACATCTCTCGATGAGAACTTTATGCTTGCGTTCCATTTTTCAAAATTCCCTTTGATCGAAACCGAAGAGTCGACGCCAAATTTGATACTGCTTTCCTCGGGCGTTACTTCGTAGGTTGGAACCTGTGCATAGCTTGCTCCCGGTGACGCGAGAAAAACTATCAGGCACGCGGCGGATGCAAGCAAGTAGCGAATTCGTGTGCTCAGGCGACTTCGCTGAATGCCTCTCCGTGAGCAATTCTCGCTGGCTGTAAACATGTATGGACCGACTCGTTCAGTTTTCTCGGTAAGAACGGTCATTCAAGGATGGCCTTCGGCTCTAGAAACGCTTCAATTCCGTACCGGCCATATTCGCGGCCGACGCCGGAGAACTTGAATCCGCCCCAAGGCGCATCAGGATCGTCCGTCATGTTGTTGATCACGACGCGGCCGGCCCGCAGCTGAGAGGCCACGCGGCGTGCGCGCTCGATGTCACTCCCCAAGACGGCGGAGTGGAGACCGTACTCGGAGTCGTTGGCAATGCGGATCGCTTCGTCCTCGGTGTCATAGGCGATGACACACAGAACGGGGCCGAAAATCTCTTCCTGGGCGATGGCCATGTCGTTCTTCACATTGACGAACACCGTGGGCTTCACGAAGTAGCCTGCTTCGAGACCCTTCGGATGACCTTCTCCGCCGACCAGCACCTCCGCGCCTTCTTCAATGCCTTTCCGAATGTAGGATTCCACGTGCTCATACTGTTTTTGCGACACCATTGGACCAACCATGATGTCAGGGTCGGCTGGATCGCCAACCGTGAAGGCCTGCATCGCATCCCGTATCACCCGATTCACCTCGTCTAGTCGGCTCTTAGGCACAAGAAGCCGCGTGCCGGCTGCGCAAGCTTGGCCACTATTCATGAAGGCCAAAGTGAGAGCCGCCGGGATGGCCTTGTCGAGCACAGCATCATCGAGCAAGACTGTTGGCGATTTTCCACCCAGTTCGAGCGTGACACGCTTCATCGTCGCGGCGCCATCGCGCATGATCTGTTGTCCGACGGCAACTGAACCTGTGAACGATATCTTCGCGACGTCGGGATTGCGCACCATCTCAGCGCCGACGACAGTACCGAGGCCCGTCACCACGTTGAAAACACCCTTGGGTAGCTCGGCAGCATTCAGAGCCTCAACCATCACCCGGGTCTGCAGCGAGCTCATCTCGCTCGGCTTGATGACGACCGTACAACCAGCCGCGACCGCCGATGCCAGCTTCAGGCAAATGAATAGCGCATTCGCATTCCACGCCGTAATCAGGCCGGCAACACCGACCGGCTCTAGCGTCACCGTCGTCTTGCCCCAGCTTTGTGTCAACGGCAGCTCTTGAAGCCCCTTCTCAGCCGCGGCGAATGCGTTGACCCCCGACTCCACAATAAGCCGGGCGAACTGGGCGACTCCACCGTACTCTTCAATCATGACAGCGGTTAGATCGTCGACGTGGTCGGATACAGCCTTATGCAGCTGGCGCAAGTAACGCGAGCGTTCTTCCTTGCTTGTCCGGCCGAAACTGGCCAATGCGCGCTTGGCCGCTGCGATGGCACGCCGCGTATCTTCCTCATCTCCCAGCATGATGCGGCCGATCACTTGCCCGTTGGTCGGCTTGATGATGTCCATGACCTGTCGGCCATGGGATTCAATGAACGCTCCATCGATGTAGTGCGTTGTGATCGTCTTAATCGTGTCGGTCTTCATGACTGTTTTCATCGCGTTTTCCCCTTATGTGAGAATTTCCGTCAACCAAGTGGCGGCGCGCGTGAACGAGCTGTATGGTCATCAATGCAAGCGCAGTTCCAGGGCAATCTCCGGCCACTGCGCTAAATCACTGGTTAGCTGACGCTTATTGAAGGAGAGAATTTATTTGTGCGTGACGTGGAATCGTCACTGTCCATCCGCTGACAGCGCAGCGGGTTGGTGGGCTGAAGAACAACCACCATTCAGTCACGAAACCGCATGCAGTCTTCAAACGACGATTTATTGCAGACGTGCAATTCAGAAAACATTGGACACGATGGCTTACAGCTACTTGGCGCCGCACAAATTCCTTCTCATCTCGCTTCAACCGATTGATAACAGGTAGCGGCCTAAAACATGTCTGTCAATGGATAGACACAGACGATTCCACGTCGCTCACACACCTGCCTAGCGCCACATAAGTGCTTGTTAGTCAGCGATTCAGTGAGAGGCGGCCCCAGCTTGCCGTGGAATTACATTTGCATTTCGAACTCACGGAACGGAGAGCGAAGGAGCGTGGAAGTTGGCCACACGAGCAATTTTGCCGCATCGGGCGAACAGACGGAGCATCGGATCTGACGCTCCCCAATTGATTAGTGACGAGGGGCTCGTCGCAGTGGCCAAGATAGGCCACAGAACAGCGTTCGACGAACTTCACAAACGTCACGCCGCAAAGATGTTTCGGGTTGCTCATCGAATCACTCGACATCGTGAGGATGCTGAGGATGCGGTTCAAGAGAGTTTTCTTAATGCCTACGTCCACCTGAAAAACTTTCAGGAAAGCGCACGATTTTCAAGCTGGCTGACCCGCATCACCATTAATGCCGCGCTAATGAAAGTGCGCAAGAATCGCCTATCGCGCGAAGTTCCAATAGAAGAGCCCGCAGAGCCATTGGAATTCCGTTCTATAGATAAACTGAAAGACTCCTCGGCAAATCCAGAGGAGATTTGTGCAAGAGGCGAGCAGCAGGCAATCCTAAGAAATGCTATCGCAGAGCTACGACCAACACTTCGGAAGGCTGTCGAACTGTATCAGTTGCGGGGATGCTCCTTCCATGAGACCGCCAAGGTACTTGGGATTTCAATCGCAGCAACGAAAGGGCGAGTGTTTCATGCGCGGGCCGCACTGCGCGAGCGGCACAAGAAATACTCTCTTGCGAGGGAGGCGCGATGACGAAACCACTGTTTTTTCTCCATTGGTATCGGCTTTTGCTAGCACACTATCATTGGACCATGTTTCAGGCGATCCGCTACGTTCTGTGGCTCACGCGCTGACTCAGACTTTCGTTAAAGAGCGATCCTCATCTCGCGTAACTAAAAAGCTCGAATGGCTTACGCATATTTGAGGCTGTTCTCGAAATTCTGAATGAGGCGATAGTCATTACCAATCAGGACCAGAGAATTCTCTTTGTAAACTCTCCCTTCGTGGAGTCTGATATCCGCGCATGGAAAAAACGATCAATCTGCGGAGGCGGGAACGTTCAGCGACGCGACCGTCAATGTCGAACTCTCCGTTTCGGCGATAAGCAGGTTGCTGATCCGGCTCGAAAAACATCTCGATTTATTGCTCGTTTATCGAAGCCAGCGAGGGCTTGCACTTACTGACGGCGGCAGGAATATTTCCTATCCTGTAAAAGAGCCCTGCGGCTCTTGCGCGCGGGAGGCGATTCCTCGATAAACATCGTGCCAGTCCATCCCGGTCCAGGAGCCAAAGGAAAACATCGAAGTTTTCTTGAAAGTTCGCGCTCCCAAAGGCTCGTTGCGCCACGTGGAATCGTCACTGTCCATCCGCTCACAGCTCAGCGGGATTGTCTGTGGCCCTGTGTCCGCAGCCTTCCCGTAGGAGGTTGGCTCGCGGAGCCTTCACACACGAGTGAACAGGAGCGCCGGCGCCAAGTTAAGCCAAAGACGGCTGTTGCGTTGCAAGCTGCGTACGAGTAGTAGGCGGACGCTTGACCTTGAAGGCAAAAAACCGACGGGATAAGTTATGCGATGCTTATTCGGAAAGACCCTGAGGTTCTCACCATGGCGAATGAGGATGTGCAACGGACACTGGAAGAGCTATCACGCAACTTAAAGGAAAGCAAAGCCTGGCTGGAAGAAGCCCAACGCGTCGCCCATCTTGGCTACTGGGTATGGGACCTTGAGACGAATCACTTGATCTGGTCGGACGAGACCTACCGCATCTTTGGGTTGACGCCACAGGAAGGCCTCATTGACTTAGACAAGGTACGCGAAATGATTCACCCCGACGATCGCGAGGCTGTGTTTCGGACGGCAGGAGAGGCTGTTCGTTCTGGCGCACGCGCGGACTGTGAACACCGACTTTTTCGTCCCAACGGGGAAATGCGGATCGTACACAGCCTGGGCGACTTGAAAAAAGACTCATCGGGACGTCCCTACCAAATTTTCGGTACGACCCAGGACATCACCGAACGCAAGCGCGCAGAGGAAGCCTTTCAGGAGATTTCGCGGAAGCTGCTAGAAAGCAACGCCAGGCTTGAAGAAGCCCAGCGCATTGCCAACGTCGGTCATTATTCCTGGAACCTCATCGAGAATCGGGTGGTTTGGTCTGACGAAGTCTACCGCATCTATGGATTGAGTCCGCAGCAAGGGCCGATCGATCTGGCGATGGTTCGCGAAATGATACACCCTGCGGATCGAGAGCTCGTTTTCCACGCAGCTGAGGATGCTCTCCAGAGCGAAGTTCCCGTCGACATCGAACATCGTCTGGTTCGCCCCGACGGCGAAGTCCGGACTATTCACAGCGTGGGCACCGTAAAACGTGATACCTCAGGTCGGCCGTATGAAATGTTTGGTACGGCTCAAGACGTCACCGACCGCAGGCGCTCCGAGGAAGCCCTGAAGCAAAGCCAGTTTTATCTGAGCGAAGGACAACGCCTCGCACATATGGGGAGTTGGGCATTCAACGATTCAGGTCACTATTGGTCTGATGAGTTGTACAAGATTTACGGTCTGGATCCTCAGAACGGAGCACCGACGGTTGAACAGTATCTGGAGCTCATCCATCCCCAAGACCGAACCTCTATGGCTGAATCCATTAAGCGCATGCAAGAGGAACACTGTGGCTTTGATCAAATAGAAAGGATCGTTCGCCCCGACGGGCAATTGCGCTACATTCGCGCTGTGGCTATTCCCGTTATTGAACAAGAGGTTTTCAAAGGATTTATCGGTACGACAATGGATGTTACCGAGCAGGAACTGCTGACGCAGGAGTTGCGTAGAGAGCAAGCATACCTTACGGAAGCGCAAAGCCTGACTCATATCGGCAGTTGGGCAGCGAATTTTGCCACCATGCAAAACTTTCATCTATCGGACGAAACGTATCGCATACATGGCCTCGACCCACGCCAAGGTCCTACCCCACTCGAACGCTTTTGGGCCACTCTCCACCCGGAAGACGAGCCGGTGGTGAGGGCAACTATCGAAAATGCAATCCGCACAGGAACGGATTACGAGATCCACGAATTTCGCATTCGTCGTGCCGACGACGGCCAGATCCGAGTCCTACGTTCTATAGGACATCGCAATCCTGCTGGAGAAATCGGAGAGTACGTCGGTATCACCATGGATATAACCGAGCTAAAGCGTGCCGAGGAGGAACGCGAAAAGCTGCGGCAGCTTGAGGCTGATTTGGCGCACATCAATCGCGTCAATATGCTGGGGGAGCTGTCCGCCGCATTGGCCCACGAAATAAAGCAGCCTATAGCCGCCTCAATCACCAGCGCCAACGCGTGTTTGCGCTGGCTTGCGCGTGATCCACCGGACCTCGAAAGGGCGCGAGCGGCAGCAGCTAGAATTGAGGAGGACGGAAACCGTGCGGCCGACGTTATCAACCGCTTGCGGTCCTTCTACAAAAAAGGCTCGCCGCCGAAGCGCGAGGCGGTTGACATCAAAGAAATCCTTCGGGAAATGACCGCTCTGTTCAGGACGGAAGCCCTTCGTCACTCCGTAAGAATCCATTCCGAACTGCATGAAGAGAGGCCTCACGTCCTCGCAGACCGGGTGCAACTGCAACAGGTATTCATGAACCTGATGCTGAACGCGCTCGAGGCCATGAAAGACAGCGGAGGCGAATTGACGATTACGTCGCGATCCAATCCTGAAGGTCAGCTCGTCGTTTCGATCAGCGATACCGGCGTGGGATTGCCAGCAGAAAATACTGAGCGGATCTTTGACGCCTTCCATACCACGAAGCCGCAAGGCACGGGCATGGGTTTGGCCATTACCCGATCGATAGTGGAGGCTCATGGCGGCCGAGTGTGGGCCACCGCCAATCAGGGGGCAGGCGCAACTCTTCATTTTACCCTTCCCGCCAAAGCCGGGGCACGTGCATGAAATCCGCGGCCCTTCCTACGGTCTTCATCATCGATGACGACAAAGGCTTGCGTCAGGCAATCGAGGATCTGGTCGAATCAGTCGGCCTACGGGCCGAGACCTTTGCAAGTGGCGAAGAGTTTCTAAGCAGGAGACATATTAGTGGTCCGAGCTGCTTAGTTCTAGATGTAAGACTGCCCCAGATGAGTGGACTCGATTTCCAGCGGCGGTTGACCGAAACCGGCACACAGATACCCATCATTTTCATTACGGCTCACGGAGACATTCCCATGTCTGTCCGGGCGTTAAAGTCGGGTGCTGTGGAATTTCTAACAAAGCCTTTCAGGGATCAGGATCTGCTGGACGCCATTCAGCAGGCTCTCCAGCATGACCGCGCTGCGCAGGAACAGCAGGCCGAGATCCACGATCTGCGGGAGCTCTATCGCACACTGACTGCGCGGGAGCAGGAGGTCATGGCTCTTGTCGTCTCCGGAATGCTCAATAAGCAGATTGCCTCTGAAATTGGAGTGAGCGAAGCCACGGTAAAAATCCACCGAGGCAACGCCATGCACAAGATGCAAGCTGCCTCGGTAGTTGATTTGGTGCGCATGGCCGACAAGCTCAAACTCCCTCCTCGCAAATAGGCCGTCTTGATCTAGAGCGCGCCGGTTATTACTCCGCCTTCCCTTCTAGTCAACTACCACCAAAGTGGTAACAAGCGCCACTAAGAGCCGATTGCACACGCGCTTCGAATACGGTTAGGCTTCGCGCATGAGTAGCGAGCAAAGCTCAAGACTCATTGCCATCGTCGACGACGATAAG